>ENA-ORCW01000077-ORCW01000077.1-marine-metagenome-genome-assembly--contig:-NODE-77-length-149153-cov-5.269373_pt1 | contig 149153 bp, 144 predicted proteins | sample MGYA00237784_ERZ508517 | MGnify/ENA primary metagenome ERZ508517 (study PRJEB26187, sample SAMN06268979) | marine metagenome | isolation source: Tt ae E1 feedstock associated aerobic enrichment on... | reverse complement strand
GAGCCAGCCGATCTCCCCCTTCGGAACCGCGCCCGTCACCGCGATCTTCACCGCATAGAGGTGCAGGATGACAGCATAGACAAGGATCAGCGGGATGAGCGCGTAGTTGACGAGCGCCGAGATCGCCCGCTCCACGAGCCCCGGCGCGGCGGACAGTTCGAACGGCTCGTCGAACCGGTCGGGGATCAAGGCGAGGAGGAAGAGCGGTCCGACGAGGGCGAAGCCCGTCACCCAGATATGCTCGTGCGCATCGCCGGACAGCTCGATGTCGAACAGCAGCTCGAGGCTCGAGACCAGCAGGGAGGCGCCGCCGCACAACACCACGATGGCCGCGAGCCCCATGAGCACGGCAAGCCCGAGCCGGAAGTTGAACAGCCAGTAGCCGCTCGCCGTCACGCGACGACGCAGATGGGCCGACGACATGACGGCCAGCACGAGCCCCGCGAGTACGAAAAGCGCGTTGAGCGCCACCACACTGTCGGCGATCCAGACGCAAAGCCCCACGATTGCGGCCATGGCCGCGGCCGCGGCCGCACCGGCCGGGCGCGGCAGGGCACGGCTTTCCCCCCAGAGATGGACGGCCAACGCGGCGAGCATCGCCATGACGGCGCCGAAATAGAACTGGCCCCGCACCCTGTCGCTGACGGGGACGAGATCGGCAATGTCGAGATTGGCGACGATCGCGAGGGCGAGCGCCAGAGCGCAGACCACGGGAAACCGGATGGCGACGTCGCGCCGCCGGGTCAGTGCCTCGCGGATGGCGTCCTTGAATGAGCGCATGGCGGGGCCTCCTTGCTCCGGGGTTGGCTCAACCGGAGCGTGCTCGTCAGAACCGCTCCCGCATGGCGTATCGCCATAGACGCCACTGGCGGCGAAACTGAGGCACGTCGTGCACAGCCTTCAGCATGCCGGGACCGGCGGACGCCCGCAGCCTGGCAAGATAGAGGTCCACCAGCGCAATGGGAAGGAAGGCCGGCAGGACGGCGCGCGGCACGGACCGCGACAGCGCGCGCGCCTCGTCGAGACGCCGGCCCGCGACATCGCGCAGTTCGCCGAGGACGGCCGCGAGCTCGTCGCTCCAGCGGCCCGACAGCACATGGGCCGGTGTGATCCCGTGCGCGGCGAGCATATCCGCCGGCAGGAAGCACTGGCCGCGCGCGCGATGGACGGGCAGCGCGCGCATGAGCCCGGCAAGGCCGTAGGCGACGCCGGCAAGGCCCGCCGCCTCCGCCGCAGCGCCAGCCTCGTCGCCGGCGAGGATCCACGCGGCCATCTGGATCAGCGACGAGGATGTCTCGCCGAGATAGCCTTCCAGATCGTTGAGGGTGGGCATGGGATCGTCGTAGAGGTCGAACCGGCGCGCCTCGATCAGATTCTCAAGCCCGTGCCGCGACAGGCGCCCCGCCCGCGCCGGCGCGCAAAGCCCCTGCAGGACGGGATGGTCGCCGGCCCCGCCGGAGAACAGCGTCTCCAGCTCGCCGCGCCACCATTCCAGGCGCATCTCGCCGAGCGTCGGCTCGCTCACCTGCTCGCGGATGCGTGCGATTTCCACATTGAAGGCGTAGAGCGCCATGAGGTCCGCGCGCCGGTCGTCCGGGGCGAACAGGGCGGACAGGAACCGATCCTTGTCGGCCCCGCGCACGAGATCGAAGCAATAACGCTGCGCCTCCTGCGCCGTCCCGCCGGACCGCGTGGCCGTGTCGTCGCTCACGGCTCGTCGACCGCGATCAGGGCGGCCGCCACGTCGCGCTCTTCGGCGAGGAGGACATTGTAGGTGCGCGCCGCCGCCCCCGTGCTCATGGGTTCCACGACGATGCCGTGCTCGGCGAAGGCCCGGCGCAGCGCCGCCCCGGGCGGAACGAGATCGGCACCGCAGCCCAGAAGCAGGACGGAGATCGCCTCCGCCTCGCCGAAGACGCGGGCAAAGCTCTCCGCCGTCATCTCGCCGGCATCGGCGACGGGCCAGCCATAGACGCCGCTCGGCAGCAGGAGCAGCGAGCCGCGATGGGACATGTCGGCAAACCGGAAGCCGCCATTTCCATAGGCATCGATGGGAGCGCGGCCCGGATAGAACGCTTGATCCGTCATCACCCCATCCAGTTGGGCATGCAAGGCCCGTCCCGCAAGCCGGCCTCCGGTCAGTTGCCGGATGCGCCTTCCTGAGGCTTGGCCTGGCCGGCCGCCTGGCTCCAGTCCCGCTTCACGCCGAGCAGCATCAGGAGCGGCGAGGCCACGAAGATCGACGAATAGGTGCCCACGACGACGCCCCAGATCATCGCGAAGGTGAACCCGCGGATCACCTCGCCGCCGAAGATATAGAGCGCAAGCAGCGCAAGCAGCGTGGTGAGGGAGGTCAGCGTCGTGCGCGACAGCGTCTCGTTGATGGACAGGTCGAGCAGCTCCGAGATCGGCTTCTGCTTGTATTTCCGCAGATTCTCGCGAATCCGGTCATAGACCACGACCGTGTCGTTCAGCGAGTAGCCGACAATGGTCAGCAGCGCGGCGATGATCGACAGGTTGAATTCGAGCTGGAGTGCGCAGAACACGCCGATGGTCAGCACGACGTCGTGGACGAGCGCCAGAACCGAGCCCACGGCGAACTGCCATTCGAAGCGGAACCAGATATAGATCAGCACCGCGGCGACCGCGGCGAGCACGGCGATGGTGCCCTGCCAGGCGAGTTCGCTGGAGACCTTCGGGCCGATCACCTCCACCCGCCGGTAGGTCACCTCCGAGCCCAGCGCCTGCTTGACCGTCTCGATGGCACCCTGCTGGGCTTCCTCGCCGCCAGGCTGCTCCTCGATCCGGATCAGCACGTCATTGGGCTCGCCGAACTCCTGGATCTCCAGGCTGCCGAGACCGAGACCGCCGAGCTTGGAGCGGATCCCGCCGATATCGGCCGGCCCCTGCGTCTGGATCTCCACCAGCGTTCCGCCGCGGAAGTCGATGCCGTAATTGAGCCCGACCGCGAGGAAGAGCGCGATGGAGACGAGGATGCCGGCGCCCGACAACATGTAGGCCAGGCGCGAAACGCGCATGAACGGGATGTGGGTATCGTCCGGAATGAATCGCATCAGCCGCATCTGGGTGCTTCCTTACGCCCCTAGAGGGGGATTTCCTTGGGTCTGGCGCTGCTCACCCACCAGGCGACGAGGAGCCTCGTGAAGACGAAGGCCGTGAAGACCGACGTCATGATGCCGAGGCCGAGCGTCACCGAGAAGCCACGGATCGGCCCGGAGCCCAGGCCGAACAGGATGACCGCCACGATCAGCGTGGTGATGTTGGCGTCGAGGATGGTGGCAAGCGCGCGCCTGAAGCCCGCATCGATCGCGTTGATCGGCGATCGTCCGAGCCGCGATTCCTCGCGGATGCGCTCGAAGATCAGCACATTGGCGTCGACCGCCATGCCGATGGTCAGCACGATGCCCGCTATGCCCGGCAGGGTGAGCGTCGCCTGCAGGAACGACAGGAGTCCGAGCAGCAGGACGAGGTTCACCGCCAGCGCCGCATTGGCGAGGATGCCGAAGAACCCGTAGGCGAGCAGCATGAAGACCGCCACGGCAAGCACGGCGATGACGGCCGCCGTCTCGCCCGCCGCGATGGAATCGGCGCCGAGGCTCGGGCCCACCGTGCGCTCCTGCACGATGACGAGCTTGGCTGGCAATGCGCCGGAGCGCAGCACGATGGCGAGGTCGTTGGCCTCCTGCACCGTGAAATTGCCGCTGATCTGGCCCGTGCCGCCCAGAATCGGCTCGCGGATCACCGGCGCGGAGATCACCTCGTCGTCGAGCACGATGGCGAAGGGCCGCCCGACATTGGCCTGCGTCAGCCGCCCGAAACGTGTCGCGCCGCGCTGGTCGAAGCGGAAGGAGACGATGGGCTCGTTGGTGCGCTGATCGAAGCCCGGCTGGGCATCCACCAGATCCTCGCCGTCGACGGTCGCCCGGCTCGAGGTCTGCACGAAATACGGCGTCCTCGGCTCGTCGCGCGAATAGAGGAGTTCGCAGCCCGGCGGCGTGCGCGACGGTTGGGCGCTGTCTGGCTGGCTCTCGCACAGCAGCCTGAACTGCAGCTTCGCCGTGGTGCGCAGAAGCTCCTTCAGCCGGGCCGGATCCTCAAGCCCCGGCACCTGCACGACGATGCGGTCGATGCCCTGGCGCAGGATGCTCGGCTCCGTCGTGCCGAGCGCGTCGATACGCCGGCGCACGACCTCGATGGATTGCTGCACCGCGCGCGAGATCTTCGCCTCGAGCCCCTCATCGGTCAGCCGTGCGGTGATCTGCTGGCCGTCCCGCGTCACGTCGAGATCCTGCCCCCCGCCGGCCTGGCCCATGAAGCCCGTCGAGATGGGCTGGGAGAGATCGCGGATCTTCGCGACGGCATTGTCCACGTCGCCGGCCTCGCGGATGCGCACCGTCACCGACTGGCCGCTGCGGTTGAGCCCGACATAGCCGATGCGTTCGTCGCGCAGGGTCTGGCGGATATCGCCCTGAAGCTGCTTGGTGAGCTGGTCGACCAGATTCTCCCGGTCCACCTCCAGCAGCACATGGGAGCCGCCGCGCAGGTCGAGGCCCAGATTGACCGTCTTGGAGGGCAGCCAGTCGGGCAGCGACGACCGCACGCTCTGGGGCAGGACATTCGGCATCGCCATCAAGAGGCCGAGCCCGACCACGGCGATGATCAGGGCCACCTTCCATTTCGCGAAATAGAGCATCGAGCGTTCCGTATCTGCGCAAAAGGCTTCCGGGGCGGGCGGGACAGGCCGCGACTTACTCCGACGTCTCGTCCTTGGCCGGCTCGCCCTTGGCACGCACCTCCGACACCATGCTCTTCACCGCACGGATACGGACATTCTCGGCCACCTCGACCTGGATCTCCTTGTCGTCGATCACCTTGGTGACCTTGCCGACGAGCCCGCCGCCGGTGACGACCGTATCGCCGCGCCGGATGTTGTTGACCATCTCCTGATGCTGCTTCACGCGCTTCTGCTGCGGCCGGATGAGCAGGAAGTAGAAGATGACGAAGATCAGGACGAGCGGAAGGAGAGAGATCAGGAAATCGCCCTGACCGCCGCCTGCTGCCTGCGCGTAGGCTGGAGTGATGAACATGAAGGAAGCTCCCGGGTTGCGCCGCGACGTACGGTGGAAGCGCAGACGGTGTCTGAAGCCTGCCCGTACTTGTTGAAACTGCGCGGAATATAGCCATCAACGAACCGTTTGCAACCGAACCCTTTGCCGCTCCCCCAGATTCTCCACGCGCATCCGCCAGCTTGCGCCGATGGGGGCGGTGGGGCTATTGAGACGGTCGCGTTACATGAGGCCCCGTCAAGAACACCGGAAGATCCCGCCATGACCCTCCCAAGCGACGAGTCGGTGCTCGACCGTCTGGACCGGATCGCCCGCGCGCTCGAGCGCCTGTCCCCGCCCGCGCCCCGCGAGACCGACATCGATGCCGCGGAAGCCTTTGTCTGGCACGCCCGCGACCGCTGGCTGCAGCCGGTGGAGCGCGTCAACCGCATCGACATGTCGCTGCTGAAGGGCGTCGAGCGGGTCCGCGACACGCTCCTAGAGAACACCGAGCGCTTCGCCACGGGCCTGCCCGCCAACAACGCCCTGCTGTGGGGCGCGCGCGGCATGGGCAAGAGCTCGCTCGTCAAGGCGACCCATGGCGCCGTCAACGCCCGGGTGGGCGGCACGCTGAAGCTCGTTGAGATCCACCGCGAGGACATCGAGAGCCTGCCCGACCTCATGGGGCTGGTGCGCGCCCACGAGGCGTCCCGCTTCATCGTCTATTGCGACGATCTCTCCTTCGACCAGGACGACACCTCCTACAAGTCGCTCAAGGCCGCACTCGAGGGCGGCATCGAGGGGCGGCCGGAAAACATGATCTTCTATGCGACCTCCAACCGCCGCCACCTCCTGCCGCGCGACATGATGGAGAACGAGCGCTCCACCGCGATCAATCCGTCGGAAGCGGTGCAGGAGAAGGTCTCGCTGTCGGATCGCTTCGGCCTCTGGCTCGGCTTCCACAACTGCGCGCAGAGCGAGTTCCTCGACATGGTCTTCTCCTATGCGGAGCATTTCGGGCTGAAGGCCGATCCCGACACGCTGAAGGCTGAGGCCATCGAATGGGCCGCCACGCGCGGCTCGCGCTCCGGGCGCGTCGCCTGGCAGTTCATCCAGGACCTTGCGGGGCGGCAGGGCGTCAGGATCGGCTGAGGCCGGCCCCGGTAAAAGCGGGACGGGCGGTCCGTCTCGAGTCGCGTGCCGCCCCGTCCGGGACGACCAAAACCGATCTAGGTGAGCTTCGCCTCCAGCGCTTGCCATTCCTCCAGGCTGGCGCCAAAGGGAATCATGACATGGGTGCGATAGGCTTCCCGCCCGGTGAGAGCCTCGTACCAGCGCTCCAGATTCGGCAGCGACGGCCGCTCGATGGGCAGGGTGAAATAGCGGTAGGCCGTCGTGCCGAGCGGCACGTCGCCGAAGGTCAGCCGCTCGCCGCCGAGAAAGGCCGCCTCGCCGAGCCGCTCGTCGGCGATGGCGAGGAGCCGGCCGAGCTTGTCGATGGCGGGCTTGAGCGCCTCCATGTCCTGCTTGGCCTCCGGCGTGCGCGCAATGCCCCAGAAGACCGCCGTGATCGGCGGCCCGATGACGGTCTGGGCCCATTCCATCCACTGGTCGGCACGGGCCCGCTCCGCGGGATCTTCCGGCCACAGCGTCCCTACCCCGTAGCGCGCAGCGAGATAGCGCACGATGGCGTTCGATTCGAAGATCGCGATGTCGCCGTCGCGCACCGTCGGCACGAGCCCCATCGGGTTCATGGCCCTGTACTCCGCCGTGTCGGTGCCGCCGAAGGACCCGCCGACATTGCGGTGCTCGTGATCGAGCCCGAGCTCGCCGACCGTCCACATGACCTTCTGGACATTGGTCGAATTCCGCCGTCCCCATATCGTAAGCATCCCGATGCGCCTCCGTTTCTGGCCGCGCCCGACCCCGTCAGCCGTGGCCCCTGTGATAGCTGTGCTTGCGCGACAATACGCCCCGGACAGCCTCCTCGTCGAACGGTTCGCCGAGAAACGAGAACAGGCCGCGCAACCTGTCGTTCACGGCCACCACATCCTCATAGCCGATCAGATAGGCATTGCCGTCAGCTTCCGCGATAGTTGAGAATTTACTCGTAAGCCCCTTTATTTCGTCGGGATTTCTGCTTTTTCCGAAATTCTTCTCCATGCTCCGGGCAACATCGTCCGCATTGCGCGTGTTGAAGATGACGGCGCTGTCGGGATAGAGCGTCCGGAGGAAGTCGAGCTTGGCATCGATATTCTCCAGACCGTAACGGATCTCCTTGAAGCCGAATGTGCGCACCGTGTCCCGGGGAACGTCGCCGAACAGGATCGTCTCCAGGGTCGAGCGCAATGCCGGCGCGATGATGTCGGATGTGAAGAACTCGCTGCCATACCAGGCGTTCTCCGGCCAGGTCGGCCCGTCCCTGTGATGGGCGGTCAGCCCCTTGTGGATCGCAAGAAGCCGGCCGAGAAGATTGTTGTTCTCGCCGCGCACCAGATAGCCCGGAATGCTGTTCAGCACGCCCTGGAGCAGGGTCGACCCGGACCGGCCATAGGTCACAATGAAGACAGTGCTGTATTTCGAAGCGTTCATGGCAAAGCCCCCTGCCCGGCCAGGTATGGCGCCCCCGGGCCGGAGCGCCGACCGTCATCCTAAGCGACCGGTGTGACGGTAGTCGACAACACCGGCCACCGACCTCGGGACGGAACGCGCCCGCGACGCGATGGGATATCGCCTGAGGCTGGTCGGAAAATGTGCAAACGAAAAGGCCGGCCCGCCTCTCTCTGGCAGACCGGCCTCCTGTCAGGGACAGTCCCCGTCTTGCGCAATCCGTTGTGAGCCCCGAGGGGGATCAGTTGCCCGCCAGATTCGCCGAACCGAGATGCTGCATCGGGTCCACGGCCTGCGCACCCTTGCGGATCTCGAAATGGAGCTGCGGGCTCGTCACCGAGCCGGATTGTCCGGCCTTGGCGATGATGTCGCCGCGCTTGACCATATCGCCGCGGCTGACCAGCAGGTCCTCATTATGGGCATAGGCCGTGACCCAGCCGTCGGAATGGCGGATCAGGACCAGATTGCCATAGCCCTTGAGCTCGTTGCCCGCATAGGCCACCACGCCGTTCTCCGCGGCGCGCACGCTCGTGCCGGCCGGCACCGAGATATTGATGCCGTCATTGCGCGAGCCGTTCGCCTTGGGGCCGTATTGCGAGATGACGCGCCCCTTGACCGGCCAGCGGAAATTGGAGGATGTGCGCGCTTCCGGCGACGGCAGCGACGCGCTCTTGCCCGAACTCGTGGACGACGACGTCGCATTGCCCTGCGTCGAGGTCGAACTCGTCACGCGGTCGCCCTTGCCGGAGGTGCCCACACTGGCGTCCGTCGCGGTCTGGGAGGCGCTGGCGACCTTGTTGGCCGTGCCCGCCTTGCCCGTGTCCTTGGAGGCCAGATTGGTCGAGCCCGCACCCGGGATGCGCACCTTCTCGCCAACCTTGAGCTGATGGGACATGCCGAAGCCGTTGAGCGAGGCGATCTCGCCGGGCGACACGCTGTAGCTCCGCCCCAGGCTGTAGAGCGTCTCGCCGGGGCGCACCGTATGGGTGCCGCCGGAGGCGCTGAGCGACTGGCCGGCCTTCGCCGACGCGTTGGTCGCTTCTGCGCGCACCTGCTGGCTCGCGCTCGTATTGGCGGCATAGCGCGTCCCGCCGCCGGAGCCCGACGGAATGGAGATGCGCTGCCCGGCCTTGAGGTGATAGGGCGGCGCGAGCCCGTTGGCGGCGACCACGTCCTGCACGCTCACGCCGTTCTCCCGGGCGATGCTGTAGAGCGTCTGCCCCTGGTTCACGACGACGGTGCGGCTGCCCTGCCCGGCGGCAGAGGCCGTATTGGAATAGGACTGCCCGCTCGTTCCGGTGTTCGCCTGATAGCCGCCCGAGGTTCCCCCTGACGAATAGGACGATCCGGACTGGACATTGCTCGACGGCTGTCCGGTCGAGGCATAGGTGTTTCCACCGGAATTCGCAGGCGGCACCGGCGAACTGTAGACACTGTCATTGCTGGCCGTGCTCGCACTGCCCGTCGATCCGGTGATCGGACCGAACCGGTCTGCCGAACTCGAACAGGCTGCGACCAGCCCCGCCAGGGCCACGGCACCGGCAAGACGGGCCAAGCGTTGTGCCCTTACTGTGCTTGAGGCGACGTCACGCATACCCACACTCCCAAAACTCACATTCCGCAAAGAGAATGCGCGGTTTGGGTTAAAGAGGGTTTAAGGGACTGAAATCGAATATTTTCCTGTTATCGCGCGGAGCCGGATGCCATCCGAGAAGCATCAGGTTTCAGATGTCGCGGGCCGTCAGCGCGATCATGGAGATCAGATAGACGCCCGTCACCGTCAGCGCCGGAATGATGAGCGCCGGATAGCCGAAGGCATAGATGGCCAGCCCCCAGAACACGACGATGTTCACGCAGAAGAAAACCTTCTCCGAATCGTCGCCATACCAGGCGCTCCGCAGCATCCATCCGATGAGTGGAATGGCAAAGATGATCTTGCTCAATGTGGTCATGGTCGTCCTGTCTTGGTCGCGAAGTTCCGGTAACGGGGACATGGCTCCCCTGCCCGGCCTGCTAGCGATCCTCCCTGGAATGGCCTAGCCGTCCTTGGCGACGCCCTCGACCAGCGGCACGAAGCGGACCGGCAGGAGCGTCTCGCGGGTTATCCCGTCATCTGTGCGCACGATGCGCTGGAGCTCCTGCTCGCCGGGCGCGATCTCGACGGGCAGGATCATGATGCCGCCGATCTGGAGCTGGTCGACGAGGTCCTGCGGCACGCCGCGCGCGGCCGCGGTGACGATGATGCGGTCGAAGGGCGCCTGGGCCGGCCAGCCCTTCGCCCCGTCGCCGAGCATGGTCACGACATTGTTGAGCTTCAGCGTCTTGAAGCGCTTCTCCGCCTCGCGCAGGAGCTGGCGGTAGCGCTCGATGGTGTAGACCCGCCGCGCGAGGTGCGCGAGGATCGCCGTCTGGTAGCCCGAGCCGGTGCCGATCTCCAGCACCTTCATCCGGTCGGTGAGCCGGAGACTCTGCGTCATGAAGGCGACGATGAAGGGCTGGCTGATGGTCTGCCCGCAGGCGATCGGCAGCGCCTGGTCGGCATAGGTCTGGTCTGCGAAGGCCTCCGGCACGAACAGCGCGCGCGGCACCGTCTCGATGGCCTCCAGCACGTTCGTGTCGCGGATGCCCTGATTGCGCAGATGCATCAGGAGCTGGATGCCGCGCTTGTCGCCGCCATCGCCTCTTCCGGCCCTGGCGGGGCTCAGCACTGCCTTCGACGGTGACTTCCACATGGCCGTTGCGGTCCGTCAGATCGTGTCCTCGGCGGCCACGGTCCGGCGCAGGGCCTCCATGGCTTCCACCTGGGTCAGGTTCATGTGCAGCGGCGTGACCGAGATGCGGTTCTCGTAGACCGCCCTCAGATCGGTTCCCGCCGCCGGATTGCTGCTCTCGCGCCTGAAGCCCAGCCAGTAATAGGCGTTGCCCCGGGCATCGACGCGCTCGTCCACCAGAAGCAGGTTCTGGTCGCGCTTGCCCTGCCGCGTGATCTCCGTTCCGGCGACCTCGTCGGGCGCGCAGTCGGGAAAGTTGATGTTGATGAGCACGCCGGGCCCGAGACGGGCGGCGAACAGGTCGCGCACGAGGCCGGCCCCGTGCCATTCCGCCGTCTCGAAGCGCACCTCGCGCCCGCCGGAAATGCCGTAGGTCTGGCTGAGCGCCATGGACGGAATGCCGAGCGCCACCCCCTCCATGGCCGCCGCGATGGTGCCCGAATAGGTCACGTCGTCGGCGAGGTTCTGGCCGCGATTGACGCCGGACAGGACGAGGTCCGGCGGCCGGTCGAGGACGCGCTTGACCGCCATCACCACGCAGTCCGTCGGCGTGCCGCGCACCGCGAAGCGCCGCTCGCCCAGTTCGCGCAGCCTGAGCGGGTCGGCAAGGGTGAGCGAGTGCGACGCCCCGCTCTGCTCGCCCTCCGGCGCCACCACCCAGACATCGGGCGACAGGGCGCGCGCGATCGTCTCCAGGCTCTTCAGGCCCGGCGCGTGGATGCCGTCGTCATTGGTGACGAGGATGCGGGCGGGGTCGCCCCCCGGACCGCGGAGCGGATCGTCAACCATCGGCCCTTATGACCTCCAGCCCGCCCATATAGGGTTTCAGAACCTCCGGCACCGTCACCGAGCCGTCCTCGTTCTGGTAGTTCTCCAGAACCGCGACGAGCGCGCGTCCGACGGCGACGCCGGAACCGTTCAGCGTGTGGACGAAGCGCGTGCCCTTGCCGTCCGCGGGGCGGTAGCGGGCATTCATGCGCCGCGCCTGGAAATCGCTGCACACCGAGCAGGACGAGATCTCGCGATAGGTGTCCTGCCCCGGCAGCCAGACCTCGATATCGTATGTCTTGCGGGAGGAAAAGCCCAGATCGCCCGTGCACAGCGTGACGACGCGGTATGGCAGGCCGAGGCGTTTCAGCACCTCCTCCGCACAGGCCGTCTTGCGCTCCAGCTCCTCAAGCGAGGCCTCCGGCGTCGTGACGGAGACGAGCTCCACCTTGGAGAACTGGTGCTGGCGGATCATGCCGCGCGTGTCGCGCCCGGCCGCCCCCGCCTCCGCGCGGAAGCAGGGGGTGAAGGCGGTCACGCGCATGGGCAGCGCCGCCTCGTCCACAATGTCCTCGCGCGCCAGATTGGTCAGCGGCACCTCCGCCGTCGGGATGAGCCAGAAGCCGCCATCCACGCGGAACTGGTCCTCTTCGAACTTCGGAAGCTGGCCGGTGCCAAACATCACGTCGTCGCGCACGAGAAGCGGCGGGGCGGTCTCGGTGTAGCCGTGCTCGCTCGTATGAAGGTCGAGCATGAAGGCGCCGAGCGCGCGCTCCAGACGCGCGAGCGCGCCCCTCAGCACGACGAAGCGGGAGCCGGAGAGCTTCGCCGCGGTCTCGAAGTCCATGAGGCGCAAACCCTCGCCCAGCTCGAAATGCTGCTTCGGCGCGAAGCCGAGCTCGCGCGGCTCGCCGACGCGGCGCAGCTCCACATTGGCCGTCTCGTCGGGCCCGTCGGGCACATCGTCGAGCGGCAGGTTGGGGATGCCGCTCAGGGTCGTGTGGAGCTCGTCCCCGGCCTCGCGCTGCGCGGCCTCGTCCTCGGGCATCTTCTCCTTGATCGCGGAGACCTCCGCCATGAGCTCGCTCGCGCGCGCCTCGTCGCCCGAGGCCTTGGCCTTGCCGATCTCCTTCGATGCGGAATTGCGCCGCTCCTGCATGGCCTGCAGGCGCGCGGTGATTTCCCGGCGTTTCTCGTCGAGCGCGATCAGCGCGCCCGCCATCGGCTCGAGCCCGCGCCGGGCGAGCCCCGCGTCGAACGCATCGGGATTATCGCGAATCCATCGGATATCGTGCATGGAAACAGGGACCTTCACGCGAAAACAGATGAGGGGCGCTCATTCGCGCCCCCGTGTATACGTCGCGCCCGCGCCGGGCGTCCAGAGCCTAGAGCGACCTGTGTCCCGTCGAACCTGAGACAAGTTGCTCCAGGTCCTCGGGGTGCGACCGGCCTCTTCGCCCCTTCGCAGGGGAATGACCGGGGCAAAACGCGGCCGCCGGAGGCGCGGCGGACCGGCGGATCATTCCGCCTTTCCGCCCTTGCCGCCGTCGTCGCCATCCCCGTCTTCGTCCGGGCCATCGGGCTCGTCGCCGTCCTCGTCATCCTCGGCGGCGCGTGCGGCCTCCTCCTCCGCCCGGCGCTTCTCCACCATGCGAACCGACAGGATGGACAGCTCGTAGAGGAGCAGCGTCGGAAGCGCGAGGCCCGTCTGGGTGAAGGGGTCGGGCGGCGTCAGGAAGGCCGCCAGCGCGAAGACGATCACAATGGCGTATTTCCGCTTCTCCTTCAGCCAGGTGGAGCTGATGAGACCGACGCGGGCCAGAAGCGTCAGCAGCACGGGCAGCTGGAAGCAGGCACCGAAAGCGAGGATCAGCGTCATGGTGAGGCCGAGATACTCGCTCACCCGCGGCAGGAGCTCGATGATCGCGCGCCCGTCCTCGCCGGTCTGCTGGAAGCTCGCGAAGAACTTGAGCGCGAGCGGCATGACCAGGAAGAAGACGAGCGACGCCCCGGCGATAAACAGGATGGGCGTCGCCAGCAGGAACGGCAGGAACGCGCCGCGCTCGTTCTTGTAGAGCCCCGGCGCGACGAACATGTAGAGCTGCGAGGCGATCACCGGAAAGGCGAGGAATATGCCGCCGAACAGGCCGATCTTGAGCTGGGTGAAGAAATATTCCTGCGGCGCGGTGTAGATCAGGCGCAGTTCGTGCGCGTCCCCCACCGCCCATTTGTAGGGCCACACCAGGATATTGAAGATGTCGGTGGCGAAATAGAAGCAGAACAGGAATGCGAGGCCGAAGCCGATCATCGACTTGATGAGCCGCGAGCGCAGCTCGATCAGGTGCTCGATCAGCGGCGCCTGCGTCGCTTCGATATCCTCCTGGCTCATGCCGGGATTGCTCCTCACGAGCCCGACGACGCGGCGACGTCGGTCTCGGGTTTGGCCGCCTTGCCCTTGCCGGATGCGGGCTTGGCCTTGGCCGTGCCCGTACCCGCCGTCTTGGCGGTCTTCGTCTTGGATCCCGTCTTCCCGGCGGTCGCTGCCGTGCCCTTCGTGCGTGCCTTGCCTTTCGGCGCGGCCTTGGCCTTGGAGGTGCCGGACGCCTTCGCCGTTCGGGCGGGCTTTGCGGTCTGCTCCGCCTTGGCCGTGGCGCCCTGCGCGGCGGTCGAACCGTCGGACGCGGTGGCCGCTCCGTTGCCCGCCTTCGCCTTGCCGGCCGCATCGGTCGACGGTTTCGACGGCTCGCCGGACTTCTCGATATCGCGCTTCAGCTTGTCGCCCTCATCCGCGATCGAGCCGACCGCCTTCTTCACCTGATTGGCGGGCGAATAGCTTTGCACGTCGGAGATGCCTCGGCGCACCTCGTCCAGGCCGGACTCGCGGGCCGCCTGTTCGAACTGGTTCTGGAAGTCGCGCGCCATGGACCGCATCTTGCCCACGAAGCGGCCGAAATTGCGCAGCATCCCCGGCAGGTCCTTCGGACCCACCACGATGATGGCAATGATCGCGATGACCAGAAGTTCCGTTCCACCAATGTCGAACATGGCCGTCGGGCTGTCCCTCTAGCGACGGATACGAACGGCGCCCGGAGCTTGCCGCGGCGCGCGTCCCTCAGGAAAACGGGCCCGAATTCAGCCCTTGGCTTTCGACTTGGCCGTATCCTTCGAGGCACCGGCGGTGTCGGACGTCTCGTGCTCGATCGTCTTGACCGTGTCGTCGGTTTTGTCCGGCGTCTCCTCGCCGTCCTCCTGGATACCCTTCTTGAAGCTCTTGATGCCGCGCGCAACGTCGCCCATCAGATCGGAGATCTTGTTGCGTCCGAACAACAGAACGAGAAGGACGACAACGATCAGAATTTGCAGCCAACTGGGGGCCATAGGCCTCTACTCCTCAACCACTTTCTCAGCTCAGCGGGGCAGGGTTTTCCATGACCCTCCCCCTCGTCTCGCGCGCATTATCGCGGAATCGTATCATCGCCGCAACAAAGCCTTGAGATGCGCGTCACGCCGGTACGGATCGGGTGGACGCTTCGGCTTGCGGAAAGACGAAGACATGCTCGCGCTCCACGGTCACGCTGACCGTCTCGCCGGCGGCCGGTATCTTCGCACCGCGCATCCGCGCCGTGACAGGCTCCTCCATGCCTTCCAGCAACAGGGTAACAAGGCTCGCATCGCCAAGGAAGCGAACATTCGTCACATAGCCGGCATGGCCCTCGCGCGCCGCGGTGAGCCTTATGCCCTGCGGACGGATGAGCACGAGGACCTCCGCGCCGGACTCAAGCCCGGCAGGCGCGGAAAACCGCCCGAGCGGCGTCATGACCGCCCCGCGCTGCACGCGGGCCTCGAGCTCGTTGAAATCGCTGAAGAAGCGCGCCGCGTCGGCGTCCGTCGGTTGGCGGTACAACGCCTCGGGCGTGCCGAGCTGGACGAGGCGGCCGCGGCGCATGAGCGCAATCCGGTCGGCCATGCGCATGGCCTCCACGGGATCGTGGGTCACGAGCAGCGCGCTCGAGCGCGTCTCCTTCAGCAGCGCCAGCGTCTCGTCGCGCACACTGTCGCGCAGGCGCTGGTCGAGCCCGGAGAACGGCTCGTCCATCAGGAGGACGCCCGGGCGCGGCACGATGGCGCGGGCAAGCGCCACGCGCTGCTGCTCGCCGCCGGAGAGTTCGTGGGGATAGGCCTCGGCGAACGCGTCGAGCCCCACGCGCCGCAGCGCGTTGTGCGCCTCCGTGGCGGCCGCCTGCCGTGCCATGCCCTTCAGGCCGAAGGCCACATTCTCCAGAATGGTGAGATGGGGAAACAGCGCATAGTCCTGGAACATCAGGCCGACGCCGCGCCGCTCCGGCGGCACGAACCGGCGCTCGTCGGTGACCGGCTCGCCGTCGAGCAGCACGCGGCCCGCCTGCGGCCGCTCCAGCCCCGCCGCGATGCGCAGGAGCGTGGTCTTGCCGCAGCCCGACGGCCCAAGCAGGCACATGATCTCGCCCGGCGCCAGCTCCAGCGACACGTCGCTGACCGCCTCGACATCCTGATAGCTGTGGGTGACGTGCTCGTATGACAGGCGCGCGGCGAAGGTCGCAGCGGCGGTGCCGCGCGGTCCCCATTGTCCCGGCTGGTCAGGCAGGCTCGTCGTCGTCATTGCGTTCCGGTGTATAGCAGAATGCCTGCGCGGCGCATCGCCTGAAATGATGCGCCGCATCGCCGCTGGCGGCCCTTCGCGCCGTCACCGCATGCCTGTGAGCGTTAGCCCCGGCAGCGGCGCTCAGCGCCCGTCGATACCGTCCGGCATGTGCATCTCCAGCGCCGGCTCCTCGCTCGTCTCCGTCTCCGGCTCGTCCTGGCCGGAGAAGAGATCGTCCTCCTCGCGGCCCTGTCCGGGCATCATATAGTCGTCCGGAAGGCTCGAATCGAGAAGGCCGGCGCCCTTCAGTTCGCGCATGCCCGGCAGATCGGCGACGCTGTCGAGCCCGAAATGCTCCAGGAACGCGTCGGTGGTGCCGTAGGTGACGGGCCGGCCCGGGGTCCGCCGGCGGCCGCGCATGCGGATCCAGCCCATCTCCAGAAGTGCGTCGAGCGTGCCCTTCGAGGTCGACACGCCGCGCACCTCCTCGATCTCCGCCCGGGTGACCGGCTGGTGATAGGCGATGATGGAGAGCGTCTCGAGCGCGGCCTTGGACAGGCGCTTCTGCTCCACCGCCTCGTGGCGCAGGAGGTAGCGGAGATCGTCGGCGGTGCGGAACGCCCACCGGCCCGCGACCTTGACCAGATTGACGCCGCGTGCCTCGTAGGCTCCCTGCAGCTCGCCGAGCAGGCTCGCCACGTCGGACCCCTCGGGCAGGCAGGCCCCGAGCTCGTCTTCAGACAGGGGCCCGGAGGCGGCGAAGAGCAGCGCCTCGACCACGCGCAACTGGTGCGCCCGGTCGGCGCGCGGATGGATCGCCACATTGTCCGGCAGCGCGCCCGCGCCGGGTCCTCCCGCCTGTCCCGGCCCGTGCGCCGGGCGGAAACCGTTGGTCATCGCTCGTGCCTCTCCCTGTCCGGCGAAGCCGCCCCGCCATCCGCCGCCGGCGCATCGGCCCTGCGGCGCAGATAGATCGGCGCGAACGCCTTGTCCTGGCGTATCTCGACCAGCCCCTCCCGCGCCATTTCAAGCGTCGCGCCGAGGCTGCTGGCGAGCACCGTCGCGCGCGTCTCCGGCGTGGAGAGATAGTCCATGAGGAAGCTGTCGAGCCGGCCCCAGTCGCCAAGCTTGCCCATCAGCCGCTCGAGCGACTCCCGGGCCTCCTTCAGCGACCAGACCACACGGCGGTGCACCGTATACTGCTTGTGGGCCATGGCGCGCTGGCGGCGCTCCGCATAGGCCTTGATGAGATCGAACAGCGTATCCTCGTATTCGGTGCGCGTCTCCACGACGACCGGCTCGGGCATGCCACGCGCGAACACCTCGCGGCCGAGCTGCGGGCGCGCCATGAGCTGCTCGGCGGCATCGCGCATCGCCTGGAGGCGCTGGAGCCTGAAGGCCAGCCGCGCGGCGAGCTCCTCCGCCGCCGGCTCCTCCTCCGGCTCCGGATCCGGCAGCAGCAGCCGCGACTTCAGATAGGCGAGCCACGCCGCCATCACCAGATAGTCGGCCGCAAGCTCGATGCGCATGCGGCGCATGGCGGAGATGAAGGCGAGATACTGCTCGGCAAGCTGAAGAACGGATATGCGCGCCAGATCGACCTTCTGGTCGCGCGCCAGCGACAGGAGCAGATCGAGCGGCCCCTCGAAACCGTCCACATCCACGATCAGCGCCCGGTCGCCGTCCTCGACCGGCTTGTCGTCCCCGCGCCGCGGCGGGGTCTCGCCATCCGGCCAGGGCGCGTCCTCGGGCCTTTGCGCTGCCGGGTTCATCGCTCCATCGCCATTCTCGCCGCCGGGCCGGCCTCCGGAATGCCCGGGAGCCGCCGCCGACTGTACGGAAATTTAACGGTCGATTTTAGACTGATTCGCCGTTCAGCATCGCCAGATCGGCCAAAGCCTCGGCGTTATCCCAAGCTTTCGGCGCGGAAAGCCTGGCAAGCGCGCGTTCCGCGCGGTCGAGCGCCCGGCCCTTGAGCGGGCCAGCGGCGGCAGCGACCTCCTGCATCTCCGACAGCTCGCCATTGCAATGCAGAACGATATCGCAGCCCGCGCCCAGCGCGTCGCGGGTCCGCTCGGCGAGCGTTCCGCTCAGCGCCTTCATGCTCAGATCGTCGGACATGAGGAGCCCGTCGAACCCGATCTCGCCGCGGATCAGCGCCTTGACGATGGCGGAGGAACATGTGGCGGGCCTGTCCCGGTCGAGCGCGGTGTAGACCACATGGGCCGTCATGGCGAGCGGCATGTCGTTGAGCGCCCGGAACGGCGCGAAATCCACCGCGCGCAACGCGCTCGCGGGAGCATCGACCACAGGCAGGGACAGATGGCTGTCCGCGCCGGCGCGCCCGTGACCGGGGATATGCTTGACGACGGGCAGGACGCCGCCGTCCAGCATGCCCTCGCACACCGCGCGGCCAAGGGCGGCCACACGGACCGGATCGTCCCCATAGGCCCGGTCGCCGATCACGTCGTGGCCGTCCGGGTCGCGCACATCGAGAACCGGCACGCAATCGACCGTGATGCCGAGTGCCGAGAGATCGCCGGCCATGAGCCTAGCCAGCCGGTAGGCGGTCGCCGCGGCCTTGCGCGGATCGGCCTCGTAGAGCGCGCCGATCGCCTCTGCCGGCGGATAGGCGCGCCAGTCCGGCGGCCCGATGCGTTGCACCCGCCCGCCTTCCTGATCGATCAGCACGGGCGCATCCTCGCGCCCCACGCAAGCCCGGAAATCGGCGACCAGAGCGGAGACCTGCCCCGCCGTGGCGCAATTGCGCGCAAAGAGGATGAGCCCCCACGGATCGGTCTCGCGGAAGAAGGCGCGCTCGTCATCCGTCAGCTCGGGGCCGGCGCAACCGCCGATGAAGGCTGAGATGGTCATCGAATGTCCCTCCCCCCGGAGATCGGGCGCCGGCTACTGGCTGCGCACCAGGCAGTCCTTCTCGCCCGACGCGATCAGCGCGGTGCACAGGCGCGACGCTGTCTCGCGCGAGGCGACCGGCCCGATCCGCAGCCGGTAGAACGTGCCGCGCGAACCCAGGTCGGCCTTCTGGATCAGCGGATTGTAATTGCCGAGAAGGTCGGGGTAGCGCTGACGCAGACGGGAGAACTCCGCGCTCGCATCGGCCTCGTTGCGATAGGAGGCCATCTGAATCACATAAGCGCCTGAGGCGGCGCTGCTGGTCGTCGTCGAGGGCGATGGGGCTGTCGGGGGCGCTACGGCCTGCGGGGGTTCGCGGGCGGCCTGCTGTTGCTGCTGGCCCTGGAGATTGGTGGTCTCGCTCGCGCTGTTGATCGCTCCGCCCGGCCTGTTCACGCCGGGCTCGTCGACGAAGGGGTCGTTGGCGGAGGCGATATTGCTTGCCCGCGAGACCTGCCCCGGGTCCGGCGCGGCGGGCGCGCTCGCCTCCGGTGTCAGCGGAACCGGCCCACTCTGGCCGCCGGAGCTCGCCGACCGGCTCGCGGTCACCGCCGGCTTGGGTTTGGGAACGGGCGGCGGAGTCGTCAGGGTCGACGCGGTCGCTGTCTGCGCGGCATTGCCAGAGGTTTGCGCCTGCTCCCCGGCCGATGCCGTCTGCGTCCCGCTCCCGGACGTGCCGGCATCCAGCTCTCCCGGCGCCGGCGGGGTCGAGGAGGCCCCGCTCGCCGCCGTCGGCTCCGCCACGGTGGCGCTGGAGGCTCTTGCGCCGTTGGCCTGACCGCTCTCGAAGGTCGGCAGAGACGACTGGTCGCTATCGCTGCCCGGCGGCGGGGGCGGCATGGGAACCGGCAGCGAGCCGTCGTCTGCCGGCGACTGGGCGGGATCGGCGGGCGCCAGTTGCCCGTCGTCGGGCGACATGGGCTCCTCCGCGCGCGGGACGATCCGCTCCTGCTGTTCCTCGCCCTCGCCGAGAATACGGTCGTAGATCAGCTTGTTCTGACGCGGCACGGCCGGCTGGCTGGCGGACTCTTCCGGCTCCAGCTTGGACGGCTCCTTCGGCGCGGAGATCACCGGAGGCGTCTCCTCGCCGCTGTCGCCCGTCATCGCGGAATAGAGATAGATCGCGCCGCCGGCAACCACGGCGACGCCGACCAGTGCACCGAGCAGGATGAGCGGTGCCCTGCGCCGGGGCTTGCGCTCCGGCGCGACCTCGCCCTCATAGCCGCCATATCCGTCGTCATAAGCCTCGGGATAGTGCGGAGGCGGCGCACGGCGCTGGTCGTATCCCTCCTGGCCGTAAGCCTCCTCCACATGCGCGAGCTCGCGGGCATGGCCGCCGAGATAGGGATCGGCCTGCCGCGGTTCGCCCCGCGCGGGCGCCTCATAGGGATCGCCTTGCGTCCCGGCACCGTAGCGCCGGTCCGGGCCGCGCTGCGGCGCCCAATCCTGCGCGGACGGGTAGTCGCGCGGCTGGCCCCGGTCTGCCCGGTCCGCACCGTAACCGTAACGGCCTTCCGGCGGCGGCGCCGGGGGGCGTTGCGGGACGCCCCTGTCGCGGTTGTGGCCGGCGGCATAGTCCTCATAGGCCCCGGCGCCCATCGCGCCACGGCCACCCCCCTGTCCGGAACGGCCAAGGGGCCCCTGCTCGGGGCGCGGATAGCCGCCCCCCTGGTCCTGGCCCGCCCCGAAGCTGCCACGGCGCGCATAGTCGCCGCCGAAGCGGCTTCCCGCCGGCGGCGCCGGGCGCGCGCCGGGCTGGGGTTCGCCATAGCGGAAGCTCGTGTCGCGCGGGCGATAGTCCGCCTGCTCGTCGCGCGGCTCGCGCCCGAGGCGCGGCTCGGGCGGATAGCCCGAGGAGGGAACCGGCCTGTCGGCAGGCCGTTCGGAGAACCGAGGCGGCTGTCCACCTTCGGGTGTGCCGCGCTGTGCGGCACCCCAGTCCCTGCCCGCCTCGCCAAATCGCGGCCCAGCCGGCGGTGCTTGCTCGGGCTTCGGCGGATGAGGCGGCGCATAGGAGCGCTCAGGCCGCGCAGGAGCTTCCGGCGGCCGCTGATGAGCGGTGCCGAATGTCGACGTCGCGGACTGTGACGGCCTAGCGGACTGATAACCGCCCTCCGGCTTTTCATGGGGCCGGCCGGCAGCCGGCGCACTCGGCGCGGGCCTGGCCGTGGACGTCATGCCGGTGCCCGGCCCTGGCGCCGGGGCTGCGGGTCGTGCGGAAGCCGGTTGCGACGGGCTGGGCATGCCGGGCCTTGCTGTCGGCGGAGCGGATGGCGCACCCGGCTTTGCGGTCGCCGGCTCCTGAGGCGCCTTTGCACCCGGCCGATATGTCGATGGTTGCCCGGACGGCGCAGACGAACCCGGCGCTGCGGGACGCCCGGCACCGAACCTGTGTCCGGCATCCGGCCCGCCCGGCACGGATGGCGGCTGGGGCCGCGGCGGGCCCGCTGCCGGAGCCGCCGGCGCGGCACCCGGTTTCGGCGGTGCACCGGCGTCCCGATGGGGAGTTTCGCCCGCGGGCGACGGACCGGCCTTGGCCGGCGGCGGCACGACCGGTGCCTCCGGCGGTTTCGCTCCGGCAGCGCCCTGCGGCCCGGAAGGCGCTGGCGCTGTCGGGCGAGGCGTCGGTGGGGGCGCGGCGGGCCCTGCCGGCCCGGCTTGGCCCCGAGCTGGCTCGCGCGGCTGGACCGTCGCACCGGCCCCCTTGGCCTGTTCGCCCCCCGCGCCAGAGACATTCGGCGAGGCTTGCTCCGTCCCGGGCTCCGGATGCGGTGGCGTGCGCGGCTTGAACTCCCCGGCAAGCTTGGGAAGCCCCTTGCTCTGCGAAGCGCCGGATGGCTGCGAAGCGCCCGTGGGCTGTGGCGCACGGGGCGGCTGGGGGGTGTCGCTGGATTGCGGTGCGCCCTGCGACTGGGGCGCAGCCTTGGATTGCGGCGCGGCCGGCGGTTGCTCCGTCGCCTTGGACTGCGGTGCGGCCGCGGGTGGCTCGACACGTGCAGGCGGTTGCGGAGCGCTCGTGGGCCGGGGTGCGGTCACGGGCGCCTGCGGCGGCACGGCCGACTTGTCGGACTGGCCTGCAGGCACACTCTTCGAGATATCCCCGGCTTGCGGTCCGTCCTTGGCCTGGCGTTCCCCCGCGCCCTCGGCATCGCCCTTGTTCTCGCGCACGAGCCCCAGGCGTTCACGCCAATTCTGCTTGTGGGACGCGTCGTCCTTCTCGTTCTTTTTCGGGTCGTTATCCATCAACGGTGTCCGCCGTTACATTTCCTCGATCGGTGTTACACCGATTATTGCCAATCCATTGGAGAGAACATATCGAATTGACTGCAACATTGCGAGCCGTGCGGCAGTCTTTCCTCTCTCGTCGGCGAGGATGAAGCGCAATTGAGGCGACTCTTTGCCTTTGTTCCATAAGGCGTGAAAATCGCTTGCCAAATCGTACAAGTAGAACGCGATGCGATGCGGCTCTTCGTTGAGGGCCGCACCCTGTATCATGCGAGGATATTCGGCAAGCCGTTTCACGACGGTTAATTCCGCCGGATCCCGCAGCAGATCGAGGTCCGCCGCCTTCAACGCAGCCTCGCCAACCGCATCCGCCCCCAACTCGGCCTCGGCATTGCGGAACACCGAGCAAATGCGCGCATGCGCATATTGCACGTAGAATACAGGGTTTTCGCGCGACTGCTCAAGCACCTTCCGAAAGTCGAAATCGAGCGGCGCGTCGTTCTTCCGGGTCAGCATGATGAAGCGGACGACGTCGGGCCCGACCTCGTCGATCACCTCCCGCAAGGTGACGAAATCGCCGGCCCGCTTGGACATGCGCACCGGCTCTCCGGCCCGGAACAGCTTGACGAGCTGGCACAACCGGACAATGAGCTTCGCCTCGTCGCCCGCCACCGCGCGCGCCACCGCCTCCAACCGCTTCACATAGCCGGCATGGTCGGCGCCGAGCACATAGATCATCCGCCTGAAACCGCGCTCGAACTTGGACCGGAAATAGGCGACGTCGGCGGCGAAATAAGTATAGCTGCCATCTGACTTCATCAGCGGCCGGTCGATGTCGTCGCCGAACTCGGTCGCCTTGAAGAGCGTCTGCTCGCGGTCCTCCCAGTCCTCCGGGAGCTGACCCTTGGGCGGCGGCAGGCGGCCCTGATAGACGAGCCCGCGCGCGCGCAGCTCCTCCACCGTGCGGGCAATCGCGCTCTCCCCGTCCCCCTCGTGAAGGGAGCGCTCGGAGAAGAACACGTCGTGATGGATGTTGATCGTGGCGAGATCCTCACGGATCATCGCCATGGTCTCCTCGATGGCGAGGTCGCGCACGACCGGCAGCCAGTCCGCCTCCGGCTTGCCCAAGAGCGTGTCGCCATGGCTCTCGGCCAGCTTGCGCCCGACAGGCTTCAGATAGTCGCCGGGATAAAGCCCCGCCGGAATCTCGCCGATCTCCTCGCCCAGCGCCTCGCGATAGCGCAGATAGACCGACCGGGCGAGCACGTCGACCTGCACGCCGGCATCGTTCACGTAGTATTCGCGCGTCACCTTGTAACCGGCGGTCTCCAGCAGGCTCGCAAGCGCGTCGCCGAACACCGCACCGCGGCAATGGCCGATATGGAGTGGCCCTGTCGGATTGGTCGAGACATATTCGACATTGACCGGCAGGCCCCCGCCGACATCGGCGACGCCATAGCGCTCCCCCTCCTCCAGGACGGTGCGCACCACGCTCGGCCAGACGCCCGGCGCGAGCCTCAGATTGATGAAGCCGGGCCCTGCGACCTCAGCCGACGCCACGTCGCCATCCTCGCCCAGCCGCGCCGCGACCGTCTCCGCCAGATCGCGCGGCTTCAGGCCGGCGGGCTTGGCCAGCACCATGGCCGCATTGGTCGAAACGTCGCCGTGCGCGGGATCGCGCGGCGGTTCGACCACGACACGGGCGAGATCCAGCCCCGCCGGCAGGGCTCCGTCGGCCATGAGGGTCTCGATCGCGTGTCTCACGACCGTTTCGAAATGGGCAAAGACATTCATCGCACGTTGCTGCTTTCAAAAGAAAATGAGGGCGAAGGCGCACTACCGGAAAAGCGGGTCGAGGTCAAACAGGCGCCGGTGCTCTGCCAGCGCATAGCGGTCGGTCATGCCGGCAATGAAGTCGCAGACACGACGCGCGCGCTTGTCGTCGCCGAGGCTGTCGAGATCGCGCTGCCATTCCTGCGGCATGGCGGCGGGATCCTCCATATAGGCTCCGTAAAGGTCCCGGATCACGCGCTGGGCCCGCTTCATGATGGCGAGAACGCGTTCATGGCGATACATGCGCCGGCGCAGGAACCCCTGCAGGACCCTGTTCTTCTCGGCGAGCTGGGCGGAGAACGCGACGACCGGCATATCGAGCGCGCGGATATCCTCCACGCTTGCCGGGTCCGTCCGGCGGAGGCGCCGGCCCGTTTCGGTCACCACATCGTCGACCATCGTGGAGATCACGCGCCGCACCGTCTCATGAACGAGACGCGGGCGCTCCAGCCCCGGACAGGATTTCAGAACCTCCGACAACGCCTCGCCGGCGAGCGGCACGTCGCCCAGGTCGATGACGTCGAACAGCCCCGCCCTCAGCCCGTCGTCGATATCGTGCGCGTTATAGGCGATATCGTCGGCGATGGCCGCCACCTGCGCCTCGCCGGAGGCATAGGTGTCGAGCGCGAGCTCGAACGCCCCGGCGAAATCGGAGATCGCCACCGGAAGCCCGCTCTGCGCATAAGGTCCCGCCGGCGCCCCGTCGCCGTCGGCGATAGGCCCGTTGTGCTTCACGAGCCCCTCCAGCGTCTCCCAGGTGAGGTTCAGGCCGTCGAAAGCGGCATAGCGCCGCTCCAGCCGCGTGACGATGCGCAGCGCCTGCGCATTGTGGTCGAAACCGCCATAGCCACGCATGCACTGATCGAGCATGTACTCGCCGGCATGGCCGAACGGCGTGTGGCCGAGATCGTGGGCGAGCGCCAGCGCCTCGGTGAGGTCCTCGTCGAGGCCCAGCGTGCGCGAGATGGCGCGCGCGATCTGGGCGACCTCCAGGCTGTGGGTGAGCCGCGTGCGGTAGTGGTCGCCCTCATGGGATACGAAAACCTGCGTCTTGTGCATGAGGCGGCGAAAGGCGGCGGCGTGGAGCACCCGGTCGCGGTCGCGCTGAAAGGCGCTGCGGGTCGGGCTCTCCGGTTCCGGCGTGAATCGCCCGCGGGACCGGTTGGCCAGGGCGGCATATGGCGCGAGTTCGTATTGCAAGCGCTTCCAGACGGTTAGGGGTCGATGCTCGGAAACGAATCGAACGGAGCTCACGACAGGCGCTTTCACGAGCACACGATTGACAAGCGCCTCAGGCAACATAAATATCGTGCACATTCCTGTTCGCCAAGACGAGCGACGGTGACACACGACATGACCGACACCTCCGCAGTTACAGTAACCGACCGCGCCGCCGACCGGATCAACCAGATTCTGGCCGGCAATCCCGATGGCGGGACGATGCTTCGCGTCTCCGTCATGGGCGGCGGCTGTTCCGGCTTCCAGTACGGCTTCGACATCGAAGCCGACAAGCAGGACGACGATCTGGTGATCGAGAGGAACGGCGCGACCGTCCTCATCGACCAGATCTCTCTCATGTATCTTTCCGGCTCGGAAATCGACTTTGTCGATGACCTGATCGGCGCGTCCTTCCAGATCAAGAACCCCAACGCCACCGCGTCCTGCGGCTGCGGCACGAGCTTCTCGATCTAGCGGACGGGGCGAGGCCGCCCCCTTCCCCCCATTGCCGGATCTGAGCCCGCTCCCGGACATGACGGCCGGGGAGCACGAAGGCGCGGGGCCGAAGGCGAGCTACCCAGCGCCCGACAACCGCACCTGCGCGGCGAGATAGTCGATAAAGGCGCGGATGCGGGCGGGCAGATGGCCGCCCTGGCCCACATAGACGGCGTGGATCTCCTCCGTGTCGCCGGGATTGAGATCGTCGAGCACGGTGACGAGCCGGCCCGCCGCGATATCGGGACCGATATGGAACAGGGCGAGCCGCGCGATCCCCGTGCCGGCAAGGGCGAGCCGGCGCGCGCTCTCGCCATCGCCCACAAGGACCGAACCGCCCGCCGGCAGAAGGACCGTCCCGTCGCCGTCGCGCATCCTCCAGCCCTCGATCTTGCGGGCGAGATTGAAGCCGATCCGGTCATGCCGCTCCAGCTCATCGAGCGTCTCGGGAACGCCGTGGCGCGCGAGATAGTCGGGCGAGGCCACGACCGCCATGCGGCTTTCGCCGAGCTTGCGGGCGATGAGGCGCGAGGCGCTCATGGGCCCGACGCGGATCGCGACATCGGCACGCTCGTCCAGAAGGTCGACCACCTGGTCGGTGAGCGTCAGGTCGAGGCTGACCTCGGGATGCTGCTCCAGGAAGCCCGGAACGAGCGGCAGCAGATGGTGCAGGCCGAAGGGCACGTTGGAGTTGACGCGAACGCGGCCGCGCGGCTGCGCCCCCGATGCCGCCTCGCGCTCGGCCTCCTCGATATCGGAGAGGATGCGCACCGCGCGCCGGTAGAAGGCCTCGCCTTCCGCGGTGAGCTGCAGCTTGCGGGTGGAGCGGTTGACAAGCCGCGTGCCGAGCCGCGCCTCGAGGCGCGCGACGAGCTTGCTGACCGCCGACGGCGTCATGCGGGCGGCCCGCGCGGCGGCGGAAAAGCCGCCGAGCTCCACCACGCGCGCAAAGACTTCCATTTCTCCGGACCGGTTCGTGTCGAGACGCGCCATTGTTGAATTCATATCAAAAGTTATTTTCCTCGCGGCAGCCTAGTTGAAAATCGGACCGGACTCCATCTTGGACGTCTCATCCTTCCCCTCCCCGTTCTGGAGAGCCGTCCGATGCCTATCGCCGTCTATGCCCTGACCATGGGTGCCTTCGGAATCGGCACCACCGAATTCGTCATCATGGGGCTCCTGCTGCAGGTCTCCGCCGATCTCGGCGTTTCCGTGGCGACAGCGGGCCTGCTGATCTCCGGTTACGCGCTCGGCGTCTTCGTCGGCGCGCCGGTCCTCACGGTCGCGACGCGCAACCTGCCGCGCAAGACCGTGCTGATCGCCCTCATGCTCATCTTCATCCTCGGCAACGCGGCCTGCGCGCTGGCGCCGAGCTATACCGCCCTCATGATCGGCCGCGTGATCACCTCGCTTGCCCATGGCACCTTCTTCGGCGTGGGCTCCGTGGTCGCCACGCGGCTCGTCGCGCCGGAACGGCGGGCCTCCGCCATCGCCCTCATGTTCACCGGGCTCACCGTCGCCACCCTTCTCGGCGTGCCCTTCGGCGCCTGGCTCGGCCTCGCCTTCGGCTGGCGGACCACATTCTGGGCGGTCTCGGCCATCGGCGTCGCGGCGGTCATCGTGCTCGCGATCTTCGTGCCGAGCGTGAAGAAGGCCGCGGAACAGATCCCGTTCAGGGAGGAACTCGCCGTCCTCGCGCGCCCGCAGGTGCTTCTGGGGCTCGCCATGACCGTGCTCGGCTTTGCCGGCGTCTTCACGGTCTTCACCTATATCCAGCCGATCCTCACCGGGCTGTCCGGCTATTCCGTGGAGGCCGTCTCCCCGATCCTCCTGGCCTTCGGGGGCGGGCTCGCCTTCGGCAACATCGCCGGCGGGCGCCTCGCCGACCGCAATGTCGCCCTGGCCGTGCTCGGCACGCTCGTGCTGCTCACCGTCGTGCTCGCGGGGATGGGGAGCGCCGCCCATGACAGGATCGCGGCGGTCGCCTTTGTCGGCCTGCTCGGCGCGGCCTCCTTCGCGACCGTCGCACCGTTGCAGATGCGCGTTCTGGAGAAGGCGGAGGGCGCCGGCCAGAACCTCGCCTCGAGCCTCAATATCGCGGCCTTCAATCTCGGCAATGCGCTCGGCGCCTGGCTCGGCGGCGCGACCATCGATTACGGGCCGGGGCTTGCTGCCATCCCCTTCGTCGCCGCGCTCGTCACCCTCTCCGGCCTCGCCATCGCGCTCGTGAGCGTGCGTCTCGACCGGCGCCGGACGGCTATGGCCGACGCCGTGCCCGGCGGCTGCTGAGCAATCCTTCCACCCATCCACCACCAAGGAGACTTTGCCATGGATTACAGACGTCTCGGCGCATCCGGCCTCAAGGTGCCCGCCCTGAGCTTCGGGGCCGGCACATTCGCCGGCAAGGGCCCGCTCTTCGGCCATTGGGGCACCACCGATCTCAAGGAGGCCACGCGCCTCGTCGATATCTGCCTCGAGGCCGGCGTCACCCTGTTCGACACCGCCGATGTCTATTCCGACGGCGCGTCGGAGGAGGTTCTCGGCGGGGCGATCAAGGGCCGGCGCGACAAGGTGCTCGTCTCTACCAAGACGGCCCTTCCCATGGGCGACGGGCCGAACGATGCGGGCACGTCCAGGCACCGGCTCATCCGGGCCTGCGAGGACGCGCTGAGGCGGCTCGGCACCGACCATATCGACCTCTTCCAGCTTCACGCCTTCGATGCCGGCACGCCGCTCGAGGAGGTCATGGCGACGCTCGATGAGCTCGTGCGCTCCGGCAAGGTGCGCTATGTCGGCTGCTCGAACTTCTCCGGCTGGCAGCTCATGAAGGCGCTCGCCGTCGCCGACCGCCATGGCTATCCCCGGCACGTGGCGCACCAGGCCTATTATTCGCTCGTCGGGCGCGACTACGAATGGGAGCTGATGCCGCTCGGCCTCGACCAGGGCGTCGGCGCGCTCGTCTGGAGTCCGCTCGGCTGGGGCCGCCTCACCGGCAGGATCCGGCGCGGCCAGCCGATCCCGGAGGGCAGCCGGCTGCACGAGACCGCCTCCTTCGGGCCGCCCGTCGACGAGGAGCGCCTCTACCGCATCGTCGACGTGCTCGACGCGATCGCGCAGGAGACGGGCCGGAGCGTGCCGCAGATCGCCATCAACTGGCTGCTGCAGCGTCCCACCGTCTCCTCCGTCATCATCGGCGCGCGCAACGAGGCCCAGCTCAGGGACAATCTCGGCGCGGTCGGCTGGTCGCTGACGGACGAGCAGGTCGCCCGGCTCGACGAGGCGAGCGCCGTCATGCCGGCCTACCCCTATTTCCCCTATGTCCGCCAGGAGGGTTTCGCCCGGCTCAATCCGCAGCCGGTCTGACACCTCATGCGGGGACGGCGGTGGACAATGTCCGCCGCCGCCATCCCCGCCTTTGCAAGGGCGCGGCGGCCATGCGATAAGCGAGACACCATCCGCGAACAGATCGGGGCCGTCCTCCCATGCAGATCGCCACCTGGAACATCAACGGCGTCAAGGCGCGCCTCGACAATCTCCTCGAATGGCTCAGGAGCGCCGGACCCGATGTCTGCTGCCTGCAGGAGATCAAGTCGGAGGACGCCGCCTTCCCGCGCGGCGCGATCGAGGATCTGGGCTACAATGTCGCCACCCACGGCCAGAAGGGCTTCAACGGCGTGGCGGTGCTCTCCAAGCATCCCTTCGACGAGGTCCTGCCGCGGCTGCCGGGCGACGATGCGGACGAACAGGCGCGCTATCTGGAAGCCGTCATCTCCACCGGCGACGGCGCGGTTCGCGTCGCCTCGATCTACCTGCCGAACGGCAATCCGCCCGACACGGAGAAGTTCACCTACAAGCTCGCCTGGATGGACCGGCTCCACGCCCATGCCGAGGCCACGCTCCGGCTGGAGGAGGCCTTCGTGATGGCCGGGGACTACAACATCATCCCCGAGCCCGAGGACGCCCACGACCCGGCGGCCTGGGAGGGCGACGCGCTGTTCCGCCCGGACTCGCGGGGGAAGTTCCGCTCGCTCCTCAATCTCGGCCTCACGGATGCGCTCAGGGCCTGCACCGACGCGGCGGAGACCTATACCTTCTGGGACTATCAGGGCGGCGCGTGGCAGAAGAACAACGGCATCCGCATCGACCATCTCCTGCTCTCGCCGCAGGCCGCCGACCGTCTGAAGAGCTGCCGCGTCGACAAGCATACCCGCGCCTGGGAGCGCCCGTCCGATCACGTGCCCGTGGTCATCGATCTCGCTGTGTGAGAGGCGGATTGCCCGGCGGTCAGCCGCCGACCAGGGCTGCGAGCCTTTTCGGGGCGATCAGGCAATAGCTGCGCTTGACCAGCACCTCGGCCTCGCTCCAGTCGGGCTCGTTGTCGAGGCGCATGCCGACCCAGCCCTTGTGGCCGACATAGGGCGGCACGAAGAAGCGGTCCGGATCGGCGCCCACCAGAACCTCCTGGCTGCCGGGCGGAGCCTTGCACCAGAGCGAGGGCCGGCCGTCGCCGCTCTTCTCCATGGCGAAGATCTTGTTGCGGACGCGGAAGGTGGCGTCGCCCCAGGCTTCCTTCTCATGGGTCTCGGGTAGTGCGAGGCAGATGGCGCGCAGACGGTCGACCGGTCCTGTTGCCACGATCCCCCCGCCGGCCGGTTTTATTTCGGGACCGGGAACTTGGCCGACCAGGTCGAGGCCATGCTCTCCGCGGCGGTGCGCACGGTGGTGTCGGCGTCGCCCATCAGCATGTCGAAGCGGTCGACGATCTCCGGGTTCTCCTCCGGCCGCACCGATTCCTGGGCGAGCATGTACCACATAAGGCCGCGCACCCGGTCCTTGCGGACATAATCGCCGGTCCAGTACATGTCGCCAAGCTTCGCCTCCGCCAGCGGATAGCGCTTGCGCGCGGCGAGGATCAGCCAGCGCACGCCCTGCTCGCGGTTCCGGGTGACGGCCGTCCCGTTGAAATACATGAGCCCCAGCGCATATTGCGCGGCCGGATGGCCATAGGTCGAGGCCACCTTGTAGATATCGAAGGCACGCCTGCCCTGCTGTTCGATCCCCGCGTCCGGATCGCCCAGGCGGTAATAGTCGGCGACGCGCACGAGCGAGTCGACCATGATGTTGAAGACCTGCCGGTCCGGCTCGTCGGGCGCGAAGGCCTCCGCGACCGTCTCGTAATGGGCGAGCGCGGTGGCATTGTCGACATCCACACCCTGACCGAGCCGATACATGTTGCCGAGATACCAGGAGGCGATGAGGTCGCCCTCCTCCGCCGACTGCTCCAGATGTTGGCGCGCGGCGTCGAAATCGCCGGAGTTGTAGGCCTTGTGCGCCTTCTCGCGCTCGCTCGCCCACAATTCAGGCGTGCCGATGGATGGCGTCTTGAGCTTCGTGGGCGCGGGCACGAAGGAATAGAACTGGGCGGCAAAGCCCGCCGACGACTCGTCTGCCGGCACGGGCCGTCCGCCAACCGCGAGACCGGCGAGCAGCACCGTCGCGCCGGCAAGCGCCAGGCAGACCCTGCGGCCTGCGGTGCGCGTCAGGACGCGGCCGTCATATGTCGGCGAAACACACAAGCTCAGCCTCTCCTCCAGGGTGGGTCACCGCGCCATGGCAGGCCGGTCCCACCGTCTGGGCATATTTCCAGATCGCACCGCTGCGATAGTCCGTCTCGCGCGGCGCCCAGCGGTCCCGGCGGCGCGCCATGTCCTCGTCGGAGACCGCCATCTCGAGCGTGCCCTCGACCGCGTCGATCGTGATCGTGTCGCCATCCTCGACAAGCGCGATGGGCCCGCCGACCGCCGCCTCCGGCCCGACATGGCCGATGCAGAAGCCCCGCGTGGCGCCGGAGAAGCGCCCGTCGGTGATGAGCGCCACCTTGTCGCCCATGCCCTGGCCGTACAGCGCGGCGGTGGTCGCCAGCATCTCGCGCATGCCGGGGCCGCCCTTCGGGCCCTCGTAGCGGATGACCAGCACGTCGCCGTCCTCGTATTCGCGCCTGGACACCGCGGCGAAGGCCTGCTCCTCGTTGTCGAAGCAGCGCGCGGGGCCGGAGAAGCGCTGATTGGCGAGCCCCGCGACCTTCACGATGGCCCCGTCCGGCGCGAGGTTGCCCTTCAACCCCACCACGCCGCCGGTCGGCGTGATCGGCTCGCTGGCCGGGCGCACCACATCCTGCTCGGCGTTCCAGCTCACGCTCTCCAGATTCTCCGCGATCGTGCGGCCGGTCACGGTCAGGCAATCGCCATGCAGGTAGCCGTGATCGAGCAGCGTCTTCATGAGCAGCGGAATGCCGCCGGCCTCGAACAGGTCCTTGGCGACATAGCGCCCGCCCGGCTTCAGGTCCGCGATATAGGGCGTGCGCCTGAAGATCTCCGCAACGTCGAAGAGCGTGAAAGCGATGCCGCATTCATGGGCGATTGCCGGCAGGTGCAGGCCCGCATTGGTCGACCCGCCGGAGGCCGCGACGACGGTTGCGGCGTTCTCCAGCGCCTTGCGCGTCACGATATCGCGCGGGCGGATATTGCGGGCGATGAGCTCCATGACCTGCTCGCCGGCGGTCATGCAGAACCTGTCGCGGAACTCGTAGGGCGCCGGCGCCCCGGCCGAATATGGCAGGGCGAGGCCGATGGCCTCCGACACGGTCGCCATGGTGTTGGCGGTGAACTGCGCGCCGCACGCGCCCGCCGACGGGCAGGCCACCTGTTCCAGCTCGTCGAGATCGCTGTCCGACATGGTGCCGACGGAATGGCGCCCGACCGCCTCGAACACATCCTGCACCGTGACCTGCCGGCCGCGGAAGGTGCCCGGCAGGATCGACCCGCCATAGATGAAGATCGAGGGCACGTTCAGCCGGCACATGGCCATCATCATGCCCGGCAGCGACTTGTCGCAGCCGGCAAGCCCGACCAACGCATCATAGGCATGGCCGCGCATGGTAAGCTCGACGGAATCGGCGATCACCTCGCGCGACACCAATGACGACTTCATGCCCTGATGGCCCATGGCGATGCCGTCGGTCACGGTGATCGTGGTGAACTCGCGCGGCGTGCCGCTCGCCGCCGCGACACCGTGCTTCACGGCCTGCGCCTGGCGCATCAGCGTGATGTTGCAGGGCGCCGCCTCGTTCCAGCAGGTCGCCACGCCGACGAAGGGCTGATGGATCTGCTCGCGCGTGAGCCCCATCGCATAATAGTAGGAGCGATGCGGCGCCCTCTGCGGGCCTTCCGTCACATGCCGGCTGGGGAGCTTCGCCTTGTCGAACGTCTTGGCGTCCATCTGTCGTCCTCTGTGACGTCGCCTCCGATGCCGGGTGGCTGGCAGCGCGCTCACGGCTTCCGCCCTCGGGACTGCTGGCAAGACAAGCGACGATCACCCACCACTCAGACAGGTGTCCGGGCGTCGAGGCCATTGCTTTCGCCGAACCGCCCCGGCGGCCCGGAGAAGGCGCCGAGCGAGCGCCTCCTCCTGATAAGGATGCACGCTAAGGGGGTTTTTGGGCGGAAAAAAGGAGCTTCGTCGTGGAGAACAGGATGCGCGAATGGATTCAGGTTCCATGTGGCAATTCTGCCACTGAAACCCGGGCGGCCGCTTCAGTCCCCACAAGACCGGAATGCCGTCTCGATCCGCTGGCTTCCGCGACCGCCTGCCTGAACACCCGGCATGGGCAGGACACGATCGCCGGATAACCATAGCGTCTAAGGACGAATACGATCAAAGCTTTGTGAAGCTTTGTTAACAACCCGTCCGGCCGCAAGGGCTCGCCGAGGGGTGCGGCATTACGCCACGCCCTTTAGGCGCTCCAGCGCGGCCTCCAGCTTGGCGCGCGTCGCCTCGGCATCGGCCTTGCGCTCGCGCTGCTCCTCAACGACGTGCTCCGGCGCGCGCGAGATGAAGTTCTCGTTGGCGAGCTTCGACTGGAGCTTGCCGATCTCGTCGGCCACCTTGCCCAGCTCCTTCTCCAGGCGCCCGCGCTCGGCGGCGAGATCGACCACATCGGCAAGCGGCAGCGCCACGGTCGCCTCGCCCAGGACGATCTGGGCGGCACCCGCCGGAATCCGGTCCGCCAGTTCGAGGCTCTCCAGCCGGGCGAGCCGGCAGATCTCCGTGCGCCAGACGTCGACCAGCGCCATCGTCTCCTGCGACGCGCCGGTGACGAGACACGGGATCTTCGCGCCCGCCGGCACGTTCATTTCGGACCGCACCGAACGCACCTCCGAGACGAAGCGGACCACCCAGTCGATCTCGGCGTCGGCCCGGCGGTCGGCAAGGCCCCTCACCTGCGGCCAGGCCGCGAGGATCAGACGCGAATCGCGCTCCGCCCCCTGCTCGCCCGTACGCGCCCACAGTTCCTCGGTGATGAAGGGCATGAAGGGATGGAGCAGCGTCACGATCCGGTCGAGCGTCCAGGCCGCGGTGGCGCGCGTCTCCGCCTTGGCGGCCTCGTCCTCGCCATTGAGCGGCGACTTGATGAGCTCCAGATACCAGTCGCAGAAGACGTGCCAGACAAAGCGGTAGAGAGCGGCGGCAGCATCGTTGAACCGGTACTGCTCGATGGCCTGCGTCACCGTCTCGCCTGTGCGCTCGGCCTCGCCCACGATCCACTTGTTGATCGTCTGGCCGAGCGCGGAGGGATCGAAATCCGCCTGCCGGACGCACTCGTTCATCTCGCAGAAGCGCGCGGCGTTCCAGAGCTTGGTCGCGAAGTTGCGATACCCCTCCACGCGCTGGCGCGACATCTTGATATCGCGCCCCTGGGCGGCCATGGCGGCCAGCGTGAAGCGCAGGGCGTCCGCGCCATAGGCATCCACCAGCTCCAGGGGATCCATGACGTTGCCCTTGGACTTCGACATCTTCTGGCCCTTCTCGTCGCGGACCAGGGCGTGGATGTAGACGGTGTGGAACGGCACGTCCTTCATGAAGTGCAGCCCCATCATCATCATGCGCGCGACCCAGAAGAAGATGATGTCGAAGCCGGTGACCAGCACATCGGTCTTGTAATAGCGCTTAAGCTCCGGCGTCTCGTCCGGCCAGCCGAGCGTGGAGAACGGCCAGAGCGCGGAGGAGAACCAGGTGTCGAGCACATCCTCGTCGCGCTCCAGCGCCACGCGGCTGCCGTAGTGACGCTCGGCCGCGGCCAGCGCCTCCTCCTCCGTCTTCTCCACGAAGACCTCGCCATCCGGCCCGTACCAGGCCGGGATCTGGTGGCCCCACCAGAGCTGGCGGGAGATGCACCATGGCTGGATGTTGCGCATCCACTCGTAATAGGTCTTCGCCCAGTTCTCCGGCACGAAGCCGGTCTCGCCGCTCTCCACCGCCTGGATGGCGGGCTTGGCGAGCGTCGCCGCGTCGACATACCACTGCTCGGTGAGATAGGGCTCGATCACGACATTGGAGCGGTCGCCATAGGGCACCGTGTTGGCGTGCTCCTCGACCTCGGCCAGGAGCCCTCTCGCCTCCATCATCTCGACCACGCGCTTGCGCGCCTCGAACCGGTCGAGCCCGTCGAGCGTGAGTGTCTCCTGCAGATCGTCGCTGTCCCCGATGCCGTCCAGGAAGTCCTTGTTGTCGCGGACCGCGATGCAGGCGTTCTCGTCGAGAACGTTGATCATCGCCAGCTCGTGGCGTTTGCCGACCTCGAAATCGTTGAAGTCGTGGGCCGGCGTGATCTTCACCGCGCCCGAGCCCTGCTCGGGATCGGCATAGTCGTCGGCAACGATCGGAATCTCGCGGCCGACCAGCGGCAGCACGACGGTGCGCCCCACCAGATCCGTGTAGCGCGCGTCGTCCGGATGCACGGCGACCGCGGTGTCGCCCAGCATGGTTTCGGGCCGCGTCGTCGCCACGGTGATGAACCGGCCGGGCTCGTCCTTCACCGGGTATTTGAAGTGCCAGAGATGGCCCTGGGTCTCGACCTGCAGCACTTCGAGGTCGGAGATCGCGGTGCGGAATTTCGGATCCCAGTTGACGAGCCGCTTGTCCTTGTAGATGAGGCCCTGCCTGTAGAGCGTGACGAACACCTCCAGCACGGCCCGGCTCAGCCCCTCGTCCATGGTGAAGCGCTCGCGGCTCCAGTCACAGGACGCGCCGAGCCGGCGGAGCTGGCCGGTGATCATCCCGCCCGACTGTTCCTTCCACGCCCAGACCTTCTCGATGAAGGCCTCGCGCCCCATCTCCCAGCGCGAAGGCTCCTGGCGCTCCATGAGCTGGCGCTCGACCACCATCTGCGTGGCGATGCCCGCATGGTCCATGCCCGGCTGCCACAGCACGTCGCGCCCGCGCATGCGCTCGAACCGGACGAGGATGTCCTGGATCGTGTTGTTGAGTGCATGCCCCATATGCAGCGAGCCCGTCACATTGGGCGGCGGGATCACGATGGTGAAGGGCTCCGCATCCGGGCGCTGACCGGCACGGAATGCGCCGGACCGTTCCCAGTCGTCATAGATGCGTTCTTCGATATCCTGCGGCTTGAAAGTCTTCTCGAGCATGCACGTCTCTCGCGGTCTCGCCGGCCAGGCGCGGCAAGTGTCGAATGGAGGCCCTCTGCGTCGACCGCAAGTCATTCGGCCGGCACATGACTGCCGGCTTTAAACCGCACTTGGCTGGGAGTTTCAACAGTCCGCGGCGAAAGACCCGCAACGGACCCGGTGCTTGTCGCCCCCGCTCAGCGGGTCCGGCGCTCTGCCATGCGCTGGGAGATCCGTTCGATCTCCTGGCGTACGAGCGTTTCCACAAGGCCGGGCAGGTTATGGTCGAGCCACTCCTTGAGCATGGGGCGGAGCAGCGCGCGCGCCTCCTCCCTCAGCATCTCGTCGCCGAGGCGATCCGACAGCTCGCCGAACGCATCCCAGACGGCCGACTCGGTTTCCGCGGCGATGAGCCGCTCGTCCTGCACAGTCATGGTATCGGTCTCCGCCATCTCATCCTCTTCGGCCCGCGCGTCGGCCGGCGCTGCTGTCGTCTCGGCAGGCGATGCCGCATTCTCCGGCATTCCGGCCGCATCGTCGTCCGGCAGATCCGCGGCACCCGGCGCCTTGTCCCCGATCGCTGAGGGAGCGGTCGCCATGCTGTCATTGGCGGGCGTGCCGTAGGGCGCCGGCGCGCCTGTCTCGCGGCCGGGCGCGACGTCCGCCTCCCGCCCGGCCTCGCCGGTCGAGGGGAAGGTGGCGCTGAAATGGCTCGCGGAGAGCGGCTGCGCTTCGCCTGCGCCCTGCCCCCATGGCTCGCCGTCGGAGGGGCGGCGCAGCCTGAGCACCCGTTCGCCGGGCGGGGTGGCCTCGGGGTGCGCCTCCTGCGCATCCGGCACCGCGGCAGGCCCGGGCGCAGGCGTCGCGGGCGGCTCGGCGGCGGGCCTGGACAGCCGCGCGTCCAGCCTCTGGTCCTCGTCGATCGCGCGCCGGATGGATGCGAGGATCTCCTCCATGCTCGGCTCGGCCGGATGTTCTGGCTTGTTCATGATCTTGCGGGACCTCTACTCGCGTCTGACCTGTGCGAATCAGCTTCTTGCACGAAAAAGGATCGCCGAATCGCTCCGCGCGGGCAAACATCCAGCGGTGGAACCGGGTAGCAAAATCGTGGAAAACCGCTATTCCGTCTCACCGATCCCGGTGCCGAACAGCTTGTAGCGGACATTCTGGTAGTTCACGTCGGGATTATAGGGCGCGACCGGCAGGCTGAGTTGCTGGACATTGAGCCGTCCCATGGCCGAGATGAGCTGATAGGCGGCGACAATCCGGTCGCGCCGCGCCGTGACCACGGACACGCGGGCATTGACCAGCTCCTGCTCGGCATTCAGCACATCGAGGGTGGTACGGGTTCCGACCTCGGCCTCCTGCTTGACGCCCTCATAGGCCAACTCCTGGGCCCTGACCTGCTCGGTGGTCGACACGATGGTCTGGCGCGCCGCGTCGAGATTGTTCCAGGCCTGCACCACGGCCTCGCGCGCGGCCCGGCGCGCCTCGAGGATCTGGATGCGCCGCTGGCTGTTCGTCTGCTTGGCCTGGCGCACCTGGGAGTAGACCGCCCCACCCTGATAGAGCGGCATGGTCACCGCGCCCAGAATGGAGGTGCTCTCCGACTTGTCCACGCTCAGGCTCGGCTCGTGGTTCCAGCTGTACTCCGCCTGAAGCGAAACCTGAGGCAGCAGGTCGCCGCGCGCCACCTCGACCGCATAGCGCGACGCCTCCTCGGTGAAGGAGGCCACGCCGACATCCGGGTTGTTGGCGTCGCCGGCCGCGATTGCCGCCTTGAGCGTCTTCGGGATCAGATGCTCGGGCAGGCCCGGGAAAACCAGGCCGTCCGGCGAATGGCCGATCACGCGGACATAATTCGCAACGGAGGCGGCGAGATTGGCCTGCGCAACAGACAGGGCGGACAGACTTTCCGACAGGCGCGCCCGCGACTGCGCCACATCCGTGCGCGTCACCTCGCCGACATTGAAGCGGGCCTGGGTCGCGCGCAGCTGCTCGCGCAGCACCTCGACGTTCTTGCGCCGCAGATCGACGATCTGGCGGTCCTGGATGACATTCATGAAGGCCACGACGCCGTTGAGCAGGACATTCTGCTCGGTGCCGCGCAGGGATTCGCGGCCAGCATCGACATTCGCCTCCGCCTGGCGCGTGCTGTTGACCGTCTTGAAGCCGCGAAACAGGGGCTGTGTCAGCGTGATGGAAAAGTTGCCGGGATCGGTGCTCCCGTTCGACGACATGCCAAGCGCGGTGGTCGTGTCCGTGTCGGTATAGCCGTAGCTGCCGTTCACCTCCACGGTCGGGCGCCAGCCGGACAGGGCCTGGGGCACCTGCTCGTCCGTCGCCCTCTGGCGCGCCCGGTCGGCATTGAGCGTCGGGTTCCCGCCATAGGCGCTGATCAGGGCCTGCTGAAGCGTTTCGGCGTCCGCCCGCGCCGTCATCGCCGCGACTGCCGCAGCCCCGACGCCCAGCAGACAGGCGGCCTTCACCATTGCGAGACGCTTACTGCGCAAGACCGTCACCCCTAGCTTGATCATCCCCGGTACTCTCCCGCGGCTTCCTGAGAGTGCCGCTACTGACCTGTGCTACCGGAGCAATCCGCACGGTCCGAAACGACAAACGAGACCCCAAGCGGCAAGACCGCCGGCCTCTTCCGTCATCCCTGCGGCTACCCCGATATCGAACTCCACTCACATCAAACCGGCACGCCACTGCCCCCATGGCGTCAGATGCCGTGCCTTAAGCTAATCGTTCCCGGCCGCCTTGTCACCATGCGGCCGGCCGCGAACCTTAACAACCGCCATGCCCCGCACCGTCATTCTCGCACAACGAAATTACCGTTCAGAAAACGAAACGCGGCCGTTCGACCTCGAAGCCCGGAAGGGACGGAACATTGGCGTCGTAAGACTGGCGCGAACTTATGGCCGTCCCGTGACGAGTGAACAGCGTGGTCTTGCCGACGCCGTTCTCCGGCTCCACGACCGCCACCAGCCGGCCATTGTCCTTAAGCTGATCGAACAGGGCGGCCGGGATCTCCGGCACCGCGCCGTTCACGACGATCACGTCATAGGGGCCTTCCGCCTTGTGCCCGTCGCGCAGCGGGCCGGTCACGACGGCGGCGTTCATCACGCCGTGCTCAACCAGAAGTTCGCCGGCGCGCTCCGCCAGATCCTCGTCCGCCTCGAGCGCGACGACCGACTGGGCAAGACGCGAGATGACGGCGGTCGAATAGCCGAGCGCGCATCCGACATCGAGCACCAGTTCGTCCTGGTCGATCCCGGCAAGCTGGAGCAGCCGCGCGAAGCTCATGGGCTCCATGAGATAGCGCGGCGGCGCGCCGTCCACCGCCTCCGTCAACGGAAGATCCTCGTCCATATAGGCAAGCTGCTGGCGCGCGCGGGGCACGAAGGCCTCCCGCGGCACCTCGCTCATGGCCGCAATGATCCGGTGATCGGTGATCCCGCTCGGCCGGATCTGCGATTCCACCATATTGGTCCGTGCGGTCTGGAAATCGGTCATGGCTCTCAAGGCACACTGTTTGGTGGCAGGATGGTCTGGCGCCACTGATACCCGAATGGCCGCCGCCCGCCAATAGCCAATCCCGCCGGCGGGGGCGGCGCGGTCCCCACCCCGGACAAAGGCCTTGCATAAGCCTTCGTCCATGATAAATGTTCCCGCGCTAACGGCCTCGTGGCGGAGTGGTTACGCAGCGGACTGCAAATCCGTTTACCCCGGTTCGATTCCGGGCGAGGCCTCCAACGTCCCCCTTGTTGTTCTTCAATCCGTCGCGCTATCCCTCGACCACTTCCGGCAACGTCGTCGCCGGCGGGGTGTTGCGCGAACGCGTCGTGCGCACGATGCCGTCGATGACGGTCATGCCGACGCCCGGCAGGTTGCCCTGCTCCACGCTCTCCAGCATGGTCTTGCCCGGTGCATGCTGGGCACGGTCCATGATGACGAAATCGGCGGACCGGCCGACCTCGATCAGCCCGCAGTCGAGCTCGCGCATGCGTGCCGTGTTACCGGTGGCGAAGCAGAAGGCGGTCTCCGCCGGCACGTCGCCGAGGCTCGAGAGCATGGCGACCATGCGCAATATGCCGAGCGGCTGGACGCCGGAGCCCGCCGGCGCGTCCGTGCCGAGAATCACGCGCTCGACCTGGCTGAGCTCGTGAGCGGTGCGCACCGCGAGAAGCGCCGCGCGCTCATTGCCGTTATGGACGACCTCGATGCCGCGCCGGCACTGCTCGCACAGGCAGGTGATCTGGTCGTCGGGCAGTGCTGTGTGACCGCCATTGATGTGGCCGATAATGTCGGCATCGGCCTCCAGCACCACATCCTTGTCGATGAGGCCGGAGCCGGGAATGGACGGCCCGCCGGTGTGGATCGTGCTCTGGATGCCGTATTTGCGCGCCCAGGCGACCATCTTCTGGGCCGTCTCGCCGGCCTTCACCGAGCCGAGGCCGACCTCGCCCAGGAGCTTGACCCCGGCGGAGGCGAGCTCCTTGAAGTCCTCCTCCTCCATGCCTTCCTCGATGACGGGCGCGCCGGCGATCATCTTGACGCCGGAGGGGCGGAAATTCTCGTACCAGCGCTGCGAGGCGATGGCGAGCGCCTTCAGGCCCACAATATCCTTCGGCCGGCCCGGCAGATGGACCTCGCCGGCGGAGATCATGGTCGTGACGCCGCCATGGAGGCAGCTCTCGATCCAGTTGAGCTGCTGCTGGCGCGGCGTGTAATCGCCGATCACGGGATGGACATGGCTGTCGATCAGGCCCGGCGCGACGGTCGTGCCCTTGGCGTCGATCACAGTGTCGGCACGGTCGGTATCGAGCTCGCCCTCCCGCCCGATCGCGGAAATCCGCCCGTCGATCGCCACGATGCAGTCGGCATCGAGGATCGGCGCCTCCAACGCGCCGCTCAGCATCAGGCCGATATTGCGGATGACGAGCTTGCGCCCCTCTTCTGCCATGTCTCATCTCCCATGAAAGCCAGTGACTGCCGCCCCGGGCGGCGCCGATCGCATCTTTGTTAGCATACAAACGAAAAAGGCTGTCGCCAACCGCTTCGCGACGCGGCACGCACGATTGACAGGATGGAGGCATGACGGCATATTCATTTGTGTACTAACAAATATCGGAGACACCTCGTGACCTATGTGGTGACCGAGAACTGCATCAAGTGCAAATTCCAGGACTGCGTGTCGGTCTGCCCGGTTGACTGTTTCTACGAAGGCGAGAATATGCTCGTCATCCATCCGGACGAATGCATCGATTGCGGGGTGTGCGAGCCGGAGTGCCCGGCGGACGCGATCAAGCCGGATACCGAACCGGGCCTCGAGGAATGGCTTGAACTGAACGCGAAATACGCCGATCAATGGCCCAACATCACCGACCAGGGCGAGCCGCCGGCCGACGCGGAAAGCTGGAACGGCGTCGAAGGCAAGCGCGCCCAGTTGTCGGAGGCTCCCGGTGCCGGTGCCTGAGAGCGCCGCGCCCAAGCAGCGAAGGAAGCCCATGAACGAACATGTCGCGACTGCGCCCGCAGACGACGAGCTGGAGGTTTCGCTCGTTCCGGAAGCCGATTTCGCGCGCGTCCGCTTCGCCGGCGATTCCGGCGACGGCATCCAGCTCACCGGCACGCGCTTTGCGGCCTCCGCCGCACGCTTCGGCAACGATCTGGCGACGTTTCCAGATTACCCCGCCGAGATCCGCGCGCCGCAGGGCACGCTCTATGGCGTGTCGGCCTACTCGCTCAATATCGGGCGCACGGAAGTGCTCACCTTCGGCGACGTCTCCGACGTGCTGGTGGCGCTCAACCCGGCAGCGCTCAAGACCAATCTGGCCGACCTGAAGGATGGCGGGCTCCTGATCGTCGACGAGAGCGCCTTCATCGACCGCAATCTCGCCAAGGCGGGCTATGAGGCGAACCCGCTTCAGGACGATTCGCTCGGGCGCTACCGCGTCCTTCCCATCGACATCACGACCCGCACGCTCGACGCGGTGGCGGAGACCGGCCTCGGGCGCAAGGATGCCACGCGCTGCAAGAACATGTGGACGCTCGGCCTGGTGCTCTGGCTGTTCGAGCGCGACACGGACGCCGTCGCCGACTGGCTCCAGCGGAAGTTCTACAAGACGCCGGAGGTGCTGGCCGCCAATCTCGCCGCGCTCAAGGCCGGCCACGCCTGGGGCGAGACCGCGGAGCTGCCGCCGGAGATGCGGCGCTATCACATTCCGAAAGCGAAGCTGAAGACCGGCGAATATCGTACCGTCACCGGCAACGAGACGCTCGCCTGGGGCCTCTATTCGGGCGCCCGGCTCGCCGGTCTCGACCTGTTCTTCGGCTCCTATCCGATCACACCGGCCTCGCCCCTTCTCCACGCGCTGTCGCGCATGAAGAACCGCGGCGTCATCACCTTCCAGGCCGAAGACGAGATCGCGGCGGTCTGCTCGGCCATCGGCGCCTCCTATGCGGGCTCGCTCGGTGTGACGGCGAGCGCGGGACCCGGCATCGCGCTGAAGACGGAGGCCATCGGGCTCGCCATCTCCACGGAGCTGCCGCTCGTCGTGGTCGACGTCCAGCGCGGCGGCCCCTCGACCGGCCTGCCGACCAAGACCGAGCAGTCCGACCTGTTCCAGGCCGTCTATGGCCGCAATGGCGACGCGCCGGTGCCGGTGATCGCCGCTTCGCGCTCGAGCGACTGCTTCGACTGCGCCATCGAGGCGGTGAAGATCGCCACGCGCTACATGACCCCGGTCATGCTGCTGTCGGATGGCTATATCGCCAATTCGGCGGAGCCCTGGCCGCTGCCCGACCCCTCGAAATTCGCCCCCTTCCCGGTCTCCTTCCGGACGGATGCGGACGGGTTCGAGCCCTTCGCGCGCGATCCGGAGACGCTCGCGCGCGCCTGGGCCGTGCCGGGAACGCCGGGCCTCGAGCACCGGATCGGCGGGCTGGAGAAGGCCGACATCACCGGCAATGTCTCCTACGACCCGGACAATCACGAGCACATGACCCATCTGCGCGTCGACAAGATCCGCGGCATCGCCGACGCCCTGCCCGAGCAGCGCCCGGAAGTGGGCAAGCCGCATGGCCGCCTCGCCGTGGTGGGGTGGGGCTCGACCTGGGGCGCGACCCGCGTCGCGGTGCGCCGCGCCATGGCGGAAGGCATCGACGTCGCCCAGATCCATCTGCGCCATATCTGGCCCCTGCCGAAGAATCTTGGCGACCTCCTGGGCTCTTACGACAAGATCCTGATTCCGGAGCTCAATACGGGCCAGCTCGCCGCCCTGCTTCGCGCCGAGCTCGGCATCCGCCCCCACACGCTCAACAAGGTGAAGGGCCAGCCCTTCAAGGTCAGCGAGATCGGCGCGGCGATCCGCGAACTCGCCGCCGACTGACAAGACAGGCCCTGCGCACCCCGAAGAGACACGTGCCATGAACGAGATTGCCCCCACCCCCTTGAAGCCGAAGGACTTCGCCTCCGACCAGGAGGTGCGCTGGTGCCCCGGCTGCGGCGACTACGCGATCCTCAAGGCGATCCAGAAGACGCTCGCCGATATCGGCGCGACACCGGAGAACACGGTGTTCATCTCCGGCATCGGCTGTTCCTCGCGCCTGCCCTACTACATGGCGACCTACGGCTTCCACACGATCCATGGACGCGCGCCCGCCATCGCCACGGGCACCAAGCTCGCCAATCCCGAGCTCGACGTTTGGGTGATCACCGGCGACGGCGACGGTTTCTCCATCGGCGGCAACCATATGCTGCATGTGCTGCGCCGCGACGTGGACATGCAGATCCTGGTGTTCAACAACGAGGTCTACGGCCTCACCAAGGGCCAGGCCTCGCCCACCTCGCGCGTCGGCATGAGAAGCCCGTCGACACCGCTCGGCTCGCTCGACGGGCCGGTCAATCCGTGCGTCTTCGCGCTTGCTGCCGGCGCCCGCTTCGTCGCGCGCTCCGCCGACACCCTGCAGAAGCAGCTCTCGCCCCTTCTGGCGGAGGCCCAGGCCCACAAGGGCGCCTCCTTCGTGGAGATCCTGCAGAACTGCATCATCTACAATGACGGCGTGTTCAACGAGGTGACCGACAAGAAGACGGCGCCGGAGCACACGCTCATCCTCGAGCACGGCGCGCCCATGGTGTTCGGTGCGGAACGGGAGAAGGGCCTGCGCGTCAAGCCCGGCGGCTTCGGCGTCGAGGTCGTCACGCTCGGCGACGGCGTCGCGGAAAGCGATCTCCTGGTCCATGACGAGACCAATCTCGACCTCGCGAGCCATCTTGCCAGGCTGACGGGCCCCGATTTCCCGACGGTCCTCGGCGTGCTCTACCGGGTGCCGGGCGAGAGCTACGAGGCGCGCGTCCACGAGCAGCTCGACGCCGCACGCACGGAGGTCGAGACCGACCCCCATGCCGATATCGACGCCCTCCTCCATGACGGCCCCGTCTGGCGAATCGACTGACGCGACGGGAAAGTCCGGGGCCGACAGGCCTCGACATGTGGCCCCGGTCTTATTCGTCATCCCAGTCCGATATCGTCATTCCTGCCTTGTTTCGCTGCCTTGTTTCGCCATGCCCGCGGGCGCGGGCATGGCGTGCTGGCAACCGGGGCCGCACCGGTCGTAGAATTGGAATAAGAAACCTTCCATTGCGCTGTTGACGGTGACCGGAACTTTCGCCCATACTGTTAGTGTACAAACAAATAAGGCGGAGGGATTGGGGTCCATGGCGTCATATGCGCGGCCGTCATCCATCGAGGAGACGCTCTCGCTCCTGAAGCGCGACAGCTGGCGGATCGTCGCCGGCGGCACCGACTTCTATCCCATGCAGGGCGACAAGCCGATTCGGGAAAACGTTCTCGATGTCAGTGACTTGCGCGACCTTCGCGAGATATCGGTAGAGAGCGATCACTGGCGCATAGGCGGCCTTGCGAGCTGGACCGACGTGATCCGTCACGATCTGCCCCCGGCGTTTGACGGGCTGAAGCTCGCCGCCCGCGAGGTCGGTTCGATCCAGATCCAGAATGCGGGCACCGTCGCCGGCAATCTCTGCAATGCCTCGCCCGCCGCCGACAGCGTTCCCCCGCTCCTGACGCTCGATGCGAGCGTGGAGCTCTCATCCCAGGATGGGCGGCGCACATTGCCGCTCGGTGAGTTCATCACCGGCGTCCGCCGGACCGCCATGCGGCCCGACGAGATCGTGAGCGCCGTCCTGATCCCGCGCGCCGGCGACGATGCCCCCGGTCATTTCATCAAGCTCGGCGCGCGGGTCTATCTCGTCATCTCCATCGTCATGGTGGCCGCCATCGTCGAGCCGGCGGGCGACGGCACGGTAAGCCGCGCGCGCGTCGCGGTCGGCTCCTGCTCGCCGGTCGCGCAGCGCCTTCCCGCACTGGAGACGGCGCTGGCCGGCGCGCCCTTCGAGGCGGCGGCGCTGGCCGAGATCGTGCGGCCGGAGCATTTCTCCGTCCTCTCCCCCATCGACGATGTGCGCGCATCGGCCGGCTACCGGCTCGAGGCGGCGGAGGAGATGACGCGCCGTGTCCTGAAAGCCTGCGCAGGAGGCAAGTGAGCCATGGAGGCCACCACCGTCGCATTCACGCTCAATGGCGACCGCGTCACCGTCGATGCTCCGCCGGCGGAACGGCTGAGCAACCTCCTGCGCGAACGCCTCGGCAAGACGGGCACGAAGGTCGGCTGCGACGCCGGCGATTGCGGCGCCTGTACGGTGCTGATGGACGGCGAGCCGGTCTGCGGCTGCATGGTACCGGCGGGCCGGCTTGACGGGCGCGACGTGGTGACGGTGGAGGGCCTTGCCGCCAACGGCACGCTGAGCCGGCTTCAGCGCGCCTTCCTGCATCACGGCGCGGCGCAGTGCGGCATCTGCACGCCGGGCATGCTGGTCTCCGCAGCGTCTTTGCTCAGGAAGAACGAGAAGCCCACCGAGCAGCAGGTGATGGACGCGCTCGGCGGCGTGCTGTGCCGCTGCACGGGTTACCGCAAGATCGTGTCCGCCGTCATGGAGGCGCTCGATTTCGACGCGCCCTCCCCCGTCGCCGCGCGCGGCAAGGCCGTGGGCGCCGCGCTCGAACGGCTCGACGGAGAGGCGAAGGTGCGCGGCACCGATATCTTCGGCGCCGACCGCTGGCCCGACGACGCGCTGGTCGTGCGTGTCATCCGCTCGCCGCACCACCATGCCGACTTTGCCTTCGGCGACATCGAGGCCTTCGTCGCGGACCATCCGGGTATCGAGACCGTGCTGACCGCGGCCGACATTCCCGGCGAGAACCGGTTCGGGGTCATTCCGCCCTTCGCCGAGCAGCCCGTCTTTGCGGAGAAGACCGCGCGCTTCCGCGGCGAGGCGGTCGCCGCGATCGCCGGCGAGGCCGCCGCGATGGCCGCGCTCGACCTGGACGACTTTCCCGTCACCTGGACGGAGCGGCCCGCCTATCTTCACCCGCAAGAAGCCGAGGCCGACGGCGCCGTGCCCCTCCACGCCGACCGCGAGGGCAATGTGCTGACCGGCGGCTTCGTGAAGCGCGGCGACGCGCAGGCCGGTCTCGACGAGGCCGACACGGTGGTCGAAGGCAGCTATTCCACCGGCTTCATCGAGCATGCCTATATCGAGCCCGAGGCCGGATTCGCGCGGCGCACGGGCAACCGCGTCGAGATCCATGCCTGCACCCAGGCCCCCTATATGGACCGCGACGACATGGCCCGGATCATGGGGCTCGGGCCGGAGGATATCCGCATCGTGCCGACCGCCGTCGGCGGCGGCTTCGGCTCCAAGCTCGACATCTCGCTCCAGCCCTATGTGGCGCTCGCCGCCTGGAAGACGGGCCGGCCCGCCCGCATCGTCTATACGCGCGCGGACTCCATGATGTCGACGACGAAGCGCCATCCCTCGCGCATCCGTGCCCGCATCGGGGCGACGCGCGACGGGCGGATCACGGGCATGGACTTCCTCGGCACCTTCAACACCGGCGCCTATGCCTCATGGGGCCCGACGGTCGCCAACCGCGTGCCGGTCCATGCCTCCGGCCCCTATGTCATTCCCAACTACCGGGCGGAAAGCCGCGCGATCCACACCCATTGCGCGCCGTCGGGCGCCTTCCGGGGCTTCGGCGTGCCGCAATCGGCCATCGCGCAGGAAACGCTGTTCGACGAGCTCGCCGACGCCATCGGCATGGACCGGCTGGAGTTCCGCCTGCTGAACGCCCTCGACAACGGCCAGCCGACGGTCACGGGACAGGTCTTCGACAAGGGCGTCGGCATCAAGGCGTGCCTGGACGCGCTCAAGCCCCATTGGGAACGCGCCCGCCGCGAGGCGCGCGAGGCCAATGGGCGGGCGAACGGGCCCGCCACGCGCCGCGGCGTGGGGCTGGCCGCGGGCTGGTACGGCTGCGGCAACACCTCGCTGCCCAACCCCTCCACCATCAAGGCGGGGCTCACGCCGGACGGCCGGGTGATGCTGCATCAGGGCGCGGTCGATATCGGCCAGGGCTCCAACACGGTCGTCGCCCAGATCTTCGCCGATGCGCTCGGGATTCCCGTCCACGACATCCGCCTGGTCGGCGGCGATACCGACATCACGCCCGATGCCGGCAAGACATCCGCCTCGCGCCAGACCTTCGTCTCCGGCAATGCCGCGCGCCTTGCCGGCGAGGCGCTCAGGACGGAACTCCTGCGGCTTGGCAACGTCTCGTCGGAGGCCGAGATCGCCCTCGACGGCGGCACGCTGGTGCTGACCGACACGAATGGCGAGCGGCGCGTCGATCTCTCCGGACTTGCCGGAGACGCGAACGGCTATGTCGCCTGCGTGGCGGAGACCTACGACCCGCCCACCGCGCCGCTCGACGAGAACGGCCAGGGCGTGCCCTATGCCGTCTTCGGCTATGCCGCCCATATGGTGGAGCTGGAGGTGGACGAGGCGCTTGGGCGGGTGAAGCTCCTCAAGCTCACCGCCGCCCACGATGTCGGCCGCGCCATCAACCCCGTGCTCGTCGAAGGCCAGGTGGAGGGCGGCGCGGCGCAGGGTGTCGGGCTCGCCCTCATGGAGGAGTTCATCCCCGGGCGCACCGACAATCTGCACGATTATCTGATCCCCACCTTCGGCGACATGCCGAAGGTCGAGACCCTGATCGTCGAGGTCGAGGACGCCCACGGCCCCTATGGCGCCAAGGGGCTCGGCGAACATACGCTGATCCCGACCGCGCCGGCGATCCTGAACGCCATCCGCGATGCCTGCGGCGTGCTCGTGCGCAATCTTCCGGCCACGCCCGACAAGGTCCGCACCGCCATCGCGGCCGCGCGAGCAGAGGACACCGAATGAGCGAGACACCCAAACCCGCAGACAAGATCCGCTGCGATGCCTGCCCGGTGATGTGCTACATCGCCGACGGCAAGACCGGCGCCTGCGACCGCTATGCCAATGAGGGCGGAAACCTTGTCCGCGTGGACCCGTTCACCATCGTCGAGCGCGTCCGCGAGGACGGTGGCAAGCTCGTGCGCTTCATGGACAAGCCGGAAGAATGGTCCGGCGACCTGGTGCACGCCGATTCCGCCTTCATCACCGCGGTCGGCGCGGGCACGACCTATCCCGACTACAAGCCCGCCCCCTTCATCGTGTCGTCGGAACACGACGGCGTCGACATGGTAACGGTCGTGACCGAGGGCATCTTCAGCTATTGCGGCGTGAAGGTGAAGATCGACACCGACCGGCATCTGGGCGAGGAGCGCTCGGTCGTGCGATGCGAGGGCGAGGCTGTCGGCCATGTGACGACCGGCGAATACGGCTCGCAGATGCTCTCGCTCGGCGGCGTGAACCACCTGACCGGCGGCTCCAAGAAGGAAGGCCGTGTCACCTGCGACACGCTTCTGAAACTCTCCAACTGCGAGCCGGTGGAGCTGACCATCGACGAGGGCTCGACGGTCATTGTGGAGGCCGGCAAGGCGCCGATCATCGACGGCCGGCACGAGGAGTACATGCGGGTCGGCTGCGGGTCGGCGACCATCGGCATGTTCGCCAAGCAATGGTTCGACCATGTGGACGACGTGGTGGTTGTCGACGACCACATCACCGGCGTCCTGTCGGAGCATCAGGCCGGAAAGGTTCTGGGCGCGAAGGACACCGGCATCAAGATCAAGGGCCGCCGCTCCACGCCCGGGCGCTACTTCCAGGTGGCCGAGCCGGGATCCGGCTGGGGCGGCACGGATATTTCCGACCCGTTGACCATCCTCGGCGACTTCAATCCCAAGATCGCCTGGCCGGGCCTGAGGCTGCTCATGGTCTCCACCACTGGCGAGCAGCATGCCTATTTCGAGCTCGACGACGAGTTGAAGCCCGTCGCCAGGGAGCTGCCCGAGGCGCTCGTCCAGTCGGTGGAGCGCATCCAGGAGAATTGCGAGCCGGCAATGTCGTCGGTGCTCTTCATGGGCGGGGCCGGCGGGTCGCTGCGCGCCGGTGTCACGGAGAACCCGGTGAAGCTCACCCGCTCGGTGAAGGACCTGCTCACCGTCGTCACCTGCGGCGGCGCGCCCGCCTATGTGTGGCCCGGCGGCGGCATCACCGTGATGGTGGACGTGACACGGATGCCGGCCATGTCGTTCGGCTATGTGCCCACCCCCGCTCTCGTCGCGCCCATCGAGTTCACCATGCGGCGAGAGGACTACGAGCGGCTCGGCGGGCACATGTCGGCCATCGTGCCCATAGGCGACGCGGTGGAACAGGCCGGCCGGCGCGTCGGTGCGCGCGAGGACAATCCCTGGCCCACCGCGACCCATCTCTATAGCTGGGCGAAGCAGAAGAAGGATCCGGCGGCGTGACGGGACCGCAGGCAGCGATGCTGGACGACGGACGCCGGCTGCATCTCCAGCATGGCCCCATCGACCTGATCGTGGAGGCCTTCGGCGCCGATGCCGAAGTCTCGCGCGCCTACGGGCAGGCCGTGGAGCGGTTCCGCACGGTGCTGACCGGGCTCGTGGAGGAGCTGCCGCGCCTGCGCACCCCCTGCCCGCCCGAAGGCCTCGGCCTCAAGGGCCCCGTCGCCCGGCGCATGGAGGCGGCCGTCCGGCCCTTCGCGGACACGCATTTCGTAACCCCCATGGCCGCCGTCGCCGGATCGGTCGCGGAGGAGGTGCTCGCCGCGCTCGTCCGGGACCGCAGCCTCAGGCGCGCCTATGTGAACAATGGCGGGGACATCGCAATTCATCTGGGCGATGGGGAGCGCTTCGAGATCGGCCTTGTCGCCGATCCGCGCCTGGCCGCGCTTGCCGGGTCGGCCCGCATTGCCGCCGCCGATCCCGTGCGCGGCATCGCCACATCGGGCCGCCACGGACGTTCCCTGTCCCTCGGCATCGCCGATGCCGTCACCGTGCTCGCGGAGCGGGCGTCCATGGCCGATACCGCCGCGACGCTCATCGCCAATGCCGTGGACCTTCCCGGCCATCCGGCCATCGCGCGCGTTCCGGCAAGCGAAATCGACCCGGATTCCGATCTCGGCGACAGGCCCGTCACGGTGGATATCGGCGCGCTGTCGCAATCCGATATCGCGACCGCCCTCGACAGGGGCGCGGCGCTGGCTGAGCACATGCGCACGCGCGGCCTCATTCATGGCGCCGCACTCATGCTCTGCGGCGAGGTGCGCCTGTGCGGCCTCGACCGCCCTTCCCTTCCCGTTCATCAATCCGAGAGGCTTGTCCATGCCTGATGTCGCGATCCGCAAGATGGCGCTCATGCTCGAGGAAATCCGCCACGAGGGCGGCCCGGCGCCGCAAACGCCGCTCCTGCGCGCCGCCTCGCTCGCCGTCATCGCCAATCCGTTCGCCGGGCGCTACGAGCCCGATATCGCCGGTTTCATGGAAGACCTGAAGCCGCTCGGCCTCGAAATGGCCGACCGGCTGATCGCCGCGCTCGGCGGCGATCCGAAAAGGGTGGAAGGCTACGGCAAGGGCGCGATCGTCGGCCAGGCGGGCGAGCTGGAGCATGGCGCGCTGTGGCACGTGCCCGGCGGCTACGCCATGCGCGAGCGGCTCGGCGACGCCAAGGCCATCGTGCCCTCCACCAAGAAGGTCGGCGCGGCAGGCGCGCGCCTCGACGTGCCCATCACCCATGTCGATGCATCCTATGTGCGCAGCCATTTCGACGCGATGGAGGTCGGCCTGAACGACGCCCCGCGCGCCGACGAGATGGTGCTTGTGCTGGTCATGACGACGGGCCCCCGCATCCATGAGCGCGTGGGCGGCCTCAAGGCATCCGAGATCGAAGGAAAGGACGGGCTCAGATGACGGCGAAGATCCGCAAGATCGCTGTATTTGTCGAGGAGACCCACAAGGAGATCGGCCGCGAGATCGAGCCGCCGACGCGGCGGGCCGCGGCCGTGGCCGTGATCGAGAACCCGTTCGCCGGGCGCTATGTGGAGGACCTCGACGAACTGATGGAGATCGGCGCGGAGCTCGGCGGCCTGCTGGGCGAGCGCTGCGTCAAGGCGCTCGGCATTGAACCGGCCGCGGCCGAGAGCTACGGCAAGGCCGCCATGGTCGGCGAGAATGGCGAGCTGGAGCACGCCGCCGCCATCCTGCACCCCCGCCTTGGCGCCCCCTTGCGCAAGGCGGTGGAGAAGGGCGCGGCGCTGGTGCCCTCGTCGAAGAAGATGGGTGGCCCCGGCCAGCCGCTCGACGTGCCGCTCGGCCACAAGGACGCCGCCTATGTCCGCAGCCATTTCGACGGCATGGAGGTGCGCCTCAACGACGCGCCGCGGGCCAACGAGATCATGGTTGCCGTCGCCGTCACCGACAGCGGCCGCCCCCTGCCCCGTGTCGGCGGCCTGACGGCCGGCGAGGCCAAGGGCGAGGACGGCTTGCGCTAGGACAACCGGGAGTATTGGGAAGGATCGCTCTTCCGGCAATCGGGCCGCTGCCCGGTTGCCGGGCGATCCGGCGAGGGGATGCCGGATCAACTTCTGCGGACAAATAGAGGCTTGATCGCCAGAATGGCGTGCAGAAGAGTTGATCCGGTTCGACGTGCTGGCGCACCCTGTTCCCGTCCGGACGGACGGGCAGGCCGTTCCGGCGTGTTGCGAGGGTCATTTTGGGAGGTGAGACGATGATTGCGAGACGTATGTTCATGAAGGCGGCGGGCCTCGGCCTCGCCGCGGCTGCCGCGTTCGGGCCGACGGGCCTTGCGGCACAGACCATCACGATCGGCGAGATCAACAGCTATACGCGGCTGCCGGCCTTCACGGAGCCCTACAAGAAGGGCTGGCAGCTCGCGCTGGAGCAGATCAACGAGGCCGGCGGCATCGACGGCAAGACGCTGGAGGTGATCAGCCGCGACGATGCGGGCGAGCCCGGCAACGCGGTCAAGATCGCCGAGGAGCTCGTCACGCGGGACGAAGTGGTGATGCTCGCCGGCGGCTTCTTCTCCAATGTCGGGCTGGCGCTTGCAGACTATGCCAAACAGCGCAAGGTCCTGTTCCTGGCCAGCGAACCCCTGACCGACGCGCTCGTCTGGTCGAAGGGCAACCGCTATACCTTCCGCCTGCGCCCGTCGACCTACATGCAGGCGGCCATGCTCGCGGAGAAGGCCGGCGAACTGGACGCGACCAAATGGGCGACCATCTCGCCCAACTACGCCTACGGCAAGGACGCCGTCACCGCCTTCAAGGAGGTGCTGAAGGAGCGCAAGGCCGATGTCGAGTTCGTCGAGGAGCAGTGGCCGCCGCTGTTCAAGATCGATGCCGGCTCCACCGCACGCGCACTGGAGGCCGCCAAGCCGGACGCGATCTACAATGTGACCTTCGGCCCCGACCTCGCCAAGTTCGTGCGCGAGGGCGAGCTGCGCGGCCTGTTCGAGGGCCGCGAGGTGGTGAGCCTGCTGTCCGGCGAGCCGGAATATCTCGATCCGCTCGGGGCGGAGGCGCCGGAAGGCTGGATCGTCACCGGCTATCCCTGGTACGCGCTTAAGGACGAGGGCAACAAGGCCTTTATCGAAGCCTACCGCAAGAAGTGGGGCGAACCGCCCATGACGGGCTCACTCGTCGGCTACAACATGATGATGTCCATCGCCACCCTGCTGCGCCAGGCGGACTCGACCGACACGGAGAAGCTGGTCGACACGCTGGAGGGGCTCGATGTCGAGACGCCCCAGGGCGTGATCACCTACCGCAAGGCGGACCATCAGTCGACCATGGGCGCCTGGGTCGGCCGCACCGCCGTGAAGGATGGCAAGGGCATCATGGTGGACTGGTACTACGCCGACGGCGCGGACTACCTGCCGAGCCCGGAAGAGGCCGCGAAGATGCGCCCGGCGGAGTAACCGCTGTCAACAGGGCGCCATTGCGGAAAGCCCGCATCGGGATCCCGGGACGTGCTCCCGGGATCCAATGGCGGCTCGACGCAACGAGGCGTTGCTAACCCACGGAAACGGCCCTTCCCTTCTCGTCATTTCCGCGACAGCGGGACCCCATTGCCGCACGATGAGCCATGGACACCCGCTGTCGCGGAGATGACGAGTGGACACCAGGGGATGACGAGTGGGCACTGAAAAAGGCTAGGGAGAGGGTCGAGCGCCCATGGGGTTCTATTTCGCTCAGTTGCTGACAGGGCTCGCCAGCGCATCGTCGCTGTTTCTGGTGGCGTGCGGCCTGTCGATCATCTTCGGCGTGACGCGTATCGTGAATTTCGCGCACGGCTCCTTCTTCATGCTGGGGGCCTATCTCGCCTATACCTTCATGGCCGTCCTGCCGCACGGCATTCTGGGCTTCTGGGGCTCGGTGGCCGTCGCGGCGCTCGCCGTCGGCGCCATTGGCTCGCTGATCGAGATCGTGGTGCTCCGGCGCATCTACGGCGCGCCGGAGCTCTTCCAGCTCGTGGCGACCTTCGGCATCGTGCTCATCGTGCAGGACGCCACCTTGTGGATCTGGGGTCCGGAGGACCTGCTCGGCCCCCGCGCGCCGGGCCTCGACAGCGCGGTGCGCATCTTCGGCGAGCCAATCCCCGAATACGACCTCGCCCTCATCGTCATCGGCCCGCTGGTGCTCGCCGCCGTCTGGCTCATCTTCCACCGGACGCGCTGGGGCGTGCTGGTGCGCGCCGCGACGCGCGACCGCGAGATGGTCGGCGCGCTCGGCGTCAACCAGTCCTGGCTGTTCACCAGCGTGTTCTTCCTCGGCTCCGCGCTCGCCGGCCTTGGCGGCGCGCTGCAGGTGCCGCGCGAGGCGGTCAGCCTGCTCATGGACCTAAACGTCATCGCGGAGGCCTTCGTGGTGGTCGTCATCGGCGGCATGGGCAGCGTTGTCGGCGCCTTCGTGGCCGCGGTGCTCATCGGCGAGCTCAACGCCTTCGGCATCCTCATCTTCCCGCAGATCACCATCGTGCTCGCCTTCCTCGTCATGGCGGTCGTGCTGGTGCTGCGCCCCTGGGGCCTGTTCGGCCGGCCCGAGCCGACAGGCTATACGGGCACCGTGCCGGAAGCCCCCTTCGTGCTGCTGACCGCTCCGCAGCGGCTCGCCTATCTCGCGGTCCTTGCGGTTCTTGCCGCCCTGCCCTTCTTCGCCGACGCCTTCACGCTGGTGCTGCTCGTCGACATCTTCGTCTTCGCGCTCTTTGCCGCGAGCCTCCATTTCATCATGGGGCCCGCCGGCATGATCTCCTTCGGGCATGCCGCCTATTTCGGGCTCGGCGCCTATGGCGCGGCGCTGGCGGTGAAATATCTCGCCGCCTCCATGGAGGTCGGCCTGTTCCTGGCACCGGCCGCCGCGGCGCTGGGCGCGCTCGTCTTCGGCTGGTTCTGCGTGCGCCTCTCCGGCGTCTATCTCGCCATGCTGACACTGGCGGCCGCCCAGATCGTCTGGTCGATCGCCTTCCAGTGGACCGAGGTGACCGGCGGCGACGACGGCATACTGGGCGTCTGGCCGTCCGACTGGGCGTCCTCCAAGACGGCCTACTACTATCTGGCCCTCGTTCTGTCGGCCGGCGGCATCGCGCTTCTGCGCCACATCATCCACGCCCCGTTCGGCTATACGCTGCGGGGTGGGCGCGATTCGCCGCTGCGCACCGAATCGATCGGCATCAACCTCAACCGCCACCAGTGGATGGGCTTCGTGATCGCAGGCGCCTTCGCGGGCCTCGCGGGCGGCATATTCGTGTTCTCCAAGGGCTCGATCTTCCCCGACGAACTCGCCATTCCGCGCTCCGTCGACGGGCTCATCATGGTGCTGCTCGGCGGCGTCCAGACCCTTGTCGGACCGGTGGTCGGCGCGGCCGCCTTCACCCTGATCGAGGACTGGGTATCGAGGCTCGACTACTGGCGGCTCATCCTCGGCCTCATCATCCTGTTCATCGTCATCCTCGCACCGGAAGGCATAGCCGGCGGCGCCGCGCGCATCGCCACGCGACTGGGTGCCCGCAAGAAGGAGGCCGCGTGATGGCACTTCTCGACGTGCGCGCGCTGTCGAAATCCTTCGGCGGCATCGAGGCGGTGAAATCCGTCACCTTCGGCCTGGAGAAGGGCGAGCTGCTCGCGCTGATCGGCCCGAACGGCGCGGGCAAGACGACCTGCTTCAACATGCTGAACGGCCAGCTCCGCCCCAATTCCGGCTCCGTCCGCTTCGAGGGCCGAGAGCTCGTCGGGCTGAAGCCCCGGCAGATCTGGCGGCTGGGGATCGGGCGCACCTTCCAGATCACGGCGACCTTCCCGTCCATGACCGTGCGGGAGAATGTGCAGATGGCGCTCATCTCGCACAATCGCCGAACCTTCTCGCTCCTCTCGCGCGCCGTGTCGCTCTACGCCGACGAGGCACAGGCACTGCTGGAGCGCATCGGCATGGGCGACCAGGCCGGGCGCGCCTGCGCGGAGCTCGCCTATGGCGACCTCAAGCGGCTGGAGCTCGCCATCGCGCTCGCCAACGAGCCGCGCATCCTGCTCATGGACGAGCCGACGGCGGGCATGGCCCCGCAGGAGCGCATCGAGCTGATGGCGCTGGCCGCCGACATCGTGCGCGAGCGCGGCGTGAGCATCCTGTTCACCGAGCACGACATGGATGTCGTCTTCGGACAGGCCCACCGCATCCTCGTGCTCAATCGCGGCGAGCTGCTCGCGGAGGGAACGCCCGACGAGATCCGCGCCAACGAGGCGGTCCAGGAGGTCTATCTCGGCGGCGGTACGACCTATGGCGCGACGGAGACCCCGACCCATGCTTGACGTCAACGGCCTCAACACCTTCTACGGCCGGGCACACATCCTGCACGACGTGTCCCTGTCGGTCTCGCGCGGCGAGGTGATCGCGCTTCTGGGCCGCAACGGCGCCGGCAAGTCGACCACCATGAAGACCGTCATGGGCCTCGTGCGCCCGCAATCGGGCACAGTCCGCTTCCGCGACACCGCGCTTCAGAACCGGCCGGCCTTCGCCGTGTGCCGCGAGGGGATCGGCTACGTGCCGGAGGAACGGCGCATCTTCGCCGATCTCACCGTCCTGGAGAATCTCGAGGTCGGCCGCCGTCCGCCACGCGACGACGCTCCGCAATGGAGCGAGGAGAAGCTCTTCGCCCTGTTCCCCAACCTGGCGGAGCGGCGGCACAATCTCGGCGGCCATATGAGCGGCGGCGAGCAGCAGATGCTGACCATCGCGCGGACCCTCATGGGCAACCCCCTGATGATCCTGCTCGACGAGCCGTCGGAAGGCATCGCGCCGGTGATCGTGGAGCAGATGGCCAAGACCATCATGGCGCTGAAATCGGAGGGGCTGACGGTTCTGCTGTCGGAGCAGAACCTCCATTTCGCCCGCGCCGTCGCCGACCGTGCCTATATTATCGAGAAGGGCACGATCCGCTACGATGGCACCATGTCGGAACTGGAAGCCCATCCCGAGGTGCGGGAGAAATATCTCGCATTGTGAAGGGCTTTCCCTCTTCGCCCGGAATGGTTTATCAAGCGACGAACACTCAACCTCCGGAGCCCGTCTTCATGGATTACGTGCTTGAGGAGCAGGCCGGTTTCCTGCTCCGCCAGGTCAATCAGCGCCACACCGTGATCTTCGCGGAACTGATGCCGGACGGGCTCACGCCCACCCAGTTCTCCGCCATGGTCAAGCTCTACGAGATCGGACCGTGCTCGCAGAACCATCTCGGCCGGCTCACCGCCATGGACGCGGCCACCATCAAGGGTGTCATCAGCCGGCTGCGCGAGCGCGGATTCGCGCGGACCACGCCCGACGAGACCGACAAGCGCCGCCTGCTTGTCACGCTCACCCCGGAGGGCGAGGCCGCCATCGAGACCGCCCTGCCCCGCGCCCGCGAGATCACCGAGCGCACCCTCGCCCCGCTCTCGCCCGGCGAGCGCAACACCTTCCTGTCGCTCCTGAAGAAATTGCGCTAGATCGGCGGACCTTCAATCGGAACCGATTGAAGGTCCGCCGATCGATGCCAAAGTGCCAGAGCGACCTGTCTCACATCCGACAGAATGCAGGTTGCGTCAGGTCGACACCGTTCGGCGCATGAAGGGCTGAATCGGTGCTGGCCCGCTCCCTCAGCCGGCGCGGCCCTTGCCGTTGCCGGCGGGAGCATTGCCGTTGCCGGCCGGCGTGTTGCCATTGCCGATATACTTGGCCCAGAACACCGGATAGCGATGCTTCATCCAGGCACCGAGCCGCACGACCATGCGCCGGCGCCAACGCCGCACCCTGGGGATGTCGAAGGACAGGACGATGAGCCCGAGCGGCAACATCCAGAAGCCCACTACCGGCAGGAAGCCAAACAGCCCGCCGATCACAAGCAGAACGCCCAGAACGAGCCGCGCGAGACGGCTTGCGGGAAGCGGGACGGATCTGCCGTTGAACTGAATCTGGGCCATGGGCGTCACGTACTCACTGCACCCGCCGACGGCAAGCCCTTTCTGGCCTCGTGCCGATGCGATCACTTTTCCGTCATGGAGATGCAAAGCAGGGCTTGGCATACCCCACATGGCTTTGCTATATGCACTGCCACCGGCGCAGTGAAAGACATGCGCCGATGACCGCTGATCCCCGGTAGCTCAGTTGGTAGAGCAAGCGGCTGTTAACCGCTGGGTCGCTGGTTCGAGTCCGGCCCGGGGAGCCAATTCAGACAAAGGCCTTGGCGAACGCTCGCCAGGGCCTTTGTTCTTTGGCGTGGCGCGTGCCCCTCCTAGAGTGCTTTCAGGAAAAGTGGAGACCATTTTTCCGGTTCGAAAGCGCGGCAATACAGGGACCTGGAGGGCATTGAGTGAACATGAGTTCACGAAATGCGCTCTAGAAATCGAACAGCTCGCTCAGGAAGGACTCCTTTTTCTTCTTCCTGTAGGGCTTGTGGCCCCTGTCGTCGTCGCGCGGCGGTGGGGACTGGTCGCGCGCGGGCCGGGAGGGGTCCGGAGCGGCGCGCTCGACGATCTTGTCGAGCTCCCCCCGGTCGAGCCAGACGCCGCGGCATTTCGGGCAATAGTCGATCTCCACGCCGTTGCGTTCGGCCATGACAAGGGTTTCGTCGTCGACTGGACATTTCATGGTCGATGATCTCCTTGGGCTTTGCCGTTCGAATGCCGTCCACACGGACCCGGATATGGGGCCGCCGCGCCGCCATGCAACCGGGCCCCGCAGGGGATCAGACGTCGCGGTCGAGCGCGAAGAAGGAGACGGGCGTGAGAATCTTGTTGTCCTGCGAGACGAGATATCCGGCTTCCGCGCTCTTCTTCAGATAGGCCTGCCACTGGGGATCGGCCTGGAGCGCGGCGCGGCGCTGCTCGCGGTCCGCCGCATTGCGGTAGATCCAGATATGGACATAGGAGTTGACGTTGCCCGTGTCGGTCGCGGCGTAGAGGAGCGGCGCGCCGAGATGCTTCTTCTGAACCTCGAAACCGTGTGTCTCGTAGAGCTTCAGGTGCTTCTTGATGGTGCCGGGACGGCAGACATAGGTGCGGTGATCGAAGATCATCGGGCGTCTCCTCGGGACATTTCGCAAGGCTGGATACGGACCGCCGGGCGGCGGTGCCTTTTCCATAACACGACAAAGGAGCGCCACGGGCAGGCAATCCCGCCGTGCGGATGTTGCGGGGCGCTCGCGCTTCGCCTATTACCGGCGCGGACACCTGACCGCAGCTTCCGGGGAGGAAAACGGATATGGCAGCGCAAACCCGTCACGGCGGGCAGATTCTCGTCGACCAGTTGAAGATCCAGGGCGTCGAACGCGTCTTCTGCATTCCCGGCGAGAGCTATCTCGCCGCCCTCGACGGCCTCTACCGGTCGGGCATCGAGACCATCGTCTGCCGCCAGGAGGGCGGCGCCGCCATGATGGCGGAGGCCGACGGCAAGCTCACCGGGCGGCCGGGCATCGCCTTCGTCACGCGCGGCCCCGGCGCGACCAACGCCTCGTCCGGCGTCCATGTCGCGTTTCAGGATTCGACGCCGATGATCCTCTTCGTCGGCCAGGTCGCCCGCTCCCAGCGCGACCGCGAGGCCTTCCAGGAGGTCGATTACCGTCAGATGTACGGCCCCCTCGCCAAGTGGGTCGCGGAAATCGACGACATTGCGCGGCTGCCGGAATATGTCAGCCACGCCTTCCATGTTGCGACCTCGGGCCGGCCGGGACCCGTGGTGCTCGCCCTGCCGGAGGACATGCTGTCGGCCAGCGCCGCGGTGGAGGATGCCCGCCCCGCAACCCCGGTCGACAACGGCGCGCCGGGCGACGCCGCCCAGCGCATCGCGGAGCTTCTGGAGCGCGCGAGCCGTCCCTTCGTGATCGTCGGCGGTGGCCTGTGGTCGGCCGATACCGCGTACGACATGGCGCGCTTTGCGGAAGGTTACGACCTGCCCGTCGGAGCCTCGTTCCGCTGCCAGGACTATCTCGACAACCGGCATCCGAATTATGTCGGCGATGTCGGCATCGGCATCAATCCGGCCCTTGCGGAGCGGGTACGCGAGGCCGACCTTCTGCTTGTGCTCGGCGCCCGTCTCGGCGAGATGACGACGAGCGGCTATTCTCTGGTCGGCATTCCGAACCCGCAGCAGACGCTCGTCCATGTCCACCCGGACGCGAACGAGCTTGGCCGCGTCTACCGGCCGGATCTCGCCATCGCCTGCGCACCGCCGTCCCTGATCGCGCAGCTCGCCGCCCTGCCCGGCCTGACCGACCCCGTCTGGTCGGACCTGACGCGCCAGGCACGCGCCGACTACGAGGCCTGGCAGGAGCCGCAGGAAACGCCCGGCGACGTGAAGCTGGAAGAGGTGGTGAAGCACCTCAGCACCGTGCTGCCGGACGACGCCATCGTCACCAACGGGGCCGGCAACTATTCGGCCTGGCTCCACCGCTATTTCCGCTACAAGCTCTGGCGCACCCAGCTTGCCCCGACCTCCGGCTCGATGGGCTACGGCCTGCCCGCCTCGGTCGCCGCCAAGCTGCGCCACCCCGACCGCACGGTGGTCTGCCTCGCCGGCGACGGCTGCCTGCAGATGACGCTCCAGGAGATCGGCACGGCCGCCCAGTATGGCGCCAATATTATCGTCGTCGTCGCCAATAACAGCATGTACGGCACGATCCGCATGCATCAGGAACGCCATTATCCGGGCCGTGTCAGCGGGACGGATATGGTCAACCCGGATTTCGCCGCGCTCATGCGCTCCTATGGCGGATATGGCGCGACGGTGGAGCGCACCGAGGATTTCGCGGACGCCTTCGAGGCCGCGGTGAATGCGGGCCGCCCGGCGCTTATCGAGCTCAAGATCGACCGCCGCGCGCTCTCGCCGAAGCTGCAGCTGCACGAAGAGGCATAAATCGGCCGGCCCGATCTCGTCCGCGATGCGGGATAGACGTCTTGCGGGCGCCCATGTGCGGGCGCCCGCGGCTGTTAACCGAGATCGGGTGCCGTCTCCTTGTAGATGTCCAGTGCACGGACGCGGTCCCACCAGTCGGCGAAGCCGTCCACGTCGAAGACCGTTCCGGCATCCGGCGTCAGCTCGACATAGAAGCAGATCGGAGCCAGATAGAGATCGGCCAATGTCGGCTTGTCGCCGACAAGATAGGCATCGCCGCCGCGGATCTTCATCAGCTCCGTGAGCACGCGCCGCGACGTCTCGATGGCCTCCTTGCGGGCCTCGTCGTCCTGGCCGCCGATGAAATCGGGAAACAGGTGATAGCCGGCGACGCCGATCATGGCGTCATAGCCATAAGAATCGACGATGCCGATCGCCATGCGCATGCGGGCGCGGTCCTTCGCATTGTCCGGCGTGAAGGATGGCCCGGGCAGCACCTCGTCGAGATAGGGCGCGATCGCGCTCGTCTCCAGGATCCTCAAGCCGTCGTGATCGAGCACCGGAACCTTGCCGAAGGGGTGGCGGGCGAGATGCTCCGCCTGGCGCGGCTCGCCGGCAAGCACATTCACCGGAACCTGATCGTACTCCACGCCCTTTGCCGCCAGGATCATGCGAACCGTACGCACATAGGTGCTTCCGTCGAAACCGTAAAGCGTCAACTCATTCGCCATTGCGTCCCTCTCGCTGCTCTTCGGTCTCCCCACAGCGCCCCGCATGCCGGAACGGCCATTATGGAGACCAATCCCCGGCTGTCCCAGCCTCGATCCATGCCGGAGCAGAGGCCGTGTGCTCGAGGAACCGCGCCCCGGCACGTCTCTCGGCCCTCTCCAGGGGGTCGCGATGGCGTATGACGGACGGTGAGCGGGACGGCGCCTCGCGGGCGGACAGGCGTCCTCGCCGTCCAGAGCCCGCATGGCCTACCGGCTCGTCACGGCCTCGTTCCGGGTCAGCGAGATGATGATCCGGCACACCGCCACCGTTTCGCGCGTGTAATGGGATGGCGCGTCCATGACCTGGCGGCAGGTCGTCTTCACCCGAACCTTTTCGCCCCGGCTGAGAAGCGCATAGCGGGTCGCCGCGGTCTCCGGGGTCAGTCCGCCGAGACCGGGTGCGGCGCTGCCGGAGCCGGCGTCTCCGGGCGCTCCCGTTCCCGTGCCGTCGCCCGTGCCGACGCTGACACCGAGGGACGAACTGCCGACGCTGGCGCCCACGCTCGCCCCCACGCCCTCGCTGCCGACACTCGCGCCGACACTGGCACCCAACCCTGCGTCGCCGCCGACATTGGCACCCACGCCCGCACCGATTCCCTCGCTGCCGACGCTGGCGCCCACGCTCGCGCCAATGCCGTTGTCTCCGCCCACATTGGCTCCGACATTCGCACCGAGATTGCCGCCGCTACCGCCAACGCTGGCGCCGACGCCGATCCCGTTGTCCCCACCGACATTGGCCCCGACGCCGATACCGTCTCCGCCGATGCCGATCCCGATGCCAATGCCGCCGTCGCCGCCAAGACTGGCGCCGAGCTCGGCCGCATGGGCCGGCGTGCCGGCAAAAAGCGCACAGGCCAATGCAAAGGCTGGCGCGGCGCGCTTCCGCGAGGTTTGTGAGCCGCCCATCGTGTTTCTCCCCAGCCAATACTTGAAAAGACAGGATGAGCTGACAATTCTAAGGAAAAACAACATCCGAACAACCTGAATATTCTCAAGGTCAAGTCGGTGGCATGGGCGTCCGGGGCTGATATGGGAAGCGGCCCGGACGACAGGCATCCGGGCCGCATGACTCGGGGGGAGAAATCGCAGCCACACCGGGCAGCGATGCGCGCCTATGGACGCCCGCCGCCGCGTCCGCCACCGCGCCCGTTGCCCCGGCCGCCGCCGGCCGTATCGCCACGACCGACATCGCCGCCGCCGAAAGCACCGCCGCCCGGCGATTCGCCGGCCCCGCCGACGCCCTTGTTATTGCCCGGATTTCCAGGTCCGCCGCTGATGCCGGAGGCGGGCCCCGCCGGTGCGGACGCGGCCTCGGCGCGTGCCGGCGACGACGGCGCCGCCCCGGCGCGCCGCAGGATGTTGGCGCAGCGCGGCGCGCCGCCCACGCGGAAGCGCGACACCAAGTTTCTCTGGCCGGTCAGGAACGGAAAGGCGGCCGCCATGGACAGCGATCCGATCACCGGTTTCTCGATCCCCCGGCTCTCCTCCACGAAGCCGCGCCGGGCATCGACCACCGCCATCTCGCAGGGATTGTCGAGCACACGGCATCTCTGGGCGCGGTCGCACACGCGGATTCGGCCCTTCAGGATCATGACGGCCGTCCGTCCGCCGCGTCCGACATACATGTCGAAGGCCGTGCCCTGAATGCCCATGGTCGAGGCGGGACTGCGTATGTGATAGGCCCGGCTCGGGCTCGACCCGCTTATGAAGCGGAATGCGCCCTTGAGCGCGGTCACGGTCGCCGACTTCACGGTGCCGCGCGGCGTGTAGACGAACTCGTCGAGCACGATCTGTGCGCCCGGTCCCACGACGATCTTGGTCGAATCGAGAAATTCGATCTGTCCCCGGCTCTGCGACCGGGCCCTTATGCTATCCCTGAAATGGACACCGTCCCCGGTCTTCAGCCGGACCGCTCCGCCCGACGAGGATCTCACGACGACATTCTCGATCGAGACGGCTCGTCCGATCATCTCCGGCGCCGCCTGCCCGCTCGCGACGGTCAGGATCAGGGCCGGCATGGCGCAGATGGCTGCGCGAACGCTCCCGCAACGCATAGCGAACCTCCTGGTTCGCCCCGGTCATTGTTTTTCAAAGAATTTTGAGATTATCCTAAATTTTGAACTAATGCATCATCTTTTCTACTATACCGCCGGTAGTCCGAAGACCTTCTGCACGCGCCGCCGGTATCGGCATGGAGACTGATGGGCGACCTGCAAGAACCCGCTTATACTGTGTCGCCTCGAACGGAAAACCGGGGAACTGCAAGATGAACAGAGACCGGATCGGGACCTGCCTGCCAGAAAGACTGCATCCCTTCTCCAGAAACGTGCTCGATCTCTATCTGTCCGGAGCGCTCGACACGGCCGCGTTCCTGCGGTGGTTCCACATGCCGAACAGTACCTATCTGCCGGTCGCCGAATGCATCGTGGCGCGGCTCGACCCGGCCTATCGCCCCGGAGCGCCGGACAGGGCGCGCCGCTCGCTCAGGGGCTGACAGGCGCCACCGGGCCGGGTTGACGCGCGCACGCCCGGCACCGAACATAGCCGGCCTGAGACGGGATGCTCTGGCAGGAAGGGAACGGGGCCATGGATCCATTCATCCGCTGGTACGACAACGCGCTGGAGCCGCAGCTGTGCCGGGACATCGTCGCCCGGTTCGACGGCGACCGGCGCGTGGTTGTCGGCAAGGTCTCCGGAAACATGGGCCCGGAGGTCGACCTCGCCGGCAAGCAGACCAGTGAGCTGATCCTGCCCGACGACGGCTGGAACGACGTCAAGCAGGCCCTCCAGGCGAGCCTCGGCCAGTGGCTCGGGCGCTATCAGGCGGACGTGAAATTTCTCGCCGGCAGCGACCACAAGGACCTCCATGCGGAACCCCTGCGCATCAAGAAATACGAGGTCGGCGGCCAGTTCTCCTGGCACATAGACTGCAACTCCTCGCAGAACCAGACCCGCTGCCTGGCTGTCCAATGGTACTTCAACACGGTGGACAAGGGTGGCCATACGGAGTTCGAGGACCAGGCCATGAGCATCAAGCCCGAGGAAGGCCGCCTCGCCTTCTTTCCCGTGGGCTGGACCTACCGCCACCGCGGCGCACCGCCGGAAAGCGGCCCGAAATATGTCTGCACGACCTTCATTCACCGCAGGTTCTGACCATCCCCGGCAAGGCGGCAAGGCGGCTTGCCTCACCGCCGGCGCATGGGTAGGTTTGAAACCCGACAGGCACACGCCTCTTCCCGCACGGCGTGGACGTTCCGTCATGGCGGACGCGGCCCCATGCCCATGAAAGACCAGAAACCGGCAATGGATATCAGGAACAGCGTAATCGACGCGATCGGCAACACGCCGCTCATCAAGCTCAAGCAGGCCTCCGAGCTGACCGGATGCACGATCCTCGGCAAGGCGGAGTTCATGAATCCGGGCCAGTCGGTGAAGGACCGCGCGGCCCTGTTCATCATCAAGGACGCGCTGGAGAAGGGCAAGCTCTCGCCCGGCGGCGTGGTGGTGGAAGGCACCGCCGGCAATACCGGCATCGGGCTCGCCATGGTCGACAACGCGCTGGGCTTCCGCACCGTCATCGTGATACCCGAAACCCAGTCGCAGGAGAAGAAGGATACGCTGCGCCTCATGGGCGCGGAGCTGGTGGAGGTGCCGGCGGTCCCCTACCGGAACCCGAACAACTACGTGAAATATTCCGCCCGCCTCGCCGAGACGATGAACGCGCGCGAGCCGAACGGCGCGATCTGGGCGAACCAGTTCGACAATGTCGCCAACCGGCGTGCCCATTACGAGACGACAGCGGTGGAGATCTGGGAACAGACCGACGGCAAGGTGGACGGCTTCGTGTCCGCCGTCGGCTCCGGCGGCACGCTCGGCGGCATCAGCGACCGGCTGAAGGAATACAGCAGCGACGTGAAGATCGCGCTCGCCGATCCCATGGGCGCGGCGCTCTACAATTTCTACGCCCATGGCGAGCTGAAGGCGGAAGGCTCCTCCATCACCGAGGGCATCGGACAGGGCCGCATCACGAAGAACATCGAGGGTGCTGCCGTCGACATGGCCTACCAGATCCCGGATGCCGAAGCGCTGCCGGTGATCTTCGACCTCCTGGTCCATGAGGGCCTGTGCGTCGGCGGCTCGAGCGGCATCAATGTCGCCGGCGCCATCCGGCTCGCGCGCGAGCTGGGGCCCGGCCACACCATCGTGACGCTCCTGTGCGATCACGGCACGCGCTACCAGTCCAAGCTGTTCAACCCGGCCTTCCTGCGCGAGAAGGGCTTGCCCGTGCCGGACTGGATGGAACGCGGCCCCACCGACATTCCGACCGTCTTCGAAGAGGTGGAGGCATGACCGAGCTCGTCTTCCGCGACACTCCCTACGCCCGCGACGTGGAGGCGAAGGTCGTGGGGGTCAACGAGCGCGGCGGCATCGTGCTCGACCGTACGGTCTTCTATGCGACGGGCGGCGGCCAGCCCGGCGATTGCGGCCTTCTGGAGGTCGAGGGGCTCGGCACCGTGCCGATCGCCACCACCGTCTATGACGAGGCGCGCGAGATCGTCCATGTGCCGGCCGAGGGCACGGACCTGCCCGAGCCCGGCACGCCAGTGCGCGCGGTGCTCGACTGGGAGCGGCGGCATCGCCACATGCGCATGCATACCTGCCTCCATCTCCTGTGCGCGGTGCTCCCCTTCCCCGTCACCGGCGGCCAGATCGGCGCGGATGCCGCACGGCTCGACTTCGACATCCAGGATGCGAGCCTCGCCGACAAGGAGGAGCTGACCCGCCAACTCAACGCGCTCATCGGCGAGGACCATGCCGTGAGCGAACGCTGGATCGCGGACGAGGAGCTCGCCGCCCAGCCCGAACTCGTGCGCACCATGTCGGTCAAGCCGCCCATGGGCTCCGGCCGCGTGCGCCTCGTCGCCATCGGGGAGAACGGCGCGGTCGACCTCCAGCCCTGCGGCGGCACCCATGTCGCCTCGACGGCGGAGATCGGCACTGTCGTCGTCGCCAAGATCGAGAAGAAAGGGCGCCAGAACCGCCGGGTGCGGGTCGCATTCGCGGATTGACAGGGACGGCGCGGAGGAGAACGGGATGAAGCTCGAGGGATCCTGCCGTTGCGGCGCGGTGCGCTTCTCGCTCAAGGCTTACGCGCCCTGCCCCTATATGCGCTGCTATTGTTCCATCTGCCGCAAGACGGCGGGCGGTGGCGGCTATGCGATCAATCTCGGCGCGAGAGCCGACACGCTGACGGTGGAGGGCGAGGATGCGATCGCCATGTTCCACGCCGTGATCGATGGCGAGGAGAGCCCCGGCGAGCGCCGCTTCTGCCGGCATTGCGGCAGCGCGCTCTGGGTCTCCGATCCGCGCTGGCCGGAGCTCGTCCACCCCTTCGCCTCCGCCATCGACACGCCCCTTCCCACGCCACCGGAGACGGTGCATATCATGCTCGCCCATGCGGCCGACTGGGCGAAGCCCGAACGCATCGCGGGCGACCGCTATTTCGACGGCTACCCGGACCAGTCCCTTGAGGACTGGCACAGGACCCACGGCCTTCTCGACAACGCTTGACCACCGACTAAGGAGAGAAACGGCGACCATGGCGGCATCCGATCGTGAAGACAATCTGGTCTCCACCGACTGGCTCGAGAGCCATCTGAACGCACCCGATCTCGTGGTGCTCGACGCGTCATGGCACCTGCCGACGGAAAACCGCGATGCGCGCGCGGACTATCTCGCCGAGCACATTCCGGGCGCCCTGTTCTTCGATATCGACGAGGTCTCCGACAAGGACAATCCGCTGCCCCACATGCTGCCGCCGGCGGAGGCGTTCTCCGCGCGCATGCGGCGGCTCGGCATCGGCGACGGCAAGCGCGTCGTGTGCTACGACAGCAAGGGTATCTATTCGGCCGCGCGCGCCTGGTGGATGTTCAAGGTCTTCGGCCACAACGACGTGGCGGTGCTCGACGGCGGGCTGAAGAAATGGAAGGCGGAGGACCGCCCGCTCGAAGAAGGCGATCCGGCCCCGCGACAGGAGCGCCACTTCACGGCCCGCTTCCAGTCCATGCTGGTGCGCGACAAGGCGGAGGTCGCGCGTGCCCTCGAAACGGGGCGCGCGCAGGTCGCCGATGCGCGCTCGCCCTCGCGCTTTTCCGGCAGCGAGCCCGAGCCCCGTGCGGAGCTGCGGTCCGGCCACATGCCCGGCGCCTGCAACGTGCATTACGCAAAGTTTCTCAATGCGGACGGCACAATGAAGAGCGCAGAGGACATCCGCGCGGTCTTCGCCGACGCCGGTATCGATCTCTCCCGTCCGGTGGTGACGAGCTGCGGCTCCGGCGTCACCGCCGCCATCCTCACGCTGGGCCTCGATCTCGCCGGCCATCGCGACAACGCGCTCTATGACGGCTCGTGGGCGGAATGGGGCGCCGATACCGCCCTGCCCGTGACCAAGGGAGACTGAGGGGCCCCATGACCCGCACCATCGACACCGTCGTCACCTTCCTGGAGATGACCGAGCAGCCGTCGCTCGTCGACATCCACCCGCCGGTCAACCTGAAGGTCGCGCTGATGCGGGCGGAGGAGATTCCGGTGCACTTCTACCGCTATCTCTACGACACGGTGGGGACAGGGCTTTACTGGATCGACCGCAAGGTGCTGAGCGACGAGGCGCTGTCGAACATCATCCACGACGAGAATGTGGAGGTCTTCGTCGCCTACGGCCACGGCGTGCCGGCCGGCTTCTTCGAGATCGACGCGCGCAAGCCGGAGGAGGTCTGGCTCGCCTATTTCGGGATCGTGCCCGATTTCCAGGGCCAGGGCGTGGGCAAGTGGCTTCTGGCGGAGGCGATCGGCACAGCCTGGGCCAAGGGCCCGGAGCGCGTGCGGGTGGAGACCTGCACGCTCGACCATCCCCGCGCCCTCGCGCTCTACCAGCGCATGGGGTTCGTGCCCTATGCCCAGGAGGACAAGACCATGGAGGTGCCGGACACCGCCTGACGCGCGCCCCTCAGAACCGTCCGATCAGCCAGAGGACGAGCGACAGCACCGCGCTGATCACGAGCGAGGAGGCAAGCGGCAGATAGAGGGTGAAGCTCTCCCTCTTGATCACGATGTCGCCGGGCAGATGCCCCAGGCCGATCCGGGCGAGCAGCGGCCACAGGAGGCCGGCGGCGACGAGGATCAGCCCGAAGATGATCAGAAGTTTACCCATGATACCCGGAAGATAGGACGCCTCTCGAGCCGATCAAGCCACCTCCCCGTCCGGCCCCCTCGCCGACCGCTGCCCGCCGACAGAAGAGGACCTGCCCGACCATGCTCGCGCCCGATCTGCGTCCCGAACTGCGATGGCTCTCGAGTGGCTTCCTCCTCACCCTGTGCTCGGGCTTCGGCCAGACCTATTTCATCGCCCTGTTCACCGGCCACCTGAAGGCCGACCTCTCGATGAGCGACGGCGATGTCGGCACGCTCTACATGATCGGCACGCTGGCGAGCGCCGCGCTGCTGACCTGGGCGGGGAAGTTCGCCGATACCGTCTCCATACGCTGGCTCGGCGTCGGGGTCATGGGCGGCCTTGCCGCGACATCCCTGCTCATGGCCTCGGTCGCCTCCGCCTGGATGCTCGCCATCGCGTTCTTCGGCCTCAGATTCTTCGGCCAGGGCATGCTCACCCATGTGGCCATGACGGCCATGGGCCGCTGGTTCAACCGCAAGCGCGGGCGCGCGGTCTCCATCGCCGCGCTCGGCCTCTCCGCAAGCGAGGCGGCGTTCCCGATCCTCGCGGTCGCAGCCATCGGCCTCGTCGGCTGGCGCCAGACATGGGTCCTCGCCGCCGCTGCCCTCATCGTGCTCGCCGTGCCTGCGCTGATCGCCCTGCTCGGCCACGAGCGCACGCCGGGCGCAACCCTCCGGCGCACGGACGAGAGCGACGATGGCGCTCCTCCCCGGCGCGAATGGACGCGCGGCGAAGTGCTGAGGAGTCCGCTCTTCTACGCCCTGATGCCGGGCATCCTCGCGCCGCCCTTCATCCTGACCGCCATCTTCTTCAACCAGGCGGTGATCGTGGAGATCAAGGGCTGGGAGCTGTCGTGGTTTGCGGCAAGCTTCCCGATCCTCGCCGGCGCCAATGTCGTCTCCGCGCTGACCGCAGGCTGGCTCGTGGACCGGATCGGCGCGCGCCATCTCCTACCCGCCCTGCTCGTGCCCCTGGGGCTTTCCGCGCTCGTCCTCACCTATGCGGCGAGCCCCTTCGTGCTGCCCGTGGTCATGGCGCTTGTCGGGCTGGTGCTCGGCAGCGCGGCGACGGTTCAGGGCGCGCTGTGGGCCGAGCTCTATGGCACGCGGCATCTCGGCGCGATCCGGTCCGTCGTCGTCTCCGGCGTGGTCTTCGGCTCCGCCCTGTCTCCGGCGCTCACCGGCATCCTGATCGATGCCGGTGTGGCACTGGAGACGCAGCTTCTCGCCATGGCGATCTATTCCTTCGCCACGGCAGGCTGGATGGCCCTGCTCGGACCGAGGCTCACCCGGCTGGCGACCGCCTGAGCTCGCCGTCGCGGGCATTGAGATAGACAAGCACGAGGCCGATGCAGACGATGAAGCGGAAGGCGGCCTGCTGGCCGTTCCAGGTTTGCGACTGCCACATGAGGAACCATTCCGCCCCGACCGTCATGAAGCCGAAGAACCACAGCGCGAAGCCGAGGGTGAGCCCGCAGACCGCAAGCCGCTTGGCCCCGTTGAAGCGGTCGGCATCGCCCCGCGACGCGGCAAGCAGGGCCAGCGCGCCGAGCACGCACAGGCCGCCCGTCACCAGCTCGCCGATGATGATCAGCCAGTAGGCGGCATGATGTACCGTCTCGTCGGTGATCGCGCGCCACATCAGGGCATTGTCCGGAAAGGTGGTGTCCATGGACAGGACATGCTGGACGAAGGCGAAATTGGACTCGTAGTCGACAATGTTGTTCGCCCCGACCAGCAGCGCGAACAGGCCGATCAGCAAGACGAGAAGCGCCTTCGAAAGCCGTATCGTCATCCCCTCTCTCTCCCTCGGTTCGACGATTGGAAAGGGCCGCGATATTAGTCGAGCGGCCATCGGAGGAACACCCCCGATGGCCGGAAAACCGTTCAATCCCCAAACTGTCATGCAGGATCCGCCGCCGGCCACGGGCGCCCGACGGGCTACCCGGGGGCTCACCGCGCGAGGAGCCGGCAATGAGCCCTAGTGCAGGATCTGGCTCAGGAACAGCTTGGTCCGGTCGCTCTTCGGATTGGTGAAGAACTCCTCCGGCTCGTTCTGTTCGATGATCTGGCCCTCGTCCATGAAGATAACGCGGTTGGCGACCTGTCGGGCAAAGCCCATCTCGTGGGTCACGCAGATCATGGTCATGCCCGACTGGGCGAGGTCGACCATCACGTCGAGCACCTCCTTGATCATCTCCGGGTCGAGAGCGGAGGTCGGCTCGTCGAACAGCATGATGCGCGGGTTCATGCACAGCGCCCGCGCGATGGCGACGCGCTGCTGCTGGCCGCCGGAGAGCTGGCCGGGATACTTGCTGGCCTGCTCGGGGATCTTGACCCGCTCCAGATAGGTCATGGCGGCCTCCTCAGCCTCCCTGCGCGGCATCTTGCGCACCCAGATCGGCGCCAGCGTGCAGTTCTGCAGGATGGTGAGATGCGGGAACAGGTTGAAGTGCTGGAACACCATGCCCACTTCGCGCCGGATCTCGTCGATCTTCTTCAAATCGTCGGAAAGCTCGATCCCGTCGACGACGATCTGGCCCGCCTGATGCTCCTCCAGCCGGTTGATGCAGCGGATGAGCGTCGACTTGCCCGAGCCGGACGGGCCGCAGATCACGATGCGCTCGCCCTTGTGAACGGTGAGGTTGATATCGCGAAGCACGTGAAAATCGCCGAACCACTTGTTCATGCCCACGATCTGGATGGCGACGTCGTCGGAAACCTGGAAGCCCGGCTTGTCGATTGCCGAGCCCGTATCCTTCGCGCTCTCTGCAGCAACATTCGTACTGACCATTGCTCACATTCCCTTATCGCCGCTCGCCTGCGCTCAGGCGGTGCTCCATGAAGATCGAATAGCGCGACATGCCGAAGCAGAAGATCCAGAACACCGCCGCCGCGAAGGCGTAGCCGGTGTGTCCGGTCGTCGGCGTCGACCAGTTCGCGTCGGTGAAGTTGAGCTGGATGATTCCCAGAAGGTCGAAGAGCCCGATGATCAGCACCAGCGTCGTGTCCTTGAACAGGCCGATGAAGGTGTTGACGATGCCCGGAATGACCAGCTTGAGGGCCTGGGGCAGAACGACGAGCCCCATCATCTTCCAGTAGCTGAGCCCCATGGCCTGCGCGCCCTCGTACTGCCCGCGGGGGATGGCCTGCAGCCCGCCGCGCACGACCTCCGCCATATAGGCGGCGGCGAACAGCGTCACGCCGATCAGGCAACGCAGCAGCTTGTCGAAGGTCACCCCCTCCGGCAGGAAGAGCGGCAGCATCACGCTCGCCATGAACAGCACCGTGATCAGCGGCACGCCGCGCCAGAACTCGATGAACATGATCGAGAACAGGCGCACCACCGGCATTTTCGAGCGCCGCCCGAGGGCGAGCAGGATGCCGATCGGCAGCGAGGCCACGATACCGGTCACCGCCACAACGAGCGTCACCAGGAGGCCGCCCCACAGCGTGGTCGGCACGGGCGAGAGCCCCCAGTCGACGCTGAGCGCGGCGACCAGCGCGACCAGCGCGGCCGAGCCGATGCCCCAGGCGGTGAGCCCTCCCTTCGGATCGATGATGCCCGCCCATCTGGAGAAGAACAGGACGAGCGCCAGCGTGATCGCGAGGAACACCGCCAGCGTGACCCAGCCACCGGCGCCGATGTCGAAATGTCCGCCGGTCAGGAGGATCAGCGTCATCACGGGATAGATACCGAGCATGAAGACGACATTGGCCGCCTTGAAGGGCACCGACGGGATGAGCAGCGGGATAAGGCCCGCGATTCCGACGAAGTAGGCAACATTCACCCGCCATATCTCGGCATCGGGATAGCGCCCATAGATGAACTGCCCGATCTTGGCCCGCACGAAAGCCCAGCAGGCCCCGACCTCGTGGCCGACGGAACTTGCCAGGCACGCCTCGCGGTCCGAGCCCGTCCACACCGCGTCGACGAACGCCCACTGGATGAATCCCGGCACGACGAGCCAGATAATGTAGAGGCCGACAAGCGTGAGAATCGTGTTCCACCAGGAGGAGAACAGGGAGGCGCGCATCCAGCCGATCACGCCGACCTGCGAGCGCGGCGGCGGCAATGTCGGCGCCATCTCCGTGCGCACGAACGCGTCGTTGTTGTGTGCATTGGCCATGGTCAACGCTCCACCAATGCCATCTTGGCATTGTACCAGTTCATGAAGGCCGAGGTCAGAAGCGACAGCGTCAGATAGACGGCCATGGTCATGAGAATGATCTCCACCGCCTGGCCGGTCTGGTTGAGGGTCGTGCCCGCAAAGACCGAGACGAGCTCCGGATAGGCGATGGCAACCGCCAGCGAGGAGTTCTTGGTGAGGTTGAGATACTGGTTGGTGAGCGGCGGAATGATCACGCGCACCGCCTGGGGGACGACCACCAGCCGCAAGGTCGGCCGGGGCCTGAGCCCGAGGGCGGAGGCCGCCTCCGTCTGCCCCTTGCTCACCGCCAGGATGCCGGCGCGCACGATCTCCGCAATGAAGGCCGCCGTGTAGATGCTCAAGGCCAGCAGCATGGCGACGAACTCCGGAATGACCCGCAGGCCGCCGACGAAGTTGAAGCCCTTGAGTTGGGGATAGTTGAGCGTCACCGGCGATCCGAGCGTCAGGAAGGCCACCACCGGCAGGCCGACGATCAGTCCGAGTCCCGTCAGCAGTGTGGGGAATTGCTGCCCCGTGCGATCCTGGCGGCGCTTCGCCCAGATGCGGATGGCCACCGTGGCGGCGATGCCGATCAGGAACAGCGCCGTGACCACCTGGAAACCGGGCTCGGTCAGCGGGCGCGGCACATAGAGGCCGCGATTGTTGATGAAGAAGGAGTCCAGCACCGTGGCGCTCGCCCGCGGCGACGGCAGGGAGCGCAGGACAGCGAAATACCAGAAGAAGATCTGCAGAAGCAGCGGAATGTTCCGGAGCACTTCCACATAGACCGCCGCGATCTTCGCGATCAGCCAGTTCTTCGACAGCCTCATGACCCCGACGACAAAGCCGATGATGGTCGCGAGAATGATGCCGAGAAACGAGACCAGGATCGTGTTCAGGAGACCGACGACGAACACCCGCCCGTAACTCGATTCCTCGCTATAGGTGATCAGGCTCTGATTGATGCCGAAGCCGGCTGTTGTGTCCAGGAAGCCGAATCCCGAGGCGATGTTCTGCTGCTCGAGATTCCGCATCGTATTCGAGATGACCTCCCACCCCAGCCAGATCACGGCCGTGATGAGAAGCACCTGAGACAGCAGCGAACGAAACCGCGGATCGTTCCAGACCGACGACTTCTGCTGCCGCACCTCTTGGGTTGCAACACTCATGATTTACTCACCCCTTGAGGAGTCCGTCATTGCGTCCTCCCTCTCCGTGTGCGCTCAGCCCTCACGCGCGAACCGATGCTCTCTTCCTTACGCCACACCCCGCTGTTCTTTTGTGGTGGCGACCGGAGCCGGAGAGCCTGCCGGAGATAGTCCAAATGTCGAAACAATCATAAAAAAGCCCGGGTGCCGGGTCACGGAGCTTGTCCGCGACACGTGCACCCGGGCTCGTCGTCATGGCCGCACCCGCCGTTAGCGGATCGGGGGGGCGTACTGGATGCCGCCCTTGGTCCACAGGGCATTCAGCCCGCGGGCGATGCCGAGCGGCGTGTCGGGGCCGACATTGCGGTCGAACATCTCGCCGTAATTGCCGACCATCTTGATGACGTTATAGGCCCAGTTCTTGTCCAGGCCGACGGCCGGACCGAAATCGCCCTCCACGCCGAGCAGGCGCCGGATCGACGGATTGGTCGACTTCATCGACTCTTCGGCGTTCTCCGACGACACGCCGAGCTCCTCGGCATTGACGGCGGCGAACAGCACCCACTTGACGATGTTGAACCACTGGTCGTCGCCCTGGCGAACCACGGGCCCGAGCGGCTCCTTGGAGATCACCTCCGGCAGGACCATGTGGTCTTCCGGATTGGTCAGCTTCAGCCTCTGGGCATAAAGGCCCGACTGGTCCGTCGTATAGACGTCGCAGCGGCCCTCGTCATAGGCGCGCACCACTTCGTCGGCCTTCTCGAAGGCCACGACCTCGTAGGTCATGTTGTTGGCGCGGAAATAGTCGGCGAGGTTCAGCTCGGTGGTCGTGCCGGTATTGGTGCACACCGCCGCGCCGGCAAGTTCCAGCGCGCTGGTCACGCCGAGCGACTTGCGCACCATGAAGCCCTGGCCGTCATAGTAGTTCACGCCGGCGAAGTTGAGACCGAGCGCGGTGTCGCGCTGCATCGTCCAGGTCGTGTTGCGCGACAGGACGTCGATCTCGCCCGACTGCAGGGCGGTAAAGCGCTCCTTCGCCGACAGCGGCGTGTAATTCACCTTGTCCGGGTCGCCGAAAATGGCCGCGGCGATCGCCCGGCACAGATCGACGTCGATACCTGTCCAGTTGCCCTTGTCGTCCGGGTTGGAGAAGCCGGGAAGTCCCTGGCTCACCCCACACTGCACATGCCCCTTGCTCTTCACGTCGTCGAGCGTCGCCGCCGACGCGGCAGAGACCGCAGCTACCCCAAACGCTGCACCGAACACGAACGAGAGCAGTTTTCTTTTCATCTCGGATCCTTCTCGCTTTCAGGCAAATCCCCGCGGCCTCCGCGCCGACAAGCCCCGCACCCCTCCATTGTCGCAAGGTCCTGTCCGCCGTCGGCCTCGCACGTGGTGCGAGCCGGGATTCGCAGGCGGTTTCGTGTCATTACTCCCTGTAAGGATGCTTCAGCACCCTTGCCCTGCATCGGAGCGGAAATTGACCCGGCGGTCAAGTATACACCTCCGGCCATCCGCAATTTGCGGTTTTCATGTCGGGCTTCTTCGTCTTATGACTGATGGGGATTGTCCGCCCGACCTGCCGGACGGCCGCCTTCCCCGGCGCGCGGCCCGGCAGCCAGCCACCGCAACACGCACAACACATCGCCCGAAGGACCATGGTCAAAGAAAAGCCCTCCGCCCTCGCGCCCGAAACACGCCTCGTCACGGCCGGCCACGACTATGCCGAGCACGGCTTCGTCAACCCGGCCGTCTACCATGCCTCGACGGTGCGCTACCGCGATGTCGAGACGCTGATGTCCGGCGCCCAGCCTTACAAGTACGGACGGCGCGGAACGCCGACGACGCGCGCGCTCGACACGGCCATCGCCGATCTGGAGGGCGGCCACGACGCCCGGCTCGCGCCCTCCGGACTGTCCGCCATCACGACAGCACTGCTCGGCCTGGTCCGCGCCGGCGACCACATCCTCGTCACCGACGCCGTCTATCGCCCGGCACGGGCCTTCTGCGACACCATGCTCGCCCGGCTCGGCGTGGAGACGACCTATTACGACCCCCGGATCGGCGCGGCGGAGCTCGCCGGGCTCATCAGACCGAACACCCGCCTCCTCTATACGGAAAGCCCTGGATCGCAGACCATGGAGATCCAGGACCTGCCCGCGCTCGCCGATGTGGCCCATCGCCACGGGCTCTCCGTTCTGATCGACAACACCTGGGCGACCGGGCGCTTCTTCCGTGCCTTCGAGCACGGCGCCGATGTCGTCGTTACCGCGGCCACCAAATATATCGTGGGCCATTCGGACGCCATGCTGGGCGCCATTGTGGGCACGGCGGAGATCTGGCCGCAGCTCGAGGAGGCCCACCTCACGCTCGGGGAATGTGCCGGGCCCGACGACGCCTATCTGGGCCTCAGGGGGCTTCGCACCCTCGATGTCCGCCTGGAGCGTCACATGCGCAACGCACTCGAGATCGCCGACTGGCTGAAGAGCCGGCCGGAGGTCGAGGAGGTGCTCCACCCGGCCCTTCCCGGCGCAACAGGGCACAATCTGTGGGCGCGCGACTTCACTGGTGCCTCGGGCCTCTTCTCCGTCGTCCTGAAACCCGCCCCGCGCGAGGCGGTCGCCGCCATGCTCGACGGCCTCTCGCTGTTCGGCATGGGCTTCTCCTGGGGCGGCTATGAGAGCCTCGTCATTCCGTTCAATCCGTCGGGCTACCGCACCGCGACCACCTGGACGCACAAGGGCCCGGCCCTGCGCTTCCATATCGGGCTCGAGCACACGGACGACCTCAAGACCGACCTCGACGAGGGCTTCAAGCGACTCGCCGCAGCGGCGGGCTGAGTCAGGCGCAATGCCGCCGCCGGGCCTTGATGTCCCGGCGGTCTCGCCTATCTCAAGGGCTTTCGGACAAGGGAGACGACATGATCCGACTGCCCTGGCTGATCGCGGGCGCGCTCGCCACCCTCCTCGCGGCGGCAGCGCCGGCATGGAGCGCGGACGACGAACCTGAGCTCATCTTCAAGAAATCGACGGTCTGGAAGTTCCTCTCGCCCGACCACAAGCTGGCGACCTATGCCATCGACGACCCTCTGGTGGAGGGTGTGTCCTGCCATTTCACCGTGCCGGAAAAGGGCGGCTGGATGGGGTGGGCGGGCCTTGCGGAGGAGCTGTCCGACGTCTCGCTCGCCTGCCGGCAGGTCGGACCCATCTCCATCAAGGAGCCCTTCGAGCAGGGCGACGAGGTGTTCCGCCAGCGCCGCTCGATCTTCTTCAAGAAGATGCGGATCGTGCGCGGCTGCGACCCCGCGCGGAACGTGCTGGTCTACCTCGCCTATTCCGACAAGCTGATCGAGGGCAGCCCGAAGAATTCCACCTCCACCGTCGCGATCATGCCCTGGGGCGCCCAGACGGACGTGGCCCGCTGCGCCGACTTCCTCGACGAGTGACCTCGGCCGGCCGGGGGGACGGCCTGCCCGCCCCCCCGGCGGCGTTCCGCCTTTGACATCGCTTATTAATGTTGATATCAACCTATAAAGCCGACCGGCAATAAGGAGGAAACGTCGTGACACAGCACAGGATCGTCTCGCGCGAGGACTGGATTGCGGAGCGCAAGGCCCTGCTCGCGGAGGAGAAGGCGTTCAGCAAGCAGCGCGACCGGCTTGCCGCCATGCGCCGGGAGCTCCCCTGGGTGAAATTGGAGAAGAATTACGTCTTCGAGACGGTCGACGGGCACAAGACGCTGAGCGACCTCTTCGAGGGGCGCAGCCAACTCATCGTCCAGCATTTCATGTACGCCCCTGACTGGGAGGAAGGCTGCGTGGGCTGCTCCTTCGGGGCGGACCACGCGGATGCCGCCTATACGCACCTGAAGCACCACGATGTGACCTATGTCGCCATTGCCCGCGCGCCGATCGACAAGCTCGAGGCCTATCGCAAGCGCATGGGCTGGCAGTTCGGCTTCGCCTCCTCCGGGGCGAGCGATTTCAATTACGATTTCAACGTGTCGTTCACGACGGAGGAAATGGCCTCTGGCAAGGTCCACTACAATTACGAGACGATCGACGCCGCCATTACGGACCTGCCCGGCGCAAGCGTCTTCTACAGGGACGGCGACGGCACGATCTACCATACCTATTCGAGCTATGGCCGCGGCGGCGAGGAGGTGCTTGGCGCCTATATGCTTCTCGACATGACGCCCAGGGGCCGCAACGAGACCGGCCCGAACTTCAACCTGACCGACTGGGTGCGCCGCCACGACGACTACCCACAGGACAGCCGAAGCAACGCGGCATGATCCTCTCGCCACTCAACAGGACCGGGCATCAAGAACGCCGAAAGGAGGCCGTCATGACGGTGGAGACACCGGACCTCGCCGACGAGGATGCGATCCGCACCCTGATCGAATACTGGGTCGAGGCCGCGCTGGCCAAGGATCTCGACGCGGTGATGGGGTGCTACACGCCCGACGTCGTGGCCTTCGACGCCATCTCCGCGCTCCGGTTCTCGGGCGCGCGGGCCTACCGGACGCATTGGGAGTCCTGCCTGTCCTTCGCGCCGGAGGGTGAGACGATCATGGAGGTTCACGATCTCTCGACCCAGGTGAGCGGCGATGTCGCCTTCAGCCACTACCTCTCCCGCTGCGGGTGCTCCGACGAGACGGGCGAGATGAAGGCCGGCTGGATGCGCGCCACCGTCTGCTGCCGCAAGGTGGACGGCAAATGGCTCATCGCGCATGAGCACTATTCGGCACCCTTCGATCCGCAGAGCGGCAAGGCGCTGTACGATCTGGAGCCCTGAGGCGAGGGGACGGCCCTCCCCTCCCCGCTCAGCCGGACGCCGACCGTCCTTGCGGCCCGCCAATCGCGGGAAACGGATCCGCGTTCTGTCCGGGTGAAGAAGAAGTTGGCGACCCCGGCAGGATTCGAACCTGCGACCAATAGCTTAGAAGGCTACTGCTCTGTCCAGCTGAGCTACGGGGCCGCGATGCGGCGCCGCGGGCGGGCCCGGGGCGCCGGGAACCGGGCCGGTCAGTGTGTCCAGGCGCCGATACGGCCCCAGCGGAAATTGTCCGCATAGGATTTCGGCTTCACCCGGGTTCCGTTCGCTTCCTGGAGGCGATAGGGAATGCCGTGGCGTTCGGCATAGGCGATCGCCTCTTCCCTGGTGTCGAAGCGCAGCCTGATCTGCTGCTTCATGTCGCCGGAGCTCGTCCAGCCCATCAGCGGGTCGGTCTCGCGGGGCTTCTCCGGCTCGTATTCGAGAACCCACTTCCGGGTGTTCCCGCGCCCCGACTGCATCGCCGTCTTCGCCGGCCTGTAGATCCGCGCCAACATGGTTTCCGTCGACTCCCGCATCCTCAACCCAAGGGGTTCGATAATGGTCGGGGCAGCAGGATTCGAACCTGCGACCCCCTGCTCCCAAAGCAGGTGCGCTACCAGACTGCGCTATGCCCCGAACCCTCGAAACATGGAGATTTGCTTACGTTTTTGGAACGCGGAAGGCAAGCGGTGATTTGTGAAACGCGAACAAAGAGGGTCATCCCGCAACGAAGGCGACGAAAAGTTACGGGAGATGCCAATGAGCGCTCGGGCGAGCAAGCCGGACCCGCGTTCAACCGAGTTCCTGGGCAAGGCCGATGAGAAGCCGTTCGGGCCCCCGGATATAGCAGAGCCGATAGGCGTCCTTATACTGGACGACTTCGCCCACGAGCTGCGCGCCGCGTGCGCGGAGCCTTTCAAGCGTCTCGTCGATGTCGTCCACGGTGAACATGGCGCGGAGGTAGCCCAGGGCGTTGACCGGGGCATTCCGGTGATCTGAGACGACAGGCGGCGCGAGGAAGCGGGAGAGCTCGAGCCGGCTGTGGCCGTCCGGCGTGCGCAACATGGCGATCTCGACATGCTGATCGCCCAGTCCGGTGACGCGTCCGGCCCAGTCTCCGTCGATCGTGGCCCGGCCTTCGAGTTCGAGTCCGAGTTCGCAAAAGAAATCAATCGCCCCGTCGAGGTCCTCGACGACGATTCCGACGTTATCCATCCGCTTGAGCGCCATTTTTCCAGTCTCTGAGGTGCCGATCCGATCCACAATATGGCACCCGATCTGACAACGGACGCTTAAGATCCTCCAGTATCGGCGGTCTCCGAGCAGACTCTCAGGATCTGTCCGGCCGGCGGCCTTGCGGCCTGTCCGGAATCCGGCAAAAGCCTTGTGGCGGCACATCGAGCGCGGCGTTGAACTTGCTGGACAGGTTCTGAAAGGCGATCAGTCCCGTGAGCTCGACGATCGCATCGTCGTCGAAATAAGCCCGCAGGGCCTCCGTCTGTCCGTCCGTCACCTGGATATCGGAGCGCGTCACGGCCTCGGCGTAATCGAGCACGGCGCGCTCGCGGTCATCGAACAGGCTGCTGTCGCGCCACGACTGAAGCGCGTCGACCTTGTTCGTCTTGACGCCACGCTTGAGAAGCGTTGCCGAATTGAGGTCGACGCAGAAACGGCAATGGTTGATCTGCGACACCCGCACCGTGACGAGCGAGCGCAAGGCGGGGTCGAGAGGCGAGGACCGGCGGTCGATCATGCCATAGAGAGCCGCCACGCCCAGGAAGAGTTTCGGCGACCGCGCCCACAGAAGGGCCGCATCGAGCACCGCGCCGTATTTTCGCTTCTGGTTCCAGAAGAACGGACGCAGGTACCAAGGAAATTTCCCCGGCGGTTTCGCAGCGACACGCATGATGGCCCGCAACGTAACGCAGCCTGCCGCGTCCGGCTTTGACCCCGATCAAGACGCCGCACCCGGACCGGCAGGACGCAATCGCGTCACTCGGACAGAACCTTGCGGCGCTCCTCGTATTCCTCCTTGTCGATCTCGCCGCGCGCGAAGCGATCCTTGAGGATGTCGAGCGGGGTCTGGTGCGCCGTGGGCGCGTGTTGCTGCGGTCCCGATCCGGACAGCCAGCGCACCAGCAGCACCACCAGCAGGATGATCGCGCCCCAGAACAGGATCATCATCGCCAGGCCGAAGATCATGTGGCCCCAGCCCCATGAGGAATGCCACATCCAGTCGGGGCCGCCGCCCTGTGCCGCGGCCTGGCCGGCCGGCATCAGGAAGAGAAGCGAAAGAAGATAGAGCCCGCATCGTCTACTCATCTCAGTCCTCCATTTGCGACTGTAACGGCTGCCCCTTTCGAGTGCCGTTTCCCGGTATTTGCGGGCGCTTCGGGGCTGAAGGAGCCGGTCCGCGCGGCTAGGCGCATTGACAGGGGTGCGTGGCGCGGGCCTCCGCGCCGCGCGCCATCTCGTGCGTCAGCCAGACCCCTGCGCCCAGGAGCAGGACGCCGCCATAGATCATATTCTGCGGCGGCACCTCCGCAAAGACCAGGAACCCCAGGGTGGAGGCGACGACCGGCGAGACGATGATATCGATGAGCGAGTAGACATTGGCGTTGAGGGACTTCAGGACGATGCTGATGCCCAGATAGGCGAAGCCGGTCGACACGATGCCCAGCGCCCCCGCCCAGAGCATCACCGGCAGCGAGACGCCGAGCGCATCGTAGGAGATCGTTCCGGCGACCGCGCCAGGGCCCGCGAGAGGCAGCGCAGGCAACAACAGAAGCGCCGCGGCCAGCATCGACCAGGCGATGTCGTTGCCGGCCTCCGTCTTTCCCTCGTAGCGCATATAGGTGACCATTGCCGCATAGATCGCCCCGTCGGCCAGCGCAACGAGATTGCCGGTCATATGACCGCCTTCCAGCGGCTTTGCGATGACCACGCCCGTCAGCGCGACGGCGAAGATCACGACGTAGCTCCACCGCGCCGGCTCCTTCAGGAACAGGGCGGAAAAGATGAAGACGAAGAAGGGCGCGACGCTCCAGAAGATCACCGCATTCGCGATGGGCACCAGCGTCATGGCGAAATTGAAGACGCTGATCTGTAGCGCGATCAGGGCGCCGATGACCAGCGTGTCCTTCACGTTCCCGCGCGGAAAGCGCAGCCGGCGGCCCGTGACCAGAGGCATTGTGGCCATGAGGAACGCCGCCGCGAATGCCAGGGCATAGAAATTCAGGGTCTGTATCGGGATCAGGCCATCGGTCAGTTTCACGAACACGCCGATTGTCGCTTCCGACAGCGTGACGAGCACAAGAAGGAGAACGGTGGTCACGGTCAGCGTCCCGTGCTTGCCGTGCCGACGACGTCGATGGCTTCGGCGCCCGATTCATCGAGGCAGGCGGTCTCCACCTGCAGCGTCACGAAAAAGAAGCCGAACCCGTCCTTCACTCGCCTGTGGGCCGCGCGCAGCACCTCCTGGGGATCGCTGCCATCCTTGACGCGAAGATGGCTGGAAAACACGTAGCGACCGCTGGTCAGCGCCCAGGCATGGGCGTGATGCACATCCGCAACCCCATCGATCTCCTCGAGCGCGCGAACCACGTCGGGCAGGCTGACCTCGCCCGGCGTCCCCTCCATCAGGAGATGGACGGCATCGCGCAGGATGCCCCAGCTCGCCCAGAGCAGCACGACGCCAAAGGCCATGCCCAGGATCGGGTCGATCAGCAGGAAGCCCGTGAACTGGATGACCAGCGCCGTGACGATAATCAGCAGGCTGCCCACGAAGGTCTGTATGATGTGCCAAAGCGCGCCCTTCACGTTGAGATCGCTCCGGCTCTCTTTCCACATCAGGCCGAGCGATATGATCTCGGTCACCAGACCGCCCGCAGCCGCAACGAGCATGGGCCCCGTGGGCAGATCGATCGGAGCGGTGAGCCGCATCCCGCCCATCACGATGACGACCAGCGCCATGGCGAGCAGGAAGCCGCCATTGACGAGGGCGCCGATGATCTCCGCCCGGTACCAGCCGAAGCTGCGGTCCTCGTCCGCGGGGCGGCGCGCCAGCCGTGCCGCAACGATCGCGACAAGCACACCGCCTACAGCCGAGAAGGTATGGAACGCATCGGAGATCACGGCAATCGAGCCCGTCCACAGGCCGATTCCCATTTCGATGAAGAAGTAGATGCCCGTCAGCCATGCCGAAATGGCCATGCCCCGCCCGCTGGAGGGCATGTGCCCGGCATGGCCATGGCTGCCATGTGCGTGGTTGGTCATTGGCCGCATCCTTTCATAGGGCTTTGACAGCGGACCGGCACGAGAAAGGCGAGAGCCCTGGCGATCCTTCCGCCGCATTGGGCCTGGCGCACATCGCCATCACTCTATGCCGTTCGCGCGCTGCAAGGCGCGGATATAGGTCACGATCCCGGCGAGGTCCTCCTCAGCAATGCCGTCGATCCGCGGCATGTCTCCGAAGGGCCAGTGATGCGCCCGCACACCGTTCCGTGCGGCACGGAAGAAGGCCGCGTCGGCGTGGTGGCTCGGCTCGTAGATCACATGGACGAGAGGCGGCGCAACCCCGTCCTGGCCGGCCGCATTGGCGCCGTGACATGCCGCACAATTGGCATCGTAGGCCGACTTTCCGGCACTCTCTGCCGCGGAGAGCGCCGGCACATCGACCTCGGCAATCGGGGCGCCCGTCCCCGGAGTGGCGACGTCCTGGCCCGGGGAAATGAACCGCCAGCCAATGACGGCGCCGATACCGACGACGAGCAGGATGAGGATGCCCCGCTTGCCCACTGCGATCATCTCCTGTGCGTGTTCATCGTGGCCGCAGCCACCGGCACGGCCCGGTTTCCGTATCAACCGGCATCCTCGAGCCCATGGTCTTCCGGCTATACGGGTTCCAACTATTGGAAGGTCAAGGAGGCATTCGGGCCGTCAGCCCGATACGGACCGCACATTCTGGTCATACTTTTCCGTTTCGGCCGGATAGCCTCGCGAGACGAGAGGGCCCCGCCGGCATTGCCGACGGGGCCTGTCCTGCCGTCACGGAATGGCACTCTCTTGAAAACGCGAAAGGCGGCGGTCGCCGGTTCACACCTCCGGTGCCGGGGATGCCGCTCCTCGAACCACCACCCGGGATCCATCGGGCGTTCGGTTGTAGAGATCGATGATGTCCTGATTGAACAGTCGGATGCAGCCGCTCGATACGGCCCTGCCGATGCTCCACGGTTCGTTGGTACCATGCAGGCGATAGAGCGTGTCCCGGCCGTTCTCGAAGATATAGAGGGCGCGCGCGCCCAACGGGTTGCCGAGACCGGGATCCATGCCGCCATTGGCAATGCTGTAGGGCTCAAGCTCGGGCTGGCGCGCCACCATCTCGTCGGGCGGCGTCCAGCGCGGCCAGGCGCGCTTGTACTGGATGACGCCGCGCCCGGACCATTCGAAGCCGGCGCGGCCGACGCCGACGCCGTAGCGCATCGCCTGCCCGTCCTCCATCACCAGATAGAGGAACCTGGACTGGGGGTCGACGACGATGGTGCCGGGCTGCTCCGGCCCTGCAAAGGGTACGATCTGGCGGAGATACTCCGGGTCGACGGTGCTGATGTCGACCGCCGGGATCGGAAACCGCTCGTCGGGAATGGCGGCGTACATCGCCTCGTAGCGGGCTCGGGCAGCAGGTGTGAGCCCCCCGGATGTGAGGCCGGACGTGCCGGCGGTGGTCACGCAGCCGGCCAGCGTGGACGCCATGCCGAGGAGAAGAATGCGACGGTCCAGCAGACGCGTACGGACGCCGTGACCACGGGAAGACGGTGTATTGGGCATGAAGTTCCCTCAACTCTCTGACACTGAACGGATAGGTCGAACGATCGTTCAGGCAGAGAGCCGCGGCGGCTGGTCGAAGGGCGGCACGACCCATTTCGCGGGCGCATCCGCTGACAGCATGGGCGGATGGACCTCCGCCACCGAAGCGCGCGCGGCAATATTGCCGGCATCCGACAGCACCAGGCATGCACCGGTTGTCTGGCAGAAGATGGCAGACCGCCCGGGCTCGAGGTCCGGCGTGCCCGGCCCCGTATCCCCGGTCGCGGCGAGCGAACTCTCTCCGCCGGCATAGGCGGCGGCAAGCGACGGCCTTGAGGCATGGGCAAGGCTGAGGCAGACCAGCCCCACGATCAGCAAGACCGAGCCGAAGCGCCCCAGTGCAGTGCGCAGGGTTATCCGTACCGCTTTCGACATCCGCTCAAGTTCCTCGGTGCGACGGCACCGCATGCCTTTCCCTTATGCCGGACGAACCGGGAATCATCGGGCAAGACCTAACATGCGAATGGCAATTTGCCTTCTCCTGAATCATCACAAATTGGTCATCGGCCTATCGCCGCCACGCCGGCGGAGACGCGAGAGGGTCCGCCGGGCGGTGCAAGCCCCCTACTCCATCATTCCCGGCAGCCAGAGTGCGATGCCCGGCAGCAGCACGAGACAGACCAGCACCAGCAGATCGACGGCCACGAACCAGCCCACGCCGCGGAAGATCGTGGTCAGGGACACGCGGTCGCCCAGCGCGCCCTTGATGATATAGACGTTGAGCCCGACCGGCGGCGTCAGCAGACCGATCTCGAGCAGCTTGACCAGAATGATGCCGAACCAGATCAGATCGAGCCCCGTCTCGCGCGCCATAGGCAGGATGATCGGCATGGTCAGCAGCAGAATGCCGATGCTGTCGAGGAAGCAGCCGAGGATCAGGTAGAGCAGCGACACCGCGAGGATCACCATCAGGGGCGAGCTGCCCCAGGCTATGAAGGTATCGGCCACGAAGGTCGGCACGCCCGACAGCGCCATGAAGCGGCCCAGAAGCGAGGTGCCGATCACGACGAGGAAGATGCTCGCGGTGCTGACCAGCGCCTGGCGGAAGCCCTTGCCCAGTACCTGCCAGTCGAGGCTGCGCTTGAGCGCGGCCACGGCGATGGCGAGCGCCGCCCCCACTGCGCCGGCCTCGGTGGGCGTGAACACCCCGAGAAAGATCCCCATGAGCACGCCGAGGATGATCACCGGCAGCGCCCAGGTATCGCGGATGGCGGCCAGCAGATCGGCCCGGGTGAAGTGTTCCTCCACCTTCGGCGCCAGTGCCGGGCGCCGCAGCACACGCAGCACGATCATCATGGTGAAGGCGAGCGCCGTCAGAATCCCCGGCATGACCCCGGCGGCGAAGAGCTGGGCCACCGAGACCTCGGCCAGATAGCCGTAGAGCACCATCAGGATCGAGGGCGGAATGAGCGAGCCCAGCGTGCCCGCCGCGGCGATCACCCCCGTCGCGAGGCCGGCATCGTAGCGATAGCGCAGCATCTCCGGCGTGGCGATGCGGGCGAAGGCCGAGGAGGTGGCGACCGACGAGCCCGAAGCGGCCGCCAGCACCGCGCTGGCGCCCACACTGGCCACGGCGAGCCCGCCGGGCAACCAGCTCAGGACCATGCGCATGGTGCGGAAGAGCCCTGAGGAAAGGCCCGCCTCCGAGGCGATGAACCCCATGAGCAGGAACATCGGGATGGCCGTGAGGTTCCAGTCGCCCACGAAGTTGAACGGGATCGCGGTAATGATCCCCCATGCGGCGCGCATGTTCAGCAGGACGGCGATGCCGATGAAGCTGACGAGCCCCAGCGCCACGCCGATCTGCACCCGCAGAAGCACCAGGAATATGCCGGCCCCAAGTCCGATGAATCCGATGGCGACGTTGTCCAAACCGTCGGCTCCTTGTCTCAGATATGTCCTTCGGCGGGATCGGCGGGAGCTGGCGAGAAGCCGGGGTCCAGCGCCGCGTTCAGCGCATGGCGCAGCGATACGAGGCCAATCGCGGCAAAGCCCACTGGCAGCACGAACTTCGCGGGCCAGATCAGGACATAGACATTGCCCATCATCATCTCGCCCTTGGCCATGGCCGCGACGGCGTCAAACCAGGTCTGGCGCACGAGGATGGCGAAGAAGACGGCGCAGACCAGATAGCCCAGCACCAGCACCGTGCGCTGCATCCAGCCGGGCATGAGCTGCCAGAGCAGATCGACCTCGATGTTCTCGTGCTGCCACTCGACAAAGGCGAGCGGCAGGAACACGACGAGCACCATGTGATAGACGGAAATGATCTCCAGATTGCCCGGAATGGGCTGGTTCCAGAAATTGTCAGCGACAACGCCGGCCACGGTCTGGAGCATCATCAGCGCCAGACCTGCCCCCGCCAGAAGCATCAGCGCGCGGGCAAGCAGCAACAGCCCCTTGTCGATCCTGGCCAGCATTGTCGCCTCCTTTCATTCAGAACCCGCCCGTTCCCTCGGGGCGCGGGGATCACTGCCCGTAGGCGGTGACGTCGACCTTGTCGTAGACCTCGGTCCTGAAGACCTCCGCGATGGCGTCCAGATCGTCCGCCGGGATATCCGCCAGCAGGTCCTCCCACTTGGCGTAGGTCTCCTTGAACCGCGCGATGAGCGCTTCGGGATCCTTCGCACCGAGCTTCTCGCCGGTCTCCACCGCCATGGCGTCGACCTTGGCGTCGACGAAATCGGCAAGGCTCCCCGCCAGGTCCGCGGCGGGTTCGGACACGGTCACGCCATGATCGGCGGCCTCCGCCAGCGCCTCGTCGACGGTGCCCAGATAGGCGGCTGTCATGGCGACGATGTTGCCGGGCATGGCGTCGATCAGGATCTGGCGGCTTTCGGGGCTGAGTCCGGCCCAGGCATCCTGCGCCATGGCATATTCCCAGCCGGCGAAATAGGGGCCGACCTCCAGGAGCGTGGTGTACTTCGCCACATCCCAGAGCGAACGCGACTTGAGATCGTTCGCGGCGTTGATCGCGCAGTCGAGCTGGCCCTTCTCAAGGCCCGTGAACATCTCCGACGACGGCACGTTGACCGGCACCGCGCCCACACTCTCCGCCCAGGCGGCGTGGACCGGCGAGGGCATGCGCAGTTTCTTGCCCTTGACCTGGTCCAGCGTGGTGACCTCGTCGGCACACATCATCACATATTGCGGCGAGGCGTAGGAGCCGAGGAACACGATGCCCAGCCGCTTGAACATCTCCTGCATGGCCGGGTCGTTGATGTAGAAATCCGCCACGGCGAGCGCGGCGGTCATGCTGTCGGGCAGGCCGATGGCGAGCGCGGCCAGCGTGTTGTCCTCCGGCAGGTCCGACGGCGTGTAGGTGCCCGCATGATAGGTCATCTGCACAATGCCGTCGGTCAGGCCCGACAGATGCGCCACCGGCGGCAGGAGCGACGTGCCGGTATAGACCTGCATCGTCAGATTGCCGTCGGAGGCCTCCTCGACGCTTTTCTTCAGCGCCATGTAGCCGTCGCGGGTCAGCGGATGGGTCTCCGGGAACCAGACGGAGGCGGTGATCTCCTCCGCTGCCGCCGGGGTCGCGGCACAGAATGCCGCGGCGAGCAGCAGTGCCTTGATCTTGGTCTTGGTCATGGTCTTTCTCCCTCTTTGTCGATAGTCGTGCCGATGGCTGTTGTTGCGGCCCGCCGTTCAGGAGGCGAGGCCGAGCTTGTCCTTCATCCAGTAGTAGCGAACGCCCAGATTCATCACCGGCGCGCGCAGCGCGTGCCAGGCGATGGGCCGCACCGGTGTCTCCGGCAGCGGCAGCGGTGTGCCCTCGGTCAACCTCTCGGCCAGCGCCGCGCCCATGGCCGTGGCCAGGGCGACGCCGCGCCCGTTGTAGCCCGCCAGAACCCACAAGCCCGGCTGCGGCTGGTGCAGATGCGGCAGCCCGTCCATGGTCAGCGCCAGATGTCCCGACCAGGCCATGTCGACACGCGCGCCGCGCAATTGCGGGAACATGCGCCGCATGCCCTTCTCCAGCTCCGCCTGCAGGCTTTCGGAATGCTCCGCACCCACCGCCCCGCGCCCGCCGATGACGAAACGGCGGTCGCGCGTGAGGCGGAAATAGAAGGCGAGCTTGCGGGTTTCCGAACAGCAGGCACCACCCGGCAGGATGGTCGCCGCAATGTCTTCGGGGAGCGGCTCGGTCGCCACGACGATCGATTGCACCGGCAGGAGCGAGCGCGCGACACGCGGCGCCAGCGCCGTATCATAGGCGTTCGTCGCCAGCACGACCGCTCGCCCGGTCACGCTCCGGTCGCCAAGATCGAGCCGCCAGCCCGCCCCGTCCCGCACGATGCGCCGGACCCGCTCACCGGTGGCGATCCTCGCGCCCGCCTCGCGGGCCGCGCGGGCGAGCCCCCGTGCGTAGGACAGCGGGTTGAGCGTGCCCGCGCGCGGGTCGCGCCAGCCGCCGCTGTAACCTCCGGCGCCGGTGGCGGAGGCGATGGCGTCGGCATCGAGCCGCTCGACCGGCACGCCCTCCGCTTCCCACTCCCGCGAGCGGGCATGGACCGCCCGCAGCGCAATCGCGGAATGCGCCGCCTGGATCCAGCCATGGCGGCTGGCGTCACAGGCAATGCCGAACCGTGCGATCAGCTCGAAGACGCGGTCCGCCGCGCCTCCCGCGAATGCCACCAGCCGCCCGCCGGCCTCGGGGCCCCAGCGGGAACGCATCTCGGCGGGGTCGATCTTGAGCCCGGGGATCACCTGCCCGCCATTGCGCCCGGAGGCCCCGAAGCCGATCTCGCATGCCTCGATCAAGGAGACCGCGACGCCGCGCTCTGCCAGGTGCAACGCGGTGGAGAGCCCGCTGAACCCGCCGCCGACCACCAGAACCTCCGCATCCTCCGGCGCGTCGACGCCCGGCGCAGGCTCCTCCGCTGTGGCGAACCAGAGCGAACGGTCCCAGAGATCGGCGGAAAGTGTCATCCCAGCGTCTCCATTTGCGCAGGGTATGCCTGCCGCGCGGTCTCCTCGCTCAGGAGCCCGTTGCGGAGATCCTCCGCGACGAGGGCTGCGGAACGGTCGCAGGCCCGGCCGTAGCCGGCACCGCCGCCCAGCCGGAAAACCACCAGATCGCCCGCCTTCAACTCGGCCATGTCCTTGGAGGTGAGCCGGATCACCTCGCCGTCGCGATGGATCTCGCAGGCGCCCATGCCGCCCGCAGTGCCGCCGAACAGCGGCTCGGGCGCGGTGGCGAACCGGTCGGCATAGAGAGCCACCGTCGCTCCGTCGCGCAGGATGCGGAAGGACTTGGTGAAGCCCGCGCCGCCACGCATCGTGCCGTGGCCGAAACTGTCGGGCGTCAGCGCATAGGTCTCGACCCGGAAGAAGTCGTAATCTTGGTCGATGGCCTCCACCGGAGTGTTGGCGCAATTCGACATGGGGCTGTCGATGGCGTCGCAGCCGTCCTCCTGCCTGGAGGCGCCATATCCGCCGCCGAAGATCTCCAGATAGACCGAGTAGGCGCCGTTGTTGAGCCAGCTCAGGCAGGCCACGGTGGTGCAGTCGAAACCGTTGGCGATGACCTGATCCGGCACCGCCTGCGACAGCGCGTTCATCGTGGCATTGAAGGCGCGGTAGCAGATCTCCATGCGCGCCCGCACCGGGGCGGGATAGCGCGGATTGAGGATCGATCCCTCCGGCACGATCACGTCGATGGACCGGGTGAGGCCCGCATTGAACGGGATGTCGGGCGAGGTCAGCACCGACTTCACGCAGGACATGGTGGCCGAGATCGCCGCGGCCAGCGGTGCGTTGAGATTCGTGGCAACCTGCGGATCGGTGCCGGTATAGTCCACGGTCATGCGGTCGCCGGCGATGGTGACGGTCGACTTCACGCGGATCGGCCCGTGGCCCAGCCCGTCGTCGTCGATCACCGCCTCGCCGGTATAGGTGCCGTCGGGCGCCTCCGCGATTGCCGCGCGCACGCGGCGCTCGGTATAGGACTGGAAGTCGGCCATGACCTCCTCGACCGTCTCCGCCCCGTAGCGGGCACACAGTTCGCCGATGCGCTGCGCGCCGATACGGTTGGCGGCGATCTGGGCGTTGAAGTCCCCCATGGTCTGCAGGGGCGCGCGCACATTGGCGCGCAGGAGGCGCTCCAGCGGGCCGCCATTCCAGTCGCGGCTCATCGAGAACTTGGTCGGCGGAATGATGATGCCTTCGGAATGCACGTCGCGGGCATGGACCGAAAGGCCCGGGCTACCGCCGCCGATATCGAGGTGGTGCGCCACCGAGGCGGCGAAGCCCACGCGGCGATCGCCGGCGAAGATCGGGTGAAAGAAGAACACGTCCTGCAGGTGCTGGCCGCCCGAATAGGAGTCGTTGATGACGAAGAAATCGTCCGGCCCCACCTCGTCGAGATCGTATTCGCGCGCACAGGCCTGAAAGACCGAGCCGATGGTCCCGAGCTGCATGGGGATCAGCTCGGCCTGCGCCACGGTGTTGCCGTCGCGGTCGAGAATCGCCGCGGAGCCGTCGCGCGCCTCGCGCAGGATCGTGGAATAGGCCGAGCGGACAAGCTTCGCCCCCATTTCGCGCGCGGCGGCGAGAATGGCCTGGCTCAGCACGGCATAATCGATGGCGGATACGGTCATTACGCGGTCCTCGTCAGGGTGAGGTTGTCTTCGGCGTCGCGGGTGGCCTGCCAGCCGGGCGGCACATAGGCGGTGGAGGAGTAGCCCTCGATCAGCGCGGGCCCCGCGACGGGCGTGCCGGGCTTCAGCGCCGCGGCCGCGTGCACCGCCGCCACCCCCGCGCTGCCATCGGGCAGAACGATGGGCGCCTCGGGCGGCGTGGTCCCCGCCCCCTTGCGTTCGCGGAAGGCCGGCAGCGTCTCGATCGGGCGCGAGACGGTCATCCGGAAGCCCACGACCTCGATCTTCTGGCCCCTGGACCCGCCATGCAGGAAGATGCGGTGATGCGCGACCTGGAACAGATCCTCCAGCGTCGTCGCATCGAGGCGGCTCAGCGTCTCCGGCGTGAGCTCCACCGGCACCTCGAACGCCTGCCCCACAAAGCGCATGTCGGCGACACACTCGAAGCGCAGCCCGTCTTTCAGTCCGAAGCTCTCGAAATCGGCACGGGCCGCCTTCTCCATCTCGGCATAGGCCGCACGCACCTTTTCGGGCGCGTCGGAATCGACGGTGAAGCGGCGGGTTATGGCCGTGATCTTGGAGAAGTCCGAGGCGATGAGCCCGTAGGCCGACAGCACGCCGGGATTGGGCGGCACGATGACGCGGGGAAGCTGCATCTCCTCCGCGATCTCGGCGGCCAGCAGCGGCCCGGCACCGCCATAGGGCACCAGGGCGTAATCGCGCGGGTCGTTGCCCTTCTCCGTCGAGACGAGCTGGATGGCGCGCACGATGTTGGCCACAGACAGGCGCAGTGCCGCGGTCGCCGCCTCGGCCACGCTGAGGCCGAGCCCCTGGGCGATCGGCTCGAAGGCGCGCTCGGCCGCCTTCCGGTCGATGCTCATGGTACCGCCCAGGAAGGCCTCGGGCCGGATCGTGCCGCGCAGCACATGGGCGTCGGTGATGGTGGGCAGCGTGCCGCCCTTGCCATAGCAGGCCGGGCCCGGCTCCGCCCCGGCGCTGCGCGGGCCGACCCGCAGCATGCCGCCATCGTCGATCCAGACCAGCGAGCCCCCGCCCGCCCCCACCGTGGCGATATCGATGACCGGCGAGCGCACCGGCAGCCCGTCGAGCTCGGTGTCTGGGGAAATGCCCGGCTTGCCGTCGGTGACAAGGCAGACATCGGTGGAGGTGCCGCCCATGTCGAAGGTGATCACATTGCCGGTGCCCGCGCGTTCGGCCTGGCGGATCGCGCCGATCACGCCGGCGGCGGGGCCGGAGAACAGCGCGGAGATGGCGTTGCGCCGCATCGCGGCGGCCGGGATGCGCCCGCCATTCGACTGCATGATCGAGAAGCGCGCGTCAAAGCCGCGCGACGCCAGCTCCGTCTCCAGCCGGTTCAGATACTTGTCGATCACCGGCTGGACATAGGCCGCGAGCGTCGCGGTCGAGGCGCGCTCGAACTCGCGGAACTCGCGGGTCACGTCGGCCGAGGCGGTAACCAGCATCTCCGGCAAAGCCTCGTGCAGCGCGGCACTCAGCGCCTGCTCGTGCGCCGGGTTGGCATAGGACGACAACAGGCACACCGCCACCGACTGATAGCCGCCGGCGCGCAGCAGCGGCACCAGCCGCCCCACCTCCGCCGCCACGTCGAGAGGCGTCACCACCGTGCCGGCGGCGTCGATCCGCTCGGCCACCTCGAAACAGTCGGCACGGTCGACCACCGGGCGGGGCCGCTTGTAGCGCAGGTCGTAGATGTTGCGGCGGTCGTGGCGCTGCAGGAAGAGAATGTCGCGGAACCCCCGCGTCACCACGAAGGCGACCTTCGCGCCCTTGCGCTCCAGCAAGGCGTTCGTCGCCACGGTCGAGCCGTGCACCAGATCGTCCACGCCGGACAGCGCCACCTCGGTTTGGTCGAGGGCGTTCAGAACGCCGATATCCGGGCTCGACGGGGTCGAGGGGACCTTGCGCACCTGGATCTCTCCGCCATCGACCGCCACGAGATCCGTAAAGGTCCCGCCGACTTCCACTCCAACCCGCATCAGTTCCTCCGTACATGAAACTTCAAAAATAAAAATTCACTTTTATGATATGAAATCAAGACAATTTTCATTCAAGGCGAGCAAAATTTCATTTTCCTGCTAAGCTTGCGCGCGATTTGATGTTCTGGCACAAGGCAGCCCGTCTTCGAGGAATGCAGCTATGAAAGATCAGGAACAGGCCGGTGCGCCGGAGGAAGCCACGCTCGGTCAGCGACTGAGGACCCTGCGCAAGAGCCATGCGCTGTCGCTCAAGGAGCTGTCGGCGCGTGCCGGCCTCTCGATCGGCGCGCTGAGCCAGATCGAGCGCGGGATTTCCTCGCCCTCCGTGCGCACGCTGAACAAGCTGGCGACGACCTTCGACGTGCCGCTGTCCTATTTCTTCACCGATCCGGGCGCGTCGGAGGCCGACGGTGTCGTGGTCCGTCACGACCATGGCGGCGCCGAGATGAAGGTCAGCGCCCAAGGCATCCGCAAGCGGCTGCTGACACCCAAGACGCTTGGCGGCCTTCAGCTCATGCTCGTGCAGATGGAGCCCGAGGCCAGTTCCGGCCCGGAGGCCTATGGCCATCCGGGGCTCGACGCCGGCTATGTGGTCAGCGGAGCGCTGCGGCTCGAGGTCGGCGGGCAGATCTACCTGCTCACCGCGGGCGACAGCTTCGGCTTTCCCTCCACCCGGCCGCACCGGTTCGAATGCGTCGGCGCCCAGCCGGCCGAGATCGTCTGGGTCAACACCCAGTAATTCCCCCCTCAGCATGACAGGGCCATGCCGTCTGTCGCCGGGTCGGCGCCGCCCTCGGGGCCACGCCCGGTCAGGCGGATGCCGTGCACCCAGGCGATGCCGTAGCTCCGCGGGCTGCGCACAATGCCATAGCCCTGCCGCTCCAGGTCGCGGGTCACGAATTGCGGGATGCGGTTCGTCACGTCGATGAGGTTGCTCGTGGCCGAGAAACGCGGCCAGGCCACCGCGTCGGACATCGACGCGCCGAAATCCAGCACGTTCAGCATCGCCTGCAACACGCCCATGGCGATCTGCGTCGCACCCGGCGCGCCGATCACCAGCTCCGGCCGCCCGTCGCGGAAGACAATGGAGGGACAGATCGAGCTGAACCGCGCCTTGCCCGGCGCGATGGACCCCGCATGCCCCGGGCGCGGATCGAACACGCCCATGCAGCCGTTGTACATGAAGCCCAGCCCCGGCGTGACGACGCCGGAGGGCATGCCCAGCGAATGGGTCATCGAGACGCAATTGCCGTCGGCATCAGTGACGCAGACCTGCGTGGTGTCGCGGCTGGGCCCGCCGGCGGAGAAGCGCGGCACGTCGGCCATTTCGCCGCGCTGGATCCGCCCGGCCACGTCTCTCGCGTAATCCTTCGACAGCAGTGTCTGCACCGGCACGTCGACGAAGTCCGGATCGCCGATATGGCGGTCCTTGTCGATGGTCGCCTGCTTCATCGCCTCGGCGACCACGCGCAGATACTCCGCGCTGTTGTGCCCCAGGGCAGGCAAGTCGAAATGCTCCAGGATGTTCAGCATCTCCAGCAGCATCAATCCGCCGCCTGGCGGCTGGTTGGAGGTGACGCGGCGGCCGCGATAGACGGTTTCCAGCGGCGACCGGATTGCAGCCCGGTATTCCGCCAGATCCCGTGCCGTCACCAGTCCGCCCTGCGCCGCCATGTCGGCCGCGATGGTGCTGGCGATGCTGCCCGTATAGAAGCTGTCGGCCCCCTCGCCGGCGATGGTCTCCAGCGTCTCGGCCAGCTCCGGGTTCTCCACGCGGTCGCCCACCTGCTTGGGGCTGCCGTCCTCGCGGCAATAGAGCGTCCGCCCGGGAGCGGACCAGGCGATGCGTTCGTAATTCGCCACGCGCCCCATCTCGGCGGGCATCGACCACCAGCCATGCACATGGGGGCGCACCGTCCAGCCGTCTCGCGCCCAGCGGATCGCATGGATCAGCAGATCGGCCCAGGGCAGCCGCCCGTGGCGTTCGTGCGCGGTGGCGTAGGCGCGCAGGGAAGCCGGCACGCAAACCGACAGATAGCCGATATCGTTCACACGCCCGCGCAGGGTGAAGCCATAGCCGTCGCGCGCCTCGCCCTCGATCAGGTCTTCCCACATGTCGGGCGTTGCCGCCGCCGGCGCCGGCGCGTGGAAATCGACATATTCATGCGCTCCGTCCGCCGCGCGCCAGACCGCCATGCTGCCGAAGCCCGCAATGCCGCACATGAGCGGATCGACGACCCCCTGCACGAAGGCCGCGGCAATCGCCGCATCCACCGCGTTGCCGCCCGCGCGCAGCACCTCGATCCCGCACTCCGTCGCCTCGGGCTGGGGCGTGACCACCATCGCCCCCGTCTCCCGTTCCGGCCTGCCTGCCATGCCCTCTCCCCCGTCCTGCTTCAGAACCGCGCGATGGTGTCCACAAGGATGCGGCCCACCTCCTGCACCCGCTCGGGCGTGTATCTCTGGATGATGTTGCCGACGCTCACCGCCCCGGCGAGCGTGCCGTCGGTCTCGAAGATCGGCGCCCCCACCGCGACCACATATTCGAAGAGATCGCCGTCGCCGACCGAGAACCCGGCCTGGCGCACCTTTGCGATCCGCGCCCGGACAGCATCGGGCTCGGTCACCGTCGCCTCGGTGCGCCGGACCAGCGGACGCGACAGATAGTCGTCGATCTCGGCATCGGGCAGATGCGCCAGCAGGGCCAGCGGGGCGCCGCCGCAATGCAGCGGCAGCTCCATCCCCACCTCGGAGGCGAAGACCCGCACCGGCGCGGAGCCCTCCATCCGGTTCATCACCAGCGCCACGTCGCCATTGCGGATCATGTAGAGCGCGGTGTCCTGCGTCTGGTCGACGATCTCGCGCATGATGAGTTCGACCCGGCTCAGCACCGGGTTCTTGGCCAGCGCCTTTTGCACGTAGTGCAGCATCCGGGGGCTGACCGAATAAAGCCCCGAATGGGCGCCGCGCTCGATGAAGCCGTGATGCTCCAGTGTCGCCACCATGCGCACGGTCACGGTCCGGGGATAGCCCACCGCGGCCGCGATCTGCGCCAGCGAACAGGGCGCGCCCAGATCGCAGATCGCCTTGAACACGACGATGGCCTTTCCTGCCGAGAGACTGATATCCGTTGCCATTTGTCCGATTATCGGTTAGTATGTCCGAAATAAGGATGATGAGCAAAGCTATCCGCCTCTGTCAAGGCCTTGTTCCGGTCGATCCGGCACGGGGCGCTGTCCGCCTGCGCGACGATTGCACCGGCGGGCGAGCGTGAACGGCACGGCGACACGGGGATTCGCGGTTCGATGGCGAGGTCCGGCCCGTGGACTCCGATGGCCCGGAAAAGTGGGTTAGATTGTCGGAAGACGTGCCGGAGCAATCGCCTGGAGCCTTCCAATGCCCCCCACCATGACAGCCTTCGAACGCTCGCCCGATGGCGGCAAGGGCCTGGCGCGCGACATGCGCGTTCGCTGGGCACTGGAGGAAGTGGGCCAGCCCTACGATGTCCGCCTGCTCTCATTCGAGGCGATGAAGACCCCCGCCCATCTGGCGCTTCACCCCTTCGGACAGATTCCGACCTATGAGGATGGCGATCTCGCCCTGTTCGAGTCGGGGGCGATCGTGCTCCATATCGCGGAGCGCCATGCGGGCCTGCTTCCCGACGACGCGAAGGCCCGGGCGCGGGCGATCGCATGGATGTTTGCCGCGCTCACCACGGTGGAACCACCGATCGTGGAACGCGCAATGGCCTGGATTCTGGAGCGCGACGAGGCCTGGTACGACCAGCGTCTGCCTCGCCTGGAGGACGGTGTCCGCAAGCGGCTGGGCGAACTGTCCGCTTTCCTTGGCGAGGCCGATTGGCTCGACGGTGCGTTCAGCGCCGGCGACCTCCTGATGGTGACGGTACTGCTCCGCCTGAAGGGATCGGGGTTACTGGAAGACTACCCCAACCTCTCCGCCTATCTGGCTCGCGGCGAAGCCCGGCCCGCCTACAAGCGTGCCTTCGATGCCCAATTGGCCGTCTTCACCGCCGCATCGCGATAGTCGTCGTCGCATCCGGGATGCACACCGCCCCGGAAACGGAGCGCAACAGCGCGCAGCGATCTCCCTTGCGAAGACGGATCAGAACCGGTTCGAACAGGAACAAAGGAAGACTATGGAACCATCGCGGGTGGCGCCATCGGCTGCCCGGCGTCACACCCGTTCGCGGGTAGCGAGGAAGCGAATATCGGGCCAGTCCTGCTGGATACGGCCGAGCGCCCAGGCGTTGCGGGCGAGGAAGACCGGGGCCTCCGCACGGTCGGTGGCGAGCGAGGAGCGGTTGGCGGCAACGAACCGCTTCAGCTCCGCGGGATCGTCCGCAACGACCCAGCGGGCGGTCTCATGGCCGGCGCTCTCGAAGCCGACGGGCACGCCGTATTCCCCCTCCAGGCGCGAGGCGACGACATCGAGCTGGAGCGAGCCGACCACGCCGATCAGCCAGTCCGACCCCGTCATCGGGCGGAACACCTGAGTCACTCCCTCCTCCGCCAGATCGTTCAGAGCCTTGGAGAGCTGCTTGGCCTTCATGGCATCTGACAGACGCACGCGCTGGATGATCTCCGGCGCGAAATCGGGAATGCCGGTCACGGAGATGGCGCGCCCCTCGCTCAGCGTGTCGCCGACGCTCAGCGTGCCGTGGTTCGGGATGCCGACGACGTCGCCGGCCACCGCCTCGTCCGCCGTCTCGCGCTCCTGGGCGAAGAAGAACATCGGGCTCGACACGGTGATGTCCCGTCCCGAACGCACATTGCGCAATTTCATGCCGCGCCGGAAGGTGCCGGAGCACAGGCGCACGAAGGCGATGCGGTCGCGGTGGTTCTTGTCCATGTTCGCCTGGACCTTGAACACGAAGCCGGAGACCTCCTCGCCATCCGGCGCGATGGGTTCAGGCGCTGCGGGCTGCGGCCTCGGCGACGGCGCCCATTCGGCGACAGCGCGCAGAAGTTCGCGCACGCCGACCTCCTTCAGCGCCGAGCCGAAGAAGACGGGCGTGAGATGGCCGCCGCGAAAAGCCTCCAGGTCGAAGGCCGGCAGCGAGGAATGCGCGATCTCCAGCTCCTCAAGCGACGCTGCGACAATCGGATCGTCCCTGTTCGGCACCGCGGCGACAAGCCGGTCGGCGTCCGGCCAGTCCACCGGCCCGGGCTCGCCGTCCGCCCCGACCATGCGGCCCGTCATGAGATCCAGGCAGCCGCGATGGTCGACGCCCATGCCGAGCGGCCAGACCGCCGGCGTGACGTCGAGCGCGAGCGTGGAGGCGATCTCGTCGAGGATCTCAAGCGGGTCCCGCCCCTCCCGGTCGATCTTGTTGACGAAGGTGATGATCGGGATATCGCGCAGGCGGCAGACCTCGAACAGCTTGAGCGTCTGGCTCTCGATGCCGCGCGCCGCGTCGATCACCATGATCGCGGAATCGACGGCGGTGAGCGTACGGTAGGTATCCTCGGAGAAGTCGGAATGGCCCGGCGTGTCGAGCAGGTTGAAGGTCAGCCCGTCCTGCTCGAAGGTCATGACCGAGCTGGTGACGGAGATGCCGCGCTTGCGCTCGATCTCCATCCAGTCCGACCGCGTGCGCCGGCGCTCGCCGCGCGCGCGGACATGGCCCGCGAGCCGGATGGCGCCGGAGGCGAAGAGCAGCTTCTCCGTCAGCGTCGTCTTGCCGGCATCCGGATGCGAGATGATCGCGAAGCTGCGGCGCATCCTGTGCGGGGCGCCATTGCGCGCCGTGCGGGCACCCTCGCCCGTCAGGCCCGCCGCGGGCGGTGTCGTTGTCTCGGTCATGTCCTGCGAAATCGGTTGTCCGTGGCCCTTGCGGCCCATGGGCCGGCAGGTCGCGCCTGCGCCGCCCCTCATTTTGGTCCGCATGGCCCATATGGGCTTCTGTCGGCGCCCTTGTAGCCTTCCGGCCCGGCCTCATGCAAGCCGTCGCGGCCGATGTCGGCGAATATGGGACGCCGGTCCCGATCCGCAAGCCCCCCTGCGGCAGACGGCCCCGCTCAGCGCACGCCGAACAGGGCCGCGAAGCGGCCGTTGCGCCGGCGCCAGGCCTTGAAGGCCCTGTCGAGGTCCCTCATCTGCGCCTCCCCGAGATCGGCGCTGACCGTCTCCGTTCTCTCAGACGCGGGCGGGAAGAAGCCGGGCTCGGGATCGGTACACCGCGCGAGGAACCCCTGCCGCTCTTCCGGCGACGCCCACAGGGTGGACCGGCCCGGACCGGCCGACACGCCGCCCGTGCGCACGAAGCGGGCGCGCTCCAGCACCGCCTTGCGGTGCCGGTCGCCGGCACTGCGGCGGCGATGCCAGTAGACGAGCCGGGCATCGGGCGTGACATTCGCGCGGGCTCCGGTGTCGGGGAGCGCGGGAAGCCCCATCCAGTCCAGCATGTTCGCGACGACATCGGGCCTCAAGGCCTCGTAAGACACGATCCGCACATCGTCGAAGACGGCGCGGAAGGCGTCGAGTTGCGCGCGATAGTCGAAGAGCGGCGCGCATTGACTGCGGAACTCGCCGAAGGAGCCGCGGACCTGATCGCTCAGCACCTTCGTGGCATAAAGCGCCTCGGCATAGTCGTCGTGGCGGCGGAAGCAGAGATGGACGGCGATCTCGTCGAAATCTCCCAGCACGTCGCGCAGCCGGCCGAGATAGGCGCGCCGCCTGTCCCAGTAATCCTCCCCGTCGAACCCGTCCCAGTACCGCGTCCCGAGGATGCGCGCGGACAGCTCCTCCGCGCTGACGACCACCGTCTCGTCGCGCCCGGCCCCCGCCGAGATCCGCCGTCTCAGATCGCCGACCCCGTCCGGGCCGCAAAGAGCGAGTTCATGAGCAAACGGATTGTGGCTCGCCTTCGCTTCCCGAAAGAGCGGATAGAGGTAACCCCGCTGCCGGAGGGCATCCCTGTTGGCCGCCAGGATGCGTTGCAGCGAGGTGGTTCCGGTCTTGTGCGTTCCCGCGTGCAGGACCAGTCTCATGCGCTGTCTCTCCCCGGCGATTGAGCGGCGCCCCGTGTCGGAACCGAAGCTGGCGGTTTTAAGGCATGCGGGCATTTTCTCAAGCGACCGCAACGGGAGCCCAGTGCCGGCCGCACGCGCCTGCAATACGCCATCGCCCCTTGACCGCACGGGCCCCTTCGGGTCCACAGTGTCGCCTGGAGGACCAGTCGATGACCGTTCGCCCGCCCCGCCATATCTCCGGCAAGGCCGAGCCGAAGGACCCGCTTCTCGCCGTCGTCGAGCACGAGACGCTGGAGGAGAAGGCCGCAACGCTCTCGCGGCTGATGACGCGGCTCGAGGCCGCACTGGCCGCGCTCCAGGCGCACGATGCGGCAGCGGCCGGCACGGAGCCCGCAGACGGGCGCGACCGCCTGCTTGCGGAGGCTGGCGAGGCTCTGTGGCATGTGGTCATCCAGCGCGACCTGTGCGGCCTGCGCCGGCACGAGGAGCTGATGCGCAGCCTGAAGGTGCCGCCCGCGGTACGCCTGCGCATGGGTCCCTTGCGCCGGTGACCGGCCGCCGGACCCGTCACGCCCCGCACGGTCACATATCGCGCATCAGCGCGGCCAGCCGCTCGATGCCGGGATCGATCCGGGCGACGTCGATGGAGGCGAAGCCGAGCCGGAAATAGTTCCGCGGCGCCGGCGCGGACATGAAGAACACCTCGCCCGGCTCGATCAGGATGCCGGCCTCGCGCGCCCGTTCGGCAAGGCGCGAGGCGTCGAGCGTGGGCGGTCCCTCCACCCAGTAGCTCGAGCCGCCTTCGTGGGCGGAGACGCGGCACCCGCGCAAATGGCGCGCGAGCGCCCGCGCAAGCGCCTCCGAGCGCTCCTTGAAGACATGGACGAGCCGGCGCAGATGCGCGTCGTGATGACCGAGCGAGAGGAACAGGGCGGCGGCGCGCAGATTGTTCGACGGCGGATGGCGCAGCATGAGCCGCCGCAGGCGCCGCGCCTCCGCGATCAGCTCGCGCGAGGCGACGATGTAGCCGAGCCTCAGCCCCGGCGCGAAGGACTTCGACAGATTGCCCACATAGATGACGCGCCCGTCGCGGTCGAGGCTCTTGAGCGAGGGGGTCGGCCCGGCCGTGTATCTCGTCTCGATCTCGTGGTCGTCCTCGATGACGACGAAGTCCGCCTCGCGCGCACGCTCCAGGAGGCGCCGCCGGCGGTCGAGCGGCATGGTGACCGTGGTCGGGCACTGGTGGCTGGGCGTGGCGTAGACATAGTCGCACCCGTCGAGCCGGGTGTCCGGCTTCAGCCCCTTCCCGTCGACCCCGAGGCCGACGAGCGCGCCGGCGCGCAGGGAGAAGATGTTGCGCGCGTCGGGATAGCCGGGCTCCTCCACCCCGACCACCGTGTCGGCGGCGAACAGGAGGTCGCACAGGAGATAGAGCGCCTGCTGGGCCCCGATCGTCACCATGATCTCGTCGGTCGTCGCCCAGACGCCGCGGCGCGGCAGGACGCGCGTCCTGAGCTGCTCGATGAACATCCGGTCGTCGCCGTCTATGGCGTCGACCGCCCAGTCGCGTACCGCCATGACGCCGAGCGCCTGCCGGCAGCATTCGCGCCAGTCGGCAATGGGGAAGAGGTCCGGGTCGAACTGGCCGTAGATGAAGGGATAGGGATAGTCCTGCCAGTCGGCCGGCTTGACGATATTGCGCTGGGCGCCGAGCTGATAGCGGAACCGGCCCGCCCAGCGGATCGCCCCGCCGGACCCGGCCGCCCGCGGCCCCGCGCCCGCTGCGCCGCCATCGCCATCAGCATCAGGCACCTCGCCGACCGCATCCTCGCGCACGAAATACCCTCTGCGCTCGCGCGCCTCGATGAGCCCCTCGTCGACGAGATGGCCATAGGCGATAACCACCGTGTTGCGCGAAACGCGGAGATGGTCGGCAAGCTCGCGCGTCGACGGCAGCGGCAGGCCCGGCGGCAGATGGCCGTCGAGGATGGCCGCGACCAGCCGCTCGCGGATCTGGCTCTGGAGCGACAGGGCGCTGTCGCCGGACAGGTTGAGCAGCCTGTCCCACATGGCGCTCTCAGCGCGCACGGCCATGGGGCCACCCCTTTGCCTGTGGCATTGTCGTGCCTGCCTCCCCCAGACCGTGCAATGGTCGCACCGTACCCGCTTTGCGTCAACGCGGACGGGCGTCCATGCCGGGTCTGGAGCCATCCCGGAGCTTTGGCGCCATCGATTCCGGATATCTGGTCCTAAGGCGGCGCTCGCCGCCGCGCCTATCCTTTCTCGACGATCGGCCACGCGCCGCGATCGCGATGCGGCCGAAGTCCTTCAAGGGAGGTGTGGATCATGGCCCAGCCCGCCACGACACTGGACGCCACCGTCGACAATATCTCCGGCCGCGAGCTCGACGCCCACTGGATGCCCTTCACCGCCAACCGCGCCTTCAAGGCCGACCCCAAGATCGTCACCGGCGCCGACGGCATGTATTTCCGCAGCGCCTCCGGCGGGCGCGTGCTCGACGGCTCGTCGGGCCTGTTCACCTCCGCGGCCGGCCATTGCCGCAAGGAGATCGCGGATGCGGTGGACCGCCAGCTCCGCGAGCTCGACTACGCGCCGAGCTTCATGCGCGGCCATCCGAAATCCTTCGAGCTCGCCAAGCGCATCGCGGCGCTGACACCGCCCGGCATCAATCGCGTGTTCTTTGTGAACTCCGGCTCGGAAGCCGTTGATACGGCGATGAAGATATGTCTCGCCTATCAGCGTGCACGCGGCCGGGGCACGCGCACATTGTTCGTCTCGCGCGAGCGCGCCTATCACGGCGTGAATTTCGGCGGCGTCGCACTGAGCGGCATGCAGAAGAACCGGGAGGCCTTCGGCTTCGGGCTGCCAACCGTGGCCCATATGCGCCACACCTGGCTTGCGGAGAACAAGTTCACCAAGGGCCAGCCGGAGCACGGCGCGGAGCTCGCGGAGGACCTTGAGCGCATGGTCGCGCTCTACGGGGCGGACAATATCGCGGCCTGCTTCGTGGAACCCATCGCCGGCTCCTGCGGCGTGCTCGTGCCGCCGAGCGGCTATCTGGAGCGCCTGCGCGAAATCTGCGACCGCCACGGCATCCTGCTCGTCTTCGACGAGGTCATCTGCGGCTTCGGGCGCACGGGCAAGGCCTTCGCCGCGCAGAGCTTCGGCGTGACGCCCGACGTGATGACGATGGCCAAGGCGATCACCAACGGCGCCCAGCCCATGGGCGCGGTCGCCGTGCGCCAGGAGGTCTACGACACCGTCACGGAATCGGCGAGCGACGGGGCCGTTGAGTTCTTCCACGGCTACACTTTCTCCGCCCATCCGGCAGCCTGTGCGGCAAGCCTCGCCGCCCTCGACATCTATGAGGGGGAAGGCCTGTTCGAGCGGGCCCGCGCCATGTCCGCGCGCTTCCTCGACGCGATCTTCGGGCTCGCCGACCTGCCCGTCGTCACCGACATACGCGGCTACGGCCTCATTGCCGGCATCGACTTCGCCCCGGCGAACCGGCCCGGCCTGCGCGGCAACGAGATCCAAGCCCGGCTGTTCGACGCCGGGCTCCACGTCAAGGCGACGGGCGATTGCGCCATCGTCGCGCCCGCCTTCATCGTGGAGGACAGCCATATCGACGAGATGTGCTCGGTTCTGCGCGACGTGCTCAAGAGCTATTGAGCCGGGCAACCGATTGCCGAAGTTTTCAGCACGCACATGTCGTGCCAATAATATAGACTGCCCCGCAACAGGGGAACGGGATCAATTCAACGGGAACGGGAGGGTTTACCGATGAACGGTTTCCTGAAGAAACTGGTATTTCTATGCGTAACCTTGGCCTTCTCCGCCGCCGGGCTGTATAGCGCCCAGGCTCAGGAGAAGGAGGTCACCGTCGGCTATCAGCTTATCTACAATCCCTGGAAGGTCGCCATTGCCGACAAGGCCTTCGAGAAGGCGACCGGCTACAAGATCAACTGGAAGCAGTTCGATTCCGGCGCCAAGGTGATCAACGCCATGGCCTCCGGCGACGTCCAGATCGCCATTGCCGGGTCGAGCCCGATCGCCGCGGGCGTCAGCCGCGGCCTGCCGCTCGAGGTCTTCTGGATCCTGGAGGACATCGCCGCGGCCGAGGCGCTGGTGGTGCGCGACGGCTCCGGCATCGCCGCCCCGCAGGACCTGGCCGGCAAGAAGATCGGCGTCCCCTTCGTCTCCACCACCCATTTCCACATGCTGTTCGCGCTCGAACAGTTCGGCATCGCCCCCGACGATGTGACGCTGCTCAACATGCAGCCGAACTCCATCGCAGCGGCCTGGGAGCGCGGCGACATCGATGCCGCCTTCGTGTGGAACCCGGCGCTCGGGCGCATCAAGGACACCGGCAAGGTGCTCCTGACCTCCGGGCTGCTCAGCAGCTGGGGCAAGGCCACCTTCGACGGCCTCGTCGTCCAGAAGGACTGGGCCGCGGAGAACAACGACTTCATGGTCTCCTTCGTGAAGACGCTCGCGGAGGCCGACGAGGCCTACCGGTCGAACCCGGGCGCGTGGACGGCGGAGTCCGAGATGGTGAAGAAGATCGTGGACCTGATCGGCGGCAACGCGGAAGACGTGCCGGAAGTGCTCGCGCTCTACGGCTTCCCGACGCTCCAGGAGCAGGCCTCCAGCCGCTGGCTCGGCGGCGGGGCGGATGGCGGCGCGGCCAAGGCGCTGCGCTTCACCAGCGAGTTCCTCAAGGAACAGGGCTCCATCGACACCACGCTGGACGACTATGGCAGCGTGGTGAACCCGAAATGGGTCGACGAGGCGCTTGCCCAGTCGAAGTGATGGTACGATAGCGTCGCGGTGTGGCGCCCGGACCCTTCTGGCATTCAGGAGGGTCCGGACGCCTCCCGCGTTGCCGGACACATGCTGCATGAGCTCCAGGAGAGGCATAGCGAAGCATGGCAGATCTCCAGGTTCAAAGTGTATCCGTCGTCTTTCCCAAGGGGCCGAGCGCAGTCGCGGTCAAAGCGCTCGAGGATGTCTCGCTCGACATTCATGACGGCGAGTTCGTGGTCGTGCTCGGGGCGTCCGGCTGCGGCAAGACCACGCTTCTCAACCTTCTGGCCGGCTTCATCAGCCCGACGGACGGACGCATCCTGCTCGGCGGCAAGCCGGTCATGGGTCCCGGCGCCGACCGCGGCGTGGTGTTCCAGAAACACGCTCTGTTCCCGTGGCTCAACGTGCAGCGCAACGTGACCTTCGGGTTGCGGCTCCAGGGCGTGCCGAAGGCGGAACGGCGCGAACGCGCGGTCCGGAATCTCAGCCTCGTCGGCCTGCAGGACTTCCTGAACCATCAGATCTTCGAGCTGTCGGGCGGCATGCAGCAGCGCGTCGGGCTGGCGCGCGCGCTCACGAGCGATCCGGACGTGCTGCTCATGGACGAGCCGCTCGGCGCGCTCGACGCGCTGACCCGCGAGCAGATGCAGGAGCTCATCCTCAAGGTCTGGCGCGAGACGGGCAAGAAGGTGTTCTTCATCACCCACAGCGTCGAGGAGGCGCTGTTCATGGCGACCAAGCTGATCGTGATGTCGCCGCGGCCGGGCCGTATCACCCACGCCTACGACCTCGATTTCTGCCAGCGCTATTTCGAGCTCGGCGATGCGCGCAAGGTCAAGTCGCTGCCGGAGTTCATCGCCATGCGCGAGGAGATCCTCGACATCATCCGCGGCGACACGCTGCCCGGGGAGGGCTGACATGAGCGAGACCACCGCACACCCGACACGCCCGCGCCAATGGAGCCTTGCCAGCCTGTGGCGGGCGAGCCCCGCGCAGCCGGGCGACGTCTATGGCCGCCCCGGCCAGGGCACGAGCACGCTGATCTCCGCCGTCACGAGCGTATCGCTGATCGCGCTGTGGTGGCTGGCGACCCATCTCGGCTGGGTCCAGCCGCTGTTCCTGCCGAGCCCGGAAGCCATCATCGGCAAGTTCTTCCGGTATCTGAACGCCGATTTCGGCGGCGCGACCCTGTGGGAACATGCCGGCTGGAGCCTGTTCCGCGTCTTCTCCGCCTTCGCGCTCGCCTGCCTGACCGCGATCCCCATCGGGCTCGGCATGGGCATTAACCGCGTGATCCGCGGCGTATTCGATCCGCCGATCGAGTTCTACCGGCCGATCCCGCCGCTCGGCTACCTGCCGCTCACCATCATCTGGCTCGGCATCGACGATGTGCAGAAGATCGTCCTGATCTTCCTCGCCATGTTCGCGCCCATGGCGCTGTCGGCGCGCGCCGGCGTGCGCTCCGTCTCCATCGAGATGATCCATGCGGCCTATTCCATGGGCGCGACGCGCGGCCAGGTGATCCGCCATGTCATCTCCAACGGCGCCCTGCCGGAGATCCTGACCGGCATGCGCATCGGCATCGGCTTCGGCTGGACGACGCTGGTCGCAGCCGAAATGGTCGCCGCGGAGGCCGGCCTCGGCCACATGGTGCTCAACGCCGCGGAGTTCCTGAACACCGATGTGGTGATCATGGGCATCGTGCTCATCGGCATCATCGCCTACGCCTTCGACCTCTTCATGCGCTGGCTCGAACGCCGGCTCGTGCCGTGGAAGGGACGCGTGTGAGTTGAGCGCCGGGAGCACCCCTGAGCGCATTTCGTGAACTCATGTTCACTCAATGCCCTCCAGGTCCTTGTACTGTCGTGCTTTCGAACCGGAAAAGTGGTCTCTACTTTTCCTGCAAGCGCTAGCGCACCGACGGCAATGTCTCGATGTCGTAGGCATGGGACAGGGAGAGGCCGCGCACCGGGTCCTCGAGCGTCATCTCGAAGCGGTGCGCGGGCCTGATGCCGGTTTTGGTGGCGACCGTGCCGCAGAGCATCGCCTGGCCCGGCTTAAGCCGCGCCCCCGCCCTGCCGGCATAGGTCTCCATCAGCGTGTCCGCCGGAAGGAGGGTGCCGACCGTATCCTCCTGATAGAGGCTGCGCCCCTCATCCGTCTCGATGACGGCGCGCAGGACGAGTTCGTCCCAGTGATCGGCGACATCCGAGTAGCGCCACACCACAGGGCCCATCGGCTTGGCGCACATCTGCTTCGACACCGCGACGGAATAGGCCTCCACAGCGCGGTCGGTATGATCGGATGCGATGCCGACGAAGAGCTCGCCCCCCTCGCCAGCCAGCAGCACGGCCTCCGCCTCGCCGGAACTCTCTCCGCCGAGCATCTGGACGCGGGGCGCGGTGGTGAGAAGAGCGGCGGAGACGCGATAGAAGAGCGGCACCTGCGACGGCGGCGCCACACCCAGCGCCTCGAGCTCGGCGATGTGATGGTCGACCGCAGCGCGGTCGCGCCCGGCCCAGCCCGCGATGACGAGCTCGTCGACCGCGATCTCGAACGGCGTTCCGTCGGGCAATGTCACTGTCGGCATGATGTCTCCGTCTTGTCGGGATGCGGTGCCGGTTTCGTCAACTCGTCCCTCCCCCTCAGTTCATGGCGCGCGGCAGAATGAGCGCGATGTCGGGCAGAAGGATCAGGAGCGCCGCCATGACGAGCATCGCCGCGACATAGGGCACCGCGCCCACCATCACGTCGTCTATCGACCCGTGGCCGCGCACGCCCTGGACCACATAGAGATTGAGCCCGACCGGCGGCGTGATGAGCGCCATCTCGATCATCAGAATGAGCAGGATGCCGAACCAGACGGGATCGTAACCGAGCCCGAGCACCACCGGCGCGACCACCGGAATGGTGATCACCATGAGCGACAGGGTCTCCACGAAGAAGCCGAGCACCAGATAGACCGCGACCACCAGAAGCAGCGTGCCGGTGGGCCCGAGCCCCGCGCTCTCGACGAGATCGGTAAGCTGGCGCGTCACGCCCGCCGAGGACAGGCAGAAATTGAGGAAGTAGGAGGCGACGATGATCAGCATGATCATCGCCGTGGTACGCATCGTGCCCTCCAGCGCGTCGATGAGCATGGCCCATGAGAGCCGCCTCGACAGCGCGGCGAGCGCAAGGGCGGCGACCACGCCGACGGCCGCCGCCTCCGTCGGCGTCGCCCAGCCGGCATAGATCGAGCCGATGATCAGGAAGAACAGCGCGAGCACGGGCACGAGGAAGACCAGCCCGCCTATCCGCTCGCCCCAGCCATAGCGCCGCCGCTCGCCGCCGAGCTTCGGGAAGACGGCGCACAGCGCCGCCGTCGCCATCATGAACAGCGCGGCGAGGAGAACGCCTGGCAGGATGCCCGCCATGAACAGGCGCGGTATCGAGGTTTCCGTAAGGAAGCCATAGACGATGAGGTTGATCGAGGGCGGGATCATGATGCCGAGCGTGCCCCCGGCGGCAATCGAGCCGGCGAACAGCCGTTCGTCATAGCCGAGTGCCCTCGCCTGCGGCATGGCGACCGTGCCGACGGTTGCCGCCGTCGCCACGCTGGATCCGGACGTCGCGGAGAAGAAGGTGGCGGTGCCGATATTGGCGTGCAGCAGGCCGCCCGGCAGCCATGAAAGCCACATTTCGAGCGTGCGGTAGGTGGAGCGCGCGATCCCCGTGCGCACGAGGACCTCGCCGAGCAGGATGAACAGCGGGATCGCGATCAGGAGGAAGCTGTCGGAGGCCGACCACACCACCTCGCCCAGCGCGCGCTGCAGCGGAAAGGCGGAGAAGGCCTCGTCGATGAACACCGCGAGCGCCATGAGCGTCGCGGCGACGGGAATGCTCGACAGGAGCAGGACCAGCAGAACGCCCAGAACGAGGAAGATCATCGCGCGCCCTCCCGGCCGGCAGCGTCAGGTGTTGCCCCCTCCTCCGCCTCGGCGAGCTCGGCGGCGATCTGTTCGTCGAGGGTCGGGCTGCCGGCAATGCGCTGCACGGCCTCGCGCGGCTCCGAGATTGCGGCCACGACCGCGCGCGCAAGCAGCAGGACGGTCGCGACGAGGAACCAGGCGAGCCCCGCCGCCCACAGCGCCTGGGGGATCCACAAGGGCGTCTGGAGCGGTGTGTTGGCGAGCGACCCGCGCGAGAGCGAGCTCGACGCCACGTCGATGCCGGCGCGCGCGAGATAGATGCAGAACACCGCCAGCATGGCCAGCGCCAATATGTCGAGCACAGTGCGGATCCGATGGCCGGCGCGCATATAGATCACGTCGATGCGGATATGCGCCTTCTCGAACAGCGCGAAGGCGAGCGACCAGCTCATGCACAGCGCCAGCACATAGCCCGACAGCTCGAACGACGGCAGGAGCGAGGTGGCGAAGAGCCGGCGCACCAGCACCTCCGTCACGATCATCGCCACCGCGGCGACGAGCACGAGCCCCGCCGCACGCGCGAGAAACCGGGATATGGCGCGCACGGCGAGGAGCGCGCGGTCGAGCAGTTCGGCAAGACGCGTCACGCGCACCTCCCCGAACCGGGCCGGGCCCGGAGCCCGCGCAGCGCCGGCGCGGACCCCGGTCTGCCAAAGCGGTCAACCGCCATTGGCGGTGAGACCCACGACCTTGCCGGCCGTCTCGTTCCAGCGCGTCACCCAATCCGCCGACACGCGCTTCGCCCAGGCCGGCAGCACATCCTGCTCGAGCTTCTCGCGGGCGAAGGCATAGTCGGCGTCGGTCGGCTCGACGAGCACCATGTCGCCGGCCTCCCCGCGCGCGCAGTCGCCCTTGCCCGTCAGGCAGGCGACGCCCTCCTTCGTCTCGTCGAAGGCGGCCTCCCAGACCGGCGTCTCGAGCTTCTCCTCGGCCTCCTTCAGGATGAAGTCGCGAACCGCCGGGTCGAGACTCTCCCACTTGTCCAGATTGACCGCGGTCACGACATGATCCCAGCCGCCGACAGGCAGCGGGTAGAGATGGGTGGAAACCTCGTGCCAGCCGGAGCTGTAGCCCGACAGCGAGCCCGTGACGGCGCAGTCGATGACCTTGCGCTCCAGCGCGCCCGGCACCTCGTTGAACGCCATCGTGATGCCCTCCGCGCCGATGGCCTCCAGGAACTCCGCGGTGGTGCGGCCGCTGGCGCGGATCTTCTTGCCCTTGAGATCCTCAAGCCCGGAGATCTCGGTATTGCAGAAGACGACCTGCGCGGGATAGGGCACGACGGAGACGAGCTTGGCGTTGAAGCGCTCCTTCAACGCATCGTCGAGCACCGGCTTGTAGGCCTTCGCCACGTCCCAGGCCTTCTGCACGCCGGGCGCGATCATGGGCATGTCGAGCCCCTCAAGTTCCGGGGCGTCCTGCACCGTGTAGTCGGCGACCGTCGCCCCGACATCGAACACCCCCTTCTGGAGCAGTCGGTAGACCTCGGCACCGGCAAGCCCCATCTGGTCGAAAGTCGACACCTGGACCGTGATCGCGCCGCCGGAGTCATCGGGCAGCGTCTCGCCCCAGAACGGCTTCTCGAAATTCTTGAACAGGCTCAGGCTGCTCCAGCTTCCCACATAGGTGAGGTCGGTATCCTGAAGCTCCGCCGCACTCGCCGATGCTGTGGCCACGACGGCGACGCCGGCTGCCGCGACGGTGTATTTCAGAAACGATTTCATAGGCATATCGGAACTCCCTCCATCCGCGTGTCAATCGGATTTTCTTCTAAAGTAACGCGATATCCTCATTGCGGATATCGGTGACCAGCATGTGCCCCGGATCGTGCGTGATCGCGAAAGCCAGCCCGGCCCGCTCCAATGCGGCCTGCGGCGTTACCCCGCACGCCCAGAAGACCGGAATCTCGTCGTCCTCGACGGGCACCGCATCGCCGAAATCCGGCCGGGCCAGATCGGCGATGCCGATGGCCTGCGGCGCGCCGAGATGCACCGGCGCGCCATGCGCCATCGGATAGCGCGTCGAGATCTGCACCGCGCGCACGGCATCGCCGCCCCGAAACGGCCGCATGGACACCACCAGCGGACCGCCGAAGGGCCCCGATGGCACCGTCTCGAGAGAGGTCCGGTACATGGCGACGTTACGGTCGAGGGCGGAATGCTTCAGCGTCAGCCCGTAATCGACGAGGGCATGCTCGAAGGAAAACGAGCAGCCAAGCGCGAAGGTCACGAGGTCGTCGCGCCAGATGGCGGAGACATTCTCGACCGTCTCGCCGAACGCGCCGTCGCGGAAGACGCGGTAACGCGGCACGTCGGTGCGGATGTCGATCCCCTCGCCGACCGCCGGCAGCGCCGGGTCGCCCGGCTCGCCGACGCCGAGCAATGGGCACGGTTTCGGGTTGAGCTGGCAGAAGCGCAGGAAGTCCAGGGCGAAACGCTCCGGCACGATCACCAGATTGGCCTGCACGAAGCCCGCCGCCATGCCGGTGGTCGGTCCGGCGAACCCGCCTGAGCGGATATGCGCACGCGCCTCTCGCCCGGTCAGGCCGCGCAGATTGTCCCCACTCCCGTTCACCGATGTCGCTCCGCCATGCCAACCGCGATCGCGACATCATTCCATCCGGGCGGGACAACCGTCCAATCTATAGTTTGGATCGAATCCGATAGACGAAATCTATCACTCCGCCTGCCACTGCCCGGCGATCTCCTGGGCCAGCCGCGTGACGGCGAGGGCCAGCGGCGCGCTTTCCTTCAACTGATAGGACACGGTGAAGGAGAGTGGCGCCAGCGCAGCATCGGTGTCGACTACATGGAGCTCCCCGCGCCTCAGCTCCTCGCGAACGATCTCCAGCGGAATGGCGCCGATCCCGAGCCCGACCTTCGCCATCTGCACGATGGTGGAAAGCGACGAGCAGCCATGGATGCAGGTGCGCCCACCTCCCGCATGGGCGAACATGCTCTCGATGGCGATATGGGGCTTGGTCAGGCGCGGATAGGTGATGATCGGGTATCGCGCGAGATCGGCGACCGAGAGCCGCCCGCGCGGAAGCGCGAGCGCGGGGCTCGCCACCCAGCTCAGCGGATAGGTGCACAACTCCGCATTCTCGATTTCCGGCTGGCTGACCGGCCCCATGAGAAAAGCGATGTCGATATCGTGCGCCACGAGCTTGTCGCGCAGATTGATGGTCGTATCCACGTCGAGCTCGAGCGACACGGCCGGATAGGCATGGTGAAGACGCTCCAGGAGCACCGGAAGCCAAGTGTGGACGATGGTCTCCGCGACGCCGAGCCGGATGGTGCCGTGCACGATCTCCGGATTGCCGACCGCCTCCAGCATCTCTCCGCGCAAGGCGAGCAGCCGCTCCGCATAGTCGAGCAGCTCGCGTCCCTTCGGCGTCAGCGCGATGCGCCGCCCGCCGCGCTCGAAGAGCTGGACGCCGAACTCCTCCTCCAGGTTCGAGATCCGCGCGGAGACAGAGGGCTGCGTGGTGTTGAGATGGCGCGCGGCGGCCCTGAAGCTGCCGAGCCGCGCAATCCACAGGAAAGTCTCCAGGCCGCGGAATTCCATGGATGTCCGTTTTCCCGGCGGGGCTCCGCCTACTGGAATATCCGGTGGCGAACCCTGTCGCCCGGCTCAAGGCCGATACGCTCCGCCGTGCCGGCACGCACCTCCAGAACCGCGCTCACCGGCCCGCCGGAGGGGATGATCCGTTCCGAGAACGGCGTCGTGTTCTCCGCGACGCGGTGCACCGTGCCGTCGGGTTTGATGAACACCATGTCGAGCGGGATATAGGTGTTGCGCATCCACATCATCACTTCGCGCTCGACGCCGAAATCGAACAGCATGCCCGCCGTCTCGCCGAGTTCTCGGCGGAACATCAGGCCCTTCGCCTGCTGCTCGGACGTCCGCGCGATCTCCGCCTCGAACGCGAACCGACCCTGCGCGGTCTCCACCGTGACGGTCTCGACCGCCATGGCGTCCGGCCCCTCGCCCGCATGCGCGCGCTGCGCACCGGCGAGCACCGCCGCCACAACGAGAAACACGGCGAGAATGGCGTATCGTGCGCCGACCGCCCTGTCGGGCCGGTCACTGCGAGGCGGCATCGTCGTCGGCCGGCTGATGGCTCACCTCCGCCACCATGAGCCCCTTCGGCCCCTGTCCATAGCGCACATAGACCGTCTGGCCGGGCTCCAGCTCCTCGATCTCGAACCGCCGCAGGGTTTCCATATGGATGAAGATGTCCGGCGTGCCGTCGCCGCGGGTCACGAAGCCGTAGCCGCGCGTGCGGTTGAACCACTTGACCTCGACCTTCTCCCAGTCGCTCGTCGGCGTCACCACCACATGGGTGCGCGCGGGCTTGGGCGCGGGGTCGACAGCGGTCGAGGTATCGATAGCCAGAACGCGCAGCGCCTGCAGCCCCTTCTGGCGCCGCACGACATCGCAGACCACGCGCGTCCCCTCGCGCACCGGTCCGTATCCGTCGCGCTTCAGGCAACTGAGATGCAGCAGCACATCCGCCAGCCCGTTATCGGGAATGATGAAGCCGTAGCCGCGCTCGGCATCGAACCACTTCACGAATCCCGAGATCTGCGTAATCTCGACGGCTGCCTCGGAGCCGGTACTCATTGTGCGCTCAACTCGATCCACCTGGCGCGCCCCCTCGCCGCCTCCACACGCCTCCCGGGGCCCGGGCCAATCCCCGTCAGCATCCGGACCGCGGGTAGGAACCCGTTAACCATAGTTTGAAGCATGAGGCCGCCGGTTGTACAGACCCACACATCGATCTGTGTGGAAAAGGCCCGTTTCACGGGACCTCCTCACAGAGGGCCACCCGCCGCGTTCAAACCCGACATCGGGACTCATTGCCGATTCGCACGGGCGCGCCTAGGGCAAGCTGTGAGAACGCGCGCTCGCAGGGCTCGGCGTCATTGCCTCGCTGAAACGGCACCGGCCCGCTCCCCCCGGCCACCCATCAGATCATGCTGCCGTGGGGGAGCGGGCCGGTGCGAGCCGGATCGGACAACACTCAGATCGCGGAGAGCGCACCCAGCGGTTCCAGGACGTCGCCGATCTCGCCGGCGATCACGAGGTCCGCATAGGCGTCGAGATCGGTAGGCTCGCGGTTGACGATCACCAGCCGCGCCCCGTTGCGCTTGGCCAGGAGCGGAAAGCCGGCCGCCGGATAGACGACCAGAGACGAGCCGATGGCAAGGAACAGGTCGCAATCGAGCGTGGCCGCTTCCGCGCGCCACATCTCATGCTCCGGCATGGACTGGCCGAAGGATACCGTCGCCGACTTCACCATCCCGCCACAGGCGGGGCAGTCCGGCGGCTCGCCCGTTGACTCGAACTCCTCGCGCACCCAGATGAGTTCGTGACGCGCGCTGCAATCGAGACATCTGGCATAGGTGCCGTTGCCGTGCAGCTCCACGACATGCGATGCGGGGATGCCGGAGTCCTGATGCAGATTGTCGATATTCTGCGTGATGACCGTGGTCATCTTGCCGATCTGGACGAGATGGGCGAGCGCATCGTGGCCGCGGTTCGGACGAACGCCGGCGGTGGCGTCGTCGATGGCGAACTTCCGGCGCCAGGCTTCCTTGCGCATCTCCGCGGAGGAGACGAAATCGCCGAACTCGACGGGCGTGTTGGTCGCCCACAGCCCTCCCGGCGAACGGAAATCGGGAATGCCGCTCTCCGTGGAGATGCCGGCGCCGGTGAAGGCGACCACGCGCCGGGCGGCGATGACCATGTCGAGAAGCCTGTTTGCCTTGTCCTCCGGCACCGGTCCGCCTCCAACGCTTCCGTCCCGCGGGATAGACGGGTCGCGCGATCCCGCTAAAGTTCCACATCTGAATCGGTAAAGCCTCAAACGCGGAGAGACAAGCCAATGAAGTATCTTCACACCATGGTGCGCATTTCCGATATCGATGAGTCGCTCGACTTCTACTGCAACAAGCTCGGCCTCGTCGAAACCCGGCGCAAGGAGGTTCCGGAGGGCCGGTTCACCCTGATCTTCCTCGCCGCGCCGGAGGACGACGGGCCGGAAGTCGAGCTGACCTACAACTGGGATCCGGAGGAGTATGGCGAGGGCCGCAATTTCGGCCACCTCGCCTTCGCCGTGGAGGATATCTACGAGACCTGCCAGAAGCTCATGGATGGCGGCGTCACAATCAACCGCCCGCCGCGCGACGGGCATATGGCCTTCGTGCGCTCGCCCGACAACATCTCCATAGAGCTTCTCCAGAAGGGCGACGCTCTGCCCGCGCAGGAGCCCTGGGCCTCCATGGGCAACACCGGACACTGGTAGGTTGTGGAAACTGTCCTCTTACGCTGCACCGCACGATTACTTAAAGGCGCAGCCGTGATATTCTCAACCACCTTGCGATGTTCGATCCGCGGTTCGAAACCTGAACGTCGCACGTAACGCGGCAGGGGCCATATCCGGGATCTCCCTCCAATCCGGATGCAACATGGCTCCTGCCGCTACGTTTCCGGGCGTTTGCCCTATAACAGGGTACGGCCCTACCAGCTCACCCGGCCGGACAGCGAGACCATGTCGATATCCTGCTCGAACTCCGCATGGAGCGGTGTCGGTTCCTCCAGCGCGACCTTGCCGTCCTCCACGAACAGATGGCTGTAGGCCACGCTGAAGGACAGCCGCTCGCTGAAGGCATAGCTCGCGCCGACGCTCACCCAGTAGCGGTTGTTGTCGGGAACGCGCGGCGTCCTGGTCGATGTGGGAACGCCGGAATCCTCGTACGCGACGCCGGCGCGCAGCGTGAGCGCGGGGCTCCAGCGATATTCGCCTCCCAGCGAGAAGAACCACGAATCGTTCCAGTGCTCCGGCGTCACGCTCTCCCCGCCGATGGGCGCAAGCCCCTTCTCGCTGTTCACCGTCAGGGTCTTGAAGCGGCTCCAGTTCGCCCATTCGACGCCGAGCAGCAGCGTCGCCCGCTCCGTGATCTCCTGGCGGATGCCGAGCGTCACCGTCTCCGGCAGATCGAGCGGAGCCGTCGCGTTGCCGCTCGACAGGGTCGCACCGCCCTGCTCGACCTTCGCCCGCCCCTCGAGCTCGTGCTCGATCATGGACCGGAAGCCCAGGCCGATCCGCGTGGTTGCGGTCGGCTGCCACATGAGACCCGCAGTGAAGCCGACACCCCAGTCGTCGCCCTTCACGCGCACATCGAGCCCCTCAGGCACGACCGGGGCGACCGCAAAGGGAAAATGCGAGGTCAGCGTCGCGTCGACGTAGTTGACCTGGACGCCAGCGGCCACGGACAGCTCGTCGGAGAGCTTCAGGCCGATCATCGGACTGATATTGTAGGTCGTCACCTGCGACTTCACCCCGTGGGGCGCGCCCACCCAATCTTCGTTCGCCTTCGTGGACAGGCCGAAGGGTGCGTTCACCGACAGGCCGAGATAGAGCCTGTCGTTCACCTGGACGCTCGCATAGGTCGCCGGCACGAACTCGAGCGAGCCGACATCTCCGCTATCGCCGCTCACCCCCGGCGGCAGAAGCGTGCCCGCAGGCGACAGGCTGCCATCGTCGGCGCGTGAGTAAGGCACGATCAGCGCCGCATCGGCCTCGAACTGCCAACCGTCATGCAACGTGATCGTCGCCGGATTGAAGAAGATGGACGAGAGGTCCGCACCGCCCGCGCCGATTCCGGCGAAGGCCGCCCCCTGCCCTTCCGCGGACTGTTCGCGGATCGCGAAGCCCGCCGCCTGGGCCGCCCCCTGTCCGGCAATCAGGACGAACGCCGACACACCCGAAAGAAGAGCGGTCGCAAATACCCTGCTCATGGTCGTTTCCCCCGGTCTGCTTTGATTATTCCCTACAATTACACGGCATGACCCCGATTGTCGGAAAGCGACAAGACGGAGAAATCCACATCTCATTGCGACGTGTTCATCTCGCCTGCCTGGGCACCATCCGGCACCGTGTGACGCTCTTGAAGAAGGGCGGCGTGACGCTGGCCACCTTACGCGTAGTACAGACCTTCAGCATACACCCTTTCTCCAGCGCCGAGTTCCGCGCCGCCGTCTCGCGGCCGGCCATGTCCGGCCCCGCCGCCATGCACCAGTTGAAATGGCTGAAGAAATCGCCACTCCAGCGCTTGCCGGAGAACGCGCAGCCGCGCGCGCCGTTCTCCTTCTGTTGGCCGACCGCCATGGCTGCATAGCGTGCGCAGGCATCGCGCCTGGCTTGATCGGCGGCAGCGCGCCGGGCGGCAAGGCAGCCCGCAAGCTGGTTGCGCCGTGCGGCTGTTTCCCCGTCGCGGGTAGAGGTCGAAGCCGTGAGGCACCACTCGAAATGGCGGGCATAATCGCTGGACCAGCGGCCACCCGAAACGCCGCAACGCGCGCCGGCGGCGGCAGCCCGGTCGGCGACGGCCTGCCGGGCATAGGCCTGGCAGGCCCGCTGGTGGCGGATCGCCCGGCTGGCGCACTGCGCGAGCGCCTCCTGACGGGAGCGGTCCTCGCGAACCAGGTCGGCCATGGTGGTTCCCGGCGCCGCGCACCAGTCGGCATGGGCCCGGAAGGCATTGCTCCACCGTCCGCCGGTAAACCCGCAGTTCTGGGCGAGGTTCTGCCCATTCTGGGCAATAGCGGCACCGGCATAGGCATCGCAGTTGAGATTAGCGTCGGCGAGCGCCGGCGGCGGGCCGGAAGCCGCCAACGACAAGCCGGCCGCAACAATGACAGTCAAGAGTATCGAAGAGCATGAACGGGGCATGGGCTCTGTGTCCGTTTCTGGCGCGCTTCGCCCCTGCCCGGTCAGAGGCGACCGTCCGCAGCCGGTTACCCCCGAATTCCGCCGCGCGCCCACAAGGGGACGTCAGCGGATCCCGCATTATAGCACCGCCCGGCCATGGACTCGACCGCCGGGCGCCACATCCGCCATATCGCGGCCGGCCTTGAGGAGCGCCGCGCGGCCTGCCGCACGGTTTGCTATGCGGAGATCGTCGATGCGGTCCCCCATGGCCGCAAGCGGCCCCGCCCTGAGTTCGGGCGGCAAATGCCCGACATGCTCCAGAAGCGCGTCGAAACGAGCCTTGCAATAGGGTTCGTCGATCCACCGCAGCGCATTCGCCAGCACCTTGAGATGCTCCGCATTTGTGTTGCGCGGATGCTGCGTGGCGACATCGAGAAGCCGGTCGAACGTCTCCACGCGGTCCGCCGGTCTCTGCAGAGCGTGGAGCATTGTCCCCAATTCGTGCAGGGGACGGACCTGCTGGGGTCCGGATATGGCGGATATGGCCGCGATGACCTGTGCGAACGCTTCCCGCCTCTCCGCCGGGTGGAGGCGCGGCACCTGGCGGGCGATCACCTCCAGGCCCAAGCCCCTGATTTCTTTGGGAAACTGGCCTATGGCCTCCAGAAGGGCCGTCGTGCCGGCCGCCTGATCGGCACGTGGAAAGCCATGGAGATGTCGAACCAAATCAACCACCATATTGGGGCGCAGGCCGTACGGAACGGCGTCCATCCCGGACAGAACCCGGGACAGGCCGTCCAGCCTGTCGCCCTCCGGCAGCATGCCGAAGAGCCGGCAAACGGCCGGATAGAGGATCAGCTTGCGATGCTGGTCCGCTGTCCGGGCCTCGGCGCATGCGGTCTCCAGCATGGCCCTCGCATGATCGCAGCGCCCGCCCGCGATGATCATCAACCGGTTGGCGATCGTCTTCAGCGCACCGGCCCGCTCGGCGTCCGGCAGCGTCAGGACCGCCTTGAGCAGCGCCGGGAAAAGCTCGGCCTTGTCGCGGTCCGGCACCGGGCCCGGTATGTTGAGCTGTTCGATCAGACCGCAAACGAACTCGGCGCGGCCAAGGCTGGCGGCACGGTCCAGCAACAGGCTGAGCGCCGCACGCCGGTCGCCCTGCGCGAAGCTGCGCAGCGAGATTGAGGCGAGGATCTCGGTCTTGTCGCGGGTGCGCAGCGCAAGCACCGAGCGGCCGGTTTCCTCATCATGGGCATCCATCTCCTCCAGAACGCGCTCCAGATCCGAGATTCCGCGCCCACGCGCCGGCCCCTCCTGCCCCGCTTGCGGATGTCCGGTGCAGGGTTTGAAGTCCCGGGCGACCCGGTCCCTGAACGCTGCGACGTCCTCGGCCGTCCGCAGGATGTCTGCGCCTTGCGAACCGCCTGCGAATGCCGTGGCCGTCATCCGCAGGCTGGCTATGCTGCGCCGGTCGAGACGGGAGGCGATTCGCGCCATGACAGGCACATGGGCAAGGAGGCGGTGCAGCGTGGTCCGCCCTGTATGGTCTGCACTCGCACCGTCCTCCGCAGTCCCGGGCCCACTGGGCGGCCGGGTGGGCGTCGAGTGAGAGGAACCGTCCTGCGCGCGACCCGGGGCGTTCGGACGTCCGGCATCGTTGTCGCCTGGGGACGAAATGGATGTTATCGACATGGGCGTAACTCGATCCTGAATGACCGCATCCGGGGCTCCCGCCCTCAGGACGCAGCCTGCCGCTGGAGGTCCCGAAGCGCATCCTGGCGCGCGTCCTGGAGGGGCGGGCCGAGCGTGTTCAGAACCTCGCCCAGCATGTCGAGATAGTCTCGCCTGGCGCTGTCGTCCGGCGGCGGGGCAGCCTCCAGCAGAACATCGAAGACCTGTTCCTGGTCCTGCGGGGAGTCCAGTTCGCCAAGCTCACTCAGGAGCGCGCCCAGCGGCGGAAGGCGCCGGTCCGGCGGAAGGGCGCCGAGGACCCCGACCATTCTGTTGAAGGCCTGCGTTCTTGCCGTCTCGTCGAGACGCGGTGCCTCGCGGGCGAAATCCATGAGCAGGCTGTCGGCCGTGTCGGGGAACCGGTTATGGACGGCTGAAAGCAGCGCGGCGAACGCTCCGGCCTGCTCGAGCGGCTCGAAATCGTGAAGCCTCGCGGCGATCGTCGCCGAGACATCGAAGAACAGCTCGTCTGAAATGCCGCCGACCCTCTCCAGGAGGGCTGAAAGACATCCCGACTTCGCCTCCGACGGCACCGTCCTGAAGACCTTGCCGATGGCGTCGTGGAGGACGCCGCCGCGCTCCGGACGCGCCGTTTCGGCTTCCGCCAGAAGGGCCTCGAACACCGCGCCCCTGTGATCGGGATTGTCGCCCACGAGCGTCGTGGCCCTGCCGGCCAGCGCCGTCAGCAGACCGGTCCTGTCCTCGTCCGGCGCGGCACGCACCGCGCGCAGGAGACTAGGGAAGACCTCGCTCCTGTCCCGGTCGGACATGGCACCCGGCACGCTCAGCTCCTCCATCAGGTGGCTCACGAGCGGTGCCTGCCTGTCCTCGTCCGCCAGACGGAGCAGCTCTTCGACGACGGCGCGCCGGGCCTCCGGTGCAATGCTGAACAGGGAGATCGAGGACAGGATCTCCGTCCTGTCGCTATCGCGCAGATCGAGCGCCGGACGGCCGGTTGCCGGTTGCCTCGCGTCCATATTCGCGAGAACGGCCTTCAGATCCGGAAGCGTCCGGCCGGGGGGCTCCGCCGGGGCCTGTGCGCCGAAATCCTGGCGGACCTGGCGCTTGAACACGGCGACAAGGGATGCTCTCTGCTGCGCCTCTGCCAGAAGCGTGGCGCCGGGTGTCGGCGGCATGCCCGAAAAGGCCCGCGCGGCCGTGCGCAGGGAGGCGAGACTCGGGCCGTCGAGATGGCGGGACAGCCGCGCCATTGCCGGCGCAAGGCCGAGCAGGTCGGCCAAACTGCACTGCCGGCCCGCCGTCTCCGATACGCCCTGGCCGTTCTCCTCCCGAGACTGCGACGGTCCGGCTCGTTCGTCTCGCCGCGAACGGATATCGGGACCGCTCCGGCTGACAACCGGCTCCGAGGGGGACGGCGAACGGGACATATGTGCTTTGATATCCATAACCACCCGCATAATGGCATCACAGACGCTCGCGGCGGCCGAATACTGACATCCCGTCTCCGCGATTGGGGGGCACCCTAGAATAGGGGACCGTGATGATAGCCTACGAAAATGCAATGCCGTGCCGGTCTCCCGCGCCCGGTTCCACATCCCGACGATGGCCGGCTGTGCAATTGCCGGATATGATATCGCTCCTGCCCGCGACGATGGTTGTGCCGGAAGGAAAACCATGAGCCGAAAGCCGAAAGCCGCCCCTGCGATCAGCGCGATTGTCGCGCTCGCCGCCGGCCTGTCCGGCGCAATCGGTCTTGCCCCTCCCGGTGCCGGAGCGCAAACGGCCGACAGCAATCGGGAACTGGCGGACACGATTGCCGCGCAGGTCCGCGATCAGGGGCATGTCTGCGACACGGTGAAGGGCGCGGAACGCGACAAGACCCTTTCGACCGCCGACGAGGCGGTCTGGATCCTTACATGCGAGGACCACATCTATCGCGTCAGGCTGCGCCCCGACATGGCCGCCCTGATCGAACAGGTCGACTGACCCCGGTCGCGTCTGGCCGCGCGGCATCCGCTCATTTCGACCAATCCGCAAAATCGCCTAATCGACATGTTGATCTCGACACACGCCAAGGTTTAACCTGATCGCGAGGATTGAACTGGGGGCGATCGTGAAAAGCTTGCAACGGACAGCGCTGCTGCGCGCCGCCGATTGGCTGCGTGCGGAGTACGGACTTCTCCGACATCCATATACTGTCATCTCCTTTCCCAAGTCAGGCCGCACCTGGCTGAAGGTCATGTTCGACGAGCTGGGCATCGACGCGCGGTTCAGCCATGCCTTCGCCCAGACCGCCGGTCACCTCCTCTCAGACATCGACGGGAAGGAACATCGTCGCAGCGAGCTGACCCTGGTTCTCATCCGCGATCCGAAGGACACGGTCGTCTCCTATTTCCATGCCTGCACCCGCAGGGGCGGTCTGCATGAGCAGATGAGGCATCTCTATCCCTCCACCCTGTCGGCATTCATCCGGGATCCGCGGTTCGGCGTGGAGAAGATCGCGAGGTTCAATCTCTTCTGGTGCGCGGTGGCGGCCGGCACGGAGGGGATGAGCGTGCTCACCTACGAGGCCCTTCACGCCCATACGGCGCAGATGCTCGCCGAAGCCGGCAGGCATTTCGGCCACGCCCCCAGCCCGGAAGACGTGGCGCGGGCCGTCGAGGCCGGGTCCTTCCAGACGATGCGCAGCCGCGAAGCGAGCGGAGCCTATCGACAGCGCTACGGTCGCCAGCTCTCGCCGGGTCGTCCCGACGACCCCGACAGCTTCAAGGTTCGCAAGGGTCGTGTCGGGGGTTACACCGAGGAGATGACGACCGCCGATATCGAGTGGTGCAACGACATGGCATATCGCCTGGGCTATCGCGAAAGGCTGGCAGACCTTCTGAACGCCACGGCCCTGCCCCGGACGCACGAGACGCAGCGCGCCGAATTCGGCACACCGGCCCACGCCATAGGCGCTTGATGCAGGGGAGCAAACGCGCCCAAATGTGAGTGGCAAACAATCGGCCAAGTGTTGGCGGGCCCTACGGGAGTCGAACCCGTCTTTCCAGATTGAAAATCTGGCGTCCTAACCGATAGACGAAGGGCCCAGGCCGGTGGATCCGGCATCGGGTGCCGGCCGATCTGCAGGCGACTGTTTAGAGGCGAATGGGGCGGAGTGCAAGAACCTCCGAGCATCTTTTCGCCATTGCCGTCGCCGCCTCAGGAGACGAGGGCGGCATCGTCGATCAGGAGCTGCGGAGCGCGCGCGCCGCCCCAGTCGTCGATGACCAGCCGGCCGGCCACATGGACCGGCCGGTCGCGCACCGACAGGAGCATCTCGCCGAGCGGCGTGGAGAGCGCACGGAAGGCTATGGCCTTGATGGTCTGCCCGTCGCCCGCGGCGATCTTACAGCGCACATGGTCCTTGCCCGCGAGATCGGCATAGCGCACGCGATGGGCGGGAAAGGCGAAGACCGGCGCCGGATTGCCCGCGCCATAGGGTCCCGCGCGCTCCAGAAGCTCCAGAAGCTCCGTCGTCGCCCCGCTCGCCGTCAGCGCGCCGTCGAGGGTGAGCGAAGGACCGGCAAGCGCCGCGGAGGCTTCCGCCGCGACCTTCTCGTTGAGGAATTCGCCGAGCGCCTCAATGCGCGAGACATCGACGGTCAGCCCCGCCGCCATGGCGTGTCCACCGCCCTTCTCCAGGATGCCGGCCTCATGGGCGGCCCGCACCGCGCCGCCGAGATCGACACCGTGGACCGACCGCCCGGACCCGGTCGCGAACCCACCCGACGCACCATAGCCGATGGCGATGGCGGGCCGGTTGAAGCGTTCCTTGAGCCTCGAGGCGATGAGGCCGAGAACCCCGACATGCCAGCCCTCGCCCGCAACGAGGAGCAAAGCGCGGGCCGGGTCCGCCTCGAGCTGCGCCTCCGCATCCATGGCGGCGGCCTCGAAGGCGGCGATCTCGATCTCCTGGCGCTCCTTGTTCAGGCGCTCGAGCTCTTGGGCGATCATGGCCGCCTCGCCCGCATCCTCCGTGCTGAGGAGCTTCAGCCCCAGCGCCGATTGCCCGAGCCGGCCGGCGGCATTGATGCGCGGGCCCAGCACGAACCCCGCCGCGTAAGGGTCGGGCCGGCGCCTCAGCCGCGCCACGTCGGCAAGGGCGGCAAGGCCCGGATTGACGCGCCGCGCCATCACCTTGAAGCCCTGCGTCGCATAGGCCCTGTTGAGACCGGTGAGCGGCACCACGTCGCACACCGTGCCGAGCGCCACGAGGTCGAGCCACTGGAGCAGATCGGGCACCGCCCGGCCCGTCGCGAAATGCCCGGCATCGCGCAGACGCTTCGCGATCGCCGCGACGAGGATGAGCGTCACGCCGACGGCGGCCAGATAGCCGAGGCCGCTCAGATCGTCCTGGCGATTGGGATTGACCACGGCCCGGGCCTCCGGCAGCTCCGCATCGGCCTGATGGTGGTCGACGACCACGACATCGAGGCCGAGCTCGGCGGCATGGGCGAGCGGCCCGTGCGCCGCGATTCCGCAATCCACGGTGATAAGAAGGCGCGCGCCCTCCCCCGCCAGCCGCGCGATCGCCTCGCGGCCCGGCCCGTAGCCCTCCTCCAGACGGTCGGGAATATGGATGAGCGCGCGATGGCCGGCGGCACGGAAGAAGCGGTCGAAAAGCGCCGACGAGGTCACCCCGTCCACATCGTAGTCGCCGATGATGGCGATCTGCTCGCCCGTCATCACCGCATGGGCGATGCGGTCCGCCCCCTCCTCCATGTCGGCGAGATCGCCGGGTTTGGGCATGAGCGCGCGCAATGTGGGGTTCAGATAGCCGGTCACGTCGTCGAGAGGGACGCCGCGGCCGGCGAGCACGCGGGCAAGGATTTCAGGCAGCTCGTAGCGCTCGGCGATCGCCTCCGCGGCGCGGTTGGCAGACAGGCGCGCCCGCCACGACCGGCCGGAGACCGATTGCGACACGCCAAGGAAACACCGCTCTTCGCTCACTGTTGCCGCTTCTGCCATCGCCGTCGCCCATGCCTCGGTGCCCCGCACGGGCAGGGATGCCGATGCAGGGGCGATTGATTCGGGCCGGAGCCTCTCAGCCCCAGTGTAGCGGCTTACGAGAATTTATCAGCGTGATGGCGTGCGCTGATCCAGCGCACGGTACCGCTCGTGGAGCGCATGATGACCGAATGGGTGGTCAGGAAGCCGCCCGCCTCGTTGCGCACGCCCGACAGCATGGAGCCGTTGGTGACGCCGGTGGCGGCGAACATCACGTCGCCGGAGGCCATCTCCTCCATGGTGTATTTGTGGTTGGCGTCCTTGACGCCCATGCGCCGCGCGCGCTCGCGCTGTTCCTCGCTCTTGACGACGAGTCGGCCCTGCATCTGCCCGCCGATGCACCGGAGCGCGGAGGCCGCCAGCACGCCCTCCGGCGCACCGCCGGTGCCCATATAGATGTCGATCCCGGTATTGTCGGGATCGGCAGTATGGATGACGCCGGCAACGTCGCCATCGGTGATCAGCCGGACGGCGGCGCCCACCTCGCGCACCGCCGCAATCGTCTCGGCATGGCGCGGCCGGTCGAGGATGCAGGCCGTGATCTCCGGGACCGGTACGCCCTTGGCCTCGGCGATCCGCTTGATGTTCTCCTGCGGCGGCAGGTCGAGATCGACGAGACCGGGCTCGTAGCCGCCGCCTATGGCGATCTTCTCCATATAGAGATCCGGCGCGTGGAGCAGGCTGCCGGCTTCCGCCATGGCGACCACTGCGAGCGCGTTCGGCATGGATTTCGCGGTCAGCGTCGTGCCCTCCAGCGGGTCGAGCGCGATATCGACCTTGGGCCCTTTGCCCGTGCCCACCTTCTCGCCGATATAGAGCATGGGCGCCTCGTCGCGCTCGCCCTCGCCGATCACCACCGTGCCGTCGATATCGAGGGCGTTCAGCGCGGAGCGCATGGCGTCCACGGCCACGCGGTCGGCCTCGACCTCGTTGCCGCGCCCGCGCAGGCGCGACGCGGCCACAGCCGCGGCCTCGGTGACGCGAACCAACTCGAGCGACAGCGCTCTTGTCAGTGCCGGCGAGGTTTTCGTCATCCCGTTCTCCTTGCCTGGCCCGCCTTCCTGAGAAAGGAGCCGTAAGATCAAAACCGTTCGATGCGGATCATGCGCGAGGGCCGGGCGGTGTGGCCGCCGGCATCGATATTGGCAAGAGCCTCGCGCATGGATTTCTCCAGCGTATCATGGGTGATCATGATGACAGGCCGCGTCTGCTCGCCCTTCGCCGATGCCCCGTTCGGCTCGGCAAGGTCGGCGCGCTGGACGATGCTGTCGAGCGAAATGCCCTGCTCGGCCATGCGCTGGGCGACCGCGGCAACGGCCCCGATCCGGTCATAGAGTTCCAGCGCCACGTAATAGCCGCCCTCATGGGCGCGCATGCGCGCGCGCCGATAGGGCTTGAGCGCCGTCGCCGGCGCCCCGAAGGGGGCCGCCACATGGCCACGCGCGATATCCACGATGTCGGAGGCGACGCTCGACGCCGTCGCGAACGCGCCTGCACCCTGCCCCTCAAGCATCAGATCGCCCACGAAGTCGCCGGTGACCCCCACCGCGTTGAACACGCCCTGGACGTCGGCAATGGGCGAATCCATCGGCACGAGGGTGGGATGGACCCGTTGCTCCACCCCGCTGTCGGTCTCCACGCCGACGCCGAGCAGCTTGATGCGGAAGCCGAGATCGCGGGCGGCACGGATGTCCTGGCGCGTGATGTGCTCGATGCCCTCCACATAGACGGAGGAGACGCTGACCTCGGTCCCGAAGGCCAGGGCGGACAGGATGGCGAGCTTGTGCGCGGTGTCGAGCCCGCCGACATCGAATGTCGGATCGGCCTCGGCATAGCCGAGCCTCTGCGCCTCGGCCAGCGCCTCGGCAAAGCTCACCCCCTCGTTCTCCATCATGGTGAGGATGAAGTTGCACGTCCCGTTCATGATGCCGAAGACGCGCGCGATCCGGTTCCCGGCGAGGCTCTCGCGAACCGTCTTCACAATGGGGATGCCGCCGGCGACCGCCGCCTCGTAATTGAGGGCGACGCCGCCGTCCTCCGCCAGGCGCGCGAGCGCGGTGCCGTGATGGGCGAGCAGCGCCTTGTTGGCGGTCACGACGTGCTTGCCGGCCTTGAGTGCCGTCTCCACGGCGGCCTTGGCCGGGTCGCCCTCGCCGCCCATGAGCTCCACGAACATGTCGACATTGTCTGCACGTGCCAGCGCGACCGGGTCGTCATGCCAGGCGATGCCGTCCAGGTCGATGCCGCGGTCCTTCGTGCGGTCGCGCGCCGAAACGCCGGTGATCTCGAGGGGCCGACCGATGCGCATGGCGAGCCGGTCCGCATCTGCAGACAGGAGTTTCACCACACCGGTGCCGACGGTTCCCAGCCCGGCAATGCCGAGCCTCAAGGCATTTGTCATATCCGTGAACTTCGCTTCGTAAGGTTCAAGCCCGTTTGGTGGCGGGATGGGCGACCACGTTATGAAGCGAATGTTTGGTGTTTTCAAGGAAGCGGCGCAGATTGCGCGCCGCCTGGCGGATCCTCTGCTCATTTTCCACAAGGGCGATGCGCACATAACCCTCGCCGTGCTCGCCGAATCCGATGCCGGGAGACACCGCCACCTGCGCCTCCTCGATGAGCAGCTTGGAGAACTCCAGCGAGCCGAGCTCGCCCAGATGGTCCGGAACGGGCGCCCAGGCGAACATGGTCGCGGGCGGGGCCGGGATCGGCCAGCCGGCCCGTGTGAAGGCGTCCACCAGGACGTCGCGGCGCCCCTGATAGATGCGCCGGATTTCCCCGACGCAGTCCTCCGGCCCGTTGAGCGCGGCGGTCGCGGCCACCTGGATCGGCGTGAAGGCGCCGTAGTCGAGATAGGACTTCACCCGCGCGAGCGCGGCGATCAGCCGCTCGTTGCCGACCGCGAATCCCATGCGCCAGCCGGGCATGGAGAAGGTCTTCGACAGCGAGGTGAATTCCACCGCGACATCCATCGCACCCTCCACCTGGAGAATGGAGGGCGGCGGCTCGGTGCCGTCGAAATAGATCTCCGCATAGGCGAGGTCGGACAGGAGGATCAGCTCGTGCCGGCGCGCGAAGGCGACCACCTCGCGGTAGAAATCGAGGTCGGCGAGCTGCGCGGTCGGGTTGGAGGGATAGTTGAGCACGCACGCCAGAGGCTTCGGCACCGAATGGCGCATCGCCCGGTCGAGCGCGCGCAGACAAGCCTCGTCGGCCGTCGCCGGCAGGTGGCGGATCACACCGCCGGACATGATGAAGCCGAAGGCGTGGATCGGATAGGTCGGGTTCGGCGCGAGGATCACATCGCCCGGCGCGGTGATCGCCTGGGCCATGTTCGCGAACCCCTCCTTGGAGCCGAGCGTCGCGATGATCTGGGTGTCGGGATCGAGCGAGACGCCGAACCGGTCGGCGTAGTAGCGCGCCTGGGCGCGGCGCAGGCCCTGAATGCCGCGCGAGGACGAATAGCGGTGGGTGCGCGGCTTGCGCACCGTCTCCACGAGCTTGTCCACGATGTGGTCGGGCGTGGGAAGATCCGGATTGCCCATGCCCAGATCGACGATATCGGCACCGGCGGCGCGGGCCCGTGCCTTCAGGCTGTTGACCTGCTCGAACACATAGGGCGGGAGCCGCTTGATCCGGTGGAAATCGTTCGCGATCATGACCTTCGGAATGCCTCGTGACGACGGGAATGACTGCCGGATGATGACACGGGGGTTGCCCCCGTGTCATCCGTCGCGCTCACTCGCCGGTGCGCCAGCGGGCCGTGTCCTTGAAGTCCGGCAGGAAGGGGATATCGTCCAGCGTGACGATCCGGTTGGCGACGACGACATAGAGACCCGCGAAGATCACCGCGGCGATGGCGGTCGTCGCCAGGAACTTCATCGCCATGCGCGGACGTTTCGGCGCGCTCGGAACGGTTCCGGGCTCGCTCTCCTCGCCACCCTCGTGCGGGCTGTGGGCGCCCCAGGGCAGGACAGCGAACAGCACCAGCCACCAGATGATGAAGAAGACGGCGATCGCGCTGATGAGGCTCATCGCGCTCAGGCCTCCTCGAGCTCGACAAGCGTGCCGAGAAAATCCTTCGGATGAAGGAACAGGACGGGCTTGCCATGGGCGCCGGTCTTCGGCTCGCCGTCGCCGAGCACCCGCGCACCCTCCGCCTTCAGCCGGTCGCGCGCGGCGACGATGTCGTCGACCTCATAGCAGATATGGTGGATGCCGCCGGCCGGATTGCGCTCCAGAAAGGCGGCGATGGGCGAGCCCTCGCCGAGCGGCTCCAGAAGCTCCACCTTGGTGTTGTCGAGCGTCACGAAGACGACCGTCACGCCATGGTCCGGCTCGGCCTGCGGCTGGGAGACCCGGGCGCCGAGCGTGTCGCGATAGACCGCAACGGCCGCGTCGAGGTCCGGCACTGCGATGGCCACATGGTTCAGTCGTCCCAGCATTCGTTCTCGCTCCCTTGTCGGCTCTCAGGCCTGGCACCCGGTCTCCGCCGCCCCCGGCTCGGACCGGCCCGACGGTTTTAGGATACTCGCTTGCCGTCGCTCAAGCCGCTTGTCCGCCCCGCGCGGCGAACGGGCCGACGCGCGGGCCAGCTATGCCGTCTCCGCAAGGCGCGACACGATCCGGGCGCGCGCCTCGGGCAGCTTCAGGCCGCGCGGCTGGAGGACGTGGCGGACGAGGAAATGGCCCGTCAGCGCGAAGCCCTCGCAGATTTCCGCCGACGAGGGCCCTTCCCCGCCGCCCAGAAGGAAGCCCGGCAACACGAGAAGCCGGTCACGATAGGGCGCGCCGGCCTCCGCGCCCACCGCACGCCCGGTCTTCGGCGACACATAGACGAGCTCGCGGTTCTCCCCCGTCGCCGCACAGCGGCTGAGATCGAGACCGAAGCCCAGCTCCTCCAGAAGACCGAGCTCCCAACGCACCAGAAGCGCCGGCCACAAATCGTCGTCGTCGAGCGCGGAGAGCACATAGCGGAAGGCGTCGTGAAGGCGGGCATGGGCCTCGCGCTCGGGCACGAGATGGGCCAGCGTGGTGAGCGTCGTCAGCCCGGCGAGCTTGAACGGGTCGTCGATCAGCGCGGCCGCCTTCAGCGCGACGGGCTCTATGGCGAAGACGCCGAGATGTTCCGACAGGCGCGCCCGCCAGGTCGCGGCCACCAGGTTGCCCGGCTGGAGCACGGCCCTCATGCTGCGCGAGCGCCCGCCATGGACGAGCCCCGCATAACGCCCGTGCCCACGCGTGAACACCTCCGCGATCACGGAAGTCTCTCCGTGGCGGCGCGCGCTCAGGATTATGCCTTCCTCGCTCCAGTGCATGGGCGCAGCGATATCCTTGCAGGCGGCAGGCTCGGGCCCGTCGATACGATCTCCCGTGCGAGCCTACCCCATTGCGGGCCGGTGCGGTCCATGCCCGACATTCATTCAGCGCGGAAAGTCCAGCCCCATCATCTGGAAGCGCTCCGGATCGCGGCCCCAGTTCTCGCGCACCTTGACGAACAGGAAGAGGTGGACGCGCTTGCCGAGCATTTCCTGAAGCTCCTCGCGGGCCGCCTGACCGATCTCCTTGATGGAGCGTCCGCCCTTGCCGAGCACGATCTTCTTCTGCCCGTCGCGCTCAACATAGATCACCTGCTCGATGCGCACCGAGCCGTCCGGCTTCTCCGTCCAGCTCTCCGTCTCCACCGTGGAGGCGTAGGGCAGCTCCTGATGGAGGCGCAGGAAGAGCTTCTCGCGGGTGACTTCCGACGCCATGAGCCGCAGCGGCACATCCGCGATCTGGTCTTCCGGATAGAGCCAGGGGCCCTCCGGCATATGTTCGGCGAGGAAGGTGCGGAGATCGTCGACCCCGTCGCCGGTGAGCGCGGAGATCATGAAGGTGTTCTCGAAGGCAACGCGCTCGTTGAGTGCAGCCGACAGCGCCAGCAGGCTCTCGCGCTTGACCGCATCGACCTTGTTGAGCACGAGCTGGGCCTTGAGGCCCGACGCGGTCAGGGCATCGAGCACGGCCTCGACCTCCTCGTCCAGGCCCGTGCGGGAATCGACGAGGAGAAGCACGATATCGGCCTCCTCCGCCCCCGCCCATGCAGCCTCGACCATCGCCTTGTCGAGTGTGCGCCGCGGCTTGAAGATGCCCGGCGTGTCGACGAAGACGAGCTGGCTCGGCCCGTGGACGGCGATGGCGCGGAGGCGCGCACGCGTCGTCTGCACCTTGGGCGTGACGATGGCGACCTTCATGCCGACGAGCTGGTTCAGGAGCGTCGACTTGCCGGCGTTCGGTGCGCCGATCAGCGCCACGAAGCCGCAGCGCGTGGCGCCGGCGGGCGCCTGTGTGTCCGTATTGTCGGGCGTCGTCATGGTGTCGTGTTCCGTGCCGCGAGAAAGGCCTCGGCGGCGGCCTGCTCTGCGGCGCGCTTCGAGGTGCCCTCGCCCGCGGCCGGCGGGAAGCCCTCCACCGTCACGCGCACGCAGAAGCTCGGCGCGTGGTCCGGCCCCGTTCGCTCTGTTTCCTCGTAGACCGGCGGCGGCAGGCTGCGTCCTTGCGCCCATTCCTGCAGCGCGCTCTTGGAATCCTTCGGCGTGACCGACACGGTCTTGAGGTAATCTGCCCAGTACCGCTCGATGAAACCGCGCGCGACATCGAGACCGCCATCGAGATAGAGCGCCGCGATCACCGCTTCGCAGGCATTGGCGAGGATCGCCGCCTTCTTGCGTCCGCCCGCCGTCGCCTCGCCCGGCCCGAGCCGCAGATAGGCGCCGAGATCGAGATGCTCGGCCACCTCCGCGCAGGTCTCCTTGCGCACCAGCGCATTGAGCCGCGGCGCGAGATCGCCCTCATTGGCGTCCGGGTAGAGCCGGAACAGGAGCTCCGCCACGACGAGCCCCAGAACGCGATCGCCGAGAAACTCCAGCCGCTCGTAGTCGCGGACCGATTTCGTGCGCCCCGCCGTATAGCTCGCATGGGTCAGGGCGCGCTCCAGGATGCCGGGCTCGGCGAAGTCGTGGCCCAGCCGCTCGGCGAATTCCCGTGCTGACTTTGTTTTCGCGTTCGACACGGGTCGGATCAGTGCAACACGTCGAAGAACCGGTCCCAGCGAATGGTCCACGGCCAGTTCCAGACAGCCAGCATGGAGGTATGCGGCTCATGGGAGAAGAAGATCACCTCCGCCCGGCCCACGAAATTCTCGAACGGCACATAGCCCACCTGGCTCAGGAACCGGCTGTCGGTCGAGTTGTCGCGGTTGTCGCCCATCATGAAGTAGTGCCCCTGGGGCACCACATAGACCTGCGTGTTGTCGCCGGGCGAGCCGTCATACAGATCGAGCGTGTAGTAGCTCACCCCGTTGGGCAGGGTCTCGCGATAACGCCGGACGCTGCGGTCGTTGCCGAAGGCGTCCTCCTCGACAAAGTCGGAGACAAGCTCGCGCTTGACCGGTTCGCCATTGATGTGGACCACACCGTCGATGACCTGGACGCGGTCGCCGGGCAGCCCGATCACGCGCTTGATGTAGTCGGTCTCGTTGTCGCGCGGCAGCTTGAAGACCGCCACGTCGCCGCGGTCGGGATCGGAGGCGAGAATCCGCCCGGAAAAGGGCAGCGGGCCGATCTTGAGCCCGTTGTCGCCCCAGAAATCCAGATTGAAGCTGAACGAATAACGGCTGTAGCCATAGGAATATTTCGAGACGAACAGGTAATCGCCGACCAGGAGGGTCGGGATCATCGATCCGGACGGAATATTGAACGGCTGAAACAGGAATGTCCTGATCACGAATGCAATGATCAGCGCGTGAATGACAACGCGGATGACTTCCCACGCGCCGCCTCGCGACTGCTTTTGCGCATCATCTGCCATGGATGCCATGTGTGTTGCTCGTCCGGCGGGCGGTCGTGGCGCGCGCCTCGTCTACCAAGGAGTCTGCCCCTAATATCCTGTCCCACGCCACGTGGCAAACGCGAAGCCGGTTGTCTGCGCCCCGGGCGGCGGCGCTGTTGCCGTTCGGCAACGCCGCCGCAAGATCTCGCGCGCAACCGGTCATGCCATTTCTTCGGGAACTGCGGAAATGATCACGAACGCCTGGGCATAGGGGTAGTCGTCCGTGATGGTCAGGTGAATCTCGGCGCGATGGCCGGGTGGCGTCATGCGCTCCAGATGACACCGGGCCGGCCCGGTGAGCATGAAGGTCGGTCGCCCCGACGGTTCGTTCACCACGCCGAGGTCGCGCCAGTAGACGCTCTGGCGAAATCCCGTGCCGAGGGCCTTGGAACAGGCTTCCTTGGCGGCGAAACGCTTCGCGTAGGACGCCGCGCGCGCCGCCCGGCGGTCCGACTTCCGCCGTTCCACATCGGTGAAGACGCGATGGGTGAACCGGTCGCCGAAGCGTTCGAGCGTGCGCTCGACACGGCGAATGTCGACCATATCGTTGCCAACGCCGAGGATCATGACGAGTTGGAGCTCTCCGCCACGTTGCTGGTCGGCTTCTTGCGCGAGACCAGCCGGGTACGGCGGCGATTCTGATAGGCTGCGACCATCGGGCGGACCAGAACATAGCCGATGGAGCCCATGACCGTGCCGAGCACGACACCGCCGACGCTCATCGGCGTGACCACCGGACCCAGAACGCTCCAGAACTCCTGCCAGCCATAGAGCGGGTGATGCAGGAGATTGGCGAATGTATTGTCGGGGAACTTGAGGACCAGCTTCTCGCGCAGATCGTGGCCGAGGATCAGGCCGCCCAGATTGTAGGTGCCGATCCAGATCAGCGGAAAGGTCAGCGGATTGCCGACGAATGTCCCGAAGGCGGAGGCGAGCACATTGCCGCCGAGCACCAGCGCCACGATCGCCCCGAGCAGGAAGTGGAACCCCATGAACGGCGTGAAGGAGGCGAACATGCCGGCGGCAAAACCGAGCGCGATCTCGTGCGGAGAGGCCGACAGGCGCGTCACGCGGTGCCAGACATAGGCGACGGATCGCCGCCAGCCCCGGCGTGGCCACAGCCAGCCGCGCATTCTAGATACCAGCCCCAGCCTATCGCGTCTCTTGAACAACATGGACAGACCACTTCCTGAACGCTGTCTCCACCACCATTCTATTCAGATAGCAACAGCAGTCGTTAACGCAAAGCCCAATCCTTCAACTTTGCGACGTCGGCTGGAGCAACCTGCGTCCCACCGGACGCAGACAAGTTGCTCCAGGACTTTGGAACCGATCAGCTTTTGGACCTTCAATCTATTTCGATCGAAGGTCCGCCGATCTACCCCGTGACGCGCGCCACGCTGGAGACGAGCGACTTGCGCTTGAGCTCCGTCATGATGCGGTTGAGGTGCTTAACGTCGTAAACCTCGAGCACGATTTCCAGGTCGAAGAAGTCGGGCCCGCCCGCCTCCATGTTGAGATGCTCGATATTGGCGTCGTTCTCGCCGAACACCTGCGTCACCTGGGCGAGCGCGCCGACCTCGTTATGGATCGCGACCTTGATGCGCGCGGGAAAGCGCTGGCCGGAATTCTCCGGCACATCCCAGGCGAGGTCGATCCAGCGGTCGGGCTCGTCGTCGAAGTTCTTCAGCGTCCGGGCGAAGATCGGATAGATCGTCACCCCCTCGCCGGGCGTGAGGATGCCGACGATGCGCTCGCCCGGCAGCGCGCCGGTGTCGCGCGCGATCTTCAGGGGCAGCGTGTTGTTGAGCCCGCGCACCGGGATCGCCCCGCGGCGGTCCTCCGTGCCGCGCCGCGACAGGACGGCCGGCAGCCTCATCGCCTTGCCGATGGACCTGAGCGGCCCGCCGGAAGCGCGCCGCCCCCCCTCGGCCTCCCCCTCGACCTTCATGGCGCTCAGGACGTCCCCGCTGGCAAGCTCGCCGCGCCCCACGAGCGCCAGCGCATCCTCCGGCGTCTGAATCTTCAGGCCGAGGCGCGGCAGGGCGGCGGCGACCTCCTCCTCGCTATAACGATGCCCGTGGCGTTCGAGCGCGCGCTCCAGGATCTCCCGCCCGAGCCCCGCATATTGCCGGCGCACCGCCATGCGCGTCGCGCGGCGGATCGCGGCGCGCGCCTTGCCGGTGATCGCAAAGGCCTCCCAGGCCGCCGGCGGCGTCTGCGCCTTGGAGCACACGATCTCCACCTCGTCGCCGTTCTCGAGCTCCGTGATCAGCGGCGCATGGCGCCCGTTGATCCGGCAGCCGACGCAGGAATCGCCGATATCGGTATGGACGGCATAGGCGAAGTCGATGGGCGTCGCCCCGCGCGGCAGGGCGATAAGGTCGCCCTTGGGCGTGAAGCAGAAGACCTGGTCCTGGAACAGCTCCAGCTTGGTGTGCTCCAGGAACTCCTTCGGGCTCTCGCCCTCCGACAGGATGTCGACCAGATGGCGCAGCCAGCGATAGGCGTTGGATTCCTTCGGCAGCGGAAAGGCGCCATTGGCCGCACGCTTGCCGTCGGCATCCTTGTAGATCGCATGGGCGGCCACGCCGCGCTCGGCGATCTCGTGCATTTCGCGGGTGCGGATCTGCAGCTCGACGCGCTTCCTGTGCGGCCCGATGACGGTCGTGTGGATCGAACGGTAGTCGTTCTGCTTCGGGTTGGAGACATAGTCCTTGAAGCGGCCGGGAACCGCCCGCCAGCTCTGGTGCACGAAGCCGAGCGCGCGATAGCAGTCGTCGATCGTCTCCACGATGACGCGGAAGCCGAAGATGTCGGAGAGCTGGCCGAGCGAGATCTGCTTGCGCTCCATCTTGCGCCAGATGGAATAGGGCCGCTTCTCGCGGCCATAGACCGCAGCCTCGATATCGTTCTCCGCCAGCTTCTCGCTCAGCGCCTGCTCGATCTCGCGCAGGAGGTCGCCGCTCTCCTCGCGCAGCCGCTTCAGCCGCTCCGAGATCGTGCGGTGGGCTTCCGGATTGATCTCCCGGAAGGACAGGTCCTCCAGCTCCTCGCGCATCTGCTGCATGCCCATGCGGCCGGCCAGAGGCGCGTAGATGTCCATCGTCTCCTGGGCGATACGTACCCGCTTGTCGGGACGCATGTGCTCGATGGTGCGCATGTTGTGCAGCCGGTCGGCGAGCTTGACCAGCAGCACCCTGATATCCTTGGAGATGGCGACGAGGAGCTTGCGCAGGTTCTCCGCCTGCGCGGCCTCCTTGGTGGCCAGATCGAGGCGCTTGATCTTGGTCAGGCCGTCGACGAGCGAGGCGATCTCCGGGCCGAAGAGGTCCTCGATCTCGTGGCGCGTCGTCTCGGTGTCCTCGATGACGTCGTGCAGGAGCGCGGCGGCAATGGTCGCGTCGTCGAGCTTCAGATTGGTGAGGATCGCGGCGACTTCGAGCGGATGGGAGAAATAGGGATCGCCGGATGCGCGGGTCTGCGAGCCATGCGCGCGCATGGCATAGACATAGGCTTTGTTCAAAAGGGTCTCGTCGGCATCCGGGTCGTAACCCTGCACCCGTTCGACGAGTTCGTATTGGCGCATCATCGCCGTGTCATGATCCCAAGGCCGGCATGCAACTCAAACAGGGGCGCGGAGGCGGCACGCAAAAAGGGCCGGAACGGCGCGGTCGCCACATCCCGGCCCCTCAAACTTCGCGCGGGCTCCGTTTCCGGAAGCGGCGCTGTCGTCCCTTACAGGCCGGAGCGCGTGCTGCCCGGGCTTTCCGCCGGCGGCAGCCCTTCCAGGCCGCGCAGCAGGTCTTCCTCGCTCATGCGGTCGAGCGAGACATCGTCGTCATCGCTCTGGCTGAGCGTTTCGGCAGGCGCGTCCTGCGCGCCCGAGGTCAGGGCCGGCACCAGATCGGCCTCCGGCTCGTCCACCTCGACATATTTCTGCATCGAGTGGATGAGATCCTCGCTGAGGTCGTCCTTGTCGATCGTGTCGTCGGCGATCTCGCGCAGGGCCACAACAGGGTTCTTGTCGTTGTCCCGGTCGACGGTGAGCGGTGCACCCTGCGAGATCATGCGGGCCCGGTGGCCGGCGAGCAGGATCAGGTCGAACCGGTTCGGCACCTTTTCAATGCAATCTTCAACGGTAACGCGCGCCATGAGGCTGCTTTCCTCGTGTCGTCCTGATAGGTCGGATTGAGCGATATCTATGCGTTCGGCGCAAGAAACGCAACCCGTTGCGTGGGAGACTTCGTGTTTGCGGCCGGTGGCGGTCCGGCCGCCCGGTTACTGAACCACGACCCTCGTGCCGATCTGCACCCTGTTGTAGAGATCGACGACCTCCTCGTTCAGCATGCGGATGCAGCCGCTCGAGACCGCCCGCCCGATGCTCCAGGCCTGGTTCGTGCCGTGAATGCGATAGAGCGTGCCGCCGATATAGAGGGCGCGCGCGCCCAGCGGATTGTTGGGCCCGCCCGGCATGTATTTCGGCAGGTTCGGCTGGCGCCTGCGCATGGCGGCGGGCGGCGTCCAGCCCGGCCACTCCGCCTTGCGCGAGATCCTGTGGCGGCCGCGCCAGGTGAAGCCCTGCCGGCCGACGCCGACGCCGTACTGGATGGCCTTGCCGCCGGGCAGGACGTAATAGAGCCGCCGCTCGCCGGTCTTCACCACGATGGTGCCCGGCCCATAGGGGCCGCTGTAGCTGACCGTCCGCTTGCCTCCATAGGTCGAGCGCGGCGTGCTTGCATAGCGCGAGCCGTAGCTTGCCCGCCTCGACGGGCGGGAGCTGCGGCGCGACGCAGGCTGCGCCCGCCTGGCGCGCGCATTGTCCCTCTCCGCCTCGTCCGGCTTCGCCGCCGGCCGCGACGCGCCGCCATAGCGGATCGCATCGTCGGGTTTCTCCGAAGAGAAGTTGAACTGCGTCTTCGCCGCGCCGGCGGTTCCGGTGGCAGCGGTCAGCCCGATCACCGCTGTCGCGGCGAGAATGGTGATATAGCCCCGCATGGCATCGATCCCTTTCCTGTGACCTGCCCGCCCCGTCGCAAAATGTGTCCGAAACATGGCACAGTATTATCCGGCAGTTTGGCCAAAGACAATCGCAAGTCAATCGTATCGTTGCCGTTATGATTAAGGCGTTCGGAGCCGTTGCCCGGGCGACACACCAGTAGAATGCGGCACGATCAACGGCTGATGACGCGTCCTCCGGCGCCGGGCGGCAGCGCCAGGAGCATCTGGCGCGGCGTCAGTCCCGTGACGGGGTGATGCCAGAAAGGGGCGATCTCGTTCAGCGGCTCGAGCACGAATGCGCGCCTGTGCAGATCGGGATGGGGCAGAACCAGCGGCCTGCGCAAGGCGCTGTCCGGCAGGGGATGGCGGGGCGGAGGAATGACGAGATCGTGATAGGCGATGAGGTCGAGGTCGAGCGTGCGTGGCCCCCAGCGCAGCCGGCGGCGGCGACCCGCGGCATATTCGATGGCGTGAAGCCTGCGCATCAATGCCGCCGGCGGCAGATGGGTCTCCACGATGGCAACCGCGTTGAGGAACGCCGGCTGGTCCGTCTTTCCGTAAGGCGCGGTGCGCAGCAGGCTGGAGCATTGACGAACGGGGATGCAACAATCGTATAACAGGTCGAGCGTTCGGTTCAGCGTCCGTTCCGGCGGCCCCCACGGGCCGGCGAGATTGCTGCCCAGTGCAATCACGATCATGGCAGCGCGACCGACCGCCAATCCAGGCGACCCCGGCATTTCGTCGTCCTGGACCGGATTGTTAGCATATGGATCGCCCCCCTTCGGGGCGCATATAACCAATGGGTGAGAGCATGTTTTTCTATCCGAATGAGCGTATCGCGCTCTTCATCGACGGCGCCAATTTGTATGCCACGGCCAAGGCCCTGAATTTCGATATCGACTACAAGCGCCTCCTCGGCCTGTTCCGCTCCAAGGGGCGCCTGATTCGCGCGCTGTACTACACGGCGCTGGTCGAGGACACGGAATATTCGCCGATCCGTCCCCTGATCGACTGGCTCGACTACAATGGCTACACCGTCGTCACCAAGCCCACAAAGGAGTTCACCGACTCGCTCGGCCGGCGCAAGCTCAAAGGCAATATGGACATCGAGCTCGCCGTCGACGTGATGGAGATGTCGCGCGCGCTCGACCATATCGTGCTGTTCTCCGGAGATGGCGACTTCCGCCGCCTCGTCGAATCCGTCCAGCGCACGGGGGTGCGCGTGAGCCTCGTGTCGACGCTGGCGAGCAAGCCGCCGATGGTCTCCGACGACCTGCGCCGGCAGGCCGATCATTTCATCGACCTCAACGATCTGCGCAAGGACATCGGCCGCGACACACCGGAGCGCGACTCGCGCCGCGACGACACCTCGCCCGACACCGATTTCGAGGAATTCGCCGATATCTGACGCGCCATCGGCTTGCGCCGGGTCCGGCCCGGCCGCACGATGCGACGCGAACGTTCCGATTCCCTTTGCAGGCGACCCAGATGACCCCAGATCCCGCTTCCGCCCTGTCGGAGCCGCCGCATGACTGCGCGAAATGCGCGCGCCTTGCGGAGTTCCGCGTCAACAACAGGGCCGAGCATCCCGACTGGTTCAATGCGCCCGTCCCCTCTTTCGGCGACCGGGCGGCGCGCCTCCTCGTGGTCGGGCTCGCCCCCGGCCTCAAGGGCGCGAACAAGACCGGGCGCCCCTTCACGGGCGACTTCGCCGGCGACCTCCTCTATGCGACGCTCATCGGCCACGGCTTCGCCCATGGCACCTACGGCGCAGACCCGGCCGACGGGCTGACGCTGAAGCGGTGCATGATCACCAATGCGGTGCGCTGCGTCCCGCCGCAGAACAAGCCGACAGGACCGGAAATACGACTCTGCAACAACTATTTGTCGAATCTTTTTGAGAGTCTGAACGAGCTTTCGGCCGTGCTCGCGCTCGGCCGGATCGCGCATGACGCCGTGCTGATGGCGCGCGGCCTCAAGCGCTCCGCCCACACTTTCGGCCATGGCGCTGTCCACGATCTCGGCGGCGTGGCGCTCTTCGACAGCTATCACTGCTCGCGCTACAACACGCAGACGCGGCGGCTGACCCCGGAGATGTTCGACGCCGTCGTCGCCGCCATCCGCGACCATGTCGGCGACTGATCCCGAGCGGGGGAGCCGGCCGGTGTCGCAACACCCCGAGAGAAATGGCTTCAGCCGCGCTCGCGCAGCAAGCGGGCCTTCTCGCGCTGCCAGGAACGTTCCTTCTGGACCTCGCGCTTGTCGTGATGCTTGCGGCCGCGGGCGAGCGCGATCTCCAGCTTGGCGATCCCGCGCTCGTTGAAATAGAGCTTCAGCGGCACGATGGTGAGCCCCTCCTTCTGCACGGCCCCCGCCAGCCTGTGGATCTGGCGGCGGTGGAGGAGCAGTTTGCGCGGCCGGCGCGGCTCGTGGTTGAAGCGGTTCGCCTGCTCGTATTCCGGGATGTGGGAATTGATGAGAACGAGCTCGTCGCCCTCTACCGTCGCATAGGACTCCCCGAGGCTCGCCTTGCCGGAGCGCAGGCTCTTCACCTCCGTGCCGGTCAGGACGATGCCGGCCTCGAAGGTCTCCATGAGCTCGTAATCGAAGCGCGCGCGCCGGTTCTCCGCGACGACGGTGCGTCCGGAGACCGGCCCGCCCTTCTTCTTGGTGGCGGCGCTGGCCATTTCTCTACCCTGAACGTCAGTTGATCAGCCCGGCATGCACCATGGCATCGCGCACCTGCGTGCGGGTCGCCTCCGTCGGCGGGACCATGGGCAGGCGGATATCCTCCGAGGATCGCCCGAGCAGGCTCGCCGCATATTTCACCGGCGACGGGCTCGTCTCCACGAACAGCGCGGAGTGAAGCGGCATCAGCCGGTCCTGGATCGTGAGCGCGAGTTCGAAATCGCCCGCCATGCACGCCTCCTGGAAATCAGCGCACAGCCGCGGGGCGACATTGGCGGTGACCGAGATGCAGCCATGCCCGCCATGGGCCATGAAGCCGAGCGCGGTGGCATCCTCGCCCGAAAGCTGGATGAAGTCCGTCCCGATCTCCAGGCGCTGGCGGCTCGCGCGACCCGGATCGGCGGTCGCGTCCTTCACGCCGACGATATTGTCGGCATCCCGGGCGAGACGCGCCATGGTCTCCACCGAGATATCGGTCACTGTGCGCGGCGGGACATTGTAGATGAGGATCGGAATGTCCGCGCTCGCCGCGACCGCCATGAAGTGCTGGTAGAGGCCTTCCTGCGTCGGCTTGTTGTAGTAGGGCACGACCACCAGCGCACCGTCGGCACCGGCCTCGTGGGCGAAGCGCGTCAGCGACACAGCCTCTTCCGTCGAGTTCGAGCCCGTGCCCGCAATCACTGGCACGCGGCCGGCGGCGGCCTCCACGGCCAGCTCGATGAGGCGTTTGTGCTCCTCATGGCTGAGCGTGGGCGATTCGCCGGTCGTCCCCACCGGAACGATACCGTGCGAGCCCTGCTCGATCTGCCATTCCACGAAGGCCTGGAAGCCGTTCTCGTCGACCGTGCCGTCACGCATCGGCGTGAGCAGCGCGGGGATGGAGCCCTTGAACATTGTCATCAGATTGCCTCTCTCACGCAGGCAGAACCGGAAACTGCGGAAATTCCGGGCACCATAGACACAAAGCGCCCGGCACAGCAAGTCGCACGCCATATCGCTCGAGAGCCCCCGCCCAACCTTGGTCTCAATTTTGATGTACGCGCATGTGGCGTCCGGTGGGCCTTAACGGGTAGTGTTGGGGGATGATGTCATTTTCGATCGCGTACCGGCGCCGGTTGCGGCAGGCCGGCAGGTATCGGGTTCGTGTTTCGCCGCGGGGCCGATCGATGGCGCGCGCGACCGCACTTGCCCTGTGCGGCGCCCTGCTCTGCGCGCCGTCCGGTCCCGCCCGTGCCGAAGCCCGACAGGCGGAGCCCCTTCGCGTCGCGGCCGCCGCGCAGGCCAGCACCCGCACGGACCGGGCCTTCTCCGACGCGCTCGAAAAGGCCCTGTCCGGCAAACACGACCAGGCCCAGGCCCTGAAGGCCCGCCTGTCCGATCCGGTCCAGCGCAAGGTGATCGACTGGCTCTATGCCCAGAGCCGCTCCCTCGATGCCGGATACGCACGGATCATCGCCTTTCTCGACGACAATCCGGACTGGCCCCAGCAGCGGCTCATCACGATCCGCGCCGAACAGGCGCTCTATGACCAGAAGGCGCCGGCGGCCGCCATATTCTCGTTCTTCGCCAGCAGACAGCCGGAGACCGCCATGGGCAAGCTGGCGCTCTCGCGCGCCTATCTCGCCCGTGGCGACCGGGCAAAGGCCGCCGCATGGGCCGCCCGCGCCTGGCGCGAAGACGATTTCAGCGAGAGCGGCGAGAAGCGCGTCATGGCCGAGTTCGGCGGCCTGATCGGCCAGGCGGACCACCGGGCGCGCCTCGTCCGGCTGATCTACGAGCAGGAATCGCGCGCCGCCCTGCGCACCGCCGCCCGGATATCGTCCGACCACGTCAAGCTCGCCAAGGCCGCCGCCGCCCTGTTCAGCCTGTCGAAGGACGGCCCGCGGCTCTATGGCGCCGTTCCCGCCTCGCTGCGCAACCAGCTCCTGCTCACCTATCCGCTCGCGCGCTATTACCGCAAGACCGGCAACGAGGCGAAGGCGCGGGCCATGCTGCGCCAGGTGCCGGCGAGCCACAACGAGCTGTCCTATCCCTATCCCTGGTGGGTCGAGCGCCGGCTGATCGCGCGCATGTCATTGCGGCCGGGCGCCCAGCAGGCCTGGCGCGAGGCCTATGAGCTCGCCAGCGAGCACGGCTATTCCTCCGGGGAGTACTTCGAGCAGGGCGAGTTCCTGGCCGGCTGGATCGCGCTGCGCTTCCTGAAACAGCCGGAGATCGCGCGCAAGCATTTCTCGCGCCTGCGCAAGGGCACGACGAAGGACCGCGAGATCGCCCGGGCGGAATACTGGCTCGGCCGGGTGGATGCCGCCGTCGGACGCCAGCCCGACGCCCGGCGCCACTACGAGGCGGCAGCGCGCCGGCCCTTCACCTATTACGGCCAGCTCGCCCGCGACATGATCGGCCTTAATCGCGCGGCGATCCGCGTTTCGGCCACGCCCCAGGCCAGCCCTGCGGACATGGCCGCGCTCGACCGCAACGAGGTCGCACGCGCCGCCCGCATGGTGGGTCAGGCCGGCCAGCCCGCCCTTCTGCCCCCCTTCTTCTCCACGCTCGCCCCGCGGCTGAAGAGCCGGGGCGAGGCGACGGCCCTGGCGACGCTCGCCTGGCGGCTCGGCGCGCCCAATCTGGCGTTGCGCACCGCCAAGAGAGCGGCCTCCGGCGGCTTCGACCTCGGGGGGTTCGCCTATCCCGTCAATGCCTTGCCGAATTACGAGCGCATCGCCGATCCGGTGGATCGTGCCTTCGTTCTGGGCCTCATCCGGCAGGAAAGCGAGTTCAACCTGACCGCCACCAGCGGCGTGGGCGCGCGCGGGCTGATGCAGATCATGCCGGGCACCGCCAAGCTGATCGCGAAGGCGCACGGCCAGTCCTACGACGCCTCCCGGCTTGGCCGCGACGCAGGCTACAATCTCACCCTCGGCACGGCCCATCTCAGCGACCTTCTCAAGCAGTATAACGGCTCCTACATCCTCACCCTCGTCGCCTACAATGCCGGGCCCGGCCGCGTCACGGACTGGGTGGAGCGCTACGGCGACCCGCGCACCGGCGAGATCGAAGCGGTCGACTGGGTCGAGGCGATCCCCTTCACCGAGACGCGCGGCTATGTGAAGAAGGTCATGGCGAATGTGCAGGTCTACCGGTCGCGGCTGGACGGTCCCGTCAGGGGCCTCGTCGCCGACCTTCATCGCGGCGGGCCGTCGCGGCTGACCGTGACCGGCGCCATAGGCGGCTCCGCGGACGGGCGCGGCATGGCCGACGACGACTGCATCGGCGGCGAGGCGGAGGACCGTATCGCCGCGCTCATTTCCTGCAACTAGGCCGCTCCCTGCCCACCCGAAGCGCTGCCGTCCCACCCGGACCGGCCAAGGAGACACACAACCGATGGACCATGGCGCCTCCGCCTATCGCGAGATCCGCTTCACCGTCCAGGACGGGCTGACCCTCGTCGCCCGCGACTACGGCTCAGCGGAGACCGGCGCGACGCCGGTGCTGTGCCTGCCAGGCCTCACGCGCAACGCCAAGGACTTCCATGAGCTGGCTATGCGGCTCGCCCCGCGCCGCCGCGTCCTCGCCCTGGATTTCAGGGGACGCGGGCGTTCCGACAGGGCGGCCGACTGGCGGAGCTATACCGTGCCCGTCGAATGTGCCGACGTGCTCCAGCTTCTGGCGCTGACCGGCATCGGGCGCGTGGTCGCCATCGGCACCTCGCGCGGCGGGCTCGTCGCCATGGCGCTGGCGGCGGCAAGACCGACCGCGCTCGCGGGCGTCGTCCTCAACGATGTCGGCCCGGTGCTGGAGAGCGAAGGCCTCATCCAGATCCGCCGGCGGCTCGATGGCGCCACCGCCCCGCAGAGCTGGGCGGACGCGACAGAGGCGGTCAAGGCCGCCAATCCCGGATTCGAGGACCTCGACGAGGAAGACTGGCAGGCCTTCGCCCGCAGGCTTTACCGCGACGAGAACGGGCGGCCCGCCCTCGACTACGACCCGGACATCGCCCGCACCTTCCCGACCGAGGCCATGCTGGAGGGCGGGACGCTGCCGCCCGCATGGCCCTCCTTCATGGCACTCGCCGGCCGCCCGGTCCTCGTCGTGCGCGGCGCGAATTCCGATCTCCTGAGCGCGGCGACCGTCACGGCCATGCAGGCCGCCATGCCGACGCTCGAGGCCGTGACCGTGCCGGGCCGCGCCCATCCCCCCTTCCTCACCGAGCCGGAGGCGGAAGCCGCCATCGACCGGCTTCTCGACCGCATTCCCTGACCTCGCCACGTCTCACACACCCTATTCGGCCTCCGCCCGGGTGCGCTCTATCAGCACCCGTGCGGCCACGTCGAACGCCCCGAGCTGACCGATCAGCGCCTCGCGCCCGCCGAGCAGGGCCCGCGTCTCGTCATGGCCGGCGGTGTTCGACGAGAAATGCCATGTGTTTCCCCTCGGATTGAACTCGATCACGTAAAGCCCGCCATCGCGGGCATCGCGCAGGATATCGCAGCCATGGAGCGGAATCTCGGGAACCGCCTCATAGGCCCTGCGGGCAAGCGCAAAGATCTCCTCGTCCTCGAAGAAGAAGCGGTCCCGCTCTCCGCCATTGGTGGCCACGCAGGCGCTCTCCAGCGCCTCGTCCGGCGCGTCGAGCGGCGGACGCTCGCCGATAAGCCGCAACCCATAGGCGTAGAGCACCTCGCCGAAGAGCGTCGAGACGCGATAGTGAAGAGGTCGGGACCCGGTATCGATGAATTGCTGGAGGAGCATCGGCCCTTTCCGGCCGGGATGGCCCGGCGGATAGTCTTCCGGCGCGATATAGCGCACGCGCTTGGTTCGCATGAGCTGGACGGCCTTGCCATGGCTCTCCGAGCCCCGTGTCGGCTTCAGCAGGACGTACTCGCCCCACTCGGCCGGATCGAGCACCGTGTCGGGACCGAGCACCGCCGTCCTCGGGACGCTCACGCCGACGGCTGCAAGCCGCGCCATTTGCTCGCTCTTCTTCATCGCGCGGCCGCAATAGACCTTGCCGCGCATCGGGCGGAACTGGCGCAGGTCCGTCGGCGAGAATACGAGGGTCGGCCGCTCCGCCGCCTTTCGGACGTCGCTCATCGCCGGCGACCGGCTGGAGACGAGGAACACCTCAATATCCGGGGCCAGGGCATGGATCCGCGCCCTGATCTGCCGGAAATCGGCAACATCGAGGCGTCTCGCGTCATAGGCCATGACGAGATTGCGCGTGCGCTCGGTCACGGGACCTTGAGCCTTTTCTCCCCCCTGCCCTTCGGTTTCGGAGTCTATTCCGCCTCCACTCTCGTGCGTTCGATGAGGACGCGCGCGGCCACGTCGAACGCGCCGAACTGGTTGATCAGGGCATCGCGTCCGCCGAGCTGGGCGCGCGCGGCGTCGAGTTTCTCGCCTCTGGACGACAGGTGCCAGGTGAGCCCGCCGGGATTGAACTCGATGACATGGAGCGTGCCGTCGCGGGCGTCCCTCACCACGTCGCAGCCGTGAAGCGGCGCGTCGGGAACCGCCTCGTAGACGCGTCGGGCGAGCGCGAATACCTCCTCGTCCTCGAAGAAGAAGCGCTGCCGCTCGCCGCCATTCGACGCAATGGTCGCAGCCTCCAGAACGTCGTCGGGGGCGTCAAGCGGCGGGCGCTCGTGAACGAGGCGCGAGGCATAGGCGAACAGCACCTCGCCGAACAGTGTCGCCACCCTATAGTGCATCGGCCTCTGGCCCGTATCGACGAAGTACTGCAGCAGCATGGGCGACCGGCGGCCCGGATGGCCCCTGGGATAGTCTTCCGGCGCGATATAGCGCACGCGCTCGGTACGCATGAGCTGGACGCCGCGCCCACCCAGCCCGACGCGTCCCGAGGCCGGCTTGAGCACTACGAACTCCCCCCACTCCGCGGGGTCGGGCCGCATGCCGGGCTCGAGCAGGGCCGTCCGCGGAACACGGATGCCGCACGCCGCCAGCACCTCCGTCTGGACCGTCTTGTGCATCGGGCGGCCGGCATAGACCCTGCCGCGCAAGGGGCGCAGGCCCGTCAGCCTCGTTGGCGAGAAGACCAGTGTCGGGCGCCCGGCCGCCGCCTCCACCTCGCTCGGCGATGGCGCCCTGTTGGAAATCAGGAAGACCTCTATGTCCGGGGCAAGCGCGTGGATGCGGGCCCGGATCTGCCGGAAGTCGGCCACGTCGACCAGACCCGGGTCGTAGGCAATGACAAGATTGCGCGTACGCTCCGCCATGTTGCCCCCTGGCGGCCTTCACCGCCGTCATGCTACTCCGCTTCGCACCTCGTTCGGTCGATCAGAACCCGCGCGGCCACGTCGAACGCCCCGAGCTGTCCGACCAGCGCCGCGCGCCCGCCAAGCGCCTCGCGCGATTCGGCACCGCCGCCACGCGGCGAGGAGAAATGCCATGTATTTCCCCTCGGATTGAACTCTATCACATACAGTCTGCCATCGCGGACATCGCGCAGGATATCGCAGCCATGGAGCGGAATTTCGGGAACCGCCTCGTAGACCCTGCGGGCAAGCGCGAAGATCTCCTCGTCCTCATAGAAGAAGCGGTCCCGTTCCCCGCCATTGGTGGCCACGCAGGCGCTCTCCAACACCTCGTCGGGAGCATCGAGCGGCGGGCGTTCGCCGATGAGCCGGGACGCATAGGCATAGAGCACCTCGCCGAAGAGCGTCGAGACGCGATAGTGAAGAGGTCGGGACCCGGTATCGATGAATTGCTGGAGGAGCATCGGCCCTTTCCGGCCGGGATGGCCCGGCGGATAGTCTTCCGGCGCGATATAGCGCACGCGCTTGGTTCGCATGAGCTGGACGGCCTTGCCATGGCTCTCCGAGCCCCGTGTCGGCTTCAGCAGGACGTACTCGCCCCACTCGGCCGGATCGAGCACCGTGTCGGGACCGAGCACCGCCGTCCTCGGGACGCTCACGCCGACGGCTGCAAGCCGCGCCATTTGCTCGCTCTTCTTCATCGCGCGGCCGCAATAGACCTTGCCGCGCATCGGGCGGAACTGGCGCAGGTCCGTCGGCGAGAATACGAGGGTCGGCCGCTCCGCCGCCTTTCGGACGTCGCTCATCGCCGGCGACCGGCTGGAGACGAGGAACACCTCGATATCCGGGGCCAGGGCATGGATCCGCGCCCTGATCTGCCTGAAATCGGCAACATCCAGGCGTCTCGCGTCATAGGCCATGACGAGATTGCGCGTGCGGTCCCTCACCCCTCCCCCTGGCTGAACGCTCCCTATTCCGCTTCCCTCCTCGTCCGATCGATGAGCACGCGCGCAGCGACATCGAACGCGCCGAACTGGTCGACCATCGGATCGGCGCTGCCGAACTCCTCCCGCGCCCGCGCGCCCATGGGCGACGAGAAATGCCAGGTGTTGCCGCCGGCATTGATCTCGATGACATAGAGTGTGTCCGTGTGCGCGTCGCGCAGGATGTCGCAGCCCTGCAACGGGATCTCCGGGACCGCCTCATAGGCGCGGCGGGCCATGGCGAGGATATCGTCGTCCTTGAAGAAGACGCGCCGCCTGCGCCCGCCATTGGTGGCCACGCAGGCACTCTCCAGCACCGCGTCGGGCGCGTCGAGCGGCGGGCGCTCGTCGATGAGCTCGGAATAGTAGGCCACGAGCGGCTCGCCGAAGAGCGTCATGATTCGGTAGTGGCGCGGCCGGGGGCCGGTATCGATGAATTGCTGGACCAGCATCGGCCCCTTCCGGCCGGGATGGCCCGGCGGATAGTCCTCCGGCGCGATATGGCGCAACCGTTCGGTCCGCATCACCTGGACACCCGCGCCTGTGCTCTGGCTGCCCCTTGCCGTCGGCTTGACCAGCACATACGGCCCCCACTCGCCCGGATCGAATGTGATTTCGGGTGTGAGAAGAGCGGTCCGCGGCACGGGGACCCCGCGCTCGGCCAGCCGGGCCATCTCGCCCTCCTTGGGAAGCCGCTTGCCCGCATAGATCCGCCCGCGCTCCGGCCGGTACTGACGCAGCCTCGTCGGCGACACGACGAGCAGCGGCCGTTCCGCCGCCCGTCGCGCCTCGCTCATGGCCGGCGCGGCATTGGAGATGACGAAGACCTCGATATCGGGGGCACGCGAATGGATGCGGGCGCGGATCTGCTTGAAGTCGGCGAAATCCATCCGTGCAGGTTCATAGACGAGAACCAGATTGCGCGTGCGTTCGGCCATGGTGGCGGCATTCCCTTGTCGTACCGGATGAACGCTCCGGCGCGGCCCGCCTCATTCTATCCACCACGGGGCCGCACAGCGCAATCGCAAGCGAATCTTGGGCGGGTACCCGGCGCCCATGCGCACCGATCGCACCGCAGGGCAACCCCCTCATGGAAGGCGCAAACAGGCCCCGCCGAGGCAAAACGGTGTTCTATTACCGCAACACCTGTGTCTTTTGCGACACATGGTGTCAAATTCAGGCCACAGCCGCCGCGCAGCCATTGACCATGGGTGTTCCTCCGCAGAGAAATATAATCTGTGCGATGCAAGTCGTACTGGGGCCTCCCATGACCGCGCTTCGATTTGAGAGAGAGGGGAATCGGGGGGTGCCGCCAACTCCAGAAGAGAGAGTGGGAGAACAGATATTATGACGAACTCCAAGTGGCTCCGTCGGGCGCTGCTGGGCGGTGTGGCGGTTACCGTCATGTCGACCGGTGCACAGGCCGATGAGCTGACCGCCCTGAAGGCGCAGCTCCAGGCTCTGCAGTCCCGTGTGAACCAGCTCGAGGCCCAGCCGGCTGCGTCCTCGCAGCTGCCGGAAGGCGCGAGCTTCATCACCTTCAAGCGCGGCACCGAGGCGACCGCCGACTGGAACACGTCGCGCGTCGGCGACGCGGTTCCGAGCGACCGCGGCTTCACCATCGCCATCACGCCGACCGCCGATCTGCCGGCGCCGGTCCATGAGGTGACGGTCTCCGGTTACGTCAAGGGCGACGTGATCTACGACTTCAACCAGGATCTCGGCAACGCCTTCAGCTT
>ENA-ORCW01000074-ORCW01000074.1-marine-metagenome-genome-assembly--contig:-NODE-74-length-157330-cov-7.703828_pt1 | contig 157330 bp, 143 predicted proteins | sample MGYA00237784_ERZ508517 | MGnify/ENA primary metagenome ERZ508517 (study PRJEB26187, sample SAMN06268979) | marine metagenome | isolation source: Tt ae E1 feedstock associated aerobic enrichment on... | reverse complement strand
GAGAAGGCGCTCTGGGACGACGAAGGCCGGCGGACGATCAACACCGTTGCCGTCTCCGCCCAGACCATCGCCGCAATCGCCGGCTTCGAGATCCCGCAAGACCGCAAGTTCATCATGGTCGAGCAGGACGAGATCGGTGCCGGGATTTTCGTTGAGCGCAATCATCGCGGAGCCGAAGTCTTCCGCCTCGGTGATGACCGGCGGCTCGAAATCGTCGCCGAGCGGAATACTGATGGCGGATTTGATCGCATCCCGAAACAGGGGATGGTCATCCGCTACCAGAATATGAACCGCCATCAACGCACTCCCCCGAATCGTCCGCATGCCGTCCTCCCGGCATGACGCAATTATGACGAGGGCTATACACCTGCTGTCAAGGCAGGCAACCTCATCTCAGGCCTTCGGGGCATGAATACGGGCCAAAAGAGCCGGAAACCGTAAAATAAACCAGACAATCGTCCAGATATTGCCAAGAAAAGGGATTGGCGCGATCCACAGCGCCGCGCGCCAGTTGCGTTCCGCCGCGACAATGACGACGGACGACAGCAAAAAGCCCAGATAGAGATCGGCGAGCGTCACGATCCCCCAGGGATCGGTGGTCAGCCATGCGCCGGCGGCCCAGAAATCGCCGGCCAGCACGGCCCGGACGATCAGTCCCGCGAAACACGCGGCGAGAACGGCAAGAAGAATGCGCAGCGCGGTCATCGGTATCTCCCACTGGCGGCCCGCGACCAAGGAATGGCACGCGGCCGCACGTCGTGATACGCCGGTTTCGCCCGACCCGATCATTCGAGCGACAGGAAAACTCCATGACATATTCCGGCAAACCGAACTGGCCCGCGGCGGAGGCTTTCACCGATGCGGCGATCGCGCCGGAGGTCAACGCCTTCAACGCCGACATTCTCGACAGGCTGACGAAAGCGCCGGACATCTGGAAATACTCGCTGCCGGAAATCCGAACCGCACGGGCCGCCGGCCGCGGTTCCTTCCCGCTGTGCCCGCCCGACCCGCATGCCGAAATCTACATGGCCGACGGGCCGGGGCACGACATCCCGCTGCGCGTGCTGCATCCGCGCACGCGAAAGGCGCGCGGCACCTATCTGCACATTCACGGCGGCGGCTGGGTGATGGGCACGCCGTCGGAAAACGACGAAAGGATGCGCCGGCTCTGCGAGAACACCGGGCTCGTCACGGTTTCGGTCGACTACCGGCTGGCGCCGGAACATCCCTACCCGGCCGCGCATGACGATTGCGAGGCGGCGGCGCTGTGGCTGATCTCGTCGATGGGGCACGACATTCCGCGCGACTTCCTGGCCATCGGCGGAGAATCCGCAGGGGCGCACCTGTCGGCGGTGACGCTGCTCAGGCTGCGCGACAAGCACGGCGTGTGGCCGTTCAAGGCGGCCAATCTCGTCGCCGGCTGCTACGATCTCGGCGGCACGCCGTCGGTGCGCAACTGGGGGCCGGACAAGCTGATCCTGTCGACGCGCGACGTGTTCAAGTTCACCGAGAATTTCCTGCAGAACAAGGAGGGCACGCGCGATCCGGACGTCTCGCCGCTCTACGCCGAACTCGACCGGCTGCCGCCGGCGCTGTTTTCCTGCGGCACCAGGGACCTGCTGCTCGACGACACGCTGTTCATGGCGCAGCGCTGGCACGCGGCGGGCAACGGCGTCGAACTCGGGATCTATCCCGGCGGCTGCCACGTGTTCCAGGGGTTCGCGACCGCCCAGGCCGAGGAAAGCCTTGCCCAGATGGACGCTTTCCTCAACCGGATGATCGAAGAGGCTACTTGATGAGCCCGGCGACCTTGTCGCAATAGGCCTTGGAGACCGGGTTCATGCGCTTGGCGGCATGGCCGGCATTGTATTTCAGGATGGTGCCGCAGGTGGTGCCGCCCGACAGCTTGTAGGCGCCGCCGAGATATTTCATGCCGTAGGCGATGTTCGTCTCGGGGTCGTAGAGCCCCTTGGCGGAGCCCTTGTAGCCGACGCCGCGCGCGGTGGCGAGCTTGAGCTGCATCAGGCCGATCTCGCCGGCCTTGCCGCGCGCATCCGCGCGATAACGGCTCTCGGTGAAGACGACGGCGTGGGCGAGTTCTTCCGGCACGCCATATTCGTCGGCATATTTGGCAATGATGTCATCGTAGGGCTTCTTTTCCGCCTTGGCTGCATAGGCCAGGGGTTTGGCCGTGTCCGACCCGGTGGTTTGACAGCCGGCAACGGCCAGCGACACGAGCACGAGCGTGCCAATGACTGCGTGTTTAGACATTTTGTCCCGTATTGTTGTTTACGACGAGCCGCGCTGATCGGAGCCAAAAGTGGCGGGGTTCCGGCATCCGCCTTCAAACTTTGTGAGCAGTTGCAACAAAGCCGTTACGGGGCAGATGCTTGCGGCGGTTTTCTACGACGCCCAGGACGGCAGCGCGGACAACAGCCGGTGCAGCGTTTCGATGGTGGACGCGTCGGCGACGCCATCGACGCGTTCGGGACGGAAGTGCCGCTGGAAGGCGGCGACATCGGCGGCGGTGTTCTCGTCGAAAACGCCGGTGATCCCGACATCGTAGCCGTAAATGGCCAGCATCGACTGGATGGCCTCGACCGGTTGTCCGCTGTCGCCTTCCTGCATGAAAATGCCGCCGGCCGCGTGAACCGGGTCCACGTAGTGGCCGAGGCCGTGCTTGCGGCGCGAGAACCAGGCGAAGTGGAGGAGGGTCCGGAAGAACATGTGCACGGGTGCACTGTAGGACAGGGCGGATGCCCCGGGGCATCCGTTGGCGCTCTCGGACAAGCCCGCCCGCCGCGTCGGTGCGCCCTCCTTGTACCCTTCCGCCAGCGGGTCAGCGGTTGGGCACGTGCCGCTCGTCGGAGCCGTCGTAGACCGACAGCGGGCGGATCAGCGAGTTGCCGTCGAGCTGCTCCATGATGTGCGCGGTCCAGCCGACGACTCGGCTCGCGACGAACAGGGGCGTGAACGTCTCGGTGTCGAAGCCCATCACGTGGTAGGTCGGGCCGGCCGGGTAGTCGAGGTTCGGCTTGATGCCCTTGCGCTCGTCCATGGCCTGCTCGAGCGTGACGTAGAGGTCGTAGAGGTCGGGGCGGTCGTAGTGCTCGAGCATGCGCTCCATCGCGTCGCGCATGGTCGGCACGCGCGAGTCACCGTGCTTGTAGACGCGGTGCCCGAAGCCCATGACCTTCTTCTTCGAGGCCAGTGCGTCGTCGAGCCAGGCCTCGGCCCGGTCGGCCGACCCGATCTCGCCGAACGCGTGCATGACCGCCTCGTTCGCCCCGCCGTGCAGCGGGCCCTTCAACGCGCCGATCGCGCCGACGACTGCGGAGTAGATGTCCGACAGCGTCGACGTGATCACCCGCGCCGTGAACGTCGACGCGTTGAACGAGTGCTCCGCGTACAGGATCATCGACACGTCGAACGCGCTCACGACCGGCAATTCGGGCAGCTCGCCGAAGGTCATGAAGAGGAAGTTCGCCGAGTAGCCGAGGTCGTCGCGCGGCTCGACCATGTCGAGCTCGTGGCGGCGACGCTGGTCGTACGCGACGATCGACGGCAGCTGCGCGAACAGCCGCATCGCGATGTCGAGGTTCACGTCGGGTGACGACTCGCGCGCCTTCGGGTCGCGTGCGCCGATGACGCTGACCGCGGTGCGCACGACGTCCATGGGGTGCGCGGTGAGCGGCAGCTCGTCGATGACGCGCTTCACGGTGTGGTCGAGCCCGCGCAGCGACCGCTCGCGCTGCTCGAACGCGGCGAGCTGGCGCTCGTCGGGCAGCTCACCGTTCCAGAGCAGGTAGGCGACCTCCTCGAACGTCACCGACGCAGCGAGCTCCTGCACGGGGTAGCCGCGGTAGAGCAGCGAATTCGTCTCGGGGTTCACCTTCGAGATGGCCGTCGTGTCGACGTACACCCCCGCGAGGCCCTTGCGGATCTCGGGCTCGGTCTGCTGCTCGTTCATGGCGCCCCCGTCACGTCGGCTGGACCTCCAGCCTATTGGTGGGGGCCGCCCCGGGGCATCCGCTCGCCCTGCCCCGCGCACCCGGGTCGTTCAGCGCGCGACGCGGAAGTTGAAGACCGACGAGTCGAACCGGTTGTACCCCTCGTAGTCGATGAGGTCGTACAGCTCGGCGCGATGCTGCATGGCGCCGAGCTTGCCGACCAGGTTGCCGGATGCCTCGAGCTCGTCGAGTCCCGCCTCGGCGGCGCCCATCGCGAGGCGCAGCAGCGACACCGGCCAGATCACGATGTTCATGCCCACGTCTGCGAGCTGCTGCGCCGTGTGGAGCTCGCCCTTGCCGAACTCGGTCATGTTGGCCAGCAGCGGCACGTCGACGGCGGCGCGCATCGCGGCGAACTCGTCGAGCGAGGCCATCGCCTCGGGGAAGATCGCGTCGGCGCCGGCGTCGACGAGCGCCTTGGCACGGTCGACGGATGCCTCGAAGCCGTCGACCGCGCGGATGTCGGTGCGCGCCATGATGAGGAAGTTCTCGTCACGCCGGGCGTCGGCGGCGGCGCGGATGCGCTGGAGCGCGGTGTGCTCGTCGACGACCTGCTTGCCGTCGAGGTGGCCGCAGCGCTTGGGGTTCACCTGGTCTTCGATGTGCAGGCCCGCGAGCCCGGCGTCCTCCATCTCCTGCACCGTGCGGGCGACGTTCATCGGCTCGCCGAAGCCGGTGTCGGCGTCGACGATGGCGGGCAGGTCGGTCATGCGGGCGATCTGCTTGGCGCGGCCGGCGACCTCGGTCAGCGTGGTGAGGCCGATGTCGGGCAGGCCGAGGTCGGCGGAGAGCACCGCGCCCGAGATGTAGACGCCGTCGAACCCCTTGCGCTCGATGAGCCGGGCGCTCAGCGGGTTGAACGCGCCGGGGAAGCGGAGCAGCTCACCCGAGGCGAGTCGTTCGCGGAAGAGGCGTCGCTTCTCGGCGGGCGCGGTCTGTGCGTAGAGCATGCGCCCAGCCTACGGCTGCGCCCCGGGGCATCCGCCGCCCGCTGGTTGGGGCACTTTTCAGGAGTTGGGTGCCCAAACTGACATAACCGGGCGCGACACGCCGCATGTACGAATCTGTTCGACACCTGACTCCTGAAAAGCGCCGCCTCGCGCCTCGCGCCTCGCGCCCCGCGGCCCGCGGCTAGAACAGGCCCTCGGGCGTCTCGATCGCCGTGAGCAGGCCCGGGGCGGCCGTGAAGGTGAGCGCGCCGAGCTCGTCGGGTGCGAGCTCGGGCAGGCGCACGGCCAGGTCGAGGAAGCGGTCGATCTCGGATGCCTCGAGCGAGCGCTCGGCGAGCGTGCGGAACTTCTGCACGTACTGGTCGCGCCCGAACGGGCGGGCGCCCAGCGGGTGGGCGTCGGCCACCGCGATCTCGTCGGTGATCTCGCCGCCGTCGGCGAGCCGGATGACCACCCGGCCGCCGAACGCCTTCTCCGAGATGTCGAGCGAGTGGTAGCGGCGCGTCCACTCCTGGTCCTCGACGGTCGTGACCTTGCGCCAGAGCTCGATCGTGTCGGGGCGGCCGGCGCGCTCGGGCGCATACGAGTCGACGTGGTGCCAGGCCCCGTCCTGCAGCGCCACGGTGAAGATGTACGGGATCGAGTGGTCGAGCGTCTCGCGCGACGCGGTCGGGTCGTACTTCTGCGGGTCGTTCGCGCCCGAGCCGATCACGTAGTGCGTGTGGTGGCTCGTCTCGAGCACGATCGACTCGATGCGGGCGGGGTCGTCGAGCAGCAGCGGGTACTCGTCGTGGAGCTTGCGCGCGAGGTCGATCCACGCCTGCGCCTGGTACTCGGCCGAGTGCTCCTTGGTGTACGAGTCGAGGATCGCCCGCTTCGGCTCGCCGAGCTCGGGCAGCGGCACCTCGTACGACCCGTCGGGGCCGTCGAGCAGCCACGCGATCACGCCGTCCTCGCCCTCCCAGATCGGCACCGGGCTGGTCTGCCCGCGCATCGCCCGGTCGACGGCCTCGATCGCCATCTTCCCGGCGAAGGCCGGCGCGTGCGCCTTCCACGTGGAGATCTCGCCCTTGCGCGACTGCCGGGTCGCTGTGGTCGTGTGCAACGCCTGGCCGATGGCCTGGAAGATCGTCTCCTGGTCGAGCCCGAGCAGCGTGCCGATGCCCGCCGCCGCGCTCGGCCCGAGGTGGGCGACGTGGTCGATCTTGTGCGCGTGCAGCGAGACGGCCTTCACCAGGTCGATCTGCACCTCGTACGCCGTCGCGATGGCGCGCACGACGTCGCGGCCCGCGATGCCGCGGTGCGCGGCGAGGTGCTGGGCGACCGCGAGGATCGGCGGGATGTTGTCGCCCGGGTGCGAGTAGTCGGCGGCGAGGAAGGTGTCGTGGAAGTCGAGCTCGCGCACGGCGACGCCGTTCGCCCAGGCGGCCCACTCGGGCGAGGTGCGCCGGGCTGCGTCGGCGCCGAAGACGGTGGCCCCGGCGCCGCCGATGGAGACCGGATGCGACAGGGCCTGGCTGCGCGCCGAGACGACGGGTGCGCGCGTGAGCGACGCCGCCGCGACCGCCGCGTTGTCGATCACGCGGTTGACGACCATGTCGGAGACCTCGGCCTCGACCTCGACCGGGTCGAGCGCGAGGCCCGCGAACTGCCAGGCGAGCTGGCCCTCGCGGGCCAGGTGCTCGTCGCTTCGGTGGGTGCGCAGGTGGTGGATCTTCACGTGCTCCACCGTACCTGCGGCACGCTCAACTTCCGGGAACGGCCTGCGCCGCGTGCACCTCGATCTCGCACCCGCCGGGCATGTTCAGGTGCGGGTGCACCTTCGCCAGCTCGACCGCGGCGTCGAGGTCGGATGCCTCGATGATCGTGTAGCCCGTGACCTCGCGCTCGCTCGGCGCGGTGAGGCCGCCGGGCATCACGCGCACGCCCTCCGCGAGCGGCGTGCCGAAGTCGACCATGTCGTCGCCGACCTGGCCGGCCCAGCCCATCCAGGCGCCCATGACCTGGTCGATCTCCTCCTGCGACGGCGGAGTCGCGTCGGCCGGCGGCATCGGCGCGTGGTAGATGAAGACGAATTTCGCCATGATCTGCTCCCTGTGCTCCTTGCGGTCCGGAGCGCCGGTCGGCGCCCGGAGTCGGTGTCAGTCGGCGCTCGGCACGCCCACCTGCTCGGCGACCAGCGCCGACATCGAGTCGAGGCATCCGCGCCAGCCGTCGCCGTGGCGCGCGGCCGACTCGGCGGTCGTGAATCGCGAGTGGGTGAGCTGCACGAGCGTGCCGCCCGCGTCGCCGTCCGTGAAGGCGACCTCGACGAGCGTCTCCTCCTCGCTGCCGTCCCACTGCCAGGTGTAGGCCAGCCGGTCGTGCGGTTCGAACGCGACGAACGTGCCCGACATCGCGAGCGGGCCGTCGGGCCCCTCGAGCTCGAAGCGGTATCGCCCGCCGGCTCGCGCGTCGACCTCGGCACGGGTCTCGCCGTAGGTGGTCGTCGAGGGACGCATCCACCGTTCGAGGTGCCGTGCCTCGGTCCAGAGCGCCCACATGCGCTCACGGTCGACGGGGAAGGTGCGGGCGATGTCTGCGCGCAGTTCGGTCATGCGGATTCGTCCTCCAGGTCGGCGATGTACTGGTCGAGGGCGTCGAAGCGCTGCTGCCAGAAGGCGCGTGCCTCGCCGATCCACTGCTGGGCGGCGGCGAGGGCCGCGGCGTCGAGCTCGAGCACCTTCTCGCGGCCTCGCGGCACGCGGCGCACGACGCCGGCGCGTTCGAGCGCGGCGGCGTGCTTGTTGAGCAGTTGCGGCGAGAGCCCGTGGGCGGCGGCGGCGCGCCCCATGGTGAGCGGCGCGTCGGCACGCGCGAGGCTCTGCACGAGCTCGCGGCGCACCGGGTGCGCGAGGGCGGCGAAGACCGCGTCGAGGCGGTCGTCGGCGGCCGCGTCCGCTGCACCCGAACCATAAACCATGTGGTTTAGTATTGCCGTCGCGCGCAGCTCGCGCAACCCCTCGGGGCGATCGTCCGCTCAGTCGTCCCAGAGGGGCGCAGGCAGCGGATGCCGCATGGCGGCGTCCACCACGTCGGGCTCGAGCCCGTCGAGCGAGGCCGGGTCCCATCGGGGCGACCGGTCCTTGTCGATGACCTGGGCGCGGATGCCCTCGGCGAGGTCGGGGTGCTCGAGGAACCACGACACCAGGCGGAAGTCCTGCTCGAGCACCGGGCGGAGGGCGTTCAGGGCACGCGCGGAGCGCACGGCGTGCAGGGTCACGGCGAGCGCCGTGGGCGCGCGCTCGGCGAGGGCATCCGCCGTCTCGGCCGCCTCGGCGCGCGACGCCGCGTCGAGCGGCACCATGGGGAACTCCGGCGCACCCGCGCGCGTGCGCGCGGGCCGGGTGCCGTCGGCGAGCTCGCGCAGCCGGGTCAGCACGCCCGGCACGTCGTCGGCGGCGAACGCGTCGTCGATCCAGTGCCGCTTCGCCTGCAGCGGCGAGGGCTCCGGCGACTCGTCGAAGAGCATGACGATCTCGCTCGGGGTGCCGGGGTCGGCGCGCTCCCGGAGCGCCTGCGCGAGCGACGGCAGCGATGCGCTCGGCACGAGGAAGTCGGCGAACCCGGCGTCGATGGCCGCGGCATCCGTCATCGACTCGGAGGTGAGCGCGAGGTACTCGCCCAGCCGGCCCGGCGCGCGGCCGAGCAGCAGAGCGCCGCCGACGTCGGGCGTGAAGCCGATGCGCGTCTCGGGCATGGCCAGGCGCGACCGCTCCGTCACGATGCGGATCGCAGCGTGACCGCCCAGCCCGATGCCGCCGCCCATCGTGATGCCGTCGAGCACGGCGACGACGGGCTTCGGGTACTCGGCGATCATCGCGTCGAGGCGGTACTCGTGACGGAAGAACGCGCGCACGTCGTCGCGCCGGTCCGCGGCGATGCCCTCGAACATCTCGCGGATGTCGCCGCCCGCGCAGAACCCGCGCTCCCCCGCGCCGTCGAGCAGCACGATCGAGACCTCGGTGTCGTCGCGCCAGGCGGTGAAGATGTCGGTGAGGCGCAGCAGCATCCGGTGGTTCAGCGCGTTGAGCGCCTCGGGACGGTCGAGCGTGACGTGCCCGAGCCCGTCGGCCACGTGGATGCGGACGTTGTCGGCGTTCGGGGCGAGACTCACGGATGCCACGCTAGCGCGGGCCGCACGGCGCTCGCCCAGCCGCGGCCGGTAGCATCGCCCGGTGCCCGTCGCCAAGATCCTCCTCTTCTACCGGTTCGCGCCGGTCGCCGACCCCGAGGCCGTGCGCCTCTGGCAGCGCGACCTGTGCGAGTCGCTCGGCCTGCGCGGGCGCATCCTCGTCTCGGAGCACGGCATCAACGGCACGCTCGGCGGCGAGATGGACGCGCTGAAGCGCTGGCGCCGGAAGTTCCGCGACTACGCGGCGTTCCGCGACGCCGACCTCAAGTGGAGCGACGGCACGGGCCTCGACGCCGACGGCCGGAGCCTCGACTTCCCCAAGCTCAGCGTGAAGGTGCGCGACGAGGTCGTGAGCTTCGGCGCCCCGGGCGAGCTGCGCGTCGACGACGACGGCGTGGTCGGCGGCGGCACGCGCCTCGACCCCGACCAGCTGCACGAGCTGGTCGCCGAGCGCGGCGACGAGGTCGCGTTCTTCGACGGGCGCAACGCGTTCGAGGCCGAGATCGGGCGCTTCCGCGGCGCGATCGTGCCCGACGCGACGACCACGCGCGACTTCGTCGAGCTGCTCGACTCGGGCACCTACGACCACCTCAAGGGCCGCCCGGTCGTGACGTACTGCACCGGCGGCATCCGCTGCGAGGTGCTCTCGAGCCTCATGGCGAACCGCGGATTCGGCGAGGTGTACCAGCTCGACGGCGGCGTCGTGCGGTACGGCGAGCGGTACGGCGACGACGGGCTGTGGGACGGCTCGCTCTACGTGTTCGACGGGCGCGGCGCGGTGACGTTCAGCGACCACGCCGAGGTGCTGGGCCGCTGCGCCGGCTGCGGCGCGCCCACCGACCGGGTCGCCAACTGCACGGATGCCGCGTGCCGCACGCGCGTCGTCGCCTGCGCGTCCTGCGACGCGGCCGCCTGCCCGACGCACACTGCCGACGCCGGTGCCACGACGACGAGCCGAGCGGATGCCACCCCGGAGGCCGCGCGATGACCGACGCCACGACCGGGCTCGCGCCCGCCGCGTCGCACGGCGACCTGACCGTGCGAGAGGCGACCGCCGCCGAGCTGACCGAGCTCGGCCGCGTGCTCGTCGCCGCCTACTCGAGCCTCGACGGCTTCGCCTCCCCCGAGGAGTCGCCGCAGTACTACGAGATGCTCGCGAACGTCGGCGCATTCGCCGAGCGCCCGGGCGTCGCCGTGCTCGTCGCAGTCGACGCCGACGGAGCCGTGCTGGGCGGCGTGGTCTCGTTCGACGACATGGCCGAGTACGGGGTGCGTGCCGACTGGCCGGGCCTCGATCGCGCAGGCGGCATCCGGCTGCTGGGCGTCTCGCCCGACGCGCAGGGCCGTGGAATCGGTCGCATGCTGATCGAGGCATGCGTGCTCCGCGCCCGCGCGGCCGGCCGAGACCAGATCGTGCTGCACTCGACCGAGCCGATGCGCGTGGCGCGTGCGATGTACGAGCGTCTCGGCTTCGCGGCGTCTCCCGAGCTCGACTTCATGCCCGGCACGCTGCACGTCTACGGCTACCGGCTGGCGCTGTAGCCGCCCGGCCGCGTCGGGTTCAGGGTGCCGTGACGGTGCCGGTGAGGATGCCCCGGGCGATGCCGTGGAAGTGCGCCTGGAACGCGAGCGTGCTGGGCGTGGTCTCGGGGCCCGCGTCGAGCCGCGGCACGTCGAGTGCCGTCACGACGAAGATGTACCGGTGCACCCCGGTGCCCGCCGGCGGGTTCGGGCCGCCGTAGGCCGGCACCCGGCTCTCGTTGACGACCATGAACGCACCATCGGGCAGGCCGCCCTCGCCGAGTGCGCCGGCGCCCGCGGGCAGCTCGGTCGCCGTGCCGAGCCCGTTCACCGCCCAGTGCCACCACCCGGCACCGGTCGGCGCGTCGGGGTCGAGGCACGTGAGTACGAACCCCCGGGTCTCGGCGGGGAACCCCGACCACGCGAGCTGCGGCGACACGTCGCCGCCGCCGGCCCCCTCCGCCCGGTTGCGCAGCGGGATCTCGCCGCCGTCTGCGAAGTCGTCGCTCGTCACCTCGAACGAGGGCAGCGGCGCGAAGCGCTGCAGTGCGGCGTACGGGTCGACATCGAGCATCGTGGCCTCCTGGCATCGTCGGTGGGAGCTGCCTCCAGCCTAGGAAGCCGACCGCTTCGGGGGAACCCGCGTCTCGCGCGAGCGGTCGCGGCGGGCGTAGTCGCGCGCCGAACGGCTCGAGAGCGCGAGCAGGATGAGGATGTCGAGCGCGAGGGTCAGCAGCGTCGTGTCGAGCCGGATGTCCTGGTCGCCCGTGAAGTACTCGATCGCCGACCCGGTGACGCTCAGGGTCGCGACGACCATCACGACGATGCGCGCCCAGTTCGCGCCCCGGTAGACGAACCACGCGACGCCGAGCTCGAAGACCAGCACCAGCGCCCCGATGGCGAGGATCACGATGAGTGCGACGGTGAACGCCGCGGGGTCGTCGAACGTGAGGTCGAGCTCGACGTCGGCGGTGAGCTCGGGCCAGAGCAGCGCGAGGCCGCCGAGCCACGCGAAGCCCGCGAGCACGCGCAGCACGACGAGCACCGCACCGAGCGACGTGGTGAGCGGACGCCTGGTCGGCGCCGGCCCCGGAACCGGCCGGATCAGCTCCGGGGTCGGCTCGAACGCGGCGCGCTTCGCGGGCTCGTCCATCACACGCCGCCCGAGAGCTCGGTGACCGGCACCGACCGGTCGATCTCGTCGGCCGGCAGCGGCTCGCCGTTGCGCAGCAGGCGCCGCACGTCGACGATCGGCAGGTCGCCGTCGGTGCGGATCGAGTCGCCGCCGCCGTTGCGCGAGTGGTAGCCGGTCGCGAAGTCGCGGATCACGGTCACCCGCACGGCGGGGTCGGCGCCCGCGAGCGTCGAGACGATGTGGTCGCGCTCGATGTCGGTATCGGCGTCGATCTTGTGCGTGACCTGCAGCGTGAACAGCGAGAGGCCGACGGCGCGGTCGAACGTGCCGGCCGCGAGCCAGTCGACCCGGTAGCCGCCGGGCAGCAGCCAGCCGTCGGGGCACCGCCAGAACCGCACGTGGTGGCGCTTGGCCGGGTTGCCCTCGACCTCCTGCTGGTACGCGAAGTCCTGCATCCGCCCGAACAGGAAGAGCGGGCTCACGGGCGCCTCGTCGTACGACCGACGCGTGAGCGTCGAGGCGATGATGCGCCAGGTCGAGCCGAGCGTGATGTCGTCGGCGCGGGTCCAGCGCGCTGCGGCGAGCGCCGCGTGCAGCTGGTCCTCGCTGCCGAGCACGGCGACGTTCACCGGGTCGCCGAGGAGGCCGTCGCTCGTGCGCGCGCGACCGATGAAGTAGTCGGGCACGTAGATCGAGGTGAGGATGCGGTGCAGCCGCGGCAGCACCAGGTAGGCGAGCACGACCCAGAACGCGATCGCGAGCAGCAGGCCCCACCAGCCCCACTGGAACGACTCGTCGAGCAGCAGCCACGCGAGCCACACCGCGGCGAGGCCCGCGAACACGAAGAAGAACCCGTCGAGCAGGGCGTTCACCGAGAAGCGCCTCGCCGACGGCGCGCGGTCGGCCGCGGAGCCCGTCATGCGCTCACCCTACCGACGCCGTCAGGCCACGACGCGCAGCCCTCAGGTGTCGTGCTCGATCGGCGCCTCGTCCTCGCGGTGGTCGTCCTCGCCGCCGGGCGGGTACTCCGACGACTCGGGGCGTCGCCGGAGGTACAGGATGCTCGCCACGAGGCCGCCCCACACCACGAGCAGGGCGATGATCAGGAACGCGATCGCGATGCCGGTCATGTGCGATCCTCCTTCCCGGCCGGGCCGTCGGGCGCGTCGGCACGAGGCATCCGATCACCCGCCCCTGCGGCGGGATACGGCGGCCAGACCCGGAAGCGCTCCGGATCGAAGCCCCAGCGCACCACGGTCAGCACGAGCGCACCGAGCAGGATGACCGCGATGGTGCCCCACCCGAACACGACCAGGTACCAGCTCGGCAGTTCGCCGTAGCCGTCGACGATGAGCGACACGATGCGCTGGATGAGCATGTAGCCGAGCACCACCGGTGCGAGCACGCCGACCAGCACGATCCAGAGCCCGCCGAGCTTGAACGTCGACACCGCGTTGAGGTGGTAGCGCAGCTCGGATCCCTTGCGCAGCACCCAGATGACGAGCACCGTCGTCAGCACGGCGGATGCCACGATGCCGACGTTGTTCGCCCACTGGTCGGCCACGTCGAGGGCCAGCAGCCCCGTGGTCGTGGAGAAGAGCAGCACCGACAGCAGGGCCGAGACCGCGCCGACCCGCACGGCCGCCTGCCGCGGGTTCAGGCCGAACTTCTCCTGGAAGCCCGCCGACACGACCTGCAGCACCGACAGCAGCGACGTGAAGCCCGCCATCGTCAGCGAGCCGAAGAACAGCACGCCGAAGATCGGCCCGCCCGGCATCTGCGACACGATCGCCGGGAAGGTGATGAACGACAGCCCGACCCCCGTGAGACCCTCGAGCTGGTCGACCGCGACGCCCTGCTGGAACGCGAAGAAGCCGAGCGTGGCGAACACGCCGATGCCGGCGAGGATCTCGAAGGACGAGTTCGAGAACGCCACCACGAGGCCCGGGCCGGTGAGGTTCGAGCGGCGCTTGCGGTAGGACGCGTAGGTGATCATGATGCCGAACGCGATCGACAGCGAGAAGAAGATCTGGCTGTACGCGGCGATCCAGACGTTCGGGTCGCCGAGCGCCGCCCAGTTCGGGGTGAAGAACGCGTTCAGGCCCTCGGCCGCGCCGTCGAGGAACAGCGCGCGCACCACGAGGATGAGGAACGCGACGACCAGCAGCGGCAGGAAGACGACGTTCGCCCGCTGCACGCCCTTGGCGATGCCCGCGCCCAGCACGATGAGCGCCAGCAGCCACACGATCGCGAGCGGGATGAGCACGCTCGGCACGAACTGGAGGCTGAAGCCCGGGTCGCTGACCTGGAGGTAGTCGCCCACGAAGAAGCCGGCCGGGTCGTCGCCCCAGCGCAGGTCGAACGAGAAGACGAAGTAGCTGAGCGCCCACGCGATGACGGCCGTGTAGTAGAGGCCGATCACGAACGCGATCATGACCTGGAACCAGCCGAGCCCCTCGAGCCAGCGCCCGCCCAGACGCCGGAAGGCGGTGGGTGCCGCGCCGCGGAAGCGGTGGCCGATCGCGTAGTCGAGGAAGAGGATCGGGATGCCCGCCGTGATCAGCGCCACGAGGTACGGGATGAGGAACGCACCGCCGCCGTTCTCGTACGCGACCCCCGGGAACCGCCAGATGTTGCCGAGCCCGACGGCCGAGCCGATGGCCGCGAGGATGAAGCCGACCTGTCCGGTCCACTGCTCGCGCGGGCGTCCCGCGCCGACGTGCTGTGCCTGGTTCGCCATGCGTCCCCCTCCGGCGCCGACGGATGCCTCGCCGCCGCAGCATCGCGAGGGCCGTCACCCGCACGCTAGCACTGCGCGCGCGGCGTGCGCGAGGGGTGCATCCGCCCGCTCGAGCACCGGCAGGCAGCGGTGCGGATGCCGCGGAGCGACCTCAGCGGTAGTAGTAACCGAGCAGCGCGCCGTCGACCTCGCGCACGTCGATGTCGACGTCGTACACGGCGGCGAGCACGTCGGGGCGCATCACCTCGGCGGGCGTGCCGTGCGCGATCACCCGGCCGTCGCGGAGCGCGACGATGCGGTCGGCGTGCACCGAGGCGAAGTTGATGTCGTGCATGACGACCACGACGCGCTTGCCGAGCTCGTCGGCCGCGCGCCGCAGCAGGCGCATGATGTCGACCGCGTGGCGGAGGTCGAGGTTGTTGAGCGGCTCGTCGAGCAGCAGGTACTTCGTGTCCTGCGCGAGCACCATCGCGATGAACGCTCGCTGGCGCTGCCCGCCCGAGAGCTCGTCGAGGAAGCGCCCGCGGAAGTCGTCCAGGTCGAGGTACGCGATGGCCCGGTCGATGTGCTCGCGATCCTCGATCGTGAGGCGCCCGCCCGAGTGCGGGAACCGGCCGAACTCGACGAGGTCGTGCACGGTCAGGCGGGCGGCGATGTGGTTGTCCTGGCGGAGCACGGCGAGCGTCCGCGCGAGCTCCCGGCTCGGCGCCACGGCGACGTCGAGCCCGTCGACGTGCACGCTGCCGGCGTCGGGGCGGATGAGCCGGCCGACGAGGCCGAACAGGGTGGACTTGCCCGCGCCGTTCGGGCCGATGAGGGCCGTGACGCCCACGTCGCCCAGCTCGAGCGATACGTCGTCGAGCACGGCCTGTCCGTTGTAGCGCTTGGTGGCGCCGTCGAGCGCGATCATCGCGCCCCCTTTCGCAGCACGAGGTACAGGAAGAAGAGACCGCCGGCGAACTCGATCACCATCGCGAGGCTGCCACCGAAGCCGAGCAGCTGCTCGAGCACGAGCTGCCCGGCGAGGAGGCACACCACGCCGATGAGGGCTGCGGTCGGCAGGGTCCAGGCGTGCCGGAACGAGCCGGCGTACGAGTACGCGAGGTTCGCCACGATGAGCCCGAAGAAGAGGATGGGGCCGATCAGCGCCGTCGACGCGGCGACCATGACCGACACGAGCAGGAAGAGCACCATCACCACGAGGCGGTGGCGTACGCCGAGGCCGACCGCGGCGGGCTCGCCGAGCGTGAGCACGTCGAGCGTGCCGAGCAGCGGCACGACCGCGGCGCAGGCACCCGCCACGAGCACGGCGCTCAGCACGAGCAGGGTCTCGTCGGGACGGGCGAGCGACGCGAACGCGACGTCGGTCAGCACCTGGAACTCGAGCGGGTCGAGCATCGCCTGCATCCAGGACGTCGCGCTGCGGAAGAACGTGCCGAGCACGATGCCGACGAGCAGCATCAGGTGGATCGACCGCCGCTTGCCGCCGAACAGCCACGTGAACAGCAGCACGCTGAACCCGACCATCACGACCAGCTGCCCCGCCCAGAGCACGATCGGTTCGGCCCGGAGGAAGGCGGTCGCGCCGAACACGAACACGAGCGCCGTGGCGATCAGCAGGTACAGCGCGTCGAAGCCCATGATCGACGGCGTCAGGATGCGGTTCTGCGTGATCGTGTGGAACAGCACGGTGGAGACGCCGACCGCGACCGCGACGACGATCATCGCGGCGACGGTGAGCCCGCGCACCTTCAGGGCGAACGCGAGCGAACCGGGCACGTCGGTGAAGAAGTAGAGCGCGACGAGCACCCCGACGACCGCGGCGAGCACCCCGAGGCGCACCCGCGGGTCGGCCCACGAGAGGCGTCGACGCGCGGCGACGGGCGTGCCGGAGGCATCCGTCGACCTGGGTTCGAGTTCAGTGCGCACGGCTCCCTCTCCGCAACAGCAGCCAGAGGAACAGCCCGGCGCCGACGACGCCGACGACGACCCCGAGGGGGATCTCGTACGGGAAGCGCAGGGTGCGCGCGACGATGTCGCACGCGAGCACGAACACGGCGCCGAGGCCGGCGACCCACGGGATCGACCGCCGCACGTTGTCGCCGATGATGAGGCTCACGATGTTCGGCACCACGAGGCCGAGGAACGGGATCATGCCCGCCGTCACGAGCACCGCGGACGTGATCACCGCGATGACCACCATGCCGATCGCGACCACCCGCCGGTAGTCGAGCCCGAGGTTCGTGGCGAACTCCTCGCCCATGCCGATGACGCTGAACCGGTCGGCGGCGACCCAGGCGACCACGACCATGACCGCCGCGATCCAGACGTACTCGTAGCGGCCCTGCATGATCGTCGCGAAGCTGCCCAGCGACCACTGCGACAGCGACTGCAGCAGGTCGAGGCGGTACGCGATGAACCCGGTCACCGCGCCCACGATGCCGCCGAGCATGATGCCGACGAGCGGGACCAGCACGAGTTGGCGCACGGGCACCTGTCGGATGACGCGGAGGAACACCCACGTGCCCACGAGGCCGAACACCGCCGCGACGCCCATCTTGCCGAACACGGGCATCCCCGGCCAGAAGACGAGCGTGATGAGCATGCCGAGCGTCGCGAACTCGGTCACGCCCGCGGTGCCGGGCTCGACGAACCGGTTGCGCACGAGCATCTGCATGATCAGGCCGGCGATCGCGAGCGACGCCCCCACGAGGATGGCGCTCACGGTGCGCGGCACGCGACTGACGAGGAGGAGGTACGCCGCGTCGCCGTCGGGCCCGCCGGCGACGATCGACGCTGGCGTCACGTCGGAGACGCCGATGAACAGGCTCGCGACGGCGAGCACGGGGAGGGCGACGCCGATGAGCACCCCCACCCACGTCCGCCGGGGGCGGATGCGGGCGGGGGTGCTCGTGGCGTCTGCTGCGAGAGCGGTCACTGCGTGGTGCGCGTCAGTTCAGCGCGCTCACTCGGCGATCGCGAGCACGTCGTCGATCATGAGCTGCGTCGTGTCGATGCCGCCGAAGACGATGTACCACGCGACCGGGTCGAGGTAGATGATGCGGTCCTCCTGGTAGGCGGTCGTCTGCTGGACGATCTCGTTGTCGAGCACCTCGGCGGCAGGCTGGGCGTCCTCCGCACCGGTCGCGGCGTCGCGGTCGACCACCCAGAGGGTCTCGGGGTCGTACTCGAGCAGGAACTCGAACGAGACCGGCTCGCCGTGCGTGGCCGACTCGATGTCGTCGACGACGGGCGTGACGCCGAAGACGTCGTAGATGAGCCCGCCGCGCAGGCCGCGACCGTCCTCCCCGCCCGAGGGCGACAGTGCGCGCAGCTCGCCACCGGTGACCATGACGCCGAGGCCGTTCTCGACCGAGGCGGTGGCCTCCTGGGCCTCGGCGATGCCCGCCTCGAGCTCCTCCAGTGCGGCGGCGGCCTCGTCCTCGGCGCCGAGCACCTCACCGAAGAAGGTCACGCTGGTCTCGAGCCCCTCCTCGAAGGTGCCCGCGGGCGACAGGTCGACGGTCGGGGCGATCTCGTTGAGGTCCTCCCAGAGGGCGCTCGACCGGCCGCCGATGACGATCAGGTCGGGCTGCTGGGCCTCGATCTCGATGAGGTCGGCCTCGAACAGGGTGCCCGCGTTGAACGCGTCGTCCGCAAGGTAGCCCTCGAGGTAGTCGGGCACGTTGTCGAGCGGGGCGCCGGCGATCTCGCCGCCGAGGGCGCCGATGGTGTCGAGGCTCGCGATGTCGAACACGACGATGGTCTCCGGGTCGACCGGCACCTCGACGGTGGTCGTCTCGTACTCCGGGTCCTCGTCCTCACCGGCGATGTTGCGGTCCCACGAGAACGACACCGTCGCGTCGGTCGTCTCCTCCGCGGCATCCGTTCCCGCGTCGCCCGCGGTGGCGCAGCTCGCGAGGGCGAGGGCCGCGACGAGTGCGATCGGGGCCGCGAACAGGGGCCTGGTCAACTTCACGGTCATGTGTGTGATCTCCTGGTTTCGGACAGCACGAAGCGGCGTTCGCGGGCATGCGGAAGCGCCGCCGACGACGCCGTCGATCTCGTGTGGTGAGGCCGTTCGCACAGCGCGTGGCCTCGGACGAATGTAGGTTAGCCTAACCTTATGCAGCCGTCCACCACGAGCCCCTCGCCCACCGCCGACACGACCTTTCGCCGCGAGCGGCGCCCGATGGACCTGCGCTTCCGCCGCGCACGTCTCGCCGAGCGCGGCCAGCTGTCGCCGAACTACGTGCGGCTCCGCCTCGAGGGGCCCGACCTGCGCGGCTTCGACTCGCCCGGTGCCGACGACCACATCCGCGTCTTCTTCCCCGCCGGCGACGAGCCGGAGACGATCGAGGCGTACCGCGAGTCGCCGAGCCGCGAGTACACGCCGCTCGCGTGGGACGCGGAGGCCGGCACGCTCGACCTCGAGTTCGTGCTGCACGGCGACCACGGCATCGCGGGTCGTTGGGCGGCGGATGCCCCGATCGGTGCGCCCGTCGCCGTCGGGGGCCCGCGCGGGTCGGCCGTGTTCGACGGCGCCCCCGAATCGTGGTTCCTCGCGGGCGACGAGACCGCGGTGCCCGCGATCCGGCGCTTCCTCGAGATCGCGGGCCCCGACGCCCGAGGCCGCGTGGTCGTCGAGGTGCCCGACGCCGCGCACGAGCTCAACCTGGCCGCGCCCGCGGGCGTGCGCGTCGACTGGGTGCACCGCGGGGCCGATCTGGCCGCGCGCACCACCGCGCTCATCGCAGCGCTCGACGCCCTCGGCCCCGACGACCGCCCCGAGGGCGACCTGTTCGCGTTCGTCGCCGCCGAGCAGTCGGTCGTGAAGCCGGGGCGTGCCCTGGTGCACGACCGCTGGGGCGTCGGCCCCGACCAGTCGACCGTGAAGGGGTACTGGAAGGGCGGCGACGCGGAGTACCACGCGCCGCACTGAGTCGCTGCGGTGTCGCGCCGACCCCGCTCGCTAGTCTGAGTGCGACGGAAGGGGTGTGCCTGATGCCGACCGGCGTGCCGATCGAGATCGACGGGCTGTCCAAGCACTTCGGCGGCGTGACCGCCGTCGACGACCTGAGCTTCACCGTGCAACCCGGCCGCGTGACCGGGTTCCTCGGCCCGAACGGGGCCGGCAAGACGACCACGCTGCGCGTGCTGCTCGGTCTCGTGCGCGCCTCGCAGGGCACCGCCACCTTCGGCGGGCAGCGCTACCGCGAGCTCGAACGCCCGCTCGAGACGGTCGGCGCGGCGCTCGAGGCGGCGAGCTTCCACCCCGGCCGCACGGCCCGCAACCACCTCGCGATCTCGGCGGCGGCCGGCGGCGTCGCGCGTTCGCGCGTCGGCGAGGTGCTCGACCTCGTCGGCATGACGCCCTACGCCGACCGCCGCGTCGGCGGGTTCTCGATGGGCATGCGCCAGCGCCTCGGCCTCGCGAACACCCTGCTCGGCGACCCGGGCGTGCTCGTGCTCGACGAGCCCATCAACGGGCTCGACCCCGAGGGCATCCGCTGGATCCGAGGGTTCCTCCAGCAGCTCGCGGGCGAGGGCCGCACGGTGCTCGTCAGCTCGCACCTGCTCAGCGAGGTGCAGCAGAGCGTCGACCGCGTCGTCATCATCGCCAAGGGCCGCCTCGTGCACGAGGGCACGCTCGCCGAGCTCGAGACCGACTCGCTGCCCCGCGTGGTCGTCGACTCCCCCGACCGCCCGGCGCTCGCCGCCGCGCTCGAGGCCGAGGGGCTCGAGTTCACGACGGGCCGCCAGGGCCTCATCGTCGACGAGCCCGACCCCGCTCGCATCGGCCATCTCGCGTTCGTCGCGGGCGTCGAGCTCCACGCGCTGGCCCGCCAGAAGTCGGCGCTCGAGGACTCGTTCCTCAACCTCGTCGGCGAGCAGGGCGTCTCCGCAGACGACGGTGGGGCGGATGCCCCGGAACCGACGAGTGCCACCAAGGCGACCGACACCGCAGACGACGCCGCTGCGGAGCATCCGTCACCGCCCGACGAACCGGAACCGACCGACGGGAAGGGAGCCGAGTGATGCGCTTCCTCCCCGCCATCGGCGCCGAGTTCGCGAAGATCTTCACCACGCGCATGTGGTGGGTGCTCGCGCTCATCCTGTTCGTCTACATCGGCCTGCTCGCCGGCGGCCTCGCGGCCTTCTTCGGCTGGCTCGTCGCCAACCCGGAGGAGAGCGGCGCGGGCGGCGCGACGGCGATCCCGCCCGAGGCCGACCTCGCGGGCCTGATGTACAGCTTCGCCACGTCGGTCGGATACGTGTTCCCCGTGCTGCTCGGCGCGCTCGCCGTCACGAGCGAGTTCCGGCACCAGACGCTCACGCCCACGTTCCTCGCGAACCCGCACCGGGCGGTCGTGCTGTGGGCGAAGTTCGCGGCCCTGTTCGTGGTCGGCGGCGTGGTGTTCGGCGTGATCGGCTGGGCGGCCTCGATCGGGCCGGCCGCGGGCGCGCTCGCGCTGTCGGACCTCGACCCCGCACTCGACGACCCCGAGACGTGGGCCATGGTCGGTCGCGGCATCCTCGCGATGGCGCTCTGGGCGGCGGTCGGCGTCGGCCTCGGCGCGCTCGTGCCGAACCAGGTCGCCGCGATCGTGATCGTGATCGCGTTCACCCAGTTCGTCGAGCCGATCCTGCGGCTCGTCGCGACGCTGAACGACGTGACCGCCGAGATCGGCAAGTACCTGCCGGGTGCGGCGAGCGATGCGCTCGTGGGCGCGTCGTTCTACTCGATCGCCGCGATGGGTTCGGGCGAGATCCTCGAGTGGTGGCAGGGCGGGCTGGTGCTCGCCGCCATCGCGGTCGCGACGACCCTGATCGGCTACTTCACCAGCTGGCGCCGCGACGTCACCTGACGCGGCGGCCGTCCGGCCGGGATCAGCTCGACGCGGCGGCCTCGCGCGCGGCGCGCTTGTCGGCGATGGTCGTGCCGCCGTTGGCCCAGTGCGACGCGGGCACGGGCGTGACGATCACGCTGACCGCCTCGCGGCGGGCGCCGATGGCGCGCACGGTCGCGTCGGTCAGTTCGGTGACGAGCGTGCGCACCTGGTCGTCGGTGCGGCCCTCGCCGATGGAGATCTGGATGAGCGGCATGGTTCCTCCTGGGGTGGGATCGTTCAGTCGGGGTCCGACGGATCGACGGGCGAATGGTGGTCGAAGGCGCTGGCGCCGCGCTTCCAGTAGCCGCTGAGCGCGACCCGGTCGGCGGGCAGGCCGAGCTCGCGCCGCAGGTGGCGGCGCAGGGGCACAAGGGCGGATGCCTCGCCGGCGGCGAACACGTAGGTGCCGTCGTCGACGCCGGCCGCGTCGATCGCGTCGACGACCGCGTCGGCGTCACCGGCGGGCACGTGGTCGATCGCGATGTCGGTGCGACCCGACGTCTCGGCGAGGTACTCGGGGATCCAGGCGCCGTCGTCGTTCGCGACGGCGATCACGTGCACCGCGGTTGCGACGGGCACCTCGGCAGCCCATCTGGTGGCTGCGGGCAGCGCGGTCTCGTCGCACGCGAGCAGCACGCGCGACGCGCCCTGCGGCGCGCGCTTCGACCCGCGCGGCCCGACCACGACGAGCTCGTCGCCGTGGCGGGCGCCGGCGGCCCACCGCGAGGCCGGCCCGGGCGACGGATGCAGGTAGAAGTCCACGTCCACCGCGCGGCCGGGTCCGGCCCAGCCGGTCGCCGGCAGCGGCGTGAAGTCGCGCGCGTGGGTCGGCGATTCGGGGCGCACGATGCCGTCCTCGTGGGGCCCGACGGGCTCCGGGGCGATGAGTGCGCCCGTCTCGGGGTCGGGGAAGAACACGCGCATGTGGTCGGTGGGCCCGAAGCTCGCGAAGTCGTCGAGATCGGGGCCGGCCAGCCGCACCCGCGCCATCTCCGGGGCGACCTGCGCGACGTCGACGACGTGCACCCGGCGCGCGGTGAACCGATGGCGCGCGCCCTCCCGGTGGAACGGGTCGGGCGCCGTCATCGAATCGGCGCGTGCGGTTCGGTCGGTCATGGCATCTCTCCGGCACCCCCGTCGGGGGGCCCGTTCCCAGCCAACCACGCGGGATCGGAGGCAACCGTGCACGATCCGTCAACCTAAACGTGCGCCCGTACGGCTGGCACCCGATCCGGGGGCGGGGTTAGCGTCGCTTGCACTGGAGCCGCCGTGGCTCGCCGAAGACCGGTCGCCGACGACCGCCGCCGGCACGCAGCACTCGAACGTGAGGAATACCGTTGTTCATCGTCGATTCACAGATCCACCTCTGGAAGGAAGAGACCCCGGACCGTCCCTGGGTCCCCGGCGCGCGTGAGCGCATCCGTCTCAACGGCCACCGGGAGGAGGCCTTCCTCGCGGAGGAGGCCGTGTCGCTCATGGACGAGGCCGGCGTCAACCGGGCCCTCATCCTGCCCCCGTCGTGGGAGGGCGACCGCATCGACTACGCCCTCGAGGCGTCAGAACAGTACCCGGGCCGGTTCGGCATCATGGCGCGCATCCCGCAGAACGACCCCGAAGAGGGTGAGCGCCTGCTGCACGAGATCAAGGACAACCCGCACATCCTCGGCACGCGCCTGACCTTCCACCGCCCGCAGGACCGCAACTGGATGATCGACGGCACCAACGACTGGTACTGGCCGATCGCCGAGAAGCTCGGCATCCCCACGATGGTGCACGCCCCCATCTGGAAGCGCGAGCTCGGCCAGATCGCCGAGAAGCACCCCGACCTGAAGATCATCATCGACCACATGGGCATCATGGCCCGCTGCGTCGACGACGCGATCGGCTACTGGGTGCAGGAGACCGCCGACCTGCACGTCTACCCGAACATCTCGGTCAAGGTCTCGGCCATCCCCGGCTACTCGACCGCGCCCTTCCCGAACCTCAACATCGAGAAGTACGTGCGCGAGGTCGTCGACAAGATGGGCCCGGAGCGCGCACACTGGGGTACCGACATCACCCGCCTGCTCGGCCACGGCCTCACCTGGACCGACACGATCGAGCAGTTCACCAAGTACTTCAGCTTCTCGGCCGAGGAACTCGAGTGGATCATGGGCAAGGGCATCTGCAAGGTGCTCGACTGGGACATCCCGGAGACGGAGAAGGTCGGCGTCGCCGCGGCGACGGCGGGAAACTGACGCACATGACGCAGACGTACGACGGCGGTGAGCTGCTCATCGACGCGTTCACCGACCTCGGCGTCGACGTCGTCTTCTGCTCGTCGGGGTCCGAGTGGGCCCCGGCGTGGGAGGCGTTCGCTCGTCGCCGTGCCGCCGGAGAGCCAGCGCCCCGCTACCTCGACCTGACGCACGAGACCGTGGCCGTGGGCATGGCCACCGGCTACGGCCTCGTGACCCGTCGCACCCAGGCGGTGCTCCTGCACGCGACGCCGGGCCTGCTGCAGGGCTCGATGGCCGTGCACGGCGCGCTGCTCGCCGGTGTGCCGATGGTGGTCGCCTCCTCGGAGTCGACGACCTACGGCGACGGCCCGGGGCAGGACCCGGGCGGCCAGTGGTACCGCAACCTCTCGATCGTCGGCGGCACCCACCCCGTGGCCGAGCCGTGGACCAAGTGGTCGCAGCAGGTCGGATCGGTGAGCGTGCTCTACGAGCTCGTGAAGCGCGCCGGCGAGCTCTCGGCTCGTCAGCCTGCCGGGCCCGTGTACCTGAACGTGCCGCTCGAGATCCTGCTCGAGGAGACGCCCCCGCCTGTGCAGCGCAAGGAGGTCGTCACCCGCGGCCGCCGCGTCAGCGCACCGGAGGACGTCGCCGAGGTGGCCGCGCTGCTCGCCGCCGCCGAACGGCCGATCGTCATCACCGAGACGGCCGGCCGCGAGGAGGGCGGGTACGACGCGCTGCTCGAGTTGTGCGACGCGCTCGGCGTCGGCGTCATCGAGCCGAGCTCCGCGGTGTGCGCGAACTTCCCCAAGGGGCATCCGCTGCACCTCGGCGGCGAACTCGACCCGTACGTCGACGAGGCCGACCTGATCCTGCTGGTGAACTGCCGGGCGCCCTACTACCCGCCCAGCCGCAAGCCGGCCAAGGCCAAGACGGTCGTCATCGACGAGGTGCCGCAGCGCCCGCACATCGTGTACCAGGTGCTGAACGCCGACCACTACCTCGAGGGCGCACTGCCCGAGACCCTCGCGCAGCTGCGCGAGGCGACCCTCGCCGCGGGCGACGCCGAGCGCTTCCGAGCGCGGGCCGCCACGTACGCGCCGGGACACGACGCGTGGGCGGCGAAGACCGAGGCGGCCGAGGCTTCGGCAGGGGCATCCGGCGTCATCGAGCCCGTGCTGCTCGCCAAGGAGCTGCGCGCGATCGTGCGGGAGACCGGCGCGACGGTCGTCGACGAGACGATCACGCACAGCCGGGTCGTGCAGCGGCACGTCGGCTGGGACCGCCCCGACGCGTACTTCTACGTGCAGGGCGGCCTCGGCCAGGGCATCGCGGTCGCGCTCGGCGTGAAGCTCGCGGTGCAGGACGGCGTCGTGATCTTCACCGTGGGCGACGGGGCGTTCCTCTACAACCCGATCGTGCAGTCGCTCATGACCGCGAAGGACCTCGGCCTGCCGGTGCTCATCGTCATCTTCAACAACAAGAAGTACCTGTCGATGAAGATGAACCACCTGCGCTTCTACCCAGAGGGCTCCGCAGTGCAGGAGGACGACCACCTGGGCGTCGACCTGTCGACGCAACCCGAGCTGAGCGCGTTCGCCGCGCCGTTCGACATGTACCACGCCGCCGTCGACGACCCCGACGAGCTCCCCCGGGTGCTCCGCGAGGCGACCGACGCCGTCATCTCCGGGACGACCGCGGTCGTCAACGTCGCGGTCTCGCGCTAGTCCTGCGCGGGGCGCGACCGTGCTTCCCGCCCCGCGCACCACCACCGAAAGGCTTCAGCCCATGCCAGTCACCGTCTCCCCCTCGGTCTTCGAGGGATTCATCCGCGACATCTTCGAGGCCGTCGGCGTGTCCGCCGAGGACGCGGCCGCCGCCGCGCCGTCATTCGTCTGGGCGAGCCTGCGCGGCGTCGACTCGCACGGGGTCTCGCGCGTTCCCCGGTACGTGGAGATGTTCGGCAAGGGGGTCGCGAACCCGACTCCCGAGATCACCGTCGACGACTCCGCACCGGCGGTGTCCGTGATCGATGCCGACTTCGCACCCGGCCCCGTGGCGCTCACCCGTGCCGTCGGGATCGCCGTCGCCAAGGCGAAGACCCAGGGAGCGGCCGTCGTGTCGGTCCGCAACACCGTGCACACCGGGGCGATCGGGTACTACGTGTCCCTCGTCGCCGAGCAGGGACTCGTGGGCATCGGCATCGCCGCCGGCTCGCCGATGATGTCGTACGAGGGCGCGGTCGGCGCCTCGGTCGCCACCAGCCCGCTCGCGATCGCCGTTCCCCGCACCGGCGCCAAGCCTCCGGTGCTGCTCGACATGGCGAGCTCGCTCATCGCGATGGGCAAGATCGCCCAGGCGAAGCGCACCGGCACGCCGCTCCCCGAGGGGTCTGCCACGACCGCCGACGGCACGCCCACGACCGACCCCGAACTCGCCAAGGTGCCGACGCCGCTCGGCGGCGCGAAGGGCTCCGGCCTGTCGCTCATGTTCGAGCTGCTCACCAGCGTGCTCGTCGCCGCGCCGATCCTCACGCCGTACCACGGCGGACAGAAGAAGCACCGCCAGAACGCCACGCTCATCGTGCTCGACCCCGCCGCCTTCGGCGGCGCCGAGGCGTTCGCCGCGGGCGTCGACGCGACTGTCGACACGATCCACGACCTGCCGAAGTCCGAGGGCGTCGAGCGCATCCTCGTTCCCGGCGAGCGCAGCGCGGCCACGGCCGCGGGCCGTTCGGCCGACGGCATCCCCGTGGGCGACAAGCTCTGGACCGAGCTCGTCGAGGTCGCCGGGACGCTCGGCGTCACCGTGCCGGAGGTGGGCTGACCATGGCGCACCGCTGGCAGCTGCCCGAGTACGGCGGCATCGACGCGCTCGAGTACGTACCGGCCGAGATCGCGGCCCCTGCGATCGGTGAGGTCACCATCCGCCTGACCGCCGTGGGCGTGAACCCGTCGGACGCGAAGTCCCTCGCGGGTGGCTGGAACGCCGACCCGTCGAAGCTGCCGCTTCCGGTCGGCCAGGAGGCCGCGGGTATGGTGACGGCGATCGGGCCGGACACGGAGATCGCGACCGGACCGGTGGCGGTCGGCGACCGCGTCGTGGCGTTCAAGATCGCCGGCGCCTTCGCCGACGAGGTCACGGTCGCCGCGAAGGACGTGTTCGCCCTGCCCGACTCGGTCGACGACGAGACCGCCGCGGGCCTGCTGCACGTCGGCGTCGTCGCCGCCGAGCTGCTCGCGCTCTCGGGCGCGAGCGAGGGCGAGACCCTGCTCGTGCACGGCGCCTCAGGGTCGGTGGGCGTGCTCGTCGTGCAGCTCGCGCGCCGCGCCGGCGTGCGCGTGATCGGCACCGCGTCGGAGGCGAATCGTGACAAGGTCGCCTCGTTCGGCGCCGAGCCCGTGGTCTACGGCGACGGGCTCGCCGATCGCGTGACCGCCCTCGCCCCGAACGGGGTCGACGCCGCAGTCGACGCGGCGGGCACGGCCGAGGCACTCGAGGTCTCGCTCGCCCTGGTCGGCGACCACGCCCGCATCGCGACCCTCGCGCCCGGCAAGCCGGCGCAGGAGGCCGGCGTGCACATCTCCGCCGGGATGCGCCCCGACTCCATCGCCCGGCGCGGGCCCCTGCGCGCCGTCATCCTCGGGCTCGCCGCCGACGGAGCGATCGCGCTCCCGATCGCGGCCACCTACCCGCTCGTCGAGGCCACGGACGCGCTGCGGCTCGTCGCATCCGGCCATCCGGGCGGCAAGGTCGTGCTCACCCCCTGAGTGCACGACCCGTGCGCAGCCAGGTGCGCACGTTCCCCCTGAAACAGTCGTCCCCCGGTAGCCGCGAGGCTCCGGGGGACGACTGCGTTCGGCGGGGTCGGCTCCGGGCGAACCCGGCCCACGGTTCGGCTATCTGCAGCGTAGAAGTGCTGCCATGTGTAGCGTTCGGCGTCAGCGGCCGCCCATCTGGTCTTCTGCGGTGAGGTGCTCGACGGTCTTGCCCGTGTCGGCGAAGGTACGGGTGACGTAGGCGCCCGGGTAGATCCAGAGGATGCGCATGGGCACGTCACCCGTGTTCTGGTAGCGGTGGAAGACGTCGGCCGGCACGTACGCGGTGTCGTCCTTCACGAGTTCGCGGCGGATCAGCCCCTCCTCGGGGTCGTGCACCTCGACGAAGCCCTGCCCGTCGAGGATCAGGACCTGCTCGCCGCAGTTGTGCGAGTGCAGCGGCGCGCCCGCGCCGACCGGGTACACGCTGATGCCGGTCGTCACGTCGTTGTCGCCGCCGGCGGTGTCCTTCGTGATGAGCGGCCAGGTCTTCACGGCGCCGCCGCGGTCGAGCACCTCGATCTCGGAGAAGATGCGGATCGTGGTCATGGGGTACCTCCTGGGTCGGGCTGTGGTGCGGGTTCGGTCTGGGCGTCGCGCAGTGCATCGGACACTGCGGCGAGGGTCGCCTCGTCGGCGAAGATCAGGGCGTCGCGGATGCTGCGGCCGGGCGTGTACAGGGCGTTCGCCCGCACCGCGTTCGCGAGGAACCGGTTCGGGCGTTCGGCCAGGGTGGCGTGGAACGCGCGGTACGCCTCGGGTGCGTCGACGAGGTCGGCCAGCGACCCGTCGAGGTCGACGGGCGGCGCGGCCGGCGCAGCATCCGTCGCGCACCACCACTCGTGGCTGCCCGAGCCGACCTCGTGTCGGTTGCCGTCGGGGAGTTCGACCACGGCAGTGGTGTTGGCGGGCACCTCGGCGAACACGCGCAGGCGGTCACCGACGCGCTCCCAGCCCGATGCGGCAGGGCCGTACGGCGTGAGGTGGCTGGCGTTCGCGTGCGTCAGCCGGGTGAGCGGGCGCGGGGCGATGCGGATGCGACGGTAGCCCGGAGCGTCCGGCGCGAGCCCGGCCACCGCGGTGTGCAGCCAGTCGGCGACCGAGCCGAGGGCGACGTGGTTGAAGCTGACCATTGCGCCGGGGTTCAGCGAGCCGTCCTGGCGGAGGCCGTCCCAGCGCTCCCACACCGTGGTCGCGCCGACGGTGACCGGGTACAGCCACGACGGCGACTCGGTCTGGAACAGGAGTCGTTCGGCGGCATCGACGTGCCCGGCCGCGGTGAGCGCCTGGGCGATGATCGACGTGCCGACGAGGCCGGTGGCGATGCGGTAGCCGTCGCGGCGCACGACGAACGCGAGCCGGTCGCCGACGCGCCGACGGAGCGCGGGGTCGTCGACGAGGTCGAAGGCGATCGCGAGCGCGTAGGCGGTCTGTGTGTCGCACATCATGCGGCCCGACGGCGAGACGAACGCGTCGACGAAGGCCCGGCGGGCCGCGGCAGCGGCGTCGGCGTACCGGGTCGCGTCGTCGACCTCGCCGAGCGCCGCCGCGATCTCGGCGGTGAGCTGCGCGGTGCGTGCGAGGTACGCGGTCGCGACGATGTCGGTGTCGGTGCGGCCGCGCGCGGGCGCGTTCGGCGGGGCGTTCGGGTCGAGCCAGTCGGCGAGCTGGCGGCCGCTCGTCCAAAGCCCCTCGGGGTCGCGCCGGCCGAGCACGAGGTCGAGCCATGCGCGCATGCCCGGGTAGAACTCCTCGAGGATCGTCCGGTCGCCGGAGGCGTCGGCGAGCACGCGCGGCACGATCGTGATCGCGTCGCCCCACGCGGCCACGGGCCCGCGGTCGGAGAACCCGGGCACCACGTCGGGCGCGAACAGGGGCACCAGCCCGCCGAGGCGGCGCTGCTCGATGGCGAGGTCGCGCAGCCAGGAGCGCAGGAACGCGTGGCAGTCGACGAGGAACGCCGCGGTGGGCGCGAACAGCTGGGTGTCGCCGGTCCAGCCGAGGCGCTCGTCGCGCTGCGGGCAGTCCTGCGGAACGGCGAGGTAGTTGCCGCGCACCGTCCAGACGACGTTCTCGTGAAACCGGTCGAGCGTGGCATCCGAGCTCTCGAACCACCCGGTGCGACGCAGATCGCTGCCGAGCACCACGGCCTCGACCGCGGTCTCGTCGAACTCGCCCGGCCACCCGTCGAGGTCGGCGTAGCGGAATCCGTGGAAGGTGAAGCGCGGCTCGAACACCTCCTCGCCGGCACCGGCGAGCGTGAACGAATCGGTCGCCTTCGCGCGCCGCAGCGGGCGCAGCGCGAGCTCGCCCTGGTCGAGCACCTCGGCGTGGCGGGCGGTGATGGTCGTGCCCTCGGGGCCGGTGACGCGCAGGCGCAGGCGGCCGACGAGGTTCTGGCCGAAGTCGAGCAGGATGCGGCCGCTCGGCGTGCGCGTGACCGCGACGGGTGCGCGGGTCTCGATGCGACGCACCGGCGGCGCCATGCGCGCCTCGACGCCGGCGAGCGGGTCGTCGGTCACGACCGCGGCGGGCCAGGCCGAGTCGTCGAATGCGGGCAGGTCCCAGCCGGCGGGCAGGCGCCGCGCGTCGACCTGCTCGCCGTCGTACAGGCTGCTCGACACGACCGGTCCGCGGCTCGCGCGCCAGCGGTCGTCGGTGGCGACCACCTCGCGGCGGCCGTCGCGGTACTCCAGCTCGAGCTGCGCGGCGAAGCGCGGCTGCTCGCCGTGGAAGCGCTTCGGCGCGGTGAGCACGTGGTACTCCTCGGTGAACCAGCCGCCGCCGAGCATCGCGCCGAGCGCGTTCACGCCGGGTCGCACGTCGGCCGTGACATCCGCCGTCTCGTGCACCACCCGATCGCGATAGCTCGTCCAGCCGGGGGTCAGCACGGCGTCGCCCACCTCGGCGCCGTTCAGGGCGACGTCCACGACCCCGAGCGCCGTCCAGTACAGGGTCGCGCGAGCCAGGTCGCCCTCGACCACGAACTCGCGGCGCAGCAGCGACGGCTCGCCCGGCGCGACGGGGTCGGGCAGCGCGATCGGCTCGGCCACCCACGCCTCGGGGAACGCCGCCCACACGTCGAGCGGTGCGCTCCAGTCGGTCACGTCGCCCGCGGTCGATGCCGCGCGCACGGAGATCCGCGCGTGCTCGCCGGGGGCCAGGGGTGCGAACGGCCAGTCGACCAGCACGCTGTCGCGACCGTCGACGCGGTGCACCTCGTCGCCGCGCCGCAGTTCGGCCCACGCCTGGAGCCAGCCGGGGGTGCCGGCCGCGACCGTCCACGACAGGCGCGGCACGGGAGTCGCGACGGCGGACGAGTCGGAGCGCAGCTCGGCGGTGAGCGCGGAGATCAGGTGGGGCACCAGATCACGCTACGCGCGGGCACGGTTCGTGCGATGCACGCTGAGGTTGCCGCCCGCGCCCTCCCGGCGGGCGGTCGCGCCGCCTACGCTCGGCCCCATCACCAGCGCATCGCCGCGCCCACGCGCCACCCAGGAGGACCCATGCGACTCGACGTCACGCCCTACGACGACATGACCGACCGGCAGCGCGAGCTCGCCGACCGCATCATCGCCAAGCGCGGCAAGATCGGCGGCCCCTTCAAGGTCTGGCTGCACAGCCCCGAGCTCTGCGACCGCACGGAGTCGCTCGGTGCGTTCGTGCGCTTCGACTGCAGCATGCCCGAGCGCATCCGCGAGTACAGCCTGCTCGTCGCCGCCCGCTACTTCGACGCGCAGTTCTCCTGGAACGCCCACGTCGACAAGGCGATCGAGACCGGCGTGCCGGCCGAGGCGATCGAGGCGCTCGCGAACTGGGGCGAGCCCGACTTCGGCGACGACGCCGAGCTGGCGGCCTTCCACGACTTCGCGGTCGAACTGCTCACCACGCACTTCGTCTCCGACGAGACGTTCGCCCGCCTGAAGGAGCTGTTCAGCGACCAGCAGCTCGTCGACGCCATCGGCCTGCTCGGCAACTTCACGATGCTGTCGATGTGCCTGAACACGTTCCAGGTCGACCTGCAGCCGAACCGCACGCCACCGTTCCCCGACGTGCGCGGCTACGCGAAGGTCGAGCCCGCGGAGGCGTGAGCCCGGGGCATCCGCCCGCCGTCGCTCAGGCTTCGGCGGGCTGGCTCCGGAACCAGTCGGTCATGAAGTCGAGGAAGACCTTGACCCGCTCGGGCGTGCGTCCGCCCGGGCCGTGCACGGCGTACAGCGATCGCGCCGGCGGCGCGTGCTCGGGCAGCAGCTCGACGAGCGACCCCTCCGCGAGCCGCTGCACCGCCGGACGCCGCGGGATCAGTGCGATACCGCAGCCGGCCTCGACGAGCTTCTCGATGACGAGGTACGAGTTCGCCACCACGGCGGGGTTCTGCACCTTGTGGTGGATGGTCTCCGAGCCGGAGCCCAGGCGCCAGACCGGGTCGTTCGGATGCAGGATGCAGTCGAATTCCGCGAGCTCGGCGACCGTCGCGGGCCGGCCCTTGCGCCGTACGTACTCCTCCGACGCCACGAGCAGGAACGGCAGCTCGGAGACGCGGCGGATCAGCACGTTCGAGTCGCGCAGGTCGCGCGTGTGGAACGCCACGTCGTAGCCGCGGTCGAGGAAGTCGTAGTTGCGGTCGGACATGCCGCCCAGCTCGAACTTCACGTGGATCTTCGGATGCTCCCGCACGAACGCCGCGATCGCGGTGCCGAGGTCGAGCGTGCCGATCCACTTCGGGCAGATCACGGAGATCGGCCCCTCCGGGGCATCCTGCGAGTGCGAGAGCTTGTGGTCCTCGTCGTCGATCTCGTCGAGGATGCGCTCGGCGAACTCGGCGTACTGCTGGCCGGCCTCGGTCAGGCTCACCGAGCGTGCCGTGCGGTTCACCAGGCGCACGCCGACCTGCTTCTCGAGGTCGGCGACGTGACGCGAGACGAGCGAGCCCGAAATGCCGAGTTCGCGCGCAGCGCCGCTGAAGCTCGACGATCGAGCGACCGTGACGAACGTGCGCATGATGACCAGGCGGTCCATGTGCTGCCTCCTCCACGCCGACGTGGACGGCGCCGGCACCGGTGACCAGCGTAGCCCGACCATCCACGGACGGTCGGTCGTGCGCCGCCGCCGATGCGAGGATGGAGGCAGCCGCACGAGCTTGCACCATTAGCTTGCGGCTCTGGGTATATCTGGCATCGGCGCAGATACGTAGCGTGTGGGCACAGCACCACCGGTGAGCCCGACCAACCCGCAGGGCGCATCGCATGAACACGCTCGACCCGCGTGAAACGGGTCACTACGCAAGGAGGCGTCAGAGCATCATGAAGTCCATCGCACTGAGGGCGGCGGTCCCGCTGGGAATCGCCGCACTCCTCCTCACCGGTTGCACGTCGACCGATGAGACCCCGGAAGAGACCGCAGCAGAGGCATCCGGCACCCTGCGCCTGAACTTCGGCGCATTCCCCGAGACCTGGACCCCCGGGTACGAGTTCGAGGGCGGTCCCATGCGGATCGTCTACGAGAACCTCATCACGCGCGACGACGCGGGCGAGCTCGCCCCGGGTCTCGCGGAGAGCTGGGAGCTGAGCGACGACTCGACGTCGCTCACCCTGAACCTCCGCGAGGGCGTCGTGTTCCACGACGGGGAGCCGTTCAACGCCGAGGCCGTGGCGGTGAACGTCGACACCGTCAAGAACACCCCCGGCCCGTTCGGCGCGCAGCTCGCGGTCATCGAGTCGGTCGACACGCCCGATGAGAACACGGTCGTGCTGAACTTCGCCGGCCCGACCCCGTCGATGCCGGTGACGCTCTCGACGCGCGTGCTGCCCATCGGCAGCCCGGCCGCGATCGAGGACGGCAGCATCGCGACCGACCCGATCGGCACCGCACCCTGGGCGTACGACGCCGAGGGCTCGACCGCCGGCACCGTCATGAGCTTCACCCAGTTCGACGACTACTGGGGCGACGCACCCGGATTCGAGAACATCGAGCTCTACGCCATCCCCGACGACGAGGCCGCAGCCGCTGCCGTCGTGAACGGCGAGATCGACGTGACCGACACCGAGGAGGAGGTGCTCCCCCGTTACGACGGCACCACCGTCGAGACGTTCGAGTACCCCGCCATCCGCAACAACGTGATGTTCTTCGACCGTGGCCCCGGCGGCCTGTTCGAGGACGTCGAGGTGCGGCAGGCGATCTGCTACACGTTCGACGTGCAGCAGATGGTCGACGTGAACGGCGGCGAGGCTGCGACGCAGCACTTCCTCGAGGGCACCCAGGGCTACAACCCCGACATCACGGGCTACCCGACCGACCTCGACGAGGCGAACTCCCTCTGGAGCTCGGCCGGCACCCCGACGATCGACGGTGAGATGATCGCCGCGCCGTTCACCACGACGCAGTCGACCATCTACATGGACCAGGCGAGCCAGCTCGACGGCTTCGGCATCTCGGTCTCGACGGTTCCCCCGCCCGAGTGGTTCCAGGGCTGGAACAGCGGCACCTACCCGATCGGCCTGGGCTCGAACGACGAGCTCACCCCGTTCGAGTGGTACAGCGCATGGTTCGCAGCGGATGCCGGCGGCAACCCGTCCGGCGTCGAGAGCGACGAGCTGAAGTCGGCCGCCGACGCGGCCATCGCGGCCGGCGACTCCGAGGAGGCCGACGAGCTCTGGGCCGAGGTCACGAAGATCATCGCGGACGAGGCGCTCACCTGCGCTCACGCACGCGGCTTCGAGGTCATCGCGTACAACTCCGACACCGTCACGAACGTGAACGCCCCGGCGTACCCGTTCGAGGCGAACAACCTCAACCTTCGTGAGATCACTCCCGCGGGCTGATTCGACACACGGATACCAGTGATACACATGCAGTACACGGCGAGGTGGGAGGACTGATGGGCAAGCTCATCTCCTTCCGCCTCGCCCTTGCGGTCCCCCAGCTCATCCTGGTCGCCCTGGTCGTGTTCCTCATGACCTACCTGGTGCCCGGCAGCCCCGCAGCGGCCATCCTCGGCACGTCGGCGAACCCCGAACGGGTCGCCGCCGTCGAGGCGCAGCTCGGCCTCGACCAGCCGTTCTTCACCCGGCTGTTCACGTGGTTCGGCTCCGCCATCCAGGGCGACCTCGGCAACTCGTACGCCGTCGGCCGGCCGGTCACCGACATGCTCCTCGAGCGCATGCCGGCGACGCTGTCGCTCGTCTTCGGCGGCCTCGTGGTCGCCGTGCTGATCGGGCTGACGCTCGGCCTGCTCGGCGGCACCCGACCCGGCTCGACCACCGACCGGGTGACGACGACCATCACCGCGATCACGGTCGCGATCCCCGAGTTCTGGCTCGGCATCATCCTGCTGCTCGTCTTCTCGGTGCAGCTCGGGTGGGTGCCGGTGCTCGCCTACACGCCGATCGAGGTCGATCCCCTCCGGTGGGCGCAGGGGCTCATTCTGCCGTCGATCGCGCTGGGAGTCGGCTCGGCCGCGCTCATCGCGCGCTCCATGCGCACGTCGATGGCGGAGACGCTCTCGGCGCGCTGGGTGGACACGCTCACCGCGACCGGCATGTCGCGCCGCCGCGTGATCTTCCGGTACGGCCTGAAGAACGCGCTCATCCCCGTGCTCGCCTCGACCGGCCTCACGGTGAGCATCCTGATCGGCGCGAGCTTCGTCGTCGGCCAGGTGTTCGCCTTCCCCGGCATCGGCGACCTCATGCTCCGCAGCGTCATCGGCAAGGACTTCCCGGTCGTGCAGGGCGGCGTGCTCATGATCGCGGTGCTCGTGATCGTGGTGAACCTCGTCCTCGACATCTGCTACGGCCTGCTCAACCCGAAGGCGCGCCCCGAATGACCGACACCTACAGCATCAACCTCACCCGCGCACCGAAGCCGGAGAAGGGGACGAAGTCCCCGTCGAGCGCGAAGCGCATCTTCGACCGCGTGCGTCGCCAGCCGCTGACCGTGGCCGCGTTCTTCGTGATCGTGTTCCTCGCGCTGGTGGCGATCTTCGCCCCGTTGATCGCGCCGTACGACCCGAACCAGTCGGACTACTCGACCCTGCTGTCGGGCCCGACCTCCGCGCATTGGCTCGGCACCAACGACCTCGGCCAGGACGAGCTCAGCCGGCTGCTCTACGGCACCCGCGTGGCACTCGTGGTCGCGCTCGGCTCGGTGCTCATCGCCGCCATGCTCGGCGTGCCGATCGGCCTGCTGCTCGGCTACCGCGGCGGCTGGACCGATCGCCTGGGCTCGCGGCTCGTCGACGTGGCGCAGGCGCTCCCGGGCATCCTGGTGGCCCTCGCGGTCATCGCGATCCTCGGCCGCAGCCTCTGGACGCTGATGTTCGCCATCGGCCTCATCTTCACGATGGGCTTCGCGAGGCTGACCCGTGCGGTCACGCTGACCGAGCGCCACAAGCTCTACGTCGAGTCGGCGCACGTGGTCGGCATGAAGGAGCGCGTGATCATCTTCCGGCAGGTGCTGCCGAACCTGGTCGGCCCGATCATCATCCAGGCCGCCGTGTTCTTCGGCTCGGCGATCATGATCGAGTCGGGCCTCAGCTTCCTCGGCGTCGGCCTCGACCGCGACACCCCCACCTGGGGTGGCATGCTGAGCGGCGCGGTCGAGCACCAGGCGCAGCAGCCCTTCCTCGCGTTCGCTCCCGGCATCGCGATCATCATCACCGTGCTCGCGTTCAACCTCTTCGGCGATGGACTGAACGACGCCATCACGGGCGGCGTGCGCAAGTCGCCGCGGAAGAAGCTGACCACAGCCGAGCTGCCCGGCATGAGCAACGCCCCGACCGCGTCGGCGGCCACGCTCCCCGGGCAGACGTACTCGATGGGTGCGCAGGATGCCGCGACGGCCGCGCCCGACGCGACGAGCCCGTGGGACTCGCGCGCCGACGAGATCCGCACGCCCACCGGCGCGACCGAGACGCTTCCCGACCCGGTCGAGGGCGCGGTGCTCGACGTGCGGGGCCTGTCGGTCTCGCTCGAGCGCCCCGAGGGCGACGTCGTGCCGCTCGTCTCCGGAGCCAACCTGTCGATCGAGCCCGGCGAGATCGTGGGCCTGCTCGGCGAGTCCGGATCGGGCAAGTCGATGTTCGCGAAGGCGGTCATGGGCCTGCTCCCGCCGCGGACGCGCCTCTCGGCCGGCTCCATCATGTTCGACGGCGACCAGATCGCGTTCCAGTCCCAGAGGGCGCTGCGCGCGGTGCGCGGCGCGGGCATCGGCGTGGTCTTCCAGGACCCGCTGTCGGCCCTCTCCCCCGTGCACACCGTGGGCAAGCAGCTCATCGAGCCGCTGCGCGAGCACAAGGGCATGTCGGTCGCCGAGGCGAAGGAGCGCGCGGTCGAGCTGCTCGACCGCGTGGGCGTGACCGAGGCGCGCAGCCGTCTCGACCACTACCCGCACCAGTTCTCGGGCGGCATGGCCCAGCGCGTCGCGATCGCGATGGCGCTCGCCGCCGACCCGAAGCTGCTCATCGCCGACGAGGCGACCTCGGCGCTCGACGTGACCACGCAGGCGCAGGTGCTCGACCTGATCCTCGACCTCCGCGACGAGTACGGCATGGGCGTGCTGCTCATCACGCACGACCTCGGCGTCGTCGCCGAGACGTGCGACCGAGCGGCGATCATGTACGCGGGCGAGATCGTCGAGGTCGGCACCACGACCGACCTGTTCCACGCCCCGCGCCACCCCTACACGTCGGCGCTGCTGGCCGCGAACCCCGCGTCCGACGCGCAGGTCGACCGTCTCCCGACGATCTCCGGCCGCGTGCCGCTCGCCGGGGAGTGGCCGGTCGGATGCCACTTCGCGAACCGTTGCGCGTTCGCGACCGAGGCGTGCACGTCGGCCCCCGTCCCCATCGTCGACCAGGTGCGCTGCGTGCGGGCCGACGAGCTGACCCTCGAGGCGGTGCCCCGATGACCACGACCACCCCGAACACCTCGCATGAGACCGAGGCGTCCCGCGCGGACGAGCCCCTGCTCGTCGTGGAGGACCTCGCGGTCGAGTACGAGTCCGCCGGTGCGGTGCCGTGGCGCCGCAAGGTGTCGCGCGCGATCGACGGCGTGAGCTTCGAGATCTTCCCGGGCGAGACGCTGGGCCTCGTCGGCGAGTCGGGCTCGGGCAAGAGCACGACGGGCCGCGCGATCCTGCGCCTGAACGACGCGGCCGCCGGGTCGATCCGGTTCCAGGGCACCGAGGTGACGACGCTGGGCCGCCGCACGCCGCTGTCGTACCGGCGCGACGTGCAGGCGATCTTCCAGGACCCGAACTCGTCGCTGAACCCGCGCCACGTGGTGGGGCGGTGCGTCGACGACACGCTGCGCACGCACGGCGTGACCGACCCCGGCGAGCGCCGCGCGCGCGCCGAGCAGGCGTTCGACCAGGTGGGCCTGTCGACCGACCACATGCACCGGTTCCCGGCCGAGCTGTCGGGCGGCCAGCAGCAGCGCGTCGCGATCGCCCGTGCGCTCGTGCTGGAGCCGAAGCTGGTCGTCTGCGACGAGGCCGTGAGCGCGCTCGACCTGTCCACCCAGGGCCAGATCATCAACCTGCTGGCCGACCTGCAGGCGATCACGGGCGTGAGCTACCTGTTCATCGCGCACGACCTCGGCATCGTCCGTCACATCTCCGACCGCATCGCGGTCATGCAGCGCGGGCACCTGGTCGAGATCGGCGAGGCCGAGGAGCTGTTCACGAACCCGCAGCACGCGTACACGCGCAAGCTCCTCGGCGCGAGCCCGGCGTCGAAGCCCGAGGGTCGCGACGAGCGGCGTGCGCGGCGCGAGGCGTTCCGCCAGATGCACGAGGCCGAGACGCAGCTGGCCTGACTGCCGCGAGGGCGCCCGTGTCGAGTCGGCACGGGCGCTCTCGCGTCTGCACCGGTGACCGGCCCGACGGGTGCGGCACGCCGGCGCACCGGCATCCGATCAGCTCTGCGCCTGCCACCGCGGCAGGCCGCGCGCCTCGTAGAGGTCCTGCAGCTCGGCGAACGGGATGACCCCGTGCGCGTCGGCCCACTCCTGCCACTGCGCGGCGAGGGACTCCACGAGCTCCGGATGCTCCGCGGCGAGGTCGTACAGCTCGGCACGGTCGACCTCGAGGTCGTACAGCTCCCACGGCGCGCCGAACTCGCGGGCGAGCTTGTACCGGCCGACCCGGATCGCGGCGTTGCCGATGTGCTCCCAGTACAGGGGGCGGTCGGATGCCTCGCCGCCGCGCAGCACGTCGAGCACGTCCGCGCCGGCGATGCCGGAGGGGGCATCCGTGCCCGTCGCCGCCGCGATGGTCGGCAGCAGGTCGGTCACGTGCGCGGGCGCGTGCACGAGCGAGCCCTGCGGGATGCCGCCCGCCGGCCAGGACGCGATGAGCGGGGCCGCGATGCCCCCCTCGTGCACCCATTTCTTGTAGCGGCGGAAGGGCGTGTTCGACAGGTTCGCCCACGGACGGCCGTAGCTCGTGAAGGTGTCCTCGCGCCCCGGCTCGATCGACGGGTCGTTGCCGATCGCGACGTCGCGGCCGTCGCGCGTGGTCGCGGGCGTGACGTGCGGCGAGAGGAAGCGGCCCACGCGCAGCTCCTCGGCCTCGGCGCCGTTGTCGGAGAGGAAGAGCACGAGCGTGTCGTCGAGCCGGCCGCGCGCCTCGAGGTCGTCGAGGAGGCGCCCGACGCCGCGATCGAGCGCAGTGACCTGTGCGGCGAAGACCTCCATGCGGCGCTGCTGCCAGTCGCGGTCGGCGGCGTCCTCCCACGCGGGCTCGTCGGGGTCGCGCGGCGAGGCGGGGAACGGGGCGGGGAACAGCCCGAGCTCGGCCTGGCGGCGCTCGCGGGCCTCGCGCGCGGCATCCCACCCCTCGGCATAGCGGCCCCGGTGCGGCGCGATGTCGTCCTCGCGCGCCTGCAGCGGCCAGTGCGGTGCGGTGTACGCGAGGTACAGGAAGTACGGGCGCTCTTCGCGCGCGGCCCGGTCGACGACCTCGAGGGCGTGGTCGGTCAGCGCGTCGGTGAGGTGGAAGGCGTCGTCGGCGGGCACGTCGACCGGCTCCTCGCCGCGATAGAACGCCTTCGGGTTGAAGTAGCTGGTGCCGCCGCCCATGATGCCGAAGAAGTCCTCGAAGCCACGGCGGGTGGGCCAGGTCTCGTTCGGCTCGCGCACGTCGGCCGAGAGGTGCCACTTGCCGGTGAGGCTGGTCAGGTAGCCGGCGTCGGCGAGCAGGCCGGCGACGGTGGGCACGTCGGGGTCGAGCGAGCCGCGGTAGCCGACCGTGCGGGTGAGCACGCCGATGCCGACCTCGTGCGAGTGGCGCCCGGTGAGCAGCGAGGCGCGCGTCGGGCTGCACCGCGGCGTCGTGGTGAAGCTCGACATCCTCGCGCCGCGCGCCGCGAGTCGATCGAGGTTCGGCGTGGGGATCTCGCCGCCGTACGAGGCGAGGTCGGAGAACCCGAGGTCGTCGGCGAGGATCACGATCACGTCGGGGCGGTCGGTCGGTTCGGGCACGGCACTCCTTCGGGCGTAGCAGTCCGTCCCAGTCTCGGGCCTGCAGGCGTGCACGAGTCGCAAGCATTGCCGACGCCGGGCGCGCACGCTCCCCCTTGCCGACGTCGGCGCGGCGACATACGATTATGAATCGATAACCACTTCGGCGAGGAGGCCCCATGGACGACACCGACGTCGACGCGACGTTCGTCGAACTCGCGGCGGTCGCCAACGACATCGTCCGCGAGATGCGCGTGCGCAGCGCGGCCACCGGCACGGATGCCCCGCTCACGCAGAACCTCAGCCAGATCATGAGCTGCGTGCACGGCGCGCCCGGCAGCACCCCGTCGCAGATCGCCACCCGCACCGGGCTCCAGCGGGCGAACGTCAGCACCGCGCTCAGGGAACTGCGCGAGCGCGGCTTCGTGGAGTCGGTGCCCGACGAGCACGACCGCCGTGTCGTGCGCATCTTCTCGACCCGAGCCGCGGACGACACGCTCGCCTCGCTCCGCTCGGGCTGGGCCGCCGTGCTCGCCGACGCGTGGGACGGCGACCCCGACGCGCTCGCCCGCGCGACCCGCACCCTCACGGCCCTCCGCGACCGCCTCACCGCGGCCGCCGAGCCTGCCGACCTCTCCCTCCCCACCCGCTGAAAGGCCCACCGCAATGGCGATCGAACGCATCGAGTCCGTCACGTACGGCGTCGACGACATCGACGAGTGCGTGCGCTTCTTCAGCGACTTCGGACTGTCGCTGCGCGAGCACGCCCCGGAGCGTGCCGTGCTCACGACCCAGGTCGGTCAGACCGTGGTGCTGCGGCCGATCGGCGACCCCGACCTGCCCCCGTCGGTCGAGCCGGGCAACCCGGGCATCCGCGAGGTGGTCTGGGGCGTCGACTCGCAGGAGGCGCTCGACGCGCTGGTCGAGGGTCTCCGCACCGACCGCGAGGTGACCGTCGACGCCGACGGCGTGGCCCACACGGTCGACGAGACCGGCTACGGCGTGGGGCTCGCCGTCACCGAGCCCGAGCACCTCGACTTCGACGTGCGCAAGTACAACAGCCGCGGTCGCGTGGAGCGCTGGAACGAGTCGCACCAGGCGATCCCGCAGATCCGCCCGATCCGCATCTGCCACGTGGCGCTGAACATCCCGAAGGAGGGGCGCTGGGAGGCGATGCACTTCTACACCGATCGCCTCAACTTCCGGGCCACCGACATCGTGAAGCCCATGGGCGTCTTCATGCAGATCGAGGGCGACGACGACCAGCACAACTTCCTGCTCTGCCACCGGCCCGACCGGGCCGGCACCAACCACACGTCGTACGAGGTCTCGGGCTTCGACGACGTGATCGAGGGCGGCAACCACATGATCGAGAAGGGCTGGCGCGAGGCCCGCCGCCTCGGTCGCCACACCGTCGGCTCGAACGTGTTCCGCTTCGTGCACTGCCCCGCCGGCGGCCGCGTCGAGTACGCCGCCGACATGGACCGGGTCGACGACAGCTACGGCCCCAACGTGCACGAGACCACCCCGCCGCACCACATCTGGGTGCTCGAGACCAACCGCGACGCCGAGCGCGGCACCTTCCCCGGCCGGGAGGGCGTCCACGAGCCCTCCGCACCCGAACCCGCCACCCCGCGAGGAGACCGATCATGACGCTCATCGAACCCACCACCCGCAGCCACGCCGCCGAGGTCTACTCGACCGCCCGGCTCGGGCTCTACATCGACGGCGAGTGGCGCGAGGGCGCCGCCGGCCGCAGCTTCGAGGTGCTGAACCCCGCCACCGACGAGGTCGTCGGGCACGTCGCGCGCGCCGAGGCGAGCGACATCGACGACGCGCTCGCCGCCGCCGAGCGGGCCTTCCCCCTCTGGCGCGACACCTCACCGTTCGAGAAGAGCCGCATCCTCATGAAGGCCGTCGCGCTGCTGCGCGAGCGCGCCGAGCGCATCGGCGAGCTCATGGCCATCGAGCAGGGGAAGCCGCTCGAGGCCGCCGTGACCGAGGTGCGCCGCGTCTCGGGCACGCTCGAGTGGTGCGCGCAGGAGACGCGCCGCATCTACGGCCGCGTGATCCCCGCCGACGTCGACACCGACCTGACCGTGCGCTACGAGCCCGTGGGCGTCGTCGGCGCGATCGTGCCGTGGAACTTCCCGGCCGGCTCGCCCATGCGCAAGATGTCGGCCGCCATCGCCGCCGGCTGCGCCCTGGTCATCAAGGCCTCGCAGGAGGTGCCCGCGACCGCGTGCACCCTGGCCGAGGTCTTCCACGACGCCGGGCTCCCGAAGGGCGTGCTCAACCTCGTCTTCGGCCGCGGCGCCGAGACCGCGGAGCGCCTCATCGACGCCCCGCAGACGCGACTCATCGCGTTCACCGGCTCGGTGCCCGTCGGCAAGGAGCTCAACGCGCGCGCGGGCGCGCTCATGAAGCCGACCATCATGGAACTCGGCGGTCACGCCCCCGTGATCATCGCCGCCGACGCCGACCCGATCCAGGCCGCACGCCGCACGTCGGCGGCGAAGTGGGCCAACGCGGGGCAGGTCTGCACCTCCCCCAGCCGCATCTTCGTGCACGAGTCGATCGCCGAGCCGTTCATCGCCGAGATGGTGCGCCTCGCGTCGGAGCTCGTCGTCGGCGACCCGCTCGACCCCGAGACCACGATGGGCTCGCTCATCAACGCCAAGCGCGTCGAGTCGACCGACCACCTCGTGCAGGACGCCGTCGCGCACGGCGCGACGGTCGCCTTCGGCGGCACCCGCCTCGGCGAGCGCGGCCAGTTCTACGCGCCCACGGTGCTGACGAACGTGCCGCTCGACGCCGAGGTCATGAGCGAGGAGCCGTTCGGCCCCATCGCCCCGATCACCACGTTCACCGACGTCGACGAGGCGATCCGCATCGCGAACTCGCTGCCGTTCGGCCTGGCCGCGTACGGCTTCACCGAGTCGGCGTCGACCGCCGACATCCTCGCGCGCGGGTTCGAGGCCGGCATCCTCTCCATCAACCACTGCGGCGGCTCGGTCACCGAGGCGCCGTCGGGCGGGTTCAAGGAGAGCGGCATCGGCCGCGAGTCGGGCCCCGAGGGCGTGCAGGCGTACCTCCAGACCAAGCGCGTCAGCCACAAGCTGCGCTGAGAGGGAGGGACGGCGAGGACATGCGGTACGCACGGTGCGCGATCGACGAGCGCGAGACCTTCGCGCTGGTCGAGGGCGACGAGGTCGTCGAGATCTCGGATGCCCCGTGGCGCACGCACGACCGCGGAGCGCGGCATCCGCTCGCCTCGGTTCGCCTGCTGCCGCCCGTGGTGCCGCCGACCTTCTACGCCGCCGGGTTCAACTACCGGGCGCACAACCGGCACCACGCCGACCTCGGCTACGACCCCGTGCAGGTGGGCGACCGCCCGCAGGTCGGGTACCGGGCGCAGAGCGCGCTCGTCGCGCACGGCGACGCGATCGTGAAGCACGCCGGCATCGAGGGGCGGTTCGAGACCGAGGCCGAGGTGGTCGCGGTGATCGGGCGCACCCTGACCCGGGCGAGCCGTGACGAGGCGCGCGACGCGATCTTCGGCTGGACGATCGGCAACGACGTCAGCGCCCGCGAGTGGCAGCACGCCGACCGCACGTTCTACCGGGCGAAGAACTCCGACACGTTCAAGCCCATGGGGCCGTGGATCGAGACCGACGTCGACCCGCTCGGCCAGACCACGACCGTGCGCCGCAACGGATCGGTCGAGGCGTCGTTCGCGACCGGCGACATGATCTTCGACCCGTACGACTTCATCGTCGAGATGACGAAGACGATCACCCTCCACCCCGGCGACGTGCTGTGGATGGGGGCGGACGGCAACACGCAGATGTCCGTGGGCGATGTCATCGACATCGAGATCTCGGGCATCGGCACCCTCACCAACACCGTCGTCGGCGCACCCGGCGACACCACCCACCAGGAAGGACTCGCATCATGAGCATCACCGACACCGCTCCGAAGCACGTCGAGAAGGGCTTCCAGCTCCCCGAGCCGAAGTTCGACGACCAGGGCCGCAGCATCGAGCCCAAGTACATCCACCACGTGAACTTCCCCACCACCAACGTCGACCGCACGGTCGAGTGGTACTCCAAGGTCTTCGGCCTGAAGCGCGTCATGCCGAAGTCCAACACGCGCGTCGTCCTCATGACCAAGGGCCGCTTCGACCTGCACTTCACGCCGGTCGAGGAGATGGACCGCATGGCGCCGTACCACTTCGCGGTCGAGGTCGAGGACTGGGAGGGCTTCCTGGGCCACCTCGACAACCTCGGCATCCGCCACACGCGCGAGGTCGAGCGGCCCGAGAACCAGTCGAAGTTCTGCTACATCCACGACCCCGACCACACGATGATCGAGCTCGTCTTCCACGGCAAGCGCCCCGCGTAGGCCCGGCCCGACCCACCACACCCGACACGGGTGCGCCCACGCGCGCCCGAAGCACAGCAAGGACGCTCATGCCCAGAGTCGACAACGACGGCACATCCATCTACTACGAGGTGCACGGCGAGGGTTCGCCGATCGTGTTCGTGCACGGTTCCGGCGGACACCACGCGGCGTGGTGGCAGCAGGTCGTCGCCCTGCGCGACGCGCACACGGTCGTCACCCTCGACCTGCGGGGGTTCGGCAACTCCGACTCCGACGAGACCTACGACAGCCTGAACTTCCCGGGCGACATCGTCGCGGTGCTCGAGGACGCCGACCTCACCGACGCCGTGCTCGTGGGCCAGTCGATCGGCGCGGCGGCCGCGCTGAAGGCGGCGCTGCGCGTGCCCGATCGCATCCGCGGGGTCATCCTCGCCCACTCGCTCGGCGGCATCGACGCCCCCGAGGTCACCCCGCTCGTGCGGGCCGACCGCGCCGAGGCCGAGAAGCTGCCGGTGATCGACCGGCTGCTCACGAAGGCGTTCCGCGCGGAGCAGCCGGCGAAGACGTTCCTGTTCACGCAGCAGGGCACGTTCAACACGGCCCGCATGCAGGACCTGCGCAACCTCGCCACCGATGGCCCGACCCCCGCCGACATCGCGGCCTCGGGCCTGTCGGTCGCGTTCCTCGCCGGAGAGCAGGACGCCGTCATCAGCCCCGCGACGGTGACCGCGGCGCACGAGCTCGTGCCCGGGTCGCTGCTCGAGGTCGTCCCGGGCGCGCCGCACTCCATGTACTGGGAGGCGCCCGAGAAGTTCAACACCGCAGTCAAGCAGCTCGTCGACGCGCTCGCGCGTCAGAAGGAGGAGGTGGCCTGATGGCCAACGTCATGCAGGAGGGCGCCGAGGCGATCATGGAGATCGCCGAGCGGGAGGCCCTGCGCCTGGGCAAGGGACTCTCGATCGCGGTCGTCGACTCGGGCGGGTTCATCGTGAGCATCCGCCGCTTCGACGGCGCCCGCCCGATGACCCCGATGATCGCGCTGTCGAAGGCGTACACGTCGGCCGTCATGCAGCGCCCGAGCGCCATGCTGAAGCCCTGGTCGAACTCCGACCCGGCGTTCTTCAGCCAGGTCTCCACGATGGGCCACTTCCCCATCGTCGCGACCGGCGGCGGCGTCACCCTCAAGCGCGACGGCGAGTTCATCGGCGGCGTGGGCGTCTCGGGCGGCACGCCGCAGGAGGACGAGCAGCTCGCGCAGGCCATCCTGACCGAGCTCGGATACGACACCGACTTCGCCGAGTGGGCGGGCGCGAAGAAGCCCGTCGCCGGCACCGACTGAGAGAGGCGCCGACGATGGCGAACTACTACACGTACCGGATCGACAACCACGGCGACGACATCCGCCCGAACGACCTGCAGCTGGCCCGCACGGCGGCGCGGGCGGGCGAGATCACCGCCGACGAGCTGCGTCAGGCGGAGGACGAGGCGATCATCGCCTGGGTGAAGGCCCAGCGCCACCTCACCCTCTCGTGCCTCACCGACGGCGGGTTCCGCAACGGCGACTACCGCAGCCCCGTGCTGCACTCGGTGGCCGGCTTCACCCGCGACCCCGACCGCATGGGCCCGGGCGGCTTCGGCACCTGGGTGGTCGATGCACCCCTCAAGCTGAAGAAGCCGATCGCGAGCGACGACGCCACGTTCCTGCTGGAGCAGACCGGGTTCCCGGTGAAGGTGAAGCTGCCCTCTGCCGCGCACCTCGCCGCCCAGTGCTACGACGAGCAGAAGACCGTGCGCGCCTACCCGGGTGCCGCGGCCCTCGGCGACGCGATCGCCGAGCTGTTGCACGACGAGATCGAGCACCTGTTCGAGATCGGCGTGAAGTTCGTGCAGCTCGACAACCCCGACTACTCCGCGTACCTCGTGGGCGGCGGCAGCCCGCTGCTCACCTTCGACGAGGCCGTGAGCATCGACCAGGCGGTCGTCGCGGGCCTCGAGCGCGAGGAGGACCAGAAGGTCGGCCTCACCGTCGGCTGGGGCGACGACCTCGACGGCACGGTCGACGTCGACCGCGTGCAGCGCCTGTTCGGCACCGACTACGACAAGTTCACGGTGCCGTTCCACACCGAGGCCGCGGTCGCGCAGGACCTGCCGCGGCGCGTGCCCGAGGGCAAGCAGGTCGGCATCGGCATCGTCGACGCGACGGTCGCCGAGCTCGAGGACATCGACACGGTCGTGCGGCGCATCGAAGACGTCGTCGAGGTGCACGACTACGACCGCATCGGGCTGCTGCCCCAGAAGGGCTTCCAGCAGGCCCACTACATTCCGGCGGCGCTCACCATCGAGCAGCAGCGCAAGAAGATCGAGCTCGTCGAGACCCTCGCCACGATGATCTGGGGGAACGAGGCGTGAGCGGCGAGATCACCGTGGTCGCGCGGCTGCACCCCGCGCCCGAGTCGATCGAGCAGGCGTCGGCGGCGGTGCGGGCGGCGCTCGCCGGCATCCGCGCAGAAGACGGATGCCACCAGTACGACCCGCACCTCGCGGACGACGGCTCCTTCCTCATCGTCGAGCGCTGGGCCTCGCGCGAGGCGCTCGACGCCCACAGCACCGGTGCCGCCGTGCAGGTGCTCCGCGACGGGCTCGACGGCCTCACGACCGCTCCCGCCGAGGTCACCGTCGCCGAGTCCCTCTGACCGTCCGCACGCTCGCCGAGTGTGCCCGGAACAACGCTCAGCCCGCCCGGTTTCACCGGGCGGGCTGTCGTTTCGGGCACACTCGGCGGTGGGTGTCCCGATGGGAAAAGGGGTCAGGGGGTGAGGAGGGTGAGGACCTCGTGGGCCCAGGCGACGCCGAGGGGGCCCGGGTCCTCGCGGGAGAGCTCGTCGTGGGCGCCGAACGGGCCGACGCGCTCGGCACCGAGGCCCGCGAGCAGCTCGTCGAACTGCTTCGCCCCGCGGTTGTAGCGCTCGCCGTACGACGAGTCGCCGAGGCCGAACATCGCGTAGCGCACGCCCGTCAGGTCGGGCTGCAGGTCGAGCAGGTCGTCGTGCAGGAACTGCGCGAACCCGGGCAGCTCCCCGCCGCCGTGCGTCGCGCACGCGATGAGGTACAGCGTGTCGGGGGCGAATACGTCGGTGCCGGCATCCGCCATGTTCACCGCCTCGACCTCGTGGTCGCCCAACGCGGCACGGATCGCGAACGCGACCTCCTCGGCATGACCCGACTCGGTTCCGAACAGCGCGGTGATCTTCATGCGTCTAGTCTGCGGCCGCGTGCTCGCCCAGGTAGTGCTCGACGACGTAGTCGGCGATCGCGATCGAGCTCGTCGCCGCCGGCGACGGCGCGTTGCGCAGCAGCGTCACGGGGCCGACCCGGTCGACCGCGAAGTCGTCGAGCAGCTCGCCCGCGCGGCCCCAGGCCTGCGCGCGCACGCCCGCGCCCGACTTGTGCGTGAGGTCGCCCATGGTGAGTTCCGGCACGAACCGGCGCGCCTTGCGGAACCAGAGCGGTTTGATGAGCGAGCTCGAGATCTCGTCGACGCCCATCCGCCAGTGCTGCTTCGCGAGCGGCCACGCGCCCGGCCAGCGCAGCGACTCCCAGGTGTCCTTCGCCGACCACTGCAGCCAGTTGTAGCCCTCGCGGCGCAGCGCCGGCACGGCGTTCGGGCCGACGTGCACGTTGTCGTACACGCCGCGCGTGAAGTGCACGCCGAGGAACGGGAAGCGCGGGTCGGGCACGGGGTAGATCATGCCGTTCACGAGGTCGGTGCGGTCGGACGCGAGCTCCCAGTACTCGCCGCGGAACGGCAGGATCTTGGGCGATGGGTCGCCGCCGACGAGCTTCGCGACCACGTCGGACTGCAGGCCCGCACACACGATGAGGCGGTCGAAGACGTCCTCGGAGACCGGGGTGACGACGCGCACCCGACCCTGCTCGACGGCGAGGTCGGTGACCTCGTGGCCGAGACGGATGCTGCCGCCGGCCGCCCGCACGTCCTGCGCCATGGCCTCGGTGATCGACGCGTAGTCGACGACCGCGGTGTGCGGCGAGTGCACGGCGGCGACGCCGGCGACGTGCGGCTCGATCTCGCGCAGGCGACCCACGTCGTCGATGCGGGTGAGGTCGGGCACGCGGTTCTCGTGCGAGCGGCGCTCGATCTCGGCGAGCGCGTCGAGCTCGGTCTCGTCGACCGCGACGACGAGCTTGCCGACCTCGCGGTAGGGCAGCCCCTTCTCGAGGCAGAAGTCGCGGATGGACGCGCGGCCCGCAGCGCAGAGCGTCGCCTTGAGCGACCCCGGCTTGTAATACAGGCCCGCGTGCACGACGCCGGAGTTGTGGCCGGTCTGGTGCTGGGCGAGGCGGCCCTCCTTCTCGAACACCGTGACCTCGTCGCCGCGCTGTGCGAGGGCGCGTGCGAGCGCGATGCCGACGATGCCGCCGCCGACAATGCCGGTCGTGCCCGCCATCAGTGGGTCCGGACCGCGGCGGTCTTGACCCGCGTGTAGAAGCGCAGCGCCTCGGTGCCCTGCTCCTTGAACGGCGAGCCCGACTCCTTGAAGCCGCCGAACGCATGGTGGATGTCCCACCCGCTCGTCGGCTGGTTGACCGAGACCTGGCCGGTGTCGACGGCGTCGACGAAGTGGAACGCCGTGTCGAGGCTGCGCGTGAACACCGCGCTCGAGAGCCCGTAGGCCGAGTCGTTCACCGCGGCGATCGCCTCGTCGAGCGAGTCGACCACGAGCATCGTGAGCACCGGCCCGAAGATCTCCTCGCGCCAGAGGCTGTTGCCCTGCTCCGCCGTCACGAGCAGCGGCTCGACGAAGCAGCCCGACTCGAGCAGGGCCGGGTCGACCGGTGCGCGCCCGATGACCTCGGCACCCTCGGCGATGCCGGCCGACACCCGGCGACGGATGTCGTCCTGCGCGGAACGGCTCACGACCGGGCCCATCTGGGTGCCCTCGGCGCCGCCCGCGCCGACGCGCAGCGCTCCGACGGCCTCGGCGAGGCGGGTGCGCACCTCGTCGGCGACGGCCCGCTCGACGATGAGCCGGCTGGTCGCCGTGCAGCGCTGGCCGGCCTGGCCGAAGCTGCCGGCGACGAGCACGGGCACCGCGAGGTCGAGGTCGGCGTCGGCCAGCACGACGGCGGCGTTCTTGCCGCCCATCTCGGTCTGCACGCGCACGCTGCGCCCCGCCATCGCCCGCTGCAGGCCGAGGCCCACCTCGGTCGACCCGGTGAACGACACGGCGGCGATGCGCGGGTCGGCGACCAGGGCGTCGCCGATCTGCGAGCCGCGCCCCGTCACCGTGCCGAGTGCGCCGGCGGGCAGGCCGGCGCGGTGGAGGATCTCGGCGAGCCGCAGCGTGATGAGCGGCGTCTCGGTCGCGGGCTTGATGACGACCGCGTTGCCCGAGATGAGCGCGGGCGCGAGCTTGCGGGCGGGCGTCAGCAGCGGGTCGTTCCACGGCGTGATGAGCACGACGATGCCGACCGGCTCACGCGTCTGCATGGCGAACGTGCCGGGGCGCCCGTCGGGCACGAGCTCGCCGAACGGCTGTCGGCCGAGGCCGCCGTAGTACTCGAAGAACTCGGCCGACTTCGCGACCTCGATCGTCGCCTCGGCGCGGGTCTTGCCCATCTCGGCGACGATGAGCTCGACGAGGTCGGTCGCCTCGTCGCGGATCAGCCCGGCGGCGTCGAGCAGGATGCGGCCGCGCCCGAGCGGCCCGGCGGCGCGCCAGGTGCGGGCCCCCGCCTCGGCGGCGTCGAACACCGCGCCGAGGTCGGCCGCGGTCATCGCCGGCACGGCGCCCACGATCGAGCCGTCGGCGGGATTGGTCACGTCGATCGAGGCATCCGGTGCCGCATCGACGAACTCACCCCCGATGAGGTTCGGCAGCGTGCTCGTCGTCATCGATGACCTCCTGGTACTCGGGCGCGCCGCGCAGACGGCGGGCACCACACCAGCATGCGCGGCCGGAGCGCCGACGACAATGCACCGACGCGCACGCATATCTTGCCGGGCATTCACGTGGCATCCGTCGCCCTCGCCCGCACGGCGTCGCGCGCCCCGCCCGCTCGCGCCGCACGCCGCGAGTACGCTGGCGCCCATGGCCGTCATCGCGAGCATCGTCGTCGCCCTCGCCGCCCTGCTGCACGCGTACATCTTCGTGCTCGAGAGCGTGCGCTGGTCGAGGCCCTCGACGTGGCGCATCTTCGGCGTGCGCAGCCAGGAGGACGCCGACACGCTGCGGCCCATGGCGTACAACCAGGGCTTCTACAACCTGTTCCTCGGCCTGGGGGCGGGTCTCGGGCTCGTGCTCTACTGGGTCGGCCTCACCGCGGCGGGCAGCGCGCTCGTGCTCTTCACGACGGCGTGCATGGTGCTCGCGGCGACCGTGCTGGTGACGACCGGGCGCGGATACCTGCGGCCGGCGCTGATCCAGGGCACGCTGCCGCTCGCGGGATTCGTGCTGTTCCTGTTCGCCTGAGCTGCGGGTTCGGCTGGGGCGGATGCCCCGCCGGGGCGGAGCCGGCTACTCGTCGGGCGTCTCGGCGTCGGCGAGCTTCAGCGACTCGATGAGCTCGACGGCCCGGTTGGTGCTGACGACGAGGCGCGCGTACTCCTCGCCCGCGACGTCGAGCACGACGGCCTGGCGCTTGCCCTTCACGAGCACGAAGTCGATGCCGCCGTGCGACTTCCACTCCCCCACCGCGACGACGAGCGGCACGACCGAGCCGCGGTGGCGGATGCCGCGCACCCAGATCCACGGATCCTCGGTGATGATCGCCGAGCGGATGTCCTCGCGCTGCACGACCACGTCGGAACGGCGGAACGACAGCGCCTTCTCCGCGGCGGTGAGCTGCAGCTCGAGCCGATCGGAGTGGACGCGGAGGTTGGCCATGCACCCAGTGTGCCCGACTCGTATGCCGGATCCGGTATCGGACGCGCACAAAGCCCGAGTCGGGCTGTGCACGAAACCACGAAGTCAGTCGGCGGGTGCCGCAGCAGCAGCCGCCTTCGCGGCGTCGGGCAGCGCGGCGACGATGCGGTCGATGATCGATTCGTCGTGCGCGGCCGTGACGAACCACGCCTCGAACACCGACGGCGGCAGCGAGACGCCGGCGCCCAGCATCGCGTGGAAGAACGGCGCGTACCGCCACGTCTCCTGGCGCTGCACGCCCGCGTAGTCGTGCACGCCCCCGGCGACCTCCTCGCCGAACGCGAAGCTGAACAGGTTGCCGGCCCGCTGCACGGCGTGCGCGACGCCCTCGGCCGCGAGGTGGCGCGACACCTCGCTCGAGATGACGGATGCCGCCTCGTCGAGCCGCGCGTACACGTCGTCGTCGGCCGCGCGGAGCGTCGCGAGCCCCGCCGCCACCGCGACCGGGTTCCCCGACAGCGTGCCGGCCTGGTACACCGGGCCCGACGGCGCGAGCAGGTCCATCACGTCGGCGCGACCGCCGAGCGCAGCGACGGGCATGCCACCGCCGATGACCTTGCCGAAGGTCATGAGGTCGGGCAGGTACTGGTCGCCCGGGTTCGCGAACACCGACGGCCCCTCGGTCGCGTTCTCGAGGCCCCACCAGCCGCCGGCCGAGACGCGGAAGCCCGTGAGCACCTCGTCGGAGATGACGAGCGCACCGTGCTGGTGCGCGAGCTCGATGAGGGCCGCGTTGAAGCCCGGCGCGGGCGGCACGACGCCCATGTTCGCGGCGGCGGCCTCGGTGATGACGGCGGCGATACGCTCGCCGTGCGCGGCGAACGCCTCGCGTACCGCGTCGAGGTCGTTGTACGGCAGCACGAGCGTGAGCGCGGTGACGTCGGCGGGCACGCCGGCCGACGCCGGCAGGGCGAAGGTCGCGAGGCCCGACCCGGCCTCGGCGAGGAGCCCGTCGGAGTGGCCGTGGTAGTGGCCGGCGAACTTCACGATCACGTCGCGGCCGGTGAACCCGCGTGCGAGGCGGATCGCGCTCATGGTCGCCTCGGTGCCCGTCGAGACGAGCCGCAGGCGCTCGACCGGCGAGACGCGCTCCTCGATGAGCTCGGCCAGCTCGGTCTCGACCGGGGTCGATGCGCCGAAGGAGAGGCCGCGGCTCGCGGCATCCTGCACCGCCTCGATCACCCGCGGATCGGCGTGCCCGAGGATCGCGGGCCCCCACCCGGCGACGAGGTCGACGTACTCGCGGCCCTCGACGTCGGTCACGGTGGCGCCGCGCGCCTCGACCAGGAAGCGGGGGGTGCCGCCGACCGAGCCGAAGGCGCGCACGGGCGAGTTCACCCCGCCCGGGATGGCCCGGCGGGCACGGTCGAACAGCTCGGCGTTGACGTCGACGTGCGCGACGCCCGCGGCCTGCTGGGTGCTGAGGTCGGTCATTCGATGTCTCCTGCGGTGATCCAGCGGGCGAGCTCGGTCGCCCAGTAGGTGAGCACGGCGTCGGCGCCGGCGCGTCGGATGCCGAGCACCGATTCCGCGACGGCGCGGCGCCGGTCGATCCAGCCGTGCGCGGCGGCCGCCTCGATCATGGCGTACTCGCCCGACACCTGGTACGCCCAGACGGGCACGTCGCTGGTCGCGGCGACGTCGGCGAGCACGTCGAGGGAGGTGCCGGCGGGCTTGACCATCACGACGTCGGCGCCCTCCTCGATGTCGAGCACGGCCTCGCGGGTGCCCTCGCGGCGGTTGGCCGGGTCGAGCTGGTAGGTGCGGCGATCGCCGTCGAGCGTCGACTCGACCGCGTCGCGGAACGGGCCGTAGAACGCGCTCGCGTACTTGCCCGAGTAGGCGAGCAGCGCGGTGTCGGTGTGGCCGGCCGTGTCGAGCGCCTCGCGCACGGCGGCGACCTGGCCGTCCATCATGCCCGAGAGGCCGAGCAGCTGGGAGCCGGCGCGCGCCTGCTGCAACCCCATCTCGGCATAGCGCTCGAGGGTCGCGTCGTTGTCGACCACGCCGTTCGCGTCGAGCAGGCCGCAGTGGCCGTGGTCGGTGAACTCGTCGAGGCACAGGTCGGTCTGCACCACCAGCGCGTCGCCCGCCTCCTCCCGCACCACGCGGGTCGCGACGTTGAGGATGCCCTCGGGATCGGTCGCCCCCGAGCCGCGCGCGTCGCGCACCTCGGGCACGCCGAACAGCATGACGCCGCCGACGCCGGCCTCGGCGGCATCCGTCACCGCACCTCGCACCGAGTCGAGGCTGTGCTGCATCACGCCCGGCATGGAGACGATCGGCATGGGCTCGCTCAGCCCCTCGCGCACGAAGATCGGGAGCACGAGGTCGGCCGGGTGCACGCGGGTCTCGGCGACCAGGCGGCGGAACGCGGGCGACTGGCGGAGCCGGCGGGGACGGATGCGGGGGCGGGGCGCGGCACTCACCCGACCAGCCTACGCGGGCGTCGCTGCACGCTCCCCGGGAGCGCCGTCCCCCGGGAAGTGCGGCACTTTTCAGGAGCGCCGGCGGGGCCGGTGGTGGAATCCGGCACATCCGGCCCGAGCGCGCTCGAAACCGGCCGTGTCTCGTCAGTTCGACGCCGGATTCCACCACGCCCCGCCGGCCGCTCCTGAAAAGTGCCCACCACCCACGGGATTCGGGGGCGGGCGGGGCGGCGTGCTAGCGTCCTGCGACGACCGGCGGCGAGGTGGCCGCGGGCGGAACCCGAGGACCCCCATGCGCACGACCCCCCAGCCCAGCCCCGCACCCGCGAACGAACCGGTCGCCCGGCGACGGCGCCGCAGGCTCCGGCTCGACGGGGCGGTGTGCGTTGTGACCGGCGCGGCGAGCGGCATGGGGCTCGAGTCGGCGCGGCTGCTCGCCCGCCGCGGCGCGCGCCTCGCACTGGTCGACCGCAATGCCGACGTGCTCGCGGAGCTGGTCGAGGAGTTCCGGGCGGTCGGCACCGAGGCATCCGCCCATGTCGTCGACCTCACCGACCTCGACGCCGTCGCCGCCCTGTCCGACGCGGTGCTCGCCCACCACGCCCGCGTCGACGTGCTGCTGCACTGCGCCGGTGTGTCGATGCTCGGCACGTTCGAGCAGCTCACGCTCGACGAGTTCCGCTGGGTGGTCGACGTGAACCTGTGGGGCACGGTCGCGCTCGCGAAGGCGTTCCTGCCGCTGCTGCGCGAGCGGCCCGCCGCGCACCTCGCCAACGTCTCGAGCCTGTACGGCCTCGCCGCGCCCGCCGGACGCGTGCCCTACGTCACGTCGAAGTTCGCGGTGCGCGGGTTCACCGACGCGCTGCGGCACGAGCTCGAGCGCACCGACGTGACCGTCTCGGCCGTCTACCCGGGCGGCGTGCGCACGGGCATCATCCACCACGCGCGCGTCGCGGCGACCGTCGACGCCGACGTGGCCTCGCGCGCCGCCGACGCGCAGGCCGCCCTCTACAAGACGACGCCCGAGCAGGCAGCCGAGACCATCGTCGACGGCATCGAGCGCCGCCGACCGCGCATCTTCGTGGGGCGCGACGCGCGCCTCAGCGACCTCGTCACGCGCGTCGCGCCGGTCGGCTACTGGTCGGTCATGCGCGGCATCGTCGCGAAGGCCGGCGACACGGCGCCGACGGCGAGCGCTGCCGCGAACTGAGCGGATGCCCCGGGGCATCCGCTCGCCCGGCCCTGACCGGGCCGGCCGTCAGACCTGCTGGGTCGCGGCCTTCACGACCGCCTCGATGAGCGACTCTGCGCTGCGCTCGGAGGCGACCACGTCGACCCGCAGACCCAGCTCTTCCGCGTCGTGCATGGTCTGCGGCCCGATGGCCGCGACGAGGGTGTGCTCGGGAATCGGTCCGAACTGCTCGTGCACCTGCTCGGCGACGCTGCCCGAGGTCACGAGCAGCGCGCGCACGTTGCCGGCGCGCACGTCGTCGATGACGCTCTGCGCGACCGGCACGCCGACGGTGCGATAGGCGACGACGGCCTCGACGTGGTGGCCGATGGCCGCGAGGCCGATGCTGAGCACCTGCTTCGCGATGGCCGAGCGCAGCGCGAGCACCCGCAGCGGGAACGCGCCCTCGGTCGCCGCGCTCCACTCGTCGAGCAGGCCCTGGGCGGAGTTGTCCTCCGACGGCACGAGGTCGGCACGGTACCCGGCGGCGATGAGCGCGGCGGCGGTCGACTCGCCGACGGCGGCGACCTTGGTCGTGGGCGGGATCACGGCGCGGTGCGAGCTCAGCACGTCGACGGTGGTGGCGCTGGTCACGGTGACCCAGTCGAACGCGCCGGCGGCGAGCCGGCCGAGCGCCGCCTCGAGGGCCGGTGCGTCGTCGGTGGCCGCGAAGTTGATCATGGGGGCGATGATCGGCGAGGCGCCGCGCATGCGCAGGCTCGCGGCGACGCTGTCGCCCCAGGGGCCGCCGCGGGGCACGAGCACGCGCCAGCCGGTGAGCGGCTTGTCGGGGCGCGGGTTGGGGAGGTTGATGGCGCCGGTGACCGGCTCGTATTCGCTCACGGTGCCTCCTCCTTCGGTGCGAGTTCGGCGGCACCGTTGCCGAGGAGCTCTTCGACCGCACGCGCGGCGACCTCTCGGGCGGCATCGGCGAGGTGCGACGCCTGGCGGCTCTCGGGGGTGGCCGCGTGCGAGCTGGTCACCCGCTGCGTTCCCTCGCCACTGTACACAGTGGCCGTGAGGAAGATCAGGTCGTCGTCCACAAAGGAATGGGCCGCGATCGGTGCGGAACATCCGGCCTCCAGGCCGGCCAGCACGAGGCGCTCCGCGAGCACCGTCGCGCGGGTCGTGCCGTGGTCGACGGAGCGGAGCCCGCGCTCGAGCTCGCGCGACGCGCGCTCGGCCCGCACCTCGAGCGCGAGGGCGCCCTGCCCCGGCGCGGTGGGCCAGTCGTCGATCGAGAGCAGGTCGGTCGCGGCATCCGACCGCCCCAGTCGGCCGAGGCCCGCGGCCGCGAGCAGCACCGCGTCGAGCTCGCCGTCTGAGACCTTGCCGAGGCGGGTGTCGATGTTGCCGCGGATGTCGACGGCAGTGACGTCGGGCCGCGCGGCCCCGAGCTGCGCGATGCGGCGCGGCGACCCGGTGCCGACGCGCGCGCCCTCGGGCAGCGTGTCGAGCGTGCGCCCGTCGGCTGCGCAGAGCGCGTCGCGCGCGTCGGCGCGCTTGGGCACGGCGCCGAGGCGCAGCCCGTCGTGCTCGGCGGTCGGCAGGTCCTTCAGCGAGTGCACGACGACGTCGCACTCCCCCGCCAGCAGCGACTCGCGCAGCGCGGTCGCGAAGACCCCGGTGCCGCTGAGCGACGCGAGCGAGGCCCGCGAGACGTCGCCCTCGGTCGTGACGGTGACGTACTCGATCTCCGCTCCGGCCGCCTTGGCCAGGCGCTCGGCGACCTGACGCGTCTGCGCCAGCGCGAGTGCGCTGCCGCGGGTGCCGACGCGGATGACCGTCACGGCGCGATCCCCGCCAGTGCGGGCCGGAACCCGAGGCGCACGTTCTCACAGCAACCGGGCCGGCAGACGTCGTACCAGGGGCCGAGCGGGGTCACGCGCGGCCGCTCGGCGGCGGGCGTGCCCTGCACGCGCTCGAGCACGAGGTCGATGAGCCCCGCGACGTAGGCCGGGTGGGTGCCGGGCGTCGGTACGCGCACCGCGGCGAGCGAATGCTCCTCGGCGGTCTCGAGCGCCTCGTTGTCGAGGTCCCAGAGCACCTCCATGTGGTCGCTCACGAACCCGAGCGGCACGATCACGATCGCGCGGCGGCCGGCCGCGGGCAGCTCCGCGATGGCGTCGTTGATGTCGGGCTCGAGCCACGGCATCGACGGCGGCCCCGAGCGGGACTGGTACACGAGCTGCCAGGGCACGTCGGATGCCGCGGCCTCGCGCATCACGACCTCGGCGACCGCGAGGTGCTGGGCCGCGTAGGCGCCGCCCTCGCCGAAGCCCCGCTCGGCGGGACCCGACTTCGCGGCGTCGGTCGACGGGATCGAGTGGGTCGCGAACAGCACCTCGACCTGGTCGCGGGAGAGCTCCGGGTCGTCGGCGAGCAGCTTCGCGAGCCCGTCGCGCACGCCCTCGACGAAGGGCGTGACGAACCCGGGGTGGTCGAAGAACTGGCCGACCTTGTCGATCTGCACCGTGTCGCCGAGGCCCGTGTCGGCCAGCGCGTCGGCGAAGTCCTCGCGGTACTGGCGGCAGCTCGAGTACGAGCTGTAGGCGCTCGTCGCGATGGCGATGAGGCGCGTCGCACCCGCATCCGCCGCCTCGCGCAGCGCGTCGTTCAGGTACGGATCCCAGTTGCGGTTGCCCCAGATGACCGGCAGGTCGATGCCCCGGCCGGCGAGCTCGGCCTCGAGCGCGGCCTTGAGGTCGCGGTTCTGCTGGTTGATCGGGCTGACGCCGCCGAAGTGGCGGTAGTGGTGCGCCACCTCCTCGAGCCGCTCGTCGGGGATGCCGCGGCCGCTCGTGACGTTGCGCAGGAACGGGATGACGTCGTCCTGCCCCTCGGGCCCGCCGAAGCCGGCGAGCAGGATCGCGTCGTACTCGACCGGCTCGGTGACGTGCTCGGGACCCTGCTGCGCGGCCGGCGTGGCGCCGGGCACGATGGCGCCGACGGCGCAGGGGGCGGATGCCGCGGGGCCGGGCTTGCGGCCGCGGGCGACGTCCCGGCCGGCATCCTCCGCCCCGGTGGAGCCGAGGTTGGCGGCGGCCATTACTGCAGCACCTCGACGATCTCGGCCGTGGTGATGCGTCGGCCGGTGTAGAACGGCACCTCCTCGCGCACGTGCCGTCGCGCGTCGGTCGCGCGGAGGTCGCGCATGAGGTCGACCAGGTCGGTGAGCTCGTCGGCCTCGAGCGGCAGCAGCCACTCGTAGTCGCCGAGGGCGAAGGAGGCCACGGTGTTGGCGACGACGCCGCGGAAGGCGGCGCCCTTGCGCCCGTGCTCGGCGAGCATGCGCCCGCGCTCCTCGGGGTCGAGCAGGTACCACTCGTAGCTGCGCACGAACGGGTAGACCGTGAGCCAGGAGCGCGGCTCCTCGCCGCGCAGGAAGCCCGGCACGTGGGCGCGGTTGAACTCCGCGTCGCGGTGCACGCCCATGGCGTTCCACGTCGGCAGCAGCGCCTTCAGGAGGCGCGAGCGACGCAGTTCGCGCAGCGCCCACTGCAGGCCCTCGGCGTCGGGGCCGTGCATCCAGATCATGACGTCGGCGTCGGCGCGCAGGCCGGAGACGTCGTAGAAGCCGCGCACCGTGATGCCCTCGGCCTCGACGACGGCGACGACGTCGTCGAGCTGCCCCACGACCCGCGGCACGTCGTGGCCATCGAAGTCGTCGGGGCGCGCCGGGTCGATGCGCAGGACAGCGAACAGGGTGTAGCCCTGCGGAGCGGCGGAATCGGACTGGTTCGCGTCGGCTGCCGCTTCGGCAGCGGGGTCTGACATAGCACTATCCTCCCCCCGACCGCGCGAACCGCCAAAAGCCGTGTCGCGTGAGAGCGCGCCTCACGCCACGACCGTTACCCGAGCGTTATGCGACGGACCAGACGCGGAACGTTTCAACTCCTCGCCGCCCCGATTCGGGCCCGGCGGCCGGAGCGCACTACCGACGCAGGGCGCTGAACCGGAAGGCCGCGAAGCCCTCGATCGGCAGCACCTCGACCCGGCCGAAGCCCGCCTCGTGCGCGTACGCCTCGAGCGTCGACTGCCGCATGACCGTGCCCGTGCCGACCGAGCCGGGCGTCGAGCGCCCGTCGGGCAGGCAGATGAACAGGCTGTAGCCGTACATGATGCGGTCGACGTCCTCGGCCGGGGCGGTGAACGACTCCGCCACCGCCTCGTCCATCACGACCACCACGCCGTCGGGCACGAGCGCCTCGCGGATCGACCGCAGCACGTCGACCGGGAACGGCATGTCGTGCAGCGCCTCGAACACGAAGGCCACGTCGTAGGTGCCGGGCGCCGCGAGCTCCTCCCCACCGGCGCGGAAGAACGCGACCCGGCCGTCGACGCCGGACTCGCGTGCGTGGTCGCGCGCGGACTCGAGCGACGGCACGTCGATGTCGTGCCCGTCGATGCGCGCCTCGGGGTAGGCGTGCGCGAGCGCGACCGACGACCAGCCGTGCCCGCAGCCCACGTCGGCGATGCGCGCGCCGGGCCGGGAGAGCAGGTCGTGCAGCCAGGGCACGCTCGCGAGGTCTGGCGCGAGCCGGTGCTCGAACCAGGGCCGGTTGACGTCGCCCTGCGCTTCGCGGGCGTCGTCGCCGAGCTCGGCCCAGGACACCCCGCCCCCGCCCCGGTAGGCGTCGAGCAGCGGGTCGATCGCCCGCGCCGCGGCGGCGAACATGCGCGCGAGCGGCGCCGAGAACGCCAGGGAGTGCCGGTCGGCGAGCACCTCGGCGTGGGCGGGCGGCAGCGTGAAGCGACGGGTGGCGGATGCCTCGGGGCCGGGCTCCGCGCTCGCCTCGAGGATGCCGTAGGCGGCCTGCTGCTCGAGCCACTCGCGGGCGTAGCGCGCGTCGGTGCCGGTCGCCGCGGCGAGCTCGCCGGCGGTGCACGGCTCGCGCGTGAGCACGTCGTACCAGCCGAGGCGGTCGCCGACGTGGATGCTCAGCGTCTCGAACGCGCCGAGCACCGACCCGAAGACGCGCTCGGCGAACGCGTCGACGTCCGGCTCAGGGGCATCCGCCCCGCCCTGCTCCCCCGTCGACATCGTCGCCCCCCGGGTGTTCGCCGCCGGCCCTGCGCCGGCGGCGCGTCAGTCGTCGTCGCCCAGCGCACGCACCACCAGCAGCACGCCCGCCGCGACCACCGCGACGGCACCGAGCCCGATGCCGATCAGGGTGCCGGGCGAGTCGGCGCGCATGCGGCGGAAGCGGGCCATCGCCCGGTCCTTCGCCAGCGCGGCCTGCTTGGGCACGTTCAGCTTGTCTTCCAGCAGGTCGAGGGTCGCGGCGAGGTCGGCGCGGGCCACCGCGGCCTCGGCGCGCGCCTCGACGCGCGACAGGTTGCGCTTCGCCTTGGCGGCGTCACGGGTCTCAGCGCTCATAGTCGCCCACTCCCTTGATCGCGTCGATGTCCTTCTTCACGCTGTCGGATGCGTCGTCGCCCGGAGGCTCCGCACCGCGCTTGAACATCACGATGCCGATGCCGACCAGCACGGCGATGACGAGCAGCAGGATGCCCGACACGATGAGCGCGGCCGCCCAGGCGGGCAGCACGAGCGAGAGCGCCAGGATGCCCGTGGCGATCAGCGTGCCGAGCAGGAAGATCGCCACGAACGCGGCGGCGACCATGAGCCCGGCGCCGATGCCGAAGTGCTTCGCCTTGTAGGCGAGCTCGGCCTTGATGTGCGCGATCTCGGCCTGGACGAGTGCCTGTACCTGCGCCGGAACGTCGCCGACGAGCGTGAAGAGCGAGCGATCCTTGTCCGTGGGTGCAGCCATGCCTGCCCTCCTCAGGTCAGCTGTCGGAGGTGTCCGACGACTTCGACGTGGTCTTCGCACCCGACTTCGTCGTCGAGGACTTGGCGGCCGGCTTCTTCGCGGCCGGCTTCTTCGCGGCGGTCTGCTTGGCCGCCGGTTTCTTCGCGACGGTCTTCGCCTCGGAGGCGCCCTCGGCAGCTGCCTCCTGCACGCTCGACGCGGCCTTGGTGGCCTGCCGCACGAGCTTCTTCGTGCCGTCGAGCACCTTGTCGCTCACGTCGCCGACGCGGGACAGCGCGAATTCCTTCGCGGTGTCGACGCCCTGCTGCACCGACGGCTGATTCCACACCCTCTCGGCTGCCGACTTGATCTGCTCGTAGCGCTCGCGCCCCGCGCGAGTCCCGAGCACGTATCCGGTCGCGAGACCGACGACGAACAGGAGCTTGCCCTTCATGCGTTCCCCTTCTGCGTGCGAGCGAGTCAGAACCCAGCGTAGACCCCGACCCGACCGGCGCAAGGGGTTGCGCTCCGATCCATACCGGTTTCGCCATACGTCAGGCGTCGGTCGGGGCCTCCCCGGCCGCGTCGATGGCGTCCCGACGGATGCGGGCAGCGGCATCGATCGCGTGCGGCACGACGGACGCGAGTCCGGTGCCCGAGACCCACGAGCCGGTGACGACGAGGTCGGTCATCTCGGCGAGCGCGTCGTCGAGACGTGCGACGCGGTCGTCGCGGCCGATCAGCGCGTGCGACGGGGCGTCGCGCCAGCTCGTGCGCACCGAGTCGAGCAGCGCGTCGCGGGTGAGCGGGGTGCCGAGCAGTGCCGATGCGTCGGCGAGCGCGAGGTCGGTCAGCGCCTCGTCGCCGAGCGCGGCGACGCCCGCCGAACCGGCTCGCCCGTAGGACAGGCGCACGAGGTGGCGGCCCGGCCCCGCGGCATCCGCCAGCCACGCCCACTTCGACGTCGAGTGGGTGAGGGCCTTCGCGGTGACCCCGGGCGTGCCGGGCGCGACGAGCACCCCGGTGCCGCGCGGGGCGGCGTCGAGCCCGGGCGCGTCGAGCAGCAGGGTGACGATGTCGAGCGCGGTGCCCTGCGGCCAGTCGAGGTCTGCGAGGCCGGCCCACTCGGCGCGGGCGCCCGCGAGCAGGGGCACGGATGCCTCGGCAGGAGCCGCGAGCACGACGTAGCGCGCGTGCGCCTCGACGCCGTTCGGCGCGTCGGGCGCGTCGGGCGCGTCGCTGCCAGCGACGAGCACGCCGCCGCCCTGCGGGTCCGGGAGCGTCGGATCGGCGTTCACGACCCACCCGCCGCCGTCGACGGCGGTGAGCCCGGTCGCGCGCAGCCCGGTGCGCACGTCGCCCGCGTAGTAGGAGAGGTCGCCGGCGAGCGCGTCGACGAGGCCGCGCATGCCGCCCCGGAACCCGCGGATCGCGCCGCCGGCCCGCCGCTCCGCCGCGAGCTGCGCGACGCCGCCCTGGAGCGACCCGGTGCGGGTCATGGCCTGGTTGAGGCCCGGCGCCACGCGGTCGACGTCGAGCGCGTCGGGGTCGGCCGAGTAGACGCCCGCCGAGATGGGCGTGACGAGCCGGTCGAGCACGGTGTCGCCCATGCGGCTGCGCACGAGCTGCCCGAGGCTGGTGGCCCGGCCGATGCGGAGGATGGGCTGGAGCCGGTCGCGATAGGCGCGCCACGCGCCGCTCCAGCCGATGACGGCGCGCACGTCCTCCGCGAACGGGTTCGCGGGGATGCCGAGCACGCCGGTCTTCGGCATGGGCAGCAGCTTCGGTCCGGCCGCGTCGCCGGGCAGCGCGATCCAGGCGCCCGCCGGGTTCGGCGTCACGATGTCGGCTTCCAGGCCCAGCTCGGTGGCGAGGGTGGCGACCGCATCGTTGCGCGTGGCGAACGACTCCGCACCGGTGTCGACGCGCAGCCCGTCGGCGGGCTCGCCCGTGGCATCCGCCCCGCTCGTCTCGGTCGCGCCGATGACGGCACCGCCGACCACGCCGCCGACCTCGTCGCGCGCCTCGAACACGAGCACGGACAGGCCGACGTGCAGGCACTGGCGCGCGGCGACGAGGCCCGCCACGCCGCCGCCGACGACCACCACGTCGACGTCGACGCGTTCGCGGTCGGGTGCGAGGGCCGGCTCGGGGGCATCCGCTGCGCTCATCGGGTCGGTGCGCATGGGCTCCGTGCTCATGGGCTCAGGCCTCCCAGGCGTGCACGAGCTCGACGATGCGGGTGAGCGCGTCGGGATCGGTCGACGGCGGCACGCCGTGGCCGAGGTTGAACACGTGCGCGGGCGCCGAGCGGCCGCGCTCGAGCACCTCGTGCACCGCGCGCTCGAGCACCGGTGCAGGCGCCGCGAGCAGCGCCGGGTCGAGGTTGCCCTGCAGCGGCACGCCCGCGCCGACGCGCGCGGCGGCGACGTCGAGCGGCACGCGGTAGTCGACGCCCACCGTGTCGGCGCCGACCTCGCGCATGGCGCGCAGCAGCTCGCCGGTGCCGACGCCGAAGTGCACCACGGGCACGCGCGCCTCCGCGCCGTCGAGGGGGTAGGCGAGGTCGTGCACGAACTCGAGCGCGCGCGCCGAGGCGGGCGCCACGTGCGTCTCGTAGTCGGCGAGCGAGAGCGCACCGGCCCACGAGTCGAAGAGCTGGGCGGCGGATGCCCCTGCCAGCACCTGCGTGCGCAGGAACCGGCCGGTCACCTCGGCCGACCACGCCATGAGCGCGGCCCACGCGCCGGGGTCGGCGTGCATGAGCGTGCGGGCGGCCAGGTGGTCCTTCGAGGGGCCGCCCTCGGCGAGGTAGGCGGCGAGGGTGAAGGGCGCGCCGGCGAACCCGATGAGCGGGGTGTCGCCGAGCGCCTCGACCGTGCGGCGCACCGCCTCGGTGATCGGGCCGGCCGCGTCGTCGAGGGTCGCCGGGTCGATCGCGGTGAGCTCGGCGACGGCCGCCGCGTCGCCGTAGGCGCGCCCGAAGACGGGGCCGCGACCGGGCTCGATCTCCACGTCGACGCCGACCAGGCGCAGCGGCACGACGATGTCGCTGAAGAAGATGCCCGCGTCGACGCCGTGGCGGCGCACCGGCTGCAGGGTGATCTCGCTCGCGAGCGCCGGGTCGAGGCACGCGTCGAGCATGCGCGTGCCGACGCGCAATTCGCGGTACTCGGGCAGCGACCGACCGGCCTGCCGCATGAACCACACCGGGGTGGCGTCGGGGCGCTCGCCCCGGTAGGCGCGCACGAGGCGCGACGAGCTGGTGCGGGCGGCGGTGAGCGGGTGCCGGTCGGGAAGGATCACGCGCACCATTGTCGCCCACCGCGGCTGGGCGGTCGCCGGGCGATCGTCGCATGCGTTGTGGACTGCGGCTGCACGATTCAGGCACCTCGCGTACGATGGCGCGCGGCGGACCGGGGGATTCGCCGTGATCCACCACGCACCCCCGGAGGCGAATCGACGAATGGCACCCCCACCGACCGCGTACCGCATCGTCAAGTGGCTGCTCGTCTTCGCCGCACTGGTCGCCGTGGCCGCCGCGGTCGTGGGCGACGGCACGATCGCCCGCATCATCCCCCGCCTGCCCGAGGTGTCGTTCGACGAGCGCGTCATCCTCACGATCCTCGGCGCCGCGGGCCTCGTCATGGTCACGGTGCTCGCGACCCGGCTCGCCTCGATGGCGCGCAGCGCGCGTCGTGTGCGTGCGCTGGAGCGCGCGACGGACGGCGTGGTCACCCCGGCGCTGCGCAACCCCATGCTCGTGAGCGGGCTGCGCACGCTGTTCGACGGCCTGCCCCGCATCGGCTCGCGCGTCGCGGTGCTCGCCGACCTCGAGGGCGTGAGCATCTGGGGCGGCGGCCGCAAGCCGCGCCTCATCGCGACCGCGCCGTGGAACGAGGTGCGCACGATCCGCGCCGACTCGATCGTCGTGGGCGACCGCGAGGTCTCGGTCATGGTGCTGCGCATCCGCCGCGGCGGCACGAGCGCCGAGCTCCCCGTCGCACTCGGCACCGGCCGCGCGGCCGCGTTCACCCTCGGCGGCGCCGACTTCTTCGCCCGCCTGCGCCAGATCAAGTCGTGGCACCGCGCCGAGATCGCCGCAACGACGGGCTCGATCCCGATCATCCGCCCCGAGCAGCTCCAGCCCGCGACCTGACGCGGCCCGCTCCCGCGCGCGCCCTTCGGCTTGAGGGCCGATCCCTCGTCTGAGGGCGAGAACTTCCGCCCTCAGGCGAACAAGTCGCCCTCGGGCGCGGAAGAACCGGCGCGCTCGGCGCAACCGGGTCAGCGAATGCCCTGACGGGGGCGCTTTCCGGGTCGACTACAATCGTCGGGTGCTCATCTGTCTGTCCGCGAGTCACAAGAACGCCGACTTCGATCTCCTGGAGAAGCTGTCGGTGGCGCCGGGCGACCTCGGAGCACGCATCGTCGGCAGCCACGAGTCGCTCGGCGGCTCGGTGATCGTCGCGACCTGCAACCGGTTCGAGGCGTACCTCGACCTCGACGAGCCGTACGGCACCTCGCCCGTCCCCGCCATCCAGGCCGCGCTCCGCGAGGTCGGCGGCGCGACCGGCGTCGACCCCCGCATGCTGCGCTCGACCGTCGAACTCGTGCACGGCAACGCGGTCGCGGAGCACCTCTTCGCCGTGGCATCCGGCCTCGAGTCAGTCGTCGTCGGCGAGGGCGAGATCTCCGGCCAGGTCAAGCGCTCGCTCGAGAACGCCCGCAGGGGCGGCACGACCACCCCAGAGATCGAGCGCGTGTTCCAGCGCGCCGCTCGCGTCTCCCGCTCGGTCAAGAACCGCACCGGCGTCGGCTCTGCCGGCCGCTCCCTGGTGCGCCTCGCGCTCGACCTCGCCGAGAGCCGCATCACCGACTGGGCCGCCACGCGCATCCTGCTCATCGGCACGGGGCAGTACGCCGGCGCGTCGCTCGCGGCGGTGCGCGACCGCGGGGCATCCGACGTGCGCGTCCACTCCCCCTCGGGCCGCGCGACGCGCTTCGCCCGCACCCACGACATCGCCGCCGTGCGGCCGGGCGAGCTCGCCGCCGAGGCATCCGCCGCCGACGTCATCATCACCTGCACGACGGTCGACCACCACGTCATCGACGCCGCGCTGCTGCGACAGGGCCGGGCGGATGCCGCGGGGCAGGCGCCCGTGGAGCGACCCCACCTCGCGCTGGTGCCCGCCGACGACGCGCACGCGCCGGCTGCACGTCAGCTGCTGATCGACCTCGGCCTGCCGCGCAACATCGACCCCGACGTGGCGAGCATCGACGGCGTCGAGCTGCTCGACCTCGAGACCATCCGCATCCACGCCCCGATCGAGGAGCTCAACGCGACCGACGCGGCGCGCACGATCGTCAACCGCGCCGCGCGCGAGTTCTCGGCGCACGGCGAGGAGCTCGACCTGGCGCCGGCCGTGGTCGCCCTGCGCTCGCACGTGTTCGACGTGCTCGACGACGAGATCGCCCGCGCGAAGGCCCGCGGCGACGATGACGGGCGCACCGAGCAGGCGCTGCGCCACATGGCCGGCGTGCTGCTGCACACCCCGATGGTGCGCTCGCGCGAGTACGCCCGGGCGGGCGAGCAGCGCGCGTGGATGGACGGGCTCGAGGCGCTGTTCGGCATCGTGCCCGAGGCATCCGCCGACGCCCCGGCCGCTGCCGAACCCGCCGGAGCGGGAGACGCCGGCACGACCGACGCCGACTCCGCGACCGCCTGAGGCACGCCATGTCCGAGGCCGCGTCCGAGACGTTCGAGCGGCTCATCGGGTCGCGCGGCCGCACGCTCGAGTCGCTCGCGCTGACCGCGGGCATCGTCTCGTTCGCGCTCGTGGGCGCGATCGCCATTCCGGTGTTCGGACTCGAGGACGCACCGATCTCGGGGCCCGACTCGATCGGCCAGTACTCGGCGATCGCGTGCGGCGTCATCGCGATCATCGCGTTCGTGGCGGGACGACTCATCGTCTCCGCGCGCGAGGGCGGCCTGCGGATGCGGGTGCTCGACGTGCTCGACCTGGCGGCGATCGCACTCGCCCACGGCGCCATCGCGCTGCTGACCTGGACGCTCGCATCGGTGCTGCTCGCCGACGCGTTCATCGGCGCGGAGGTGTTCGCCCTGCCGCTGCTCGTGATCGCCGGGGCGGCCGGTGCGCTGACCGGCTACGTCGCGTTCTCCTCCGCCGTGATCATGGACCTCTCGCTGCTCGCGGTCGTGCTCGCCGTGTTCCTCGTCGAGGGGATGCTCGCGAGCATGCTCACCGCCACCGACCCGTTCTGGTGGCAGGAGCACCTGAGCGCGCTCGGCATGTCGGAGAACGTCTCGGCGCGCGCGTTCAACCTCACGCTCATCGTCGCCGGCTTCCTCGTCACCACGCTCGTGCGCCGTGTCACGGTCGACCTCCCCTCGTCGCATCCGCGCGGCCGGCGCAACGTGCGCGTCTGCCTCGTGCTCGTCGGCGTGCTGCTCGCCTGCGTCGGCATCGTGCCGGTCGACGTGAGCTTCTGGCTGCACACCGCGGTCGCGTCGGGCATGGCGGTGAGCTTCTTCGTGCTGGTGATCCGGCTGCGCAGCTGGGTGCCGGGACTCTCGCGCACCTTCCTCGTCATCGGCTGGACCTTCATGGCCGTGATCGTGCTGCTGGCCGTGTACTACGCGGTCGGCTGGTACACGCTCACCGCCGTCGAGCTCGTCGCGGGGATCCTCGTGTTCACGTGGATCATCCTCTTCATCCGCAGCGTCGAGACGCTCGGGAACGACGATGCCCGGGCGAGGCATCCGCTCACCCGGGCATCGGACGACGACTGATCAGCGGAAGAAGGCGTTCGCCTTGCTCGTGTAGAGCAGGATCAGGCCGATCGCGGGGAACAGGATGGCCCCGATCGCGGTCCAGAAACCGCCGTCGATCGCGAAGACGACGTAGAGCGATGCGGCGATGTTCAGCACGAAGACGATCGTGACGACGATGCGCGCGCCGTTGCTGCCGCGGAACAGGCCGAGGCTCACGAAGATCGTGATCAGGCCGATGATGATGGCCACGATCGCGTAGGTGAGGTCGCCGCCGAAGAGCGCGAATACGCCGGGGATGATCTGGAACAGGCCGGTCAGCCACGCGAGGATCGCGACGAGGGTGACGCCGAACGGACGAGCGGTGGACATGCAGTGCCTCCTGGGGAACGTGCGCGTTCGTCCCGCATCCGGTGAGGGGGATCCCGGCGCCACGGCCAGCATGTCGGATGCAGGAGCGCGGCGGCAACGGTTCCGTCCGTGTGTCGGGCGGGCTGCACATGGCGTGCACAGGCAGCCGGGCTACGCTGTTCAGCGGATCCACGACCGGATCCCCGGACGACGGATCAGTACCCGGAACGCGACAAGACTGGCCAGGAGCACAGTCATGTCGTGGATCATCCTCATCGCGTCCGGCGTCCTCGAGGCCGTCTGGGCCACCGCGCTCGGCAAGTCCGAGGGCTTCACCAAGCTCTGGCTGAGCGTCACCTTCGGCGTCGCGCTCGCGGCCAGCATGGCCGGCCTCGCCTGGGCCATGCGCGACATCTCGACCGGCACCGCCTACGCGGTCTGGGTCGGCGTCGGCGTCTCGCTCACCGTCGGCTACGCCATGCTCACCGGCGACGAGGCGTTCTCGATCGTGCGGATGCTGCTGATCATCGGCCTCGTCGGCTGCGTCGTCGGACTGAAGCTCGTCGGGCACGAGTAGCGGCGTGCATCTGCGAAAGGGAAAGCCCGGAGCGTGGGATAGGTAAAGTACCGATGCTGGGAAAGGTAAAGTATAAAGCATGGTTTTGGTAAAGTAGAACCATGACCGAGTACGCCCGCCGCATCGTCGACGACGAGCTGGACGAACTTCTCCCCTCCCTCGCAGCAATCAGCCTGGACGGCCCGAAGGGGGTCGGCAAGACGGCGACCGGCAGCCGACGTGCGGCGACGGTGCTGTCGCTCGACCAGCGGGAGACCGCCGACCGGCTCACCGCGGACCCCGGGCTGCTCTCTCGAGCGCCTGCACCGATCCTCCTCGACGAGTGGCAGCGGCTGCCCGAGTCGTGGGACCTCGTGCGGCGCGAGGTTGATCGCGATCGCACCGGCGGTCGGTTCCTGCTCGCGGGCAGCGCAGCCCCGGTCCACGCACCGACGCACTCGGGCGCAGGTCGCATCGTGAGCATGCGGATGCGGCCGCTCTCCGTGGCGGAACGCGCGTCGGATCCGGCGACCGTGTCGCTCGCCTCCCTCTTCGACGGGGATGCGGTGATCGACGGGTCGACCGAGTGGTCGCTCCGCGACTACATCCGCGAGATCGTCGCATCGGGGTTCCCCGGCATACGCGACCTGCCCGGGCGCGCCCGCCGCCTGGCGCTCGACGGCTACCTCACTCGCATCGTCGAACGCGACATGGTGGAGCAGGGCTACCGGGTGCGCGCGCCCGCCTCGATCCGCGCGTGGCTCCGCGCGTTCGCGATGGCCACCAGCTCGACCGCGAAGTACACCACGATCCTCGATGCAGCGACGGTGGGTGACGCGGACAAGCCCACCAAGCCGACGACGATCGCATACCGCGCCGTGCTGAGCCAGCTCTGGCTCCTCGACCCGGTCGAGGCCTGGCACCCGTTCGATGTCGACCTGGGGCGCATCTCGAAGGCACCGAAACACCACCTCGCCGACCCCGCGCTCGCCGCCCGCCTGATGGAGCTCGACGAGGACTCGCTGCTCGACGTGCGCGAGCACGCGATGATCGGCCCCCAGCACGGCGCCGCACTCGGCAGGCTGTTCGAAGGGCTCGCGACGCTCAGCATGCAGACCTACGCACAGGCTGCCGAGGCTCGCCTGTCGCATTTCCGCGATCAGGCGGGAACACATGAGGTGGACCTGATCGCTGAGCGCCAGGGTCGCGTGGTCGCGATCGAGGTGAAGCTCTCCGCCTCCGTCGAAGCGAAGGACGTGAAGCACCTCACGTGGCTGCGCGAGCGCCTCGGCACCCGGCTCGCGGATGCGGTCGTGGTGACGACCGGTCCCGCCGCCTACCGGCGACCGGACGGCATCGCCGTCGTCCCGCTCGCGCTCCTCGGGCCGTGAGCCGGACCGTCAGGAGCGGTGCACGACCTGCGCCGAGGTCTGGTCGCGGGCCAGCATGAGCATCGTGTCGATGTTCACGTGCGCGGGGCGGGATGCCACCCAGACGATCGCCTCGGCGATGTCCTCGCCGCGCATCGGGGTCATGCCCTCGTAGACCTTGGCGGCCTTCTCCTCGTCGCCGCCGAAGCGCACGGTCGCGAACTCGGTCTGGACGAGGCCGGGGTCGATCTCGGTGACGCGCACGGGCTGGCCGAGCAGCTCGATGCGGAGCACGCGGGTGAGTGCCGCGACCGCGTGCTTCGCGGCGTTGTACCCGCCGCCGCCGCGGTAGGGCTCGCGCGCGGCGATCGAGCCGATGTTGATGACCATGCCGTCGCCCGAGGCGATGAGCTTCGGCAGCAGCGCGCGGGTCATGCGCAGGGTGCCGAGCACGTTGCTGTCGAACATGGCCTGCCACTCGGCGTCGTCGGACTCCGCGATCGAGGCCGCGCCGAGCGCGCCGCCGGCGTTGTTCACGAGGAGGTCGCAGCGCTCGAGCTCGGCGCAAAAGGCGTCGACGGATGCCTGGTCGGTGACGTCCAGCGGCAGCGCGCGTGCGCCGATCTCGTCGGCGAGCGCCTGCAGGCGGTCGACGCGCCGGGCGCCGATGACGACGTCCCATCCCTGCTGGGCGAGCTGGCGGGCGGTCGCCGCGCCGATTCCGCTCGACGCTCCGGTGACGACTGCGGTGCGGGTCATGTGGTGCTCCTCCTCCGGGGCGCGCACTGGTACCGCGCCCGACGGAACCAGCTTCGTCGCTCCGGCTGGGAAACGGCAGGTCCAGTGCCCGCCGCACCCGCGGAGCCACAGTGTTTCGGGCGTGTGACGATGTGTCGGGCACGTGACGTCTGTCCCGTCATCCGCACGCCGGGTGGTGCTGGGAGCACGCTCGCGAGCGGCGAGAATTGATCGCGTGTCCGTTCCACCCGCGCCGCATCCGCGCGCATCCCGCGTCCCGTGAGCGTCGCCGTCGGTCTCGCCGCGGGCCTCGTGATCGTCGTCGCGACGGTGGTGCAGCGGCTCACGGGCATGGGCTTCGGCATCGTCGCGGTGCCGCTGCTCGCGCTCATCGCGCCCGACGTCGGCACGTTCGCCGTGCTTGTGCTGACCGTGCTGGTGATGGTCGCGGTGACCTGGGCCGAGCGTGACGCGCTCGACCGGCGCGCACTCGCGATCGCGTCGCTCGCATCGCTGCCGGGCGTCGCACTGGGCACCTGGCTCGCCGCCGTGCTGCCGCTGCGTGCGACGCACCTCGCGATCGGCGCGGTCGTCGTCGCGGGTTCGGTCGTCTCGATGGCCGGCTGGCGGGCGCCGGCCGGGCGCACCTCGCTCGTCGCGGGATCGGTCGTCGCCGGCATCCTGACCCCGGTCGCCGCGCTGCCGGGGCCGCCGATGGCGATCGTCTACCGACCAGACGACGTGCGGCGCATGCGCACGACGCTCTCGGCGTTCTTCGCGTTCGGCTCGGCGGTCTCGGCCGTGACCCTGCTGCTGGCGGGCACGACGGATGCGGGTGCGGAGCTGGTCCGCGCCGCGGTGCTCGTGCCCGCGATCGTCGTCGGCATGCTCGTCGCGATGCCGCTGGTACCGCGCCTGCCCGCACCGACGGTCCGCACCGCCACGCTGGTACTCTCCCTCGTGTCCGGGGTGGCGCTCGTCGCCCGCGCCGCCGCGGGGTTCTCCGCGTGAGCGGCACACCGGATCGGGAGGCGCGCATGACCGGGCATCCGTCGTTCGACCAGCCCGAGTTCGACGTCGAGCGCGCACGCCAGTACCTCGACCCGATGAGCTCGGATCCGCTGTTCCAGCAGGTGCGCCGGTTCCTCGAGCAGTCGCTGCTCGAGGGCCGCTTCCGCGCGAACCGGCCACTGCCGTCGTCGCGCCACCTCGCGGGCGTGCTCGGGGTGTCGCGCAACACGGTGAACGCCGCCTACCAGGAGCTCGTCGCCCTCGGGCTCGTCGAGTCGCGCCCGCGGAGCGGGTTGTACCCGATCGCCTCGCCGCATCCGTCGACGCCGACCCGCACCGCCCGCACCCCCGCACCCCCGCCTGCGGCCGGCCCCGTGCCGACCCATCAGGTCGACTGGGCGGCGCGGCTCCCCGTGCCGCGCGACGACGACCTGCAGCACGCCGCCACCCACGTCGACTGGACCCGCTACCCGTTCCCGTTCCTGCCCGGCCAGCCCGAGCTCGGCACGTTCCCGGCCCGCGGCTGGCTGCGCGCGCTGAACACCGCGCTCGACGGCCCGCACGTGGCCGCGAGCATCCGCGACTCGGTCGCGGGCGACGACGAGCTGCTGGTCGAGGCGATCCGGCGGGAGATCCTGCCGCCGCGCGGCATCTCGGCCCCGCCCGAGGAGATCATCGTGACGGCCGGCGCCCAGCAGGCGCTCGCGCTGCTCGCGGAGCTGCTCGTGGAGGAGGGCGCCCCGGTCGCGGTCGAGAATCCGGGGTACGTCGACGCGTGGCACATCCTGCGCCGCGCGGGCGCGACCCTGGTGCCGCGGGCGGTCGACGAGCAGGGCGTGCGGCGCGACGACGACTCGGGCGAGCCGCCGGAGCTCGTGTACGTGACGCCGAGCCACCAGCATCCGACGAACGTCACGCTCTCGTACACCCGGCGGGCTGCGCTGCTCCGCGACGCGCAGCGGCACGACCAGCTCGTGATCGAGGACGACTACGACTCCGAGGTGCGGTTCCGCGGCCGCCCGACCCCGAGCCTCAAGTCGCTCGACCGCACCGGCCGGGTCATCTACGTCGGCACCTTCTCGAAGTTCGTCGCCCCGGGCATCCGCCTCGGCTTCATCGTGGCCGACCGCGCGCTCGTCGCGGCACTGCGCGAGCGACGCCGGTACCAGACGAAGCACCCGCCGGGCCACATGCAGCGCGCGCTCGGCCTGTTCATCGACTCGGGCGAGTACCACCGGTCGCTGCGCCAGCACCGCCGCCACCTCGGCCGCAAGTGGGAGGCCGTCGTCGCCGCGCTCGACGAGCACCTGCCGTTCGAGCTGCCGACGCCCACCGCCGGCGGGCTCAGCGTCTGGATCGACGGACCGGACGCGTTCGACGGCACCCGCGTGACCGAACTCGCGCGCGAGCGCGGCGTGCTGGTCGACGCGGGCGAGCGGTTCTACCTGGGGCCCGGACCGCGGAACCAGCTCCGCGTCGGCTACAACTCGATCGCGCTCGAGGCGATCCCGCGCGGCATCGAGATCCTCGGCAAGGTCATCCGGGCGCAGCTCGACGAGTAGGCGCGGGCTCGGTTGCGGGCGACGGATGCTCCGGTTCGTCGCGCGCACGAGTACGGCGCCGGCCCCCGAGGGGGACCGGCGCCGTCATCGAGTGGCGCGACTACCCGGCGGCGGGCGCCGCCTCAGGGGCATCCGACTGCTCGACCGCCTCGGCCGGCTCAGAGGCATCCGCCACCGGCGTCGGGTTCTTCGGCAGGCGCAGGGTCAGCAGCCCGCCGATCACCGCGAGGCCCGCGCCGATCGCCCACACCGCCGCGTAGCCGGTGAACGAGGTGACCGGGGCCGACCCGTCGACGTCGGTGCCGGCCACGATGAACGCGGCCATGACGGTCGTGAAGACCGCGCCGGCGGCGGCACCGGCCGCCGTACGCGCCGTGTTGTAGAGGCCGGAGACGACCGCGACCTCGTCGTGGCGCGCGAGGCTCACGACCACCGTGGGCAGCACGCTGATGACGAAGCCCATGCCGAGTCCGCCGAGCACGAGCCAGACCATGAACAGGGCGAGGTTGCCCGAGGCCAGGATCATGCCGATGAACGCCGACGCTCCGAGCGCGTGGGCGATCAGCAGCGTGGTGCGGGTCGAGGTCCAGCCGACCAGGCGGTTGGCGAGCAGCGACCCTGCGAAGCCCGACAGCGCCATCGCGCTGAGGATGATGCCGGACATCGCCGCCGACAGGCCCAGGCCGAAGCCGTACTCGTCGGGGTCGACGGCCACGAAGATCGCGATGAGGCTGGTGCCGCCGAGTGCGTGCGCGCCGTAGAGCACGCCGATCACAATCGGCAGGCCGATGCCGCCGTGGCGGAGCACGTCGAGGTCGATGAACGGATCGGCGACGCGCTTCTCGACGACCACCCAGGCTCCGAGCAGTGCGGCGCCGGCGACCATCAGCACCCACGCGAGCGGGTCGCCCCAGCCGGAGACGCCGGCGAGCGAGATGCCGCCGAGCAGGCCCGCGGCGCCGAAGCCGAGCAGGGCGACGCCCGCCCAGTCGAGCCTGCCGCCGCCGGTCACGTCGGTCTCGGGCACGAAGAACGCGATCAGCACGAGGCAGACGGCGAAGTAGATCGCCGGGACGGTGAGCACGAGCACGAGGCTGTCCGTCGCGCCGTAGAGCACGCCCGAGCCGACCGCACCGAGCAGCGCGCCGATGGCGAGCGACGCGACGAGCTGGCCGATGCTCTTGCCGACCTGCTCGGGTGCACGCTGGCGCACGATGGCGAACTCGAGCGGAAGGAATGCCACGAGCGCGCCCTGGAGCACGCGGCCGACGAGCAGCACGCCGAAGTTCGGCGCGAACGCGACGAGCAGCGACCCGAGGGCGGTGATGCCCACCGCGATCATGAGCAGCTTCTTGTGCCCGTGCATGTCGGCCAGCTTCGTGAGCAGCGGGACGAACAGCACCGACGAGAGCAGGTAGGCGACGGCGACGAGGTTCAGCGTGGCCGCGCCGACGGAGTACATGTCGCCGATGCCGACGAGCAGCGGGCCGTACCAGCCCTGCAAGATTCCGCTGCCGAGTTCGGTGAGGACGAGGAGGCCGACGGCGCCTCGCCCTGCGGTGCGCGCCGTGGCGGGCGCGGTTCCGGTGGTGGTCATGAGGGGGTTCCCTTCGTGTCGATCCGGTGCCGTCAGCCGACGAGCACCGGCTCCTCGATGCGCACCGCGGCGTCCGCCACGGCGAGTGCCTCGTCGAGGATCGCGATGCCCTCGCGCGCCTCGTCGTCGGTGATCGTGCACGGCGGCACGACGTGGATGCGGTGGTACTGGTTGAACAGCAGCAGGCCGGCCTCGCGGGCGGCGGCGAGGATGCCCGCGACCGCGGGCGACGCCCCGCCGTACGGGGCGAGCGGCTCCTTGGTCTCGCGGTCGGCCACCAGGTCGAGCGCCCAGAACACGCCGAGGCCGCGCACGTCGCCGATCGACGGGTGGCGCTCTGCGAGCTCGCGCAGGCCCGGCCCGAAGACCTCGGCGCCCACGCGCGCGGCGTTCGCGACCACGTCCTCGTCGTGCATCGCGCGGATCGTCTCGACCGCAGCGGCGGCGGCGAGCGGATGCCCCGAGTAGGTGAGCCCGCCCGGGTAGGCGCGGTCGTCGAACGTGGCGGCGATCTCGTCGCGCAGCACCACGCCGCCCATCGGCACGTAGCCCGAGTTGACGCCCTTGGCGAAGGTGATGAGGTCGGGGGTCACGCCGTAGTGGTCGATGGCGAACCACGCGCCGGTGCGGCCGAAGCCCGACATGACCTCGTCGCAGATCATCACGATGCCGAAGCGATCGCAGAGCGCGCGCACGCCGGCCAGGTAGCCGGGCGGCGGCGGCATGATGCCGCTCGTGCCGGGCACCGTCTCGAGCACGATCGCCGCGATGGTCGACGGCCCCTCGAACAGGATCGTCTGCTCGAGGTGCGCGAGCGCGCGGTCGCACTCCTCCTGCTCGGTCGTCGCCTGGAAGACGCTGCGGTACAAGAACGGCCCGAAGAAGTGCACGGTGCCGGCGGGCGCGAACTCGTTCGGCCAGCGGCGGGGGTCGCCCGTGACCTGGATCGCCGTGGCGGTCGCCCCGTGGTACGAGCGGTAGGCCGACATGACCTTGGTGCGGCCGGTGTGCAGGCGGGCCATGCGCACCGCGTTCTCGATCGCCTCGGCGCCGCCGTTGGTGAAGAACACCTTGTTCATGCCCTCCGGTGCCACGTCGGCGATGAGCTTCGCGGCGAGCGAGCGCTGGTCGTTCGCGTGGGCCGGGGCGATCGTGCAGAGCACGTCGGCCTGCCGCTTGATGGCCTCGACGACGCGCGGGTGCTGGTGGCCGATGTTCGTGTAGACGAGCTGCGACGAGAAGTCGAGGTAGCGCGTGCCGTCGGCATCCCACAGGTAGCTGCCCTCTGCGCCCGCGATGACGATGGGGTCGAGGTGCTTCTGCGCCGACCACGAGTGGAAGACGTGGGCGCGGTCGAGCTCGTAGGTGGTGAGCCCCGCGGGGTCGCTGGGGATGGGCACGGTGGTTCCTTTCGATGGTGCGGATGCTGCGCCGGCGAGGTCGCCGGTCGGCCGGCGCCCGCACGTGCGAGCGCCGGCCGGATCGTGGGATCGTGGCTAGACGCCGACCGCCACGGGGGCCTCATAGTGCACGCCGCCGACGACGGTGCCGAGCACGGTGATCTCGCGGAGCTCCTTCGCCTCGGCGACCTCGACCGGGTCGCGGTCGAGCACCGCGAAGTCGGCGTACTTGCCGGGCACGATCGAGCCGACGAGGTGGTCGAGCTTCAGCAGGTAGGCCGGGCCGATGGTGACCGCCTCGAGCGCCTCGTAGACCGAGATGCGCTCCGCGTCGCCCCAGGAGCGACCGGTCGGCGTGCGGCGCTCGGCGGCGTAGGACGCCGTGGCCAGCGGGTCGAGCGGCGTGACCGGGGTGTCGGAGTGCAGGGCGATCGTGACGCCCTCGTCCAGCGCGGTGCGCGCGGCGTTCATGCGCTTCACCCGGTCGGGCCCGACGGTGAGGTCGATGTGCTGGTCGCCCCAGTACCAGATGTGGTTCGAGAACACGTTGGCGCACATGCCGAGCTCGGCCATGCGCTTGTACTGCGCGCGGGTGGTGAGCTGCGAGTGGGTCACCGTGTGGCGGTGGTTCCAGCGCGGGGCCTCGGCGAGCACGGCCTCGACCGCGTCGAGGAACACCTCGGTCGCCTCGTCGCCGTTGCAGTGCACGTGGATGTTGAGGCCGGCCGCGTGGAACGCGCGCACCTGGTCGCGGAAGGTCGCGGCATCCGTGTTCCAGATGCCCGCGTCGTGGTTGCAAACGTAGCCCGGGTCCTGCAGCTTGGCGGTGTACTGCTGGATCGAGCCGTCGAGCATGAGCTTCACCGAGCCGAGGTGCAGCTTCGGTGTGGCCCGGCCCTGCTGCGCGGCGACCGCACCCGCGAGCTGCTGCGCCTGCTCGAGGTTCTTGGTCATGCCACCGAAGGTGGCGGGCACGAGGCGCACGGCGAAGTCGTCGCGTCCGGTGACCTCGGCGAGCAGGTCGTACCCGCCGGGGCGCACGAGGTCGAAGCTCGCGAGGTCGGTCGCGGTGGTGCATCCGTGGTTCCGCGCGTCGGCGGCGAACGCGTACAGGCCGCCCTCGGTGGTGAGCCCCTTCGACAGGTCGATGCCCGCGAGCGCCATGACCGGGCCCATCGCCTGCATCTCCTGCAGCTCGCCCGTGGGCACGCCGTCGGCGTCGAGCACGACGCCCTCGACCTCGGTGCCCGGGCCGTAGCCGGCGCGCTCGAGCAGCACCGAGTTGGCGGTGCCGACGTGGCCGCTCGCGTGGGTCACGTAGATGCCGCGGGTCGTGCTGACCTCGTCGAGCACCTGGCGCGTGAGCTGCTCGCCGGGGAAGAACAGCATGTCGAGGCCGCGGGCGAAGAGCACCTCGCCCTCGGGCAGCTCGGCGTCCCACACCTTCAGCGCGTCGACGACGCCCTGCCAGGTCTGCGCGCCGGGCAGCGGCGTGCCGTCGGGCGCGGTGCGCGGGAAGTAGCCGAGGAAGTACGGGCTCGCGCCGAACTCGCCGCCGAGGTGCGAGTGCGCCTCGACGAAGCCGGGGGCGAGCACGCGGTCGGCGTAGCGGTCGTCGACCGTCGCGCCCGGGTACGTGGCGGCGAGCTCCTCGGTCTCGCCGACGGCCAGGATGACGTCGCCGCGCACGGCGACGGCGCCGGCGGTCGGGACGGCCTTGTCCATGGTGCGGACGGTGCGGGCGGGGTAGATGATCACGTCGCTCACGGCGGGTGCTCCTCGGTGGTTCGGGTCGGGGACCGATCTGATCGGGTCCTTCGATCCTCGAAGACCGAGTGCGGTTCGGTAAGGGCCAGTGATCCGGATGCCGCCTGCGCCACCGTTCACACGCTCGTCACGCAGTTCTCACGCCGGAAACACGAGCGGGTACGTGCGAAACACGCCGTTCATCTGGGCCTCCCGATTACGGAAGCGGCTCGCCCTCGTGGTGCTGTGGCAGCGCGCCGGCCCGTGGGATCCGACAGGATGTCCGCATGGCGCACGAGGTTCAGGTCATCTACTGCACGCAATGCAACTGGCTGCTGCGCGGCGCGTGGGTCGCTCAGGAGCTGCTCTCGACGTTCGCAGAAGAGTTGATGGGCGGTGGCGTCACGCTCACGCCGGGGAAGGGCGGCATCTTCGAGGTGCACGCGGACGGCGAGCGGGTGTGGTCGCGGGCGCGCGACGGAGGAACTCCCGACATCGTGGAGCTCAAGCGACGGGTGCGCGACCGCATCGCCCCCGAGCGCGACCTCGGCCATGCCGACCGTGCGCGCGGATGAGGGTGATCGGCGAAAGGCGTACACGGTCTGAGTTGGAGCGTTGCGCGCAAGTTCCAAGTGGAGCGCGATTGACTTGGAAGTTCGCCCTGTATGCAAAGCTCACTTGGAACGTCGCGAACCACCCTCACCCTCGACCCAGCGCCGGGCCAGCACCCGGAAGGCGTCGATGTCCGCGGCCGGCCAGTCCGCGATCGTCTCGGCGATCGAGCGCTCCTGCGCGGCGACGACCCGGGCGGCCAGCTCGCGACCGGCCCCGGTCAGCGCGAGGATCACCCCGCGCTGGTCGGCCGGGTCGGCGACCCGCTCCACCAGGCCGACGCCCACCAGGCGCGCGACGATCTTCGTGACGTTCGCACGACCCGTCTCGAGGCCCTCGGCGAGGTCGGTCGGGCGCATCGCGCCGTGCAGCGAGAGCTGGTTCAGCGCGAGGAAGGTCGGGATGTCGTCGATCGGGAAGCCGACCTCGGCCATGAGGTCGCGGCGCAGCCGGCTGCTGTTCGCCTGGCGGATCATCCGCTCGAGGATGCCGAGCAGGTCGTCGGGGTCGGTCGGCGCCACGGGCGAGAGGTCGACGGCGTCGACGTGCGCCAGCTGCGTGGCGGGTGGCCGTGGCATCCGTCGTCCTCTCGTCCCGGGGCTCGGTTGCGGGCGGGCCGGGTTCCCGCAGGCTACCCGACGGCCACGATGCGCACCGGGCCGACGAGGCCGTACGGGCGCACCGGCACCTGGTGGGTGCCCTCGCGCCCGCCGATGAGCAGCGCGATGTCGGGCAGCTCGTCGTAGTAGCCGCGCGCGATGAGCCGGTTGTTGAGCGAGCTCGCGGTGCGCACGACGATCTCGTTGGCACCCGCGACCACTGCATCGGTCACGTCGACGGTCGGATGCGACGTGTCGAACCCGACCGGCGCCCCGCCGTTGATCGACACCGAACCGAGCCCGCCGTTCGTCGAGCCGAGCTCGAGCACGAACCGCTCGCCGTCGGCCGGCAGGCGGTCGAGCACGATGGTCGTCCGGTACTCCCCCACGCCCGACACCTCCGGCCCGACGCCTGCCAGCTCCGCCCACGGCGCCAGCGCCGTCGCGGGCGACTCGAGGCGCGTGATCTCGGTCTCGGGGCGCACCTCGCGGGTGACGTACCCGAGCCCGCGGTCCTCCTCGATGACGGTCGTCTCGCCCGCATCCCAGCTCTCGACCGCGATGCGCCACTCCGAGGCATCCGCCAGCACCTGCCGACCCGCGGGGGCCGACTCGGTCGCCGGCTCCGACCGGTCGAGGGTGAGCAGCGCGATCTCGCCGGGCGCGAGGCTGAGCGTGACGAGCGTGCGGTCGCCCTCGACACGGATGCCCCGGTGCTCGCGCACCTGGCCGGTCCAGGCGTCGATGCGGTGCATCCGCCCCGTGCCCGGGAGCGCGATCTCGACGGTGGTGTCCTCACCCGTCTCGTAGAGGAAGTGGTACGCGTACACGTGCAGCAGGTCCCCCTCCTCGCGGAGGTAGCCGAGCACGTCGCGGTGCTCGGCGGTGAACTCGGCGCGGCCGGTGACGCCGAGGCCGCGCAGGGCGGCGACGGTCGCTGCCGGGTCGTCGATCTCGGCCACGGTCGGCAGCGCACGGAGCTCGGCGAGCGTGGCGGCGAGCTCGTCGTCGCGGCCGTCGCGGCCCGGGGTTCGGGCGGCGGCGCGCTCGTGGTGGGTGTACTCGCCCGTGGCGAGCAGCTTGAGGTCGCTCGCCCCGTTCACGAGGAGCACCCGCAGGCCCTGCCGCGCCCAGTCGCGCAGCAGCGCCGCGACGTCGGCGTCGAGCGCCTCCTGGTAGACGATCAGCGCCTGGTAGCCGGGTCCGTCGGGCTGCACGAGGCCGTCGGCGAACGAGACGTCGTCGTGCTCGAGCAGCGACCCGTCGAGGAACTCGTAGCTCCAACCGGCATCCTGCATGCCGAGGTCGCGCCACCAGTGGTTCTGCCGGTCGCGCATCCACATGCGCCCGTAGGCGACCTCGTCGGCGATGCGCTCGCCGTCGGGCGTGGTGAAGATCATGCCCGACGTGTTGTCGACGAAATGGTCGGTGCGCAGGATGCCCACGTCGATGCGCGGACGACCCTGGCGCAGCAGGTACTGCACACGGCCGACCGCGTCGTTCCAGAGCGGGTAGAACTCGGATGCCGGCTGACGCAGGTCGAATCGCTCGGAGAACATCGACCACATGCCCTCGTGACCGGGCCACTCGGTCGCGCCCTCGGCGCCCGCGACGCTCGCCCAGCCGTGCAGCACGGTCTTGGTGATGCCCGCGGCGAGCTGGGTCGCGATGATCTGGTCGAAGAAGCGGTGGTCGAGCATGTGGTTGCGCGTGGTGGCACCGGTCTCCGACGAGTACTGCCTGCCGAAGAGGTGCGCGGGGCCGGAGAGCAGCCGGTACGCGTCGATCTGCGAGCCGAACTCGAGCGACTCGGTCTCGATGCCGTCGACCTCGGGGCCGGGGCGGGTGAGCTCGAACGGCAGGCCGTAGCTGATCTCGGAGCGCAGCAGGATGCCGTTGTCGTGCAGGAACTCGGCGAACGGGCGCAGCATGTGCTCGATGTAGAGGTCGGTGAGGGTCTCGACGTAGTCGTGCCGCACCTTCTCGACCTCGATGCGGTGGGCGTCGTCGGGCTGGAAGGTGTAGGTCGTCGACGAGGCCATGAGCTCGGTGCTGCGCACGAGCAGCGGCAGCCAGGTCGTGATGTCGTAGCCGCGGCGAGCGGCGAACTCCTCGGCGACGTGCGGGCCCCAGAACATTCCGCCCTGCCCCCAGATGTTGAGCTCGAGGGAGTCCATGTACATCTGCGCCCGGGGGTTCTTCGCGATCTGCTCGCGCAACTCGGGGGTCAGCACCACGTCGCGCCAGTAGTCGATGACCGCATCGACGCCCGCGCGCTCGAGGTAGTTCACCGTGTAGTTGACGGTGGCCGAGGGGGATGCCGTCTGACCGGTGCCGTGCGCCCGGAACGTGAACAGACGCCAGTCGTCATCGGTCGGCGGGGTCCAGTCGAGGGTCTCGTCAACGACCTGTGCAGTGAGGTCCTCGGCTCGGTCGACGGCCAGCACGTCGCCCCCGACCGCGGGCACCGCGACGACGGCGACCAGCGGCTGGAGCTTCGGGGCGACCCGATTGCCGGGGAGGATGTGGCCGCCGCGCTCCTCGTCGAGGTCGATGGTCGGCAGCGCACCCGAGCGGCCCTCGGCGTCGACCTGCTCGACGACGTAGTTCAGCTCCTGCGCCGCCGCGGGGTGGTCGGGGTCGATGGTGGGCAGGTTCGCGTTCGACCAGTTCGTGCCCGAGGTGAAGCTGAACGACATGCCGCGCGCCGTCGTCTCCTCCACGACGATCGCGGAGTCGTGCACCCACTCCTCCGCACCCCAGCCGTAGCGGGCGTGGTCGATGGCCTGCTCGTCCATGGCGAGGAACTCCATGCCGCCGAAGCCGAGCCGGTGCGCCGCGTCGATCTCACGCCGCAGCGTCTCGTCGGTGTGCAGGCCCTCGGCGAGCCACCAGCGCTGCTCGGGTCGGTACTCGATGGGCGGGTGGGCGAGGTGCTCGCGGTGGGCGTCGAACGCTGCGGACATGGTGCTCCTTCGAACCGGGTCGCGACCGCCGGTCGGGATGCCGGCGAGGTCCTCGCACAAGTATTGTCTGGAGTGAAATTGATTTCAAGGGGCGGGAGCACGCTACAGCGGCTGCCCCGGCGCGTCGACGAGCTTGCGCAGGGCGAAGTACAGGCCCCAGTCCTGGTCGTTGGCGTACGGGTCGAACCCCGAGGTGCGCCGACGGTTCACGCAGTGCGGGAAGACGTACGCGCATGATGCGCGCCCGTCGTCGAAGATGAGGGTCAGCACGCCCCGCAGTGATGCGCTCGCGCGCGCGGCGTGCGCCGGCTCGCCGGTGATCGCGTGCAGGCGCAGCAGCACGTTGCCGGTCAGCGCACTCCAGTAGTGCGGGAACGTGTCGCCGTACTGCTCGCGCTTTCCGAACCAGAAGCCGTCCCAGTGGCGGATCGCCACCTCGTTCAGGTGGTAGTCGGGTTGCATGCCCTGGAACTGCTCGAGCGCCCGCAGGTGCGGTCGGGCCGCCTCGACGAAGCGCGGCTCCCGTGCAGCGATCGCGACCTGCAGCAGGATGTCGACCGCCGGCGCGACGATGCTCTGCTCGTAGTTGACCTCGTGCGCCGGGTAGGACGTTCCGGTCTGCTCGATCTGCTCCGCATGGCGCACGAACCGAGGGCGCAGTGCCTCGAGCTCGTCGTCGAGCCCGGCCGTGGCGAGCGCCTCGCACAACGCGACGATCGGGATCTCGAGGGGGTAGAAGCCCTGCCCGCCGTCGTCATAGAAGCGGTGCAGGATGCGGCAGGCCGTGCGCAGGTCGTCGACGTCGCCGTCGAGCGCGTGCAGCGAGATGAAGAATCCGGCGAACCACGGGGCGTTGTAGAGGCGCTCGTGGCTGTCGTCGCGCTGGAAGTCGTTGTAGACCGCGCCGGTCGCCACGTCGACGAGCTCGCGCACCACGTACGAGCGATACCCGTCGAGGCACGCACGCACGAGCGCATCGGTGCCGGGATGCCACGCGATCAGCACGCCGTCGCGCAGCGCGATCAGGTAGTTCGCGAGCAGCATTCCCATGCCGACCCGCTCGCGTCCCGCGTTGAAGTCGTTGACGGTGCTGTAGAAGACGCGCTCGTCCTCGTTGTCGTAGGTGAGCAGCGCACCGGCGAGGCCGCCGTCGGGCCCGCGGTACTGCTGGTGCTCGGCAATGAATCGGCAGCGCGACTCGATGAGCTCGGAGAGCGGGGGCTTGACCAGGATGCGGGTCTCGACGCACTGCTCGTCGACCTCCACCCGGTAGGACTGCTCGCCGCGTTCCGACGCGGTCATCGAGCAGCGGTAGCGCCCCCGCCCGTCGCGCGGGACCTCGGTGCCGTTCACCCGCACCACCTCGGCGTCGAACGACGGCGTGATCGTCAGGATCGACGTCTCGCCGGGGAACAGCACGTACCGCTCCCACTCCACCCGCACGAAGCGGGTGCGTGCGCCGGCCTGTGAGTGGAAGTCCTCGAGGTCGGCGAACGGGAAGATCGTCCACGAGATCGTGGTCGACTCCCCAGGCGCCAGCTCGAATGGAGACGGATGCAGCACGAAGCATCCGCGATCGTTGCTGCCGCTCGAGAGGTCGCGCTCGATGCTGTACGAGGCCAGCGAACCCGAGGTGAGCACGAGCCCGAGGTGCGGCGCCTCGCCGCCGGCACGCAGCGCCACCACGTAGCTCGACGTGCCGCCGCAGTAGAGGTGCGCATTGCAGCGGCGAGTCATCTGGTCGACGCCGAGGTCGTACCGATCCTCGAGCGGGAGCGTGAGGCCGATGTCGCCCGCCCGAGCGAAGTACGGCCGGTCACCGTCGTTGCGGATCGTGATCTCGGTGTGCAGGTCGTCGCCACGGCGGGTCGAGGCGACCGACGCGTGCAGCCCCGGCGGCCTGCCCCACACATGCCGGGCCGGGTCGGGCAGTCGCACCTGAGCGTAGGGGAAGTCGGGCCGCAGCCAGTTCATGCGGTGCGGGTCTTCGCTGAAGACGTGTTGCATCTCTCGTCTCTTTCGTGTGTGTTGCGCGCCGACGCTCGGGGGGCGACGACATCGGCGGAGCGGGGTTCGGCCGGCGGATGCGGCTGGGAACCCGCATCCGCCGACCACCCCGCGGGGGACTCAGCCCTTCACCGAGCCGGCCATGAGCCCGCCCACGATCCACTTCTGCGCGAAGACGAAGAACAGGAAGATCGGGATCAGGGCGATGACCGTGGTCGCCATGAACAGCGGCCAGTTGGTCGTGAACTGCCCGACCGCGTTGTAGACCTGCAGGATGATCGTCTCGTTCGCCGGAGACGACAGGTACACCTTCGGGATGAGGAAGTCGTTCCAGATCGACATGACCTGGAACACGATCACCGTGATCAGGATCGGACGGCACAGCGGCAGGATGATCGTCCAGTAGATGCGCCACGGACCCGCACCGTCGATGCGCGGCGCCTCGATCAGCTCGACCGGCAGCGTGCGCATGTACCCCACGATGAGGAAGTAGCAGAACACCGCACCGCTCGAGTAGAGCACGATCACGCCGAGGATCGAGTCGGTGAGACCGACCCCCGCGAGCAGGCGGTACTGCGGCACGAGCGTGGCCTGCAGGGGGATCGCGAAGGCGATCGCGAGCACGATGCCGATGAGCAACGTCAGCCGGCCGCTGCCGATGATCATCGCGTACGCCGCCATCGACCCGACGAGCAGTTGCACGGCGATCGACCCGACCGTGATCATGGTCGAGTTGCCGAACGCCATCCAGATGTCGCCCTGGGCGAGCGCTGCGCCGATGTTGTCGAACGTGATCGGGTTCGGCAGCCCGAGCGGCGACTGCCGCATGTCGCCGTCGGTCTTGAACGCGCTGATCACGACGTAGTACAGCGGGATGGCGGCGACGATCGCGATCGTGAGCATCGAGATCGACCGCACGATCGACAGTCGGCGTGCGCGGCGACGCTGGGCGGACGGGCCCGTGCGGGCATCGGGCGTTTCCGGGCCGACGAGGATGGCCCTGGTCTCGGTGACGGTCATGAGTACCTCCTGGCGACGGAGTTGGAGAGGCGCATCTGGCCGACGATGACGATGAGCGTGGCGATGGCGAACAGCACGGCGAGGGCCGAACCGACGCCGAAGTCGCTCTGGCCGACGCCGCGCTCGATGATCGACTGCGTGATGGTGTTGGTGGCGTACCCGGGGCCGCCTCCCGTGAGGGTGAACGGCAGGTCGTAGACCCTGAGGCCTGCGGTGATGAGCAGGAAGGTCGACACCGTGATCGCGGGGATCAACTGCGGCAGCGTGACGTTGAAGAACTGCTGCCGCGGCGAGGCGCCGTCGACGGTGGCCTGCTCGTAGAGGTCTGCCGGGATCGCCTGGAGGTAGGCCAGGTAGAGCGTGATGTGCCATCCGACCGCTGCCCAGATGCCGACGAAGACGACGGCGATCCTGGCGAGGTCGGCGTCGGCCAGCCACGGCAGGCTCTGGAGCCCGACCGAGTTGAGGACCGAGTTGATGACCCCCGAGTCGAGCGGCGAGAAGATGTACCGCCAGACCAGGCCGAGGATCGCCAGCGACGGAACGCCGAGGAAGAACAGCAGCGCCCGCGAGAAGTCGCGCCCGAAGAACGCGTTGTTCAGCACGACGGCGAGCGGGATCGCGAGCACGGTCACGATGACGGTGTTCAGGATGGCGAAGCCGAGGGTGAACCAGACGCCCGTGAGCAGCGCCGGGTCGGTGAACACCGTGACGTAGTTGTCGACCCCGACGAAGGTCATCTCGCCGGTGTAGAGGTTGAGCTCGGTGAACGACCAGAGCGCGGACTGCCCCAGCGGGATCAGCAGCAGGATCGTGAAGATCGCAAGGATCGGCATCAGGAACCAGGTCGCGGCGATCTGGTTGGAGCGGTTGAGTCGCCCGGGGCGACGGACGGTGGGTGAGAACGCGGATCGCGTCATTGCACTGCGTACCTTCCGTTGTGGGAACGGGGGATGAGCCGGCCGCGGCCCCGAGAGGCAGGGGGGGAAGCCGCGGCCGGCTCGGCTCACTTCGCTGCCTGCGCGTCCATCTCGGCGGCGAAATCGGCGGGCGTGGTGGTGCCCTGGAACAGGAGCTGCTGCTGCGCAGACATGGTCGACGTCATGGCGCCCGACGCGGCCGTCCACTCGAGCCAGTACTTGCGCCCCGTGAGCAGGTTGTTCTCGTAGGTGTCGCGGAACGCGTCACCCGGGTCGGTGGTGTACTCGGTCGAGATCGACATGGCGTTCTGTCCGTCGACCAGGAGCTGCACGCCCTCGGGGCTGCCGAGGTAGTTGATGAACTCCAGGGCCGCATCGCGCTGGGCTCCGTCGGAGGAGGCCGCGAGGGCGTACCCCGGGTCGGCACCGCCGTTGATGTAGGTCTCGCCGCCCGGGTACGCGGGGAACGCGGCGAAGCCGTAGTCGATGCCGGCCTCCTCGGCGGCGTCCTTGTGCCAGTTGCCGGAGCGGAACATGGCGACGTCACCCTGCATGAAGGCGGCGGTGATGCCCTCGTTGTCGAGGCCGATCTGCTCGGTCGGCATGACGCCCGAGGTGAGTGCGGTCTCCCACTCCTCGATCACCGGGGTCCAGGAGTCGGCGAAGGTCGAACCCTCGGGGCGCCCGTCGAGCACCCACTCATCGGAGGGGATCCCGTCGGCGGCGAACGACGATGCGAGCAGCGCCGTCAGCGATCCCGAAGCGATCTGCTGTTCCTCGTAGTACGGCGTGATGCCGGCGTCGAGCAGGTCCTCGCCCATGGCGACGAACTCTCCCCAGGTCTCGGGGAACTCGGCGTAGCCGGCCTCGGCGAGCAGCGCCCTGTTGTACATGATGCCGCCCATCCACGCGGTGAATGAGACGGCGTGGACGCCGTCGTCATCGCGGTACAGGTCGAGCCACGATGCCTCGACGGAGTCGACGGCGGGCTGGCCTGTCAGGTCGGCGGCCAGGCCGTTGGCGAGGATCTCGGAGCGGTTCTCGGAGACGATCTGGAACACGTCGGGGGTCTGGTTGCCCGCGATCCGGGTCTGCAGGGTGTTCGCGTAGTCGCCGCCCGAGCCCGAGTTGTAGGAGATCACGACGGAGATGTCGGGGTGCGCCTCCTCGAACGCTTCGATGACCGGGTCCATCACCGACTGGCCCTGGAAGGCGAAGAAGGTGATCTCGGTCGACCCGCCCTCCTCGCTGGTGGACGTGCCGCCGCAGGCCGTGAGCGCGAGGGCCGCGCTGCCGGCCATGGCGGTGACGAGCAGGGCCCGTCGAGTGAAAGCTGACACTTCTCCTCCTTGAGTGTGCGTATCCATCGTCGGGGGTCTCGGGTCGTTCCGGTTGTCGGGGAACCGTTGCGTCGGGTGACGCGTGCTGTTCCCGATCAATGCGATACGTATTGCGCGTTACGTATTGCATCCTGACATGAGGATGCTTCGGGGTCAAGCGCGGGCTGCGAACGACTGCGTCCGGATCTCACGACACCCGCGCAGCGCGAACGCTGGCGGGCCCGATCAGGCGCGGTCGAACCTGCGCGTGCTGGCGCGCCGGTTCAGGGTTCCCGGGGTCACGAGGTCGACGACGGGTGCGCCGCCGCGGCCGGCGAGGCGTTCGAACAGCACGTGCATCGCGCGCCCGGTCACCTCGCGCGGCACGGGTGAGACGTTCGTCACCGGCACGTCGAAGGACCGAGCGTAGTCGTCGCCGCAGAGCGCGACGAGGGAGGCATCCTCGCCGACGCGCATGTCCTGCTGCATCAGGAGACGCACCCACGCCTCGGTCGCCCAGGGCGTGCGAGCGATGAGGCCGAGCCGCTCGCCGCGGCGCGATTCGAGGGCCGCAGCGAGTGCACTGACGTCGCCCCACCGATTCGAGTGGGGAATCAACACCTCGAGCTGCAGCCCGCGTTCGCGGGCCCGCCGCACCAGCCCCTCGTGGAACTCCGTGGTCGAGCGGATGACGCTGAAGCCGGCCGGCGGCTCGCCGATCGCGAGCGCCGACTCGTGACCCGTGTCCGCCAGCTCATCGACGAGCAACTCGGCGGCGCGCCGGCCGTCGAAGTCGACCGCGTCGAGTCCGTGCGGGTCGTCGGGCCGGCCGATCAGCACGGTCGGCGTGTCGAGCGACGCCGCCGTCGGCACCCGCGCGTCGTCACGGTGGATGTCCATGAGAATCGCCGCGTCGCAGATCGAACGCCCGATCAGTCGCCTGAGCCCGGCGGGTCCCTCGTTCGCCATGACCACGACCACGTCGTACTCGCGCTCGCGCGCACGCTCGATGATCGACTCGATGTACGGCACGGTCTCGATCGCGTCGCCCTGCGACGACAGTTCGACCATCAGCGCGATGACGTTCGTGCGCGACGTCCGCAGCGTGCGGGCGCCGGCGTTGGGCTGGTACCCGAGCTCCTGCATCGCGGATTCGATGCGCTGCTTGGTCTCGGCCGCCACGGCGCGGTTGCCGCTCATCGCCGCGGAGACCGTCGCCTGCGAGACCCCGGCCAGGGCGGCCACGTCACGGCTCGTGGGTCGTCGCCGTGAGTTGCTCGTCCTGTCCACTGCTCGTGCTCCCGCCCGTCCGCGCTGGCATGCTGTCTGCACCATTGTGCACGATACGTATTGCGAGCCGTGCACGCTGCGCCCTCCTCGGCGTTTCGCGAGCGCCTCACCGTCAGCGCAGGATCACATCGACGGAGACCGGCCGAACCGCGCCGCCGACCTCCTCGCACTGGAGGTGCTCGCGCACGGCCCCGTGGCCGCCGAGATCACCGCAGCACACCGCGGAACGCGAACCGGAAGGTCTGCTCGGCCGCCGGCAGCAGGTACTCGCGATGCGCGGTGGAGCCCCACGAGTCGTCGCCGCCGACGCCGCGGCGGGCGAGAGCGGGCCGCAGAATGGTGCGCTGCACGGGCGGGAGGTCGACGTGGCGCCGCGCCTGCTCGATCTCGAACGGTGTCCACGGCAGCGCCGAGAACTCCATCTCGCGCTCGCTCTCGAGGCGGATGCCGAAGCCGCGGTCGTCGAGCACCTCGGCCCAGCGCACTCCCGTCCGGTTGCCCGCCTCCTGCGGGCGCACGTAGGGCGTCAGCTGGTCGCGCACGTCGGCCTCCCAGACGTCCAGCCTCGCCCCGCCGCGGCGGTCGGCGTAGCACTCGTCCGGGCCGTCGCCGTACCAGCGCAGCCGGTGCAGGTCGGCGTCGACGGTGAGGGTCGTGGCGAACTCGGGCAGGTCGGGCAGTCCCGCCCCCGGCCGAAGCGTCGTGGTCACCTCGACCCGGCCGTCGCCGTCGACGAGGTACGACACGTCGACCTCGCTCGTCGGAGTGGTGGGCAGCTCGTAGCCGTACGTGATCTCGACGGTGTGCTCATGGTGCGTCACGACAGGCTTCTCGAACCCCGCACGCGGCCTGCGCGCGCTGCTGGCGAGCTTCCACTGGCCGTCTCGGAACGGCATGCCCCATCCGCGCTCGTTCGACGTCGGCGCGTGCCAGAAGCTCGGATACGGCAGGTCGCGCAGCAGTTCGCGACCGCCATCGGAGGTGCGCCCGTAGCGGTAGGACACCAGGTTGGCGTAGAGCCGCGAGAACGTCGCCGAGAAGTGACGGCCGTGCAAGCCGATGTTGTTCGTGCTCTCGACCACGCGCGGGGCGGGGGGCGGGGCGGATGCGTCGGGGCGACCTGCGCACCGGAACACAGCCTGCTCGCGGCCGACGACATGTCCGGCGCCCGCCCAAGCGGTGCGCTCGCGCAGCCGATACTCGACGTCGACCGTGTACTCGGAGGGAACCGACGGCACTTCGAACGGCATCGGCAGGGTCGTCGATGCGCCCGGCGCGAGGTCGACGCGCAGCGTCGCGTCGCGCAGCAGCGTGCCCTCGCGGCGCAGCGACACCACGATGTCGACGTCGTCGGTGCCGGTGAACAGCCGACGGTTCTCGACCTCGACGGCGTCGGTGTCGATGCGGGTGCGGAACGGCTGGTAGAGGTAGCGCACCTCCTGGTAGGCCGGGGTCGGCGTGCGGTCGGCGAACACGATGCCGTTCGCGCTGAACTCGTAGTCGGCGGGCGTCTCGCCGTGATCGCCGCCGTAGGCCTGGTACGGCCGGTCGTAGCGGTCGCGTCGCGGTAGCGTCTGGTCGGCGAAGTCCCAGATGAACCCGCCCTGGAACAGCGGCTCACGGTCGGCCAGGTCGAGGTATCGATCGACGCCGCCGAACGAGTTGCCCATCGAGTGGGCGTACTCGCAGAGGATGAACGGCTTGTCGCGGTTCGTCCGCAGGTGCTCCTCGACGAGCGCCGCGGGCGTGTACATCTGGCTCGTGATGTCGGTCGTCTCGGGGTAGCGGGGGTCGTTGGCGACGCCCTCGTAGTGCACCGGGCGCGACGGGTCGGTGCGGCGGAACCAGTCGCCGAGGTCGCGCAGCAGCGTGCCGCCGTACGACTCGTTGCCGAGCGACCAGATGATGACGCTCGGGTGGTTCCGGTCTCGCACGAGCATGCTCCGCGCCCGGTCCTCGAGCGCTGCGCGCCACTCGGGCCGGTCACCGGGAAGCGCCTGCTCGTCGGTCAGCTCACCCTGGATGACCTTGTCCCACATGCCGTGGGTCTCGAGGTTCATCTCATCGATCACGAAGAGCCCGTAGCGGTCGCACAGGTCGTAGAAGACCGACTGGTTCGGGTAGTGGCTGGTACGCACCGCGTTCGCCCCGGCGCGCTTGATGAGCCGGATGTCGTGCTCGATCTCGTCGGCGGTCATCACCCGCCCGCGCGCGCCGAACTCGTGCCGGTTCACCCCGCGGAAGACGACCCGCTCGCCGTTGACGCGGAGGATCGACTCCTCGATGGCCACGTGGCGCACGCCGATGCGCTGGGGAACGACCTCGACCACGGCACCGGCGTCGTCGAGCACCTCGAGGGTCACGTCGTAGAGGTTCGGGTCCTCGGGGTTCCAGAGCACGGGTGCGTCGATGTGCGCGACGAGGCGCCCGTCACCGGCATCCGACAGCTCGCCCACACCCGCGATGCGTCCGCGAACCGTGCCGTCGCCGACCAGCGTCGTGTCGATCGCGATCTCCGCGGACGAGTGATCGGGTGCGAGTTCCTGGACGACCAGGAGGTTCTCGAGGTGCACGGCGGGTCGCCGGTAGAGCATCACGTCGCGGAAGATGCCGTGGAAACGGTAGAAGTCCTGGTCCTCGAGCCACGACGCGGCGGTCCACTTGAACACCTGCGCGGCGATGCGGTTCTCGCCGTCGACGAGGTGGTCGGTCAGATCAAACTCCGACGGGGTGAACGAGTCGGTGGCCCAGCCGAGGTATGCACCGTTGAGCCAGAGCGCGATGCCGCTCTCGGCGCCGTGGAACACGACCGAGAGCCGCTCGCCGCGGCGGAGGGGCGCGTCCAGCGCGAAGTCGCGCACGTAACTGCCGACCGGGTTCCACGAGGTCGGCACCTCGCCGGGCTGCAGGTCCTCGAGGCCGTCCCACGGGTACTGCACGTTCGTGTACTGCGGGCGGTCGTAGCCGTGGAGCTGGATGTGCGACGGCACCGGTATGTCGTCCCACCCGTCGACGTCGAAGTCGAGTGCAGCGAAGCCGTCGATGGTCATCGACGGGTTCTTGGCGTGGTGGAACTTCCAGATGCCGTTCAGCGACTGCTCGAAGCTGCTGCAGCCGACGGCGGCCTCGGTCTCGTCGGCGAACCAGCGGTGGTCTGAGCGTGCGGGGAGACGGTGCTCTGCGACGAACTCGGGGTCGGAGATGCGGTGACGCGGAAACTGCATGGTGGGTCCTGGGGTGTGGGGGGTGGGTGCGGAGGGGATCAGCGGCACGGCGGCCGCCGTCGAGGGTGCTCAGGTCCGTCGAGGCGAGGCTCGGCTTGCGGACGCGCCGAGTCTATACGTATTGCATCGGGAATGTCAGGCCTCCCGCACTGTGCTCCGAGAGCGGTCGGGATGCCGGCGCGGGCCTCGCTCACCTGCACGGAGCGAAACCCGTTGCATGGTCGCCGCGCACCGATTGCGGGCCCGCCGGGTCCACCCCCACCGCCCCTACACTCGAGACCGGGAGGTGGGCATGGCCGATCATGCGCTCGCGAATGGGAAGCGACCGACGATCAAGGACGTCGCCGAAGCGGCCGGGGTCTCGTCGGGCACTGTGTCACGCGTCCTCAATGGGCGGAACTGGGTGTCACCGGAGTCGAAGGCCGCCGTCGAGGAGGCCATCGCCCGGGTCGGCTTCCGGCCGAACGCGCATGCCCGAACGCTCGCGACCGGGCGGACGAACTCGATCGCGTTCCTCCTCACCGAACCACAGCAGATGCTGTTCGAGGACCCGAACTTCGCTCGGCTGCTCCGCGGCGCGACGGCTGCCGCCGGCGAACGCGACGTCTCGGTCGTCCTGATGGTGGCCGACACCGCGGACGAACGGCGACGCGCGAGGGAGTTCCTCGGCGATCGTCATGTCGACGGCGTGCTGCTCATCAGCGCCGACCCCGACGACCCGATCATCGACGAGATCGGCCTCGCCCACCTCCCCACCGTGATCTGCGGGCCCGAGGTGGCACGACACGCGAACACGGGGTACGTCAGCGCCGACGATCGTTCAGGAGCCCATGCCGCGACCGATCGGCTTCGCGCGCTCGGCCGCAGTCGGATCGCCTGCATCACCGGGCCCCGGCGCGTGACCGAGCCGCGGTTTGCGGGCTTCCGCGAGGCGCTCGGCGCGGACTACGACGAGGCCCTCGTGCGTCACGGCGACTGGTCACCCGAGTCGGGGCGACACGCGATGGAGGAGCTCCTCCAGGAGCATCCCGACATCGACGCGGTCTTCATCCACTCGGACCAGATGGCGTCGGGCGCGCTGGACGCCCTCGCGGCCGCAGGACGCCGGGTGCCCGAGGACGTCGCCGTGGCCGGGTACGACGACTCGCCCGTCGCCGCTCGACTGGACCCGCCGCTCACGACCATGCGGCAACCGTTCGAGGAGATCAGTGCCGAGATGGTCCGACTGCTGATCGAGATGATCGGCGGCTCCGAGCCGCGCACGATCATGCTCCCGACCGAACTCGTGGAGCGGGCCAGCGCCTGACCGGACCGTCAGCCGCGCGACTCGCGCCAGAGCGAACGCACCGTCAGGTGCACCCCGTCCACCGCGACGAGCTCGCCGCCGTCGAGGTCTCGGCGCACCTGCGCCGCCTCGGGCACGTGCACCCGCGACTCCACTGACAGGGGCAGGACGCGCAGGACGACGTCGCGGCCCGGCAGAATGCCCGCGTCATGGCAATTGAGACGCCAGACGGAACCGTCCCAGAAGCGATCGGCCACGATGGCGCCGTCGACGCGCACGTGCCCGACGTCGCCGGCCCACGTGATCTCGAGGCACGCATCCGGATCAGCGGCGGCGTCGGGCACCTCGATGCGGTACTCGGCGGCGAACTCGTCCATGACGTGGTCGGCCGGCGCCGACGGACGGCCGTCCTGCGACCCGTAGTCGGAAGGGCGGCCTGCCTTCGGCGTCCGGAGCGGCGACACGTCGAGCTCGATCGATGACGTATCGCCCTCGACGAGGCCGAGGGGAAGGGAACCGAACCTCCGGGTGTTCGTGTCGTAGGCGGAAATGCCCGGTCGTCTCGCGGCGATGCGGGCGTCGATCCGTCCGTCGGTCGACCAAGTGAGCTCGTCGTCGCTCAGGAGCAGCCGGAGCGCGGACCCCGCGCCATCGGCCTGCACCCAGGTGCGCAGGGAATCGGCGGCCGGGAGCACGAGCAGGTCGAATGATCCGGTCGGCCCGGTGACCCGGAGCGGGCGGCGCGCGGGCTCGACTGCGGCGACGACGGGTCCACCTCCGTCGGCGAGGCCCACGGCGGATCCGTCCGCGCCAGACAGCAGCGCACCGGACTCCAGCGCGAGCTCCACCGGCACGCCGTGCTCGGCGATGGCGACCAGCGTAGGCACCTCGCCGTCGAGCAGCGTCAGGGCCGACGCCGTGAGCCACTCGATGCGGACGCCCCCGATCGGCAGTCGCACCGGCCAGCGAGCGAGCGTACCGGCCGGGATGTCGATGGGGGTCGACGGCAGGCTCACTGCGCCGTCATCGAACTCGATCCGGAACGAGGCAGACTCGTGTGTCGACAGGGGCACGTGCGGCTGGTGCCAGGCGACGAACAGGAACCCGCCGTCGGCGTCGCCCCGGTACGCCCACCGCAGCGTCTCCGTGTCGTGGACGCCCGCGGGGCGCAGGTCGGGGAGGTGGGACGGCTTCGCGCCCAGCGTCGGTCCGAACGCGGCGAGGAACGCATTCTGCGCTCGGAGCTCCGCATGCCCGTCGCCGAGGCGGCCGGACTCGCCGACCGGCGCATGGAAGTCGTACCCGAGCTGGGGCATGTCGTTGGGGTAGCCGGTCGCGTGCGACTCCTGCAGCCCCCTGCGCGGGTTCGTGCCGCCGGCGTACATGAAGTACCCCTGCCACGCCGATCCGTTGCCGATCTTGCAGTGGCCGACCGTGGTCACGTCGCGGCCGGTCGGGAGCGGACGGCGGTGGTACGCCGTGGCCATGCCGCCGCCGAGTTCGCACGTGGCAGGCGGGAACCAGTCCGACAGCGGCACGCGGCCGGGACCGGCCTCGCCGTCGCGGACGTCCGCACCGATGCCCGGATCGTCCCAGACATCCGAGAAGAAGAAGTGGTCGCGGAAGGACTCGTCCCACGGGGCCTCCGGGTCCACCCAGAAGCCATCCGCGTAGCCACCGTAGAGCGGAAAGACCTCCTCCGGCGGAAGATCGGCACCACCCCATGCGGTCGCCGTCCACAGCGGCGCGGTCATGCCGAGTTCGCGAGCGAGACGCTTCAGCGTGACGAGGTGCCCGGGCTGGTCATACAGCTCGTTCTCGAGCTGTATGCCGAGCACGTTGCCCGGCTCGCAGCGCCCGCCGAGCGCTGCCGCGAGCTGCTCCCACCAGATGCGCACGAGCGCGAGATAGGCGGGGTCGTCGGTGCGATGGGCGACCGGCGCCCGCTGCACCCAATCTGGGAAGCCGCCGTTGCGCATCTCGCCGTGCACCCACGGGCCGATTCGCAGCACGACCTCGAGTCCCTGCGCTCGAGCGAGGTCGACGAAGGCGGCGAGGTCGAGGCTCCCCTCGAACGACGCCCGCTCGCCGTCGGAGGCGTGGTGGATCCATGGCACGTAGGTCGAGACCACCGTGATGCCGCCGGCGACCAGCTGCCGGAGGCGCTCCTCCCAGCGCTCGCGGGGCACGCGCGAGTAGTGCAGCTCGCCCGAGACCGGGATCCACGGCGCGCCGTTCCGCGTGATTCCGCGGCTGGTCAGCTCGAGACCCGGCCGCGCGTCCTCGAGGTTCGCCATCCGCGGACGACGCGCCGCACTCTGCGTGGCGGATGCGCTCAGCGTGAGGGCGGAGAGGGCGGTTCCGGGATCGGTCATGGTCGCTCGGTCACTTCCTTGTCGATGGCTGCCAGGGGGAAAACGTATTCCAAATCTGTCTCGAAGAGTTGACACGTTCCACCCGTCTGGCTACTGTAACCGATTACAGGCGGGACTAAAACCGCTTACAGTGTGAGAGCCCAGCGTCGGGAGGAGGCGAAGATGCACGACGACAGCGATATCCGGTCGATCGATCAGGTGCCGTCCACGCCTCCCGCATCCCCCGCCGGCCGAGCCCCCACGATCCACGACGTCGCCCACGCCGCAGGCGTCTCCTCGGGCACGGTGTCGCGCTACCTCAACGGCCACAAGTGGGTCGGCGGCGCAAGCGCCGACGCGATCAGGGAGGCGATCGAGCAGACCGGCTATCGGCGCAATCGCTTCGCCCGCTCGCTCGCGACGGGGCGCAGCTCCACGGTCGTCTTCCTGCTGACCGAGCCCCAGGACCGCCTGTTCGGCGACCCGAACTACCCGGTCCTCCTGCGGGAGATCACGACCGCACTCGCCGACAGAGGCATGACCCTCGTGCTCATGACCGCGAGCGAGGACGATGAGCGGCGGCGTGTGATGGACTTCGTGCGCGGAGGCCACATCAACGGCGTGCTGCTCGTGTCGTCCCACCTCGACGACCCGATGACCGGGGAACTCGCCGCAGCGAGCGTGCCCACGGTCAGCTGCGGCCGGCCGATCGGCTGGGAGTCCACCATCGCGAGCGTCTCCGCCGACGACCGGGCGGGTGCCCGGGCCGCCACCGAGCACCTCATCGGTCTGGACCGTCGCCGGGTCGGCATCATCACCGGCCCCCTCGACATCGGCGGCGCGATCGATCGCCTCGATGGCTACCGCGACGCGCTCGCGGCGGCGGGCATCCCGTTCGACACCGCACTCGTCGCCACGGGCGACTGGCTCAACGTCAGCGGTCGCGAGGCGATGACGGAACTGCTCGCCTCCGCGCCTGACATCGACGCGGTCTTCGCCTCGAACGACCTCATGGCCTCGGGCGCGATGACCGCGCTCCGCATCGCCGGGCGCGCAGTGCCCGGCGACGTCGCCGTCGTCGGCTTCGACGATTCCGGCTTGGCGGCCACCACCGACCCGCCGCTCACCACGATGCGGCAGCCGTTCGCCGAGATCAGCCGCGAGATGGTGCGGCTGCTCGCCGAGCGGGTCCCGGGCGAGGCACCAGCGGTGTCGCTGCCCGCCCACCTGATCGTCCGCGACTCCACAGCGGCGCACCGGTAACACCCACACCACAACACCTGCACACAAGGAAGGGGACAGGGATGTCCAACACCAGCAAGCGGAGCCGCCGGCTCCTGATCGGCACGGGCGTCGCGCTCACCGGCGCGATGTTCGCGCTCGCGGGCTGCAGCGCCTCCGGCGGTGGCTCGAGCGACGGGCCCACCGAGGTGACCGTGATGTACAAGAGCAGCGAGTTCACCGAGGACATGATCGCGGAGTTCGAGGCGGAGAATCCCGACATCACGATCGAGTTCATCGAGTACGACCAGACCCGGCTCAACGCGATGGTCACCGCGGGCGACGCGCCCGACCTGGTGCGCGCCGGCCCCTCGGCCAACCTCTTCGCGAAGGGACTCGCCACCAACCTCGACGACTACCTCGCCTCGAGCGAGGTCCTGTCGGCCGACTCGCTGCTCCCCGCGAACGATGCGTGGCGCTGGGACGGCAGCACCCGAGGCGAGGGCAGCTACTACGGCATCATCAAGGACTGGAGCCCCGACGCCACCATCTGGCAGAACGAGGCACTCCTCGAGGAGGCCGGCGTCGAGCCGCTCAGCACCACCGAGGCGACGAGCTGGGACGACCTGCTCGACAAGGCGATCGAACTGAAGGACGCCGGCGTCGAGTACCCGCTCGGTCTCGAGTGGCAGTGGGGCATCACCAACCTGTTCCACACGATGATCCAGCAGCAGGGCGGCACCTACTACAACGACGACCTCAGCGAGGCCGACCTCACCACGGCCGAGGCCGTGCGCGCGCTCGAGTGGCTCGTCGACTACGGCACCGCGGAGGTCGGTCCGACCTCGCTCAACCCGCTGCCCGACGGTCAGGACGCACCGACGTTCATCGCCGGCAACATGGCGATGACGATGGACGGCTACTGGTTCGGCGGCAACCTGCAGGACGAGGCCGCCGCGACCGTCGCGGAGACCGCGACCATGGCGCCCGCGCCCACCTTCGGCGAGCGCATCAGCCCGGTGTTCGGCGGCGTCGGGGCGTACATCCCCGAGTCGGCCGACGACAAGGACGCCGCCTGGACGGTCATGGAGTACTTCATGGCCGGACCGCCCGCCGAGGCCCGCGCCTCGACCGGCTGGGGCCTGCCGATCCAGGAGTCGCTCTTCGAGTTCCTCCCGAGCGAGGCCGCGTACCAGCAGCAGGCGATCGAGGCCGCGACCATCGAGTCCGAGTTCGTCAAGCCGCTGCCGGACTCGCCCTACGTGACCCTGGCCCAGTGGGACCAGATCGTCGACGTCGAGGTCACCTCGGCGATCAAGGGCGAGCAGTCCGCCGCCGAGGCCGGTCAGGCGATCACCGACCAGATCAACGTCCTGCTCGCGCAGGGCAAGGACCAGCTCGGCTGATGACCAGCACCACGCTGACTCCGGTCGCGGCCGCGGGCGACACCCGCGGCCGCGGCTGGCGCCGTTACCGCTCCAGGACGTTCTACCTCTTCGCGTCGCCGTGGATCGTCGGCTTCGTGCTGCTGACGCTCGCCCCGATCACGTACGCGTTCGTCGTCAGCCTCACGAACTTCGACGGCGTCTCGCCGATCTGGCGCTTCATCGGCTTCCGCAACTACGTCGAGATCATCACCTCCGATCCCGGCGCCTGGGCCAGCCTCATCCGCACCATCGTCTTCACCCTCATCGTGGTGCCGCTGAGCGTGGCCGGCGGTCTCGCGCTCGCGCTCCTGGTGAACCGCCGCATCCGTGCACGCGGCGTCGTGCGCGCCATCTTCTTCGTGCCGTCGGTGGTGCCGGTGGTCGCGGTCGCGATCATGTGGCGCCTCATCTTCAACCGCGACGCGGGACTGCTGAACCTCATCATCGGCTGGTTCGGCGCTGACAAGGTGACCTGGCTCGCCGACCCCTACGCCTTCTACGCGCTCATCATCATGACCCTCTGGGGTCTGGGCGGCGGCATGATCATCTCGCTCGCGGCCCTCCAGGACGTGCCGGTCGAGCTCGAGGAGGCCGCCCGCATCGACGGCGCCGGCAACTGGCGCGTGATCCGGCACATCACCATCCCGATGATCTCGCCGGTGCTCTACTTCCAGGTCATCACGGGCATCATCTCCACGCTGCAGATGCTCGTGCAGCCGCTGCTGCTCGCGGAGACGAGCAGCATCGCCGCCTCGTCCAACGTGCCGCAGAGCTCGACCCTGTTCATGGTCGAGGTCTACAACGAGTTCTTCTACAACCAGCGGTTCGGCTACGGCTCGGCGATGCTCTGGATCTTCTTCGTCTTCATCCTGCTGCTCACCCTGGGGCTCCAGCGCCTGAGCAAGCGGTTCGTGTTCTACCAGGTCGCCGCCGGCGGCGACGACTGAATCGAGGCTGACAATGGCTACCCTCATCGAAGACGACGTCCGCACCCGCGCCGTGGTCCGTCCGCCGGGCGAGGCGCCGCGCAAGCGCCGCCGTCGCCTGCAGACCGAGTCGAGCAAGCCCGCCGGTGTCGGCACCTACATCGCCGTCATCATCGCGGTCGGGCTGTTCGGGGTCCCGTTCGTCTGGATCCTGCTCGCGTCGATCGCGAGCCCCACGCAGTTCTCGCAGGGCGCCGAGGGCCTCCTCGACGTCTCGTGGGACTTCTCGAACTACATCGAGGCCGTCACGCGCATCAACTTCGGCGCGTACACGATGAACTCGATCATCCTGTCGACGATCTCGGCCGTGCTGTCGACCGCGACGAGCGCGCTGGTCGGCTTCGCGTTCGCCCGGCTGCGCGGCAAGGGGCAGAACTTCCTGTTCCTCATCGTGGTCGCGACCATGATGATTCCGAGCATCGTGCTGCTGATCCCGACGTACATCCTCTTCTCGCGCATGGGCCTCGTCGGCACCTACTGGCCGTGGGTGCTCTGGGGCCTCGCCGGGCTGCCGTACCTGATCTTCCTGTTCCGGCAGTTCTTCACGGCGATCCCGCTCGAGCTCGAGGACGCGGCGATCATCGACGGATGCGGCTGGTGGCGCATCTTCTTCACGATCTTCCTGCCGCTGGCGAAGCCCGTGATCCTCACGTCGCTGCTGCTGTCGTTCACCTGGACCTGGGGCGACTACCTCGCCCCGGCGCTGCTGCTGAACTACGACAACACGACACTCGCCGTCGCGACCGCGAGCGGGTACCTCGACCCGCGCGGCAACGGCCTGCCGACGATCCAGGCGGCCGGCGCCGTGCTCTACCTGCTGCCCGTCGTGATCATCTTCCTGTTCGCCCAGAAGCAGTTCATGGGCTCGTCGGTCAGCTCGGGCGTGAAGGGCTGACACGACGAACGGATGCCCCGCCGGCAGCGCCTCGCGCGACGCCGGCGGGGCATCGTCGTTCCCTCCCGGTCAGTGCAGGCGTCGGCCGATCAGGGCGAGGTTCTGGATCGTCGCGAGGGAGCTCTGCGCCGCGTCGTTCGTGCTGATGGGCAGCTCGTCGACCGGGGCGAGCACCTCGGGCGGGAGCACCCGGCGACCCGGGCCGAGGTCGACCGGGGTCACCTCACCGCCGGCGAGGAACGCCGCCCAGGCCCGGTCGGCCGCCTCGGTGTCGCCGTCGTGGGCGGCGGCGTAGGCCAGCAGCCGCGAGTGCCACTGCGGGAAGAGGTTGCCGGTGATCTCCTGCCCGAGCGCGGCGCGCTGCTGCTCGGGCGTGGAGATGTAGAGGCGGCAGTAGTCGAGCCATGCCTCGCGGAACCCGGGCACGTCGACGAGCTCCACGAGCTCGGCGCAGAGCTCGACGAGGCCGAAGATCGCGTTGAGGTGCGACACGTCGACGCCGTCGAAGGGCTCCACGAGACGGCCGCGCTCGAGGTCGTAGCGCGCGTGGCCGTGCAGGAACCCTCGGGGCCACGACGCGATGTCGGCCATCGTGCCGAGCAGCCGGTCGCGCGAGCGCTCGTCGCCGGTGATCTCCCAGTCGGCGAGCCAGCCGCCTGCCAGGGTGCCCCACTCGGTGCCGAGCCCGACCATGATCCGGTCGAGTCGGGGCGCGGGCGGCGGGAACTCGTCGGGCCGGGCCTTCCGCCACGGGTCGATCCCCCGGTACGCCCGCTCGACGTCGCGCTGCGCGACCAGCAGGTCGCGCGAGTGCTCGTCGGCGGTGAGGAAGTAGTGCGGGCGGCGGAACATGGCCGAGCCGATGCGGGGCTGCTTGCAGCCGCATCCCCAGTGCTGCACGTTGTGGCGCGAGCCGAAGCCCGCGATCGGGCCCGAGTGGTACGCGTCCACGTCGCCGGTATGGCGGGCCATCGCCTCGGCCATGCGGAACACGTCGGCGCGGCCGGTGCGCAGGAACATGGTCCACAGCCACAGGTCGGTGGCGAGCTCGGAGTTGTCCCACGCATACCCGCCGATGTCGTACCGCCAGGCGTGCCGGTCTGCGTCATAGGTGTGCATGACGTCGCCGAAGTCCCAGAACCCGTACCAGCCGCGCTGCTCGACCTGTCCGAGGTAGAAGTCGACGATGCGGTCGAGGCGGTCCTCGAGGGCGGCGCGGGCCGGATGCTCCCGCGACACGAGGTCCCAGTCGCCGAAGACCCGGGCGGCGTGCAGCGCCTCCGGCGTCGCGGACAGGCGGGGACCCCGGGCGACGTGCTGCGCGTCCGACGCGAACTCGGCCAGGGCGGGCGTGGCCGCGTACGCCGTGACCTCGAGCTCGTGGGTCCGGGCGATGCCGGTGGCGCTGCCGAGGCCGTCCTCGTAGTCCTCGTAGGTGATCTCGAGCGCCTCGAGCTGCTCGACGTAGGTCTCCTCGCCCAGGCCGTCGTGGTAGAACCGCAGGTCCATCGGCACGGCGTCGGGCGACCAGAGCCAGGCCGACAGCTCCGCCTCTGCCGAGTCGGCGCCGCGGATGTCGAGCCCGGTGGGCGCCGACTGCCAGAACCCGGTGATGCCGACCCCGAGGCCGCCGCCGGTGTCGCCGACGTAGGCCGCGCCGTCGGAGCGGGTGCCGTGCGCCACGTGGAGCCAGGGGCGATCGGCGGCGGTGCGCTTGGCGATCGAGAACGCGTTCGGCGTGAGTTGCCGGAGCGTGTAGTCGGGCCACTCGGGAACCCACTTCATGAGGTCGCCGACGCCCTGCTCCCACTCCGCCGGCGGCGGCGTGGGGCCACCGTCGAGCTGCGCCTCGCGCACCGCGGCGCCGGGGTCGCGGCGCAGGCCCGTGACGCCCTGCACCGCCTCGCGCAGCACGCCCCCGTCGGCGCCCGCGAGGCGCAGGTGCCGGTCGACGGATGCGGCACGCAGCGGAACGCGGAACGTCAGGCCGAGCGCGCTCAGGAAGTCGCGGTTCGGGTCGCCGTCCCAGACGAAGGTGTGCACGACACGGAACGTGCGCGCGCCCGCGACGAAGACGAGCCGCAGCGTGAACGGCAGCCACGCGCGCCCGGTCTCGTCGTGGTGGCGTCCCTCGACGCGCACGACGGCGCGAACGGGCCCGGCCTGTTCCACCACGGCCCGCTCGACGGCGCCGATCGCGGGCACGCGGCCGGCGTGGTCGGGCTCGGGTCGGTCCTGCCGGCTCGACACCAGTCGCCCGGCCGTCGCCACGACACCGCCCTCGACGGCCACCGACTCGATCACGGACTCCCCCGTGCGCGCGACCGCGACCTCGAGGGATCCGGTGCCGATGGTGATGCGCTCCCCGTCCTCGCGCACGGCGACGCCGGTTTCAGGGCGGACCGCCGCAGGCCGCGCGGTCACGTGGTACGCGGGCGCGGGCGCATCGGTCGCCGCGAGCGCGAGGCCCGCCCACTTCACGCTGCCGTCGGGCCAGGTCGCCAGCGGCCATGCCTGGCAGGCGACCGGCACGCCATCGTCGGCGCGGAGGCCGAGCTCGGCGGCATCCGTCACCGCCCCTCGTGGCAGGGGCACGCCGAGGGTCGCGCCCGAGGGCAGCCGGTCGGGCGTCTCGCCGTCGATCCAGCGGAGCGGGATATCGATCTGCTCGGTCACGGACATGGCGCTGCTTCCTCCCGGACGCGTCGACGGCGTCGCTCACGACACCGGAAAACGTTTCCCGACGCGAATCCACCGTAGGCGACCCGGCGGGCCCCCGCAATCGCGACGCGCACGACCACGCGCTCTCGCTCCGCGCTCATCGCCGTCAGTACTCGACGCCCTTGAGCATCGAGGTGCTCCCGCCGGAGTTGCCGTCCTCGTTGAGGACGCCGGGGAGGAGCTCGCAGAAGGTGAAGCCGACGTTCTCCCCGGCCGCGTTGGTCACGGTGCACAGCTGCTCGAAGTAGCTGAGGTTGATGTTGCCCTCGAAGACGGGCTTGATCGTGTAGTGCTCGTCCTTCCGTCCGGGAACGTGCAGGTCCCATGCCGCAGACCAGGTCTTGCCGGAGTGCTCGATGGTGCGCGTCGTGGTGAGGGTGTAGTCGTTGAGACGCTCGCTGGTGCCGTCGGCGCGAATGTAGGTGCCGTCGACGTACTCCATGTGCGGGAACGCGAACAGCGAACCAGGTGGTACCGGTGACCTCCTCGCGCTCACCGTGCACCGAGAGGGTGCCCCGCGTGGGCATGTGGGGGTACGAGTAGTAGTAGGTGGTGTTCTCCTCGTCGCCGGGCGTGCCCATGAAGAGCTTGCCGTTGTCGCAGCGCCAGAACGCGCCCTTGCCCCACTCGAGTTCGACGTCCACGGCGAAGTCCTTGTGGCGGAGCGCGATGCGCATGCCCTCATCGGATCGCTCGAGACGGAACCGGTCGGCGTACGCGAGGCGGTCGGTCTCGAGGGTCGCCTTGCGGCCGGTGATGCTCGCATCCTGCAGGGAGGGGTGCTGCTGGGTCATCCTCTGCCATTCTCCTCCGGCGCTCGCATCCACGCCTGGATGCGGCGATCGAGATCGTCGAGCTCGGCGAGCAGGGTGGATGCCACCCAGACCCGATCTCGCTTCCGCCCCGTGATCTCTCGCATGATGCCCGCCTCGACCAAACGATCGATCGCGGCGTACGTCTGCACCGGGCCCACGCCCGAGAGTCGCTCCACCTCGGCTGCGTCGAGCACGGGGTGGTCGAACAGCAGCGGCAGGAGCCGTGCGACCGCCGAACCCGCGCGCGGCCGCAGTTCGGTCGCCCATTCGGAGGGAAGGGCGGTGATGCGCTCGATCGAATCCCACGCTTCGGTCGCCGCAACCTCGGCGGATCGGACGAAGAGACCGACGATCGACCCCGGCTGCCCGGCGCGGTACGCACCGAGGGAGTCGAAGTACTCGTCGCGTCTCGCCAGGATGCCGGATGCGAGCGGGATCACGCTGTGCCTGGTCACTCCTCTTCGGCGCAGTGCGGCCGACACGAGCGCCCTGCCGATGCGGCCGTTGCCGTCGGTGAACGGATGGATCGACTCGAACTGCGCGTGGGCGATCGACGCCTGAACAAGCGCCGGCACGTCGTCGCGGTTGAGGTACGCGACGAGATCACGCATCAGATCGTCGACGCGGCCGGGGGCGGGCGGAACGTACAGTGCCCCCCTCGGCGAGTGGTCCGACCCGCCGATCCAGTTCTGCATGTCTCGGAAGCGTCCCGCGTAGTCCTGCTCGATCGGATCGTCCCGCATCAAGGCGTGGTGCGCCTCGAGCACATCGTCCACGAGCACCTCGCCCCGTTCGCCGACGACGTCGACGAGTTTCTGCAGGGCGGCGGTCGCGGCGACCATGCTCACCGCCGAGGCGTTCCCACGACTGCCGGCGATCGCACGTGCGTAGTCGTCGGCGCTGGCGGAGATGCGCTCGATCTTCGACGAGGCGACGGACTCCGTACGGATCAGGAAGCGGCCGAGCGCCGAGGAGTGCACCGCTGCGCTGGAGTCCACCCGTCCCACGGCGACGAGCGCTTCCTCAGAAGCGGTGACCATCGCAGTCGGCGCACTGAAGTAACCGTAACCCGAACTAACGGGACGCGTAGTTCGGGTTTCTGCGGCGCGAGTGGGACGGTGTCGACTAGCCGTCGGGCCCCCTCCGGACCTCCAGGCCGTGGGCGACGACGTGGCCTGCGTGCAGCGCCGCGGTCGCGCGCGCCGCCCCGTCGGGCTGCGCGAGGAGGTCGCAGACCTCGGCGGCGACACCCGCGAACGACCGGTCTCGCGTCGCATCCGCGAGATGACCGTGGATCGCCTCCTGCGTGTCGAACACGACCGGACCGGGTGATTCGGCGGCGCCGATGAGGCCGTGCCGTGAGACGTAGGCAGAGTACGACCGCGGGCGCTCCCCCGAGTCGAGCACGAGCGGATGCGACCGGGCATCGAGTTCGACGCGGTCGTAGTTGCGTTCCGTCGCGTCGACGACCTCGAGCTGCGCGTCGTCGAACCACGCGGCGACCACGGGCGTGACGGCGTTCGCGCTGGCGTGGGGCGCGGCGGGGATGTAGCCGCGCCGGGTGACGTGCGCGGAGTAGCCGACCCCGACGCCGTGGAGCACGCCGGTCAGGAACGGCGTCGCCCAGTGGCATCCGCTCGCCGCGTTCGCGTACTTGCCCGCGATCACCTCGGGCGACGCGTTCGAGCCGATGGCGACCACCAGCGTCCGCTCGGCGATGGGAGCCGCCCCCTCGCGCGCGAGGAGCCGTTCCACGGTCGTGACCCCGGCCCGAGCGTGCACTCGCGCGAGGTGGACGCCCCGCCCGGCTCGGGGGCGCAGCGGATGCACGCCTGCCTCGAGCAGCATCCGGTTCGCGGGCGACGGGGCCCAGGGGTAGTGCTCGGGTCTGCCCGGAGGACCATGCCACGGTCGCCGCGTGCTCATTCCTGCGTCCTCCGTTCCGCTGCGCTGCGCTTCCCAGCGTAGGCATCGTCGAGCCGTACGCGTTCTTCCTCGCCTACGCGCAGCACTTCCTCACGACGAACTACCCGAGGTCGACACCCATCCGCGACGAGGCAGCGGTCGCCGAGGCGGTGCGGGCGCAGGTCGCGCCGGCGGGGTAGTCGCGCGTCGGCACCATCGGCGCGCGTCAGCCGCCGCCGGGCCGAGCGGTCGTGGACCGGGCGATGAGCCTGGTCTGGAAGCGCACGTGGGTGCTGCGCGGCTCCTGCCCGGCCATCAGCGCGACCAGCATCCGCGCGGCCTCCGACCCGATGCGGTGCATCTGCTGCCGCACGGTCGTCAGGCCGGTCATCCCGCGCGACGCCTCGGGAACGTCGTCGAACCCGATGACCGACAGGTCGGCGGGCACGTCGAGGCCGAGTTCGATCGCCGTGTCGATCACGGCGAGCGCCGAGATGTCGTTCGCCGCGAAGATCGCGGTCGGACGCGCCGGGTGCTGCAGCAGTCGGCGGGCTACCCCGCGCGTGATGCGCTCGTCGTACTCGCCGTCCACGATCAACTCCGGGTCGACGCGCAGCCCGGACGCCGTCAGGGCCTTCCGGTAGCCCGCTGCGCGTGCCGCCGACGATCGGAGGTCGGCGCGGCCGGCCACGAGCCCGATCCGCTCGTGGCCGAGGTCGATCAGGTACTGCACGGCTTCGCGCGCTCCCGAGTAGCTGTCGGACTCCACGGTGGGCACGTCCGCGGGCCCCGCGTGGGGGTCGACCGCGACGACCGGGATGGTCGACTGGGCGTCGAGCACGGTGGGGGTCACGAGGATCGCCCCGTCGATGATCGACCCGCTGAGACGGTTGAGCGAACGCCGCTCCCAGCCGTCGCTGCCCGTCTCGCGGGACCCGCTGTAGGCGAGCAGGTCGTACGGCGTGCCGTGGAGCGCGGCGCTCACACCCTTGAGCACCTCCGCACTGAACGGCTCCACGTCGGCGACGAGCACGCCGACGACACCGGTGCGCTGCGCCCGCATGCTGCGCGCCCCGAGGTTGGACTCGTAGCCGAGGTCGCGCACCGCGCGCTGCACGCGCCGCATCGTGTCCTCCCGCACGCCGTACCGGCCGTTGACGGCCTTCGACACCGTCGACACCGAGACGCCCGCCGCGGCGGCGACGTCGTGGATGGTCACGCGAGAGGTCATGGGGCAAGACTAGATCGTTACCTGACATTTTCGAAAACGTTTGACGAACTTCGCGATGCATGGGCACACTGCTGCCGTTCCGTTCGAACCCTGCGGACCGGCATCCGAACCTTCGACTGCCTCCGCTGACTGCACCGACGCGAGCCAGTGCCGGCCGCGTACTCAATGAGGAGAGATCACATGAAGCACAGGAAACTCGCGGGAGGTGCGGCGGCTCTGGCGGTCGGCGCCCTCGTGTTCACCGGCTGTGCCGCCGACAACGGCGGTTCGGGCGACGACGGGGCGGTCGAGATGACGCTCTGGCAGAACTCCACGACGGGCCCCGGTCAGCAGTTCTGGACGGACGCCATCGCCGCCTTCGAGGCGGAGAACCCGAACGTCACGATCGAGATGCAGTCGATTCAGAACGAGGACCTGGACGGCAAGTTGCAGACCGCGCTCAATGCGGGCGACCCGCCGGACATCTTCCTGCAGCGCGGTGGCGGCAAGATGACCGCGATGGTCAACGCCGGCCAGCTCATGGACCTGACCGACCTCATCTCCGACGACGTCAAGGCCGAGATCCCCGAGGGCTCCTTCGCCGCGGAGACCTACCAGGACAAGGTCTGGGCCATGCCGCTCTCCGTGCTGCCCGGCGGTCTGTTCTACGCGCAGCAGGCGTTCGACGAAGCCGGCATCGCCGAGAACCCGACGACGATCGCCGAGCTCGAGGACGCGGTCGAGGCGCTCAAGGACACGGGCATCGCCCCGATCGCCCTCGGTGCGAAGGACGCCTGGCCCGCGGCGCACTGGTACTACTTCTTCGCCATCCGCGAGTGCAGCCCCGCGGTGATCGAGGAGACGGGAGACACGAAGGACTTCAGCGACGCGTGCTGGCTGCGCGCCGCCGAGGACCTCGAGGACTTCGCCGCCATCGAGCCGTTCAACGACGGGTTCCTCACGACGCCCGCACAGCAGGGCGCGAGCAGTTCGGCCGGCCTCATCGCCAACCGGCAGGCCGCAATGGAGCTCATGGGCGCCTGGGACCCGGGCGTGATCGCCTCGCTCACCCCCGACGAGCAGCCGCTGCCCGACCTCGCCTGGTTCCCGTTCCCCGAGATCGAGGGCGGCGACGGCGAGCCCGGATCGATCATGGGCGGCGTCGACGGCTACTCGTGCGCCGCACAGGCGCCCGTCGAGTGCGCGGACTTCCTCAACTTCATCGCGTCCGCCGAGCAGCAGACCCTGTACTACGAGGCCTTCAACTCGCCGGTGGTGAACACCGTCGCCCAGGAGGCGATCACCGAGCCGTACCTGCAGCAGATCCTCGAGGCGTACAACAACGCCCCGTTCGTCTCGCAGTGGCTCGACACGGTGCTCGGTCAGAACGTCGGCAACGCGCTGAACGTCGCCGTGGTCGACATGCTCGCGGGCAACAGCTCGCCGGAGCAGTTCGTCGAGACCGTCCAGACGGCTGGGGCGCAGGGCTGAGATGAGCACACGCGAGATGTCCCGCACATCGGACGCTCGCGATCTCGCGCCACACGGCGGAGGCGGCGCACTGCCGCCTCCGCCGGTGTCCCGGGAACGCCGACGCCCGCGCGGACTGAACTGGTCCGGACGACTCGAGGTCCTGCTGATGGCGGGACCGGCGGTGCTCGTCTTCCTCGGGTTCGTCATCGTTCCCGTCATCATGGCGGCCTACTACGGGTTCTTCCGCTGGTCGGGGTTCGGGCCCGCGACCGACTTCGTCGGGCTCCTGAACTACGTCACCATCTTCAACGACCCGAACTTCCAGCAGGCACTCGGGCACAACTTGTTCATCGTCGTGATGTCGCTGGTCATCCAGGGACCCATCGCGCTGCTGCTGGCACTGCTGCTCAACCGTCGGATGCGGGGCCAATCGGTGATCCGAGTGCTGATCTTCGTGCCCTACGTGATCGCCGAGGTCGTGGTCGGCACGGGCTTCAGCCTCATGCTGGCGACGAACGGCGCCCTCAACGGGGTGCTGGAGAACGCCGGCCTCGGCTGGCTCGCACAGGACTGGCTCGCCGACCCCGACATCGCGATCTGGACCCTGATGGGCATCCTCACCTGGAAGTACGTCGGCTTCGCCGTCATCCTCTTCCTCGCGGGCTTGCAGGGCATCCCCGAGGAACTGTACGAGGCCGCATCCATCGACGGCGCGTCGTTCTGGCAGATCCAACGACGCATCACCATCCCGCTGCTCGGGCCCACCATCCGCATCTGGGCGTTCCTGTCGATCATCGGCGCGCTCCAGCTGTTCGACCTCGTCTACATCATCTGGGGCCAGTACGTCTCCTCGGTCGCCGGCACCAACACGATGGCGATCTACATGGTCGCGACCGGCCGCAACGCCGGGAACTTCGGCTACGGCAACGCCGTCGCCGTCGTCATCTTCCTGATCTCCATGGTCGTGGCGCTGCTCTACCAGCGCTTCGTCCTGCGGCGCGACACCGCCGGCGCCATCACCGAGAGGGGTGCGAAGTGAGCGCCACCATGACCCTGACCACCCGGAACGGATCGACGCGGCGTCGCTCCGACTCGCGCCGCCTGCCGTGGGGCTCGCCGATCGTCTACTTCGTCGCCCTCGTGGTGATCGCGCTGATGCTCGGCCCCGTCGCCTACATCATCCTCGGCGGATTCCGCACGAACTCGCAGATCACCGTCGAGCCCGGCGGGCTGCCGGACCCGTGGGTCATCCAGAACTACCTGGACGTGCTCGTGAGCCCGATCTTCTGGGGTGAGGTGTGGAACTCCACGGTGGTCGGCGTCGCGACGACGGCGGGCGCCGTCGCGCTCGGGCTGATGGCGAGCTACGTGCTCGCCCGGTACAGCTTCCGCGGGCGCGGGCTGCTGTACGCCCTCTTCGCGGCCGGTCTGATGTTCCCGATCACCGTGGCGATCACGCCCCTGTACATCGTGGTGCGCAACCTCGGCCTCATGAACACGTTGCCCGGGGTGATCCTGCCCCAGATCGCGTTCGCGCTGCCGGTGACCGTGATCATCCTGGTCCCGTTCCTGCGGGCGATCCCCGACGAGATCCAGGAGGCGGCGTCGATCGACGGGTGCGGACGGCTCTCGTTCTTCTGGCGAATGGTGCTGCCGCTGTCGATCCCGGGAGTGATCACGGTGAGCATCCTCGCGTTCATCGGCAGCTGGAACGCCTACCTGCTGCCGCTGTTCATCCTGAACAACGAGGCGTCGTTCACGCTGCCGCTCGGCGTTCAGGCGTTCTCGTCGCAGTACTCGGTGGACACGGCGAAGGTCCTGGCGTTCACGTCGCTCTCGATGATCCCGGCGCTCGTCTTCTTCAGCCTGTTCGAGCGGCGGATCGTGGGCGGACTCACGGGAGCGGTGAAGGGATGACCGAGGTGACGACCACGCAGGCGACGGCGCGCCCTCAGGCATCCGACCTCGGGGCACCTGCCGCGAGCGACCGCGTCGAAGCGCTGCTCGCCTCGATGAGCATCGAGGAGAAGGTCGCGCAGCTGGTCGGGTTCTGGGTCGATCAGGGCGACGAGACGGTGGCGCCGATGGCCGGCGAGATGGCGACTTCCACGAGGTACGAGGAGGCGACCGTCCACGGGCTCGGCCATCTCACCCGCGTGTACGGTACCCGGCCGGTAGACCCGGTCGAGCGTGCCGCCTGGCTCTGGGCCGAGCAGCGCCGACTCCGTGAGGAGACCCGGCCCGGCATTCCGGCGATCGTCCACGAGGAGTGCCTCACGGGCCTGGCCGCGTGGAAGGCGGCGACCTTCCCGACGCCCCTCGCCTGGGGCGCCGCCTTCGACCCCGAGCTCGTCGAGCGCACCGGCGCGGCGATCGGCCGGTCGATGCGGGTGCTGGGCATCCACCAGGGCCTCGCGCCCGTGCTGGACGTCGTGCGCGACCCGCGCTGGGGCCGCGTCGACGAATGCATCGGCGAGGATCCCTACCTCGTGGGCACCGTGGGCACCGCGTACGTGCGCGGACTCCAGGACGCCGGCGTGCACGCCACGCTGAAGCACTTCGTCGGGTACTCGGCATCGCAGTCGGGCCGCAACCACGCGCCCGTGAGCATGGGCCGGCGCGAGCTGGCCGACGTCATGCTCCCGCCGTTCGAGATGGCGATCCGCGACGGCGGGGCTCGCAGCGTCATGAACTCATACGCCGCGATCGACGGCGTGCCGGTCGCCGCCTCCGCGGACATCCTCGATGAGGTGCTGCGTGGCGAGCTGGGCTTCGACGGCCCCGTGGTGGCGGACTACTTCTCGGTCGCCTTCCTCCACACCATGCACGCCGTCGCCCGCGACCCCGGCGAAGCCGCGCACCTCGCACTCGCCGCGGGCATCGACGTCGAGCTCCCGACCGGCGACACGTTCGCCGGTCCGCTGCTCGAGCGTCTCCGCGACGGACGGACGCCGACGGCGCTGGTCGATCGCGCCGTACGGCGCGTGCTGCGCCAGAAGGAGGAGCTGGGCCTGCTCGACGAGACCTTCGACGACCCGCCGGCCGAGGTCGACCTCGATTCGCCCGCGCACCGTGAGCTGGCGCGCGCACTCGCGGGCGAGTCCGTCGTGCTGCTGACGAACGACGGCACGCTCCCCCTCGCCCCGACCCCGCGCATCGCCGTGATCGGCCCGAACGCCGACGCACCCGAGGCGCTGATGGGCTGCTACTCGTTCGCCAACCACGTGCTGCCGCACCACCCCGGTGTGCCGCTCGGGTTCGAGGTGCCGAGCGCGCTGGATCGCCTGCGGAGCGAGTTCGCCGATGCCGACGTGCGATACGAGCGGGGATGCGATGTCGAGGGCACCGACGAGTCGGGCATCGCAGCCGCGGTGTCCGCCGCCGAGGAGGCGGACGTCGTGGTCGCCGTGGTGGGCGACCGCGCGGGCCTGTTCGGACGAGGGACGGTCGGCGAGGGCAACGACGTCGACGACCTCGAGCTGCCCGGACGACAGCGGCAGCTGGTCGAGGCGGTCCTGGCCACCGGCACCCCGGTCGTCCTGGTGCTGCTCACCGGCCGCCCGTATGCGCTGGGCTGGGCGATCGAGGGCGAGCGGCCCCCGGCCGCGGTGCTGCAGGCGTTCTTCCCGGGCGAGGAGGGCGCCGAGGCGATCGCGGCGATCCTCTCCGGCCGCGAGGCGCCGTCGGGGCGCCTGCCGGTGTCGCTGCCGCGCTCGGCGGGGTCGCAGCCGTACTCGTACCTGCAGCCGCTGCTCGGCGGACCCAACGCCGTCACGAGCGCGGACAACTCCCCCGTGCTGCCGTTCGGGCACGGCCTCACCTACACGACCTTCGCGCGCCGGCTGTCGGCGCCCGCCGAGGTCGCCTCGGATGGGCGCCTCACCGTGCAGGTGCGCGTCCGCAACACGGGCGCACGCGCGGGTACCGACGTCGTACAGCTCTACGCCCACGACGAGATCGCGAGCGTGGCACGCCCACTCGCCCAGCTGGTCGCGTTCCAGCGCGTGGCGCTCGCGCCGGGCGAGGAGGCGATCGTGACGTTCGACGTGCCGACCACGCGGTTCGCGTTCACCGGCGTGAGCGGCCGCCGCATGGTCGAGCCCGGCGCCCTCGAACTGTGGGTCGGTGAGTCGTGCGCGGCGAAGGAGTCGACGGTCCGCGTCGAGGTGGTCGGCGACGCCTACCCGGTGTCGGCGACGGATCCCCGCATCGTGCCGGCGACCGTGCGACCCGGGTCGAACGACTGACCGCGGTCGCGGAGAGTGGCTACCGGTCTTCGGAGAACCGCACCGCCGCGCGGAACTGCGCCGCGACGTTCGACCCGACGCCGATGGGCCAGCGGTGCATGATGTAGTTCGCCGCCTCATCGACGGCCAGCTTGCGGGTGGAGTTGCCCGCGCGCACCCAGAGCTCGGGGTCGGCCGACTTGCCCGGGCGCAGGTACACCGGCCGCGGCGAGGCGGTCATCTCGACGCGGCACACGGTGGCCTTCCCGTCGGCTGCCGCCTCGTCGCCGGCGGGCACCTCGGCGAAGTCGACGCGCACGAGTGAGGCGGCGGTGGTGCCGAGCGAGGTGGTCATGAGGTCGCGCAGCCAGAGCTCGTAGCGGTCGAGGTCGGGCGTCCGCAGGGTCGCGAGGTCGGCATCGAGCCCGAGGGCAGTGCCGGCGTCGTCGACGCCGATCAGCAGCGCGCCGCCGTCGCCGTTCAGGAACGCGGCGACGGTCTTCGCGATGACCTGCTCCATGCGCGCATCCTTCTCGCCCGTGCGGAGGTTGATGCGCGCGGTCGACTTGAACTCGACCCCGTCGGACTCACCGGCGCGCATCAGCTGCTCGATGCTCGCGCGGGTCGGGCGCTGCAGGTGCGCGGCGACCGCACCGTAGACGCCGATGAACAGCACCGCCATGCCGAGCGTGGTGATCAGCACGAGCGGGCTGCCCAGGTTCGGGTCGGACCCGATCAGCTCCGTCAGCAGCAGGCCGACGATGATGCCCGACAGCGACAGCACGATCGCCGTCGACGCACGCAGCTTGGCCCGCCGCCGCAGGATCAGCCGTGCGATCCCCGAGAAGGCGAGCGCGACGAGCACCGACGCGAGGATGACCACGGCCACCGCCCACGGCGGGGCGTCGAAGAGGACGTTTCCGGACACCCGTCGACCCTAACCCGAAGGGAGCACGCCCCCTACGGCCGACCGCCTCCGCCCCCGCCCCCGCCCATCATCTGGTTGGTGAGGGTGGTGACCTGCTCGCCGTTGACGGTGACGGTGCCTCCGGTGAGGGTGCCACTGCCGTCGAAGTCGAACGCGGACTGCGCGGTGACGTCGATCGATCCGCCGGTGATCGTGAGGTCGCCGTTGCTGTCGAACGCGTCGGTGTCGCCCGAGCCCATCACCACGGTGATCTCGCCGCCGTTGACGGTGATGCCCAGTCCGCTCGTCACGATGGCGGATGCCGCCGCGTTGATGCCGTCGTCGGATGCGTTCACGGTGATGTCACCGCCGTCGATCACGATCACGGGCGCTTCGATGCCCTCGACCGAGGAGACGATGTCGAGCGTGCCCCCGGTGATCGTCACCTGCTGCTCGGCCTTCACCGCGTCGTCGCCCGTGGTGATCGTGATGTCGCCGTCGGAGATGACGAGCTGGCCCTCGCCGGCGTCGGTGTCGTTGCTGGACTTGATGCCGTCGCCCGCCGCGTCGACCGTGATCGTGCCACCGCTGATGGTCAGCGAGTCCGTGCCGCGGATGCCGTCGTCGGCGCTCGTCACCGTGATCGTGCCCGATTCGATCGACAGGTCGTCCTTGCCGACGATCCCGTCGGCGAACTCGGCGGTGACGTTCAGCGTCCCGGTGCCGGTGATGATCAGGTCGTCGGCGGAGTAGATGGCGCCGTCGATCTCCTCGTCGCTGCGGGTGGACGAGTCGGAGACGGTGTTGGTCGTGCCATCGGCCAGCTCGATCACGGTCGTCTCGGCGCTGTCGACCTGGATGGCGGCGCCGTCGGCGCTGCCGATGGTCACGCCGTCGAGGATGATGCGCACGTCCCCGTCGGTGTCGACGACGATCTGCCCCGTCGTCGAGCCGCTGAGCACGTAGGTGCCCGCCTCGGTGATGGTCAGCCCGTCATCGGTGAGCTCGACCTCCGTCGTCGGCAGCCCGCTCCAGTCGATGTCACCGCTGACCGCGGCCGTCTCGACGGTGCTCGTCTCGGACGACGAGGAACTGGACGTGGTCGCGGAGGTGTCCGCACTTGAGTCCGCCAGCGTCGTCGTGCAGCCGGTGAAGAGCAGCGCGGAGGTGAGCAGGGCGGCAGTGGTAAGGGTGAGTCGTCTCATGATGGGTCCTCGGGTCGGAGTCTGGTGGGCTGGAGCCCACTGCACCATCCGTGCCCATGCGCTTCCTATGTGCCTCCTATGTCGAAACCTTGGCGCCGCCGCGAAGACTCGGTGCCTCGATGGCTCGAGCGTTGCGGAGGCGTTGACCATTCCAACATTATGCTGTTATAACAGGCATGTGACTTTCGCGTACCGCCCCATTCCCTTCGACGACCCGGTGCCGGTGAATACGATCGCCGCCGATCTCACGGTCGAGTCGAGCCTCCTCGCGACCATCTCCGAGACGAACGACGGCGGCGCGCTGGTGCTCCTGGACGGCATCGCGACGGCGCGCTTCTCCGAGCTCGTCGAATTGATCGGGCCCGCGGGTGGCACCTGGCGACTCGTGGACGTGACCACCTTGTACCGCTCCCCCGGCGAGCTCGAGACGATCTTCGCTCCGTACCTTCCGATGGACCGCGAAGCGGACCCGGAGCTCATCTTCGGCAAACTCTTCGACCAGCCGTACGAGGCACTGCTCGACGAGGCGAAGGTCCGCTCCTTCCTCGAGGAGGTGGAACGCAGCGGGGCGCCGACCCTTCTCCACGGGCTCGGGAGCGCCTGCAACGTGCTTCGGCCCCACGCCGACGCGGTGCTCTTCGCGGACGTCACGCCGAAGGACGCCGCACTGCGGGTGTGGGAGGGATACGAGTGCCTCGGTGGCAACCGCGACCGCGACGTCGACCAGGTCGCCCGGCAGGCGTTCATCATCGACCTCGAGCTGTCGACCCGGCTGCGGGCGCAGCTGATCCGTTCGGGCGAAGTCGCTGGATACGTCCTCGACTCGGGGCGCGGATTCCAGATCCTGCGCTGGGCCGAGGTCCACGCCGCGCTGGCGGAGCTCGCCACCGGGCCGTTCCGGGCCAAGCCGCTCTACGTCGAGGGGGTCTGGGGCGGCCAGTTCGTCAAGCACCTCCGCGGTGTGCCCGACGAACTCGTCGACAAGGTCGCCTGGGCGTTCGAACTCATCCCGACCGAGGCGAGCGTGCTGCTGCGTTCCGGCGACGTCGAAGTCGACATCCCGTTCATGACCGCGATGGACGCGGTCGGCGAGGAGATCATCGGCGACGTGCTCGATCGCCGGTTCGAGGGCCGTTTTCCGGTGCGATTCAACTACGACGACACGTGGCACAGCAACGGGAACCTCTCCATCCAGGTGCATCCCAGCGACGAGATGATCCGCGAACTGCACGGCGACATCGCCGCGCAGAACGAGGCGTATTACGTGGTGCTCACCGGGCAGGGGGCGAAGACGTACGTCGGTTTCTCGGGCGACGGGCATGAGTTCCTGGAGCTCTGCCGGCGCTCCGAGCGCGACGGGTCGGAGGTGCCGTACGAGGACTACATCTACGGGATCGACTCCGCACCGGGTCGTCAGGTCTTCCTCCCCCATGGCACCGTCCACGCGTCCGGCCGCAACCAACTCGTCCTCGAGCTCGGGACCATCACGACGTCCGCCTACACCTACAAGCTCTACGACTACGTGCGGCCGGACATCACCGGCCGCCCCCGCCCCATCCACACCCTGCTCGGAGAGCAGGCGCTCGCGTTCGACCGGGATGCCGAGTGGGTCGACGAGCACGTCGCCTTCGAGCCGCGGCGCGTGGCCGACGGACCGGGCTGGTCGGATGACCTCGTCGGTCAGTACGAGGACATGTACATCGAGGCGCACCGGATCGAGATCGCGGCCGGTCGCTCGTACGTGGCCGAGAACCGGACCGGTTTCACGGTGCTGACGCTCGTGGACGGAGAGACCGCGCGCATCCAGGCGCCGGGCGGCGGCGGTCGACACTACACGGCCAGCTTCCTCGACGTCGTCGTCGTACCGGCCGACATGCCGAGCTTCGAGGTAGTCGCCGACCGGCGGCACCCCATCGTGGTGCACACGACCATCATCCGACCCGACAGGTATGAGACGTGGCAGACAAACTGATCGCTCACAGCATCCACCACACCCACTGGGATCCGTACTGGTGGTTCGCGCCGCAGGAGGCGATGGTCACCTTCGCCTACAACCTGCGCGAGATGCTCGAGGCGTTCCGCAGCGGCGAGATCGACCAGTTCTTCCTCGACGGCCAGACGACCGCGATCTTCGAGTACCTGCAGCTGCACCCGAACGAGCGCGACGAGGTGTCGCGCTGGGTGAGCAACGGCAAGCTCGCGATCGGGCCGTTCGTCAACCAGCTCGATGCCTACCTCAGCTCTGGCGAATCAATCATCAACAACGCCCGCCTCGGCATCAACTACGCCGAGTCGCTCGGTGGGTCGAACCGGGTTGCGTACCACGCCGACCCGTTCGGCTTCCCGGCCGACTTCCCCAAGATCCTCGCCCAACTCGGGATCTCGGAGTTCGTGTTCACGCGCGGGGTCGGTGACGTCTACGGGCTCGGCACGGAGTTCTACTTCCAGTCCAACGACGGCAGTCGCGTGCTGTGCAACGTGCTGCTGTCAGGCTACGGTTACGGCGCGAACGCGTTCCGCAACGGAGACCTGTTCACCGATGCGGCCGAGGACTACAACAAGATCGGCGTCGGCCGACTCATCGACCGGCTGGTCGAGCGCTCGACCCTCGAGAACGAGTTCGTATTCCCGCTCGGTTTCGACAGCAACCCGATCATGCGCGACGTGAAAGGCAAGATCCGTCGCTACAACGAGCTGCAGGACCGGATCGAGTTCCGAGAAACGACCTGGCCTGACTTCTTCGACCGCGTGCGAGCACACGGCCGCGACCTGAAGACGCACACCGGGGACATTTTCTCCCCGCAGTATCACCGCATCCACGTGAACGGGATGAACTCGGCCCGGTCGGACATCAAGACCCTCATCGACCAAGTCGATCGCAAGCTGGTCTTCGAGTTGCAGCCGCTGATGTCGATGCTCGCGATCGCCGGGATCCCCTACGACCACGGCATCATCGACCAGGCCTGGTACCACCTGGTCAACACGCAGACGCATGGTTCGGCGACGCATGGCGACATGACGAACGCGTGGGTCAAGTCCAACGCCGAGTATGCGTCGTACATCGCGCGGGGCGCCAGCGACTTCCTCTGCCGACTGGCCTGCCACTCGGTCGAGGACGCCGGTGAGCCGGGCAGCACGCTCGTGGTCTTCCACACGCTCCCGTGGCGTCGCCGGCTGGTGCAGCGCATGAGCATCATCACCAGCGGGCCCGCGTTCCGGCTCGAGCTGGACGGGCGCACGCTGCCGTACGTGGTCGAGAGTCGGCAACGGCACTACCTGGGCGTGGTCCGGAAGGACCCGGCGGACATGACCGAGGACAGGTGGTACCACCGCACGGAGATCGTGTGCGACGTCGGGGAGTTCGACGGGATCGGCTACCGCACCGCGCGGGTCATCGAGACCGAAGACGCACCGGTGCCGGTCACCCCCGAGACGACTGCGACGACGATCGAGAACGAGCACCTTCGGGTGATCTGCACCGACGCAGGGATCGACATCCACGACAAGCGCACCGGACAGGTGCTGCAGGGCGCGCTCTACTTCGAGGACGGCGGCGATGAGGGCGACAGCTACGACTACGACTACCCGGCACCGGAACACGAGTGGCTCGTCACGCGGCCGCTGACCGCCGCGGACGTGGTCTCGACCTTCACGTCGGACCTGCTCTCGGAGCTGCACCTCGTCGGCGAGCTCACGGTGCCTTCCGGCCAGGAGCAGCGCCGCGGGAAGATGGCCGACGCGGTGCTCCCGTTCACGATCGCGCTCACGCTGGATGCGGGATCGACCGTGCTCCGGGTGAGCGGCGAGGTCGTCAACCGGGCCCACGACCATCGGCTTCGCCTCGGCATCCGCACTGGCAAGCAGAACTCCGTCTCGTTCGGCGGCGGCCCGTTCAGCATCTCCGAGCGTCCCTGCCTCCCGCCGGAGATGGCGAACTGGAAGGAACAGGGGTACTTCGAGGAGCCCAGCGCGACCCGTCCGTTGCTGAACCACGTCTCGGCGGCCGACGACGCCGGCGCGGTGAGCATCTACACCCGGAGCCTCAAGGAGTACGAGTTCGTCGGGGAGGACTACGGCGACGTGATGCTCACCGTGCTGCGCGCGGTCGGCCACATCGGACTGCCCGACCTGCATCGCCGGCCGGGGCGACCCAGCGGGATGGCCGAGCGACTCTTCGCCGCACCCACGCACCAGCTCGACGACCAGGCTATCCAGATCGACATCGGGATCGGGTTCGGGGACGCGCCGCTCGACGAGAACCGGGTCTTCCGCACGTACGCCCAGTTCGCGACCAACCCGCTGTACGGCCAGAACCAGAAGCTCGACCCGCTGTTCTATCCGATCAGCTACTTCCCGCTCAATCCGTGGAGCGCCGGCCTGCCTCGACAACTCGACGTGTTCGCCATCGACGAGCCCGGCGTGAGCTTCGGCACTCTCGTCGAGTCGGATCGGGACGAGTCGACGCTGGTCCGCCTGTTCAACGCGTCGGACGACGCCGTGCCGACCGGCACCGCGCGCGTGCCGGCCCGTCTGCGCATGACGGGCACCACGGATCTCGTCGACGAGCACCGCATACCCGTCGATGGAGTACCTGCGCAGTTCGCACCGGGCCACCTCACCACACTGGTGATCGGCCAACGAGAAGAGGAGTGACATGGAGAAGCTCGTCGGTGTCGCCGCCTGCCCCGCCGGCATCGCGCACACCTACATCGCGGCGAAGACCCTCGAGAAGGTCGCACGCCGGCACGGCTACGAGATCAAGGTCGAGACGAATGGCGCGGGTGGCGTGGAGAACCGCCTGACGCCTGCGGAGATCCGCGAGGCGGCCGCGGTGATCATCGCCGCGGACACGCGCGTGGAGATGGAGCGCTTCCGTGGGAAGCAGATCCTCATGGTCTCCTCCGGCGATGCGATCCATCGCAGCGAGAAGGTCCTCCGGATGCTCCAGGACGGCAAGACCAAGTTGTACAACCCCTGACCCTCACCCCGAAATGACTACGAAGGAGTAGCAATCATGAGTTGGTGGAACACTCCCTATCGGCACCTGATGTCCGGCGTGTCGTCGTTCATCCCCTTCATCGTCGCGGGCGGCGTGCTGATCTCATTCGCGTTCCTGTTCGATTCGGCGAACGCGAGCACCGCGACATTCGGCACGACGAACCCGGTATCGGCGTGGCTCCTCGAGCTCGGTGGCATGATCATCGGCCTGATGCTTCCGATCCTCGCCGGGTACATCGCCTATTCGATCGCCGACAAGCCGGGACTCCTGGTCGGCATGGCCGGTGGGCTCGTGGCCCTCGCCGGCGGATCGGGTTTCATCGGGGCGATCATCGCAGGCTTCGCGGGCGGCTACCTCACGGTCCTCCTGCGATGGCTCACGAAGAAGCTGCCGAGGTCCTTCGAGGGGGTGCGAGTCCTGCTGGTCTATCCCATCATCGGCGCAGTCCTCATCGGATTGGCGATGATCCCGATCAACCTGCTCATCCCGCCGCTCAATGACGGACTGACGAACTTCCTCACGGACCTCAGCACGGGGAGCGCCGTGGTACTGGGCCTGGTACTCGGGGCGATGATCGCGTTCGACATGGGAGGTCCGGTCAACAAGGTGGCCTATCTGTTCGCCGTCTCGACCCTGACGACGGCGGACGGCGGAGCCGTGGCCTCTGCCCCGATGGGCATGGTCGCGGCAGGCGCGTTCGCGATCAGTGGTGGCTGCGCACTGGCGACGTTCCTGTTCCGACGGAAGTTCTCGCCGGAGCTCCGCGATGCCGGCAAGGCCGCAGCGGTGATGGGCCTCACGTTCATCGGCGAGGGCGCGATCCCGTTCGCCATCTCGCACCCGACCAAGGTGATCCCGTCGATCATGACCGGCTCGGCGGTCGGCGCGGGCCTCGCCGCACTTTTCGGCATCACGCTGTCCGCTCCCATCGGCGGCATCTTCACCATCCCGCTGATCAACAACATCCCGCTGTACCTGCTGGCCGGCGCGATCGGAACAGTCGTCTCCGCGGTCATGATGGGCCTGCTGCTGAAGCCGTACCAGCCGGAGCCGGACATCGAGGATGCGGTGGTCGAGGAGCAGGAGCGCGAGGATACGCTCGAGACCGAAGGTGCGACCCTGTCGGCGGACGCCCCTTCGACCGCTGACACCGCGAAGGACGACACCGACAAGTGACTGACCTCATCACCGAGCGGCTCATCGCGCTCGACGTCGAGGCGGGCGGCAAGCTCGCCGCCATCGAACTGATCGCGGATGCGATGCAGTCGGAAGGGCGACTGGTGGACAGGGACGGCTACGTCGCCGACGTGCTCGAGCGCGAAGCGCTGATCGAGACCGGCATCGGCGGCGAGATCGCCATCCCCCACACCCAGTCGCCCTCGGTGCAGTCGCCCACGGTCGCCTACCTCAGGCTGCGCACCGCCGTCGACTGGGGCGAATCGGGCGCGGCACGGCACGTGTTCGGCATCGCCGTGCCGGACTCGAACGCCGACGGCGTGCACCTGAAGATCCTCGCCGCGTTGGCGCGGCGGCTGCTCGACGACGGCACGCGTGAGGTGTTGGAGCGGTCCGACTCGAAGCGGGAGATCCTGGAGTCGTTGCGGGTGCGGCCGGAGGGGAGCGACTGATGGAACAGACCGACGCGCGTCCGCTCGGCAGGAAGCGGACAGATCCGCTTCCCAAGTACCGCCAGGTCGAGGAGGACCTACGCTATCGCGTGGTATCCGGGCAGTGGAAGCAGGGCGACCAACTCCCCAGCGAGGCCGATCTCTGCACCCGGTACGGGGTCAGCCGGATCACCATCCGCCGGGCGATCCAGGAACTCGCGATCGAGGGGTACCTCTACAGTCTCAGCGGCAAGGGCACCTTCGTGGCCGAGTGGGAAGCGGGTACCGAGGTCGGTCCTGCACTCAAGGGGTTCACCAACGAGATGCAGGAACTCGGGTACCGCGCGGTCACCATCGACGTCGAACTGGAAGTCGTGCGGGCCGACGCGAAGCTGGCCGGAATCCTCGGGATCTCGGAGGGCGATCCAGCAGTCGAACTGCGACGCGTACGCGCCGTGCAGGACGGCGCGATCATCGGGTACTCGATCAACTCGTTCCCGCTCGACCGCGATTTCTCGACCGATCCGAAGGACTACTTCGGATCGCTGTACGCCATGCTGGACGAGTTCGGCGTCTCATTCACAACGGCACGCGACTACCTCGAGGCGACGCTCCCGTCGGCGGAGATCGCGGCGAAGCTCGAGATCGACCCGGCCGAGCCGGTGTTGAAGAGCGTCAAGGTCAGCCGCACCGCCGACCGTTCCTTCGCCGAGTACAACATCTGCTACTACGTCGGCAGCCGGTACCGGTACTTCGTGCAGTACTAGACGGCGACGGTCCCTGTGTCGCGTCGGATGATCTCGTCCGCGAGGGTACGCAAGTCCGTGGCCACAAGGTCCGGAGCGGGACCGAGCGGACTCGGCACGGCTCCGGCGCGGGCGACGAAGGCCGCGCGCGCACCCGAGGCGAGCGCCCCGCTGACGTCCCACGAGTGCGCCGCGACCAGGCGCACCTGGTCGATGCGCACCCCGCAGCGGCGTGCAGCGGCGCGGTAGACCGACGGATGCGGCTTGAGCGCACGCACCTCGTCCGCAGACACGATCGCCTCGAAGTACGAGTCGATCCCGGCATGGGCGAGCTGGGCCTCGGCGGTAGCCAGCGGCGAATTGGTGAGTGCGACCAGACGCACCCGCGCTCGCGCGAGCAGTCCGAGCGCCTCCCTGACGTCCTCGTGCGGCGGCAGCATCCGCATCGCCCCGATGACCGCGTCGACGTCGTGCGACGTGAGGGTCCGGCCCGAGCGCGCCGCCACCATCGACAGCGCCGCGGCCTGCACCGTGGAGAAGTCGGAGTACGAGCGGGTGAGGCCGCCGACGAACGCGAGTTGGAGGGCTTGCGCGAACCACGCCGGACGGATCGACGCCGACCCCAACAGGTCGTCGAACAGTGGATCGAGCGCGCTGAGGTCGAGCAGCGTCTCGTTCACGTCGAACGCGATGACCTCACTCATGCTCGGGTGCCCGATGTCGCGGCGGTGCCCGCCGATGCGAGGACCTCATCCGCCCGCCGCCGGACCTCCGCCAGCAGCGCGGAGCGCACGATGCCCACCGCCGCGCGGCCCGCGGACTCGCGCCTCGCGGAGAGGCCGATCGACAGTGTGTAGTCGACATGGTCCTCGAGGACCGGCACGAGGCCGGGCCGCGACTCCGCCAAGAATGACGGCAGCAGCCCGATGCCCGCGCCCGCCTCGGTCGCCGCGAGCTGGGCGAGGATGTTGGTGGATGCGAACCTGACTTCCATCCCTCCCAGGCTCCGGCGCAGGTCGAGGTCGGCGACCGTGAGCATCGAGTCGATGTAGTAGATCAGCGGGTGCTCCACGAGATCGTCCACGGTGCGGATCGGGTCGTGCGACTCGAGATACCGTGCGGACGCGTACAAGCGGAGGGTGTAGTCGGTGAGCTTCTCCGACACGAGGGTCTTCGATGTCGGGACGCCGATCGTTACGGCGACGTCGAAGCCGGCCGCCCGCGGGGAGAGTGGACGTGTGGCGGTGACGAGTTCGATCGTGAGATGCGGATGCCTCCCGAGCACCTCGCTCAGCGCGGGCACGACGAACGTCGTACCGAAACCGTCCGGGGCGAGCAGCCGAACGCTTCCGTGGACGGCGCCCTCGCCCTCGCCGACCGTCACGTCGAGGACATTCGAGATCGCCTCGTCGATCGGGGAGGCCGCCGCCACGACTCCGCGTCCGAGCGGGGTGAGTTCCCAGCCGTCGGCGCCCGGCTCGAGGAGCCGGTGCCCGAGGCTGCGCTCGAGCGCGCGGATCCTGCGAGCCACGGTCGTGTGGTCCACCTCGAGCATCGCGGCAGCGGTCACCATCCGCGCGCTGCGCGCGACGGCGAGGAGGTAGCGCAGATCGTCTGCACGGATGTCGGGCGCCCGCGGGGGACGGATGCTGTCGACGAGGGCGATCACAACTCGCCCTTCGGACCGCTCCCGTCGAGGAGTGGGTGCAAGACCGTCACCCGGACGTCGTCCTCGAACGTGGCGGCGAGCCGTGCGCCGTGCTGGGCGAGGGCCGCACCGTTCCGGTGGACCTCGTACGCGGCCGCATCGACGTACCGTTCGACGAAAACGACCTCGCCGGTCGCCCCGTCGCGGTGCGGCGCGTAGCGGGTGCAGCCGGGCTCCTGGTGCACCGAGGTGACGAGGTCGTGCAGCACCGCCTCGACTGAGGACTCCGCCTCAGCGCGGGGACGGAGTCGGGCGATGACGACGACAGCGGACATGAATGCTCCCTGGTTCGGATGGGCGACGGAGCCCCGCCGCCCATCCGGGCCGGGTCCCCGTCAGCCCGTGGGCTGGATCGGCTCCTCATCGAACACCCCGGCGTCCCAGAAGTCATTCATCTCCGCGACAGAAAATCGTCCATCCCCGCCATCCTTCGTGACGATGTCGATCCCGGTGTCGGCGAGTTCGCCGAACTCGTCGCCGTTGCGGATGATGCCGTTGAGTACTTGGACGCTCTGGTAACCCCATCCGTAGTACTTCTGCCCGACCAGGCCCACGACGAGGTCGTCCTCGACCCAGGCGAGCTCCGGCTGGATGGTGTCGAAGGAGACGACCGTGAGGTCGCCCGACTCGACGCGATCGATCATGGTCGGGAGGTTGCTGCGCTCGACCAACAGCGGCCACGGCCCGTCGAAGAAGAACCCGTTGATCGTCGGGTCGCCGCGCAGGGTCGACTCGACCGCCTCGACGGACTTCGTGAGGTCGTCGTTGCCGGGCACCGTGGTCACGATCTCGAAGTCGACCCCCTCGTCCTCCAGCGCCGCGATGAATCCCGCGTCCCGCTCACCGAGATTGACGGCTCCGACGACGCCGGTGAGGATGGCGATCCGCTGCGCCCCCTCCCCTTCGACCGCCTCGGCGTACAGGATGCCCGACTGGTACCCGCCCTCGTAGTTGTCGGATCCCACGTAGCTGATCCGGTCGCTGTCCGGGCAGTCGGAGTCGAACGTGGTCACCGTCACCCCAGCGGCGATCGCCTGGTCGATCGCGTTGCAGACCGACGGTCCGAGCGCAGAGACGAAGATGCCGTCGGCGCCGCGCTGGACGTAGCTCTCGATCAGCTGGACCTGCTTGGCCGGATCGGCGCCGGTCGGCGCGACCCACTCGAGGTTGATGTTCCCGCCGAGCTCCTCGATCCGGGTCTCGGCGCCGTTCCGGGCCACCGCGTAGCCGGCGTTGTCGAGCGTCTTGGGAATGCCCACGATGAGCAGCTCCCGGTCGGGGTCATCGGGGTCCCCGCCTCCTGCCGCTCCGGCGCAGGCCGTGAGTGAGAGCGCGAGCGCAGCGGCCGCGGCGGCGGCCCCCAGCGCGCGTGATGAGCGTGATCGTCGTTGATCCATCGTGTTCTCCTTCGTGTGCGATGGTGCCCCTGGTGAGGGTCTGGCCGATCACGCCGCGGGGCGCGACCGGTAGCGGTCGATGACGACCGCGAAGATGATGACGAGGCCGATGGCGATGGTCTGCCAGAAGTCGCTGACGCCGAGCAGCACCAGCCCATTTCGCACGACACCGAGCAGCGCAGCGCCCCAGATGGCGCCCGCGACGCTCCCCTGTCCGCCGGTCAGGCTCGTGCCGCCGATGACCGCCGCCGCGATCACGTCGAGCTCGTACCCGGTTCCCGACGTGGACTCGCCGACGCCCAGCCGCGCGGTCAACAGGATGCCGCCGATGGCGGCGAGCAGGCCGGCGATCGTGTAGACGGCGGCCTTGACACGCCGGACGCGCACACCTGAGAGCCTCGCCGCCTCGATGTTCCCGCCGATGGCGTATACGTACCAGCCGAACGTCGTGCGCTTCATGACGATGGTCAGCAGGATTCCGAGCACCACCATGATCCAGACCGGGACGGGGATTCCGAGCACGTAGCCCTGGCCGAGCCAAGTGATCGCCGGGTCGATGCCCTGGATGGGGGTGCCCCCGGTGATCGCGACGTCGATTCCCCGGACGACGCTCAACATGCCGAGCGTGACCATGAACGGGGCGAGGTTCATATGCGCGGTGAACAGGCCGTTGACGAGACCGACGAGGGCACCAGCGGCGAGCCCCGCCATCAGCGCGACCAGGAAGCTCGTGCCGTTCGCGCTGAGGAACGCCGCGGTCAGTCCCGCGAGCCCCATCACCGACCCGACTGACAGGTCGATGCCACCCGTGACGATCACGAGGAAGGCGCCCATTGCCGCGATTGCGGTGAAGGCGAAGCCACGCGCGACGAGCATCAGGTTCGCCACCGTGAGGAATTGGGTCGTCGCGATGGACAGGAAGATGCCGATCACGAGCACCGAGAGGATCGCGCCGGACTCCGGGCGGCGCGCGAACGCCGTCCATGCTCGGTGCGCGACGTCGAGGAGCGACGGACTCTGGGTGCGGGAGGTGGCGGTCTTCATGTGTGGTCTCCGGTTCGGTGGGGCGTCGTATCGAGCGACTCGAGCTTGCTGGCGAGGCGGAGGATCGCTTCCTGGGTGACCTCTGAGGCGGCGAGGGTGCCCTGATACCTGCCCTCGGCCATGACGCCGATCCGGTCGCTCAACCCGATCAGCTCCTCCATGTCCGACGACACGAGCAGGATCCCGACGCCCTGTGCGGCGATCTCGTCGATCTGCCGATAGAGGTCTGCGCGCGCGCCGACGTCGACGCCGCGTGTCGGCTCATCGAGGATGAGCAGGCTCAACGGCTGGGCCAGCCACTTCGCGAGCACGACCTTCTGCTGGTTGCCGCCGCTGAGGCGCGAGACGACCTGACGCGCCCCGCGTGTCTTGATGCCGAAGTCGCGGATGGCGGCCGCCACCGCCTCGCGGAGCCGTCGCATCTCGATGAGGCCCCAGCGTTGCCAGGTACGCAGGTTCGGAAGTGCGACGTTCTCCTGCACGTCCTGGAGCAGCACGAGGCCCTGGGCCTTGCGGTCCTCGGGCACGAATCCCACCCCGAGGCGCACCGCCTCCCGGGGCGAGCGGATGCGTACGTCGCGTCCGTTGAGGACGACCGTCCCGGTGTCCCGACGGTCCGCACCGAAGACGAGGCGCACGGCTTCCGTCCTGCCTGCGCCGACGAGGCCGCCCAGTCCGAAGATCTCCCCCCGTCGCACCTCGAAGGAGACATCGTGGACGATGCCGCCCGACAGCCCGCGTACCTCGAGGACGGTCTCCTCCTGCGGCGCGCGATGATCGGGGAACAGCGCCGTGAGCGTCCGGCCGACCATGGCTTCGACGATCCGGTCTCGCGTCGCGTCGGGCTCCTCGGCATCGAACTCCGCGACCCGCTCGCCGTCGCGCAGCACCACGATGCGATCCGCGACCGCGAACGCCTCATCGAGTCGATGGGTCGTGATCACGATCGCCAATCCCTGTTCGCGCAGTCGCTGCAGCAGCGCGAGCAGGTCGTTCGCCTGCTCCTCCGGCAGCGAACTGGTCGGCTCGTCGAGCAGCAGCACGGACACGTCGCTCTGAGACAGGGCCTTGGCGATCTCGACCTGCTGTCGCTGGGCGATTGAGAGGTCGCCGACGACGTCGTGCGGGCTGACCCTGGACCCGATGACATCGAGCGCCTGCTGCGCCTCGCGAAGCACGCGGCGCCGGTCGACCAGGCCGAGGACGTCGGGCCCCAGCGTCGGCGTCCTGCCCAGCGTCAGGTTCTGCGCCACCGTCTGGTTCTCGGTCAGGTTGAGCTCCTGGTGGACCATTGCGATGCCGTGCGCCTGCGCCGCGCGCACGTCCGGGATCTCGACCGCTCTCCCGTTGAGCCGGATCTGCGCGGCATCCGCCTCGTGCACGCCGGCGATGAGCTTCATGAGGGTCGACTTGCCGGCGCCGTTCTCCCCGAGCAGCGCGATGACCTCCCCCGACCTGATCGTGAGATCCACCCCGCGCACCACCGTGACGCCGCCGAATGACTTCTCCGCGCCGCTGACGACGAGCTCGAGTGATTCCATGCGCCTACCTCTTCGTGGACCGCGGCCTCGGGAACGGATTCGGCGGCCGCGTGGTGTGAACAGTTCTAGCCGCGAGGCCGGGGCGTCCGACACATGCAAAGGTGCACACGCGGAGTGCAGGATCGCCCCGCGCGGATCGCGGGCGGCTCCCGCACCATGGAGGTGGCGGGGCCCGCGACGGCGCCGCCCAGACCACTCATAGGCGAGCAAGGGAGCCGCATGTCCGAACCGATCCGCTGGGGAATCGCCGGCCCGGGATTCATCGCGACGATGTTCGCGCGCGACCTGGAGAACATCCCCGACGACGCCGCGATCGTCGCCGTCGGCTCGAGCCGGCCGGGCGGAGCCGACGAGTTCGCCGCCGAGTTCGGCGTCGCGCGCGTGCACGGGTCGTACGCGGCACTCGCCGCCGATCCGGAGGTCGAGGCCGTGTACGTGGCCACCCCGCACTCCGGGCACCTCGCCGCAGCGCTGACGGCGATCGAGGCCGGCAAGCACGTCCTCGTCGAGAAGCCGCTGACGCTGGACGAGCGCGAGGCGGTCCGGTTGTTCGACGCTGCACGGGCGAATGGGGTGTTCGCGATGGAGGCGATGTGGACGCGATTCCTGCCCCACATCGGCAGGATCCACGAGCTCATCGATGCCGGCGATCTGGGCGAGATCGTGCAGGTCGCAGCCGAGCAGGGCATCTGGTTCGACCCGGGGCACCCCGAGCATCGCCTGTACGACCGCCGGCTCGGCGGCGGCGCACTGCTCGACCTCGGCGTGTATCCGGTGTCGCTCGCGCTCTCGATCCTCGGCGCACCTGACCGCATCACCGCCGCAGCGAACTTCACGAAGACCGGCGTCGACGCACAGACGACCGCGATCCTCGAGTACGACCGCGGCGCGCAGGCGATCACGACATCGACACTCTCGGCCTGGACGCGCACGGGCGCCGTGATCGCAGGGACGAGGGCGCGGATCGAGATCGAGCCCCGATGGATGATGCCCTCCGACTTCACCCTGATCACGGGAGACGGTGCACGTACCGAGTTCCCGAACGACTACGTCGGGCATGGGCTGCGCGAGGAGGCGGTCGAGGTCGCCCGCTGCATCCGCGCCGGACTGCTCGAGAGCCCACGCATGCCGCACGCGTTCTCGCTCCTCACGATGCGCACGATGGACGCCGTTCGGGCGCAGATCGGCCTCGAGTACGAGACGACGACGTGACCGAGCAGCAACGCACGAACTTCGCCGCGGCCGGACGCGGCGACTTCCACCACACCGAGAGGAACGCACCGATGAACGTCAAGGCCGAGGGGAACGCCCTCACCTGGGCCGCGCAGGTCATCACCTTCTACGCACCCGCCTTCTGGGACCTCTCTACGCCCGAGGAGCTCATGGAAGCCGTGGAGCGCGACCCGCGCGAGTTCTACGACCGACTGATGGACTCCGTGGCGGAGTCGGGTGTCGGGCACGTCGAGCTCTGCATGGAGCCCGGAGACTGGCGCACCGCGCTGGCCGCGTACGGCACTCCGGAGGCGTTCGTCGACTCGCTGTCGCACCGAGGCCTCGTGCTCACCGGGAGCTACCAGAGCGGCTGGTCGTACGAAGGGGCGTTCGAGGATGCCGGAATCAAGCGCGACCTGCTGGACGAGACCGCCCGTCACGCCGAGTTCCTCGCGGCCTGCGGCGCGGACGTCCTCCTATCGGGACCTCCGCGGCGCGGGGCGATGGAGGCGTCGATCGCCCTCCCGCTGTCGGCGCGGACCTCGGACCTCGTCGCAGGGATGTTCACCGACCTCGGCACCACCGCCGCACGGTCGGGCGTGCGGCTGGCGATCCATACCGAGGCCTACTCGTGCGTCTGCCGCGTCGACGACATCGCGCGCGTCATGTCCGCCACGGACCCCTCCGTCGTGCATCTGTGCCCGGACTCCGGCCACATCACGCTCGACGGCGGCGACACGGCCGTCGTGGTGGACGCGCATGCGGAGCGCATGACGAGCATGCACTGGAAGGACTGCATCGGCGAGCGCGATGACGTCCCGCCGACCGGAGTCGTGACGCACGAGCAGATGATGGAGCAGTTCCGCCGGATGGGCAACGGGATCGTGAAGTGGGCGGAGGTCGTGACCGCGATGCGGGAGCGGAGCTTCCGCGGATACGCGGTGGCCGAGATCGACCTCGCCCCCGAACCCATCGAAGACGTGCGCGACATCCTCGACTACTTCGAGTCGAACCTGGCCGACATCTACCGCTGACCCGAGGACACCGTGAGCACGATAGAGCCGACCCTCCCCGCAGGGACCGTACCCCACGACATGCGCGCCGCAGTGCTCGACGAGCACGGCCTGCGGATCGAGCGCATCCCGGTCCCCGCACCGCAGCGCGACGAGGCACTGGTGCGCGTCACCGCGTGCGGCGTGTGCCATTCCGACCTGCACGTCCTGAAGGGCGAGATCGGGTTTCCCCGGCCGGCCGTACTGGGACACGAGGTCAGCGGGACCGTCGTGGCGCTCGGCACCGGCACCACCACCGAGGCTGTTGCGGTCGGCGACCGCGTGGTCGGCGCGTTCATCATGCCCTGCAACGCCTGCGTCGAGTGCGCACGGGGGCGCGACGACCTCTGCCTGCGGTTCTTCGGGCTCAACCGCGTCGAGGGTTCCCTCTACGACGGGACGAGCCGCCTGGCCCGTGCTGACGGGACCCGGCTCGCGATGTACTCGATGGGCGGGCTGGCCGAGTACGCCGTCGTCCCGGTGAGCGGCCTCGCCCGCGTACCCGACGAGCTGGACCTGGCGTCCGCTGCGGTCCTCGGCTGTGCCGTGATGACCGGCTTCGGGGCGGTGCGACGCGGCGGCGGCGTCCGCGTCGGCGAATCCGTCGCCGTGATCGGGATCGGCGGCGTCGGCACGAGCATCGTCCAGGTCGCGCGAGCGGTCGGCGCCGAACCGATCATCGCGGTCGACGTGAACACCGAGAAGCTGGACCTCGCCATCGAGCTCGGCGCGCACGCCGCGGTGAACGCTCGCGAGTCTGATCCGGTGGAGGCGGTCCGCGCGCTCGGCGGCGACGGCGTCGACGTGGTGTTCGAGGCGCTCGGCTCGCCGCGCACCTTCGCGCAGGGGCTGGACATGATCCGCGACGGTGGACGACTCGTCGCCGTGGGGCTGGCGGCGACCGGGCAGACTGCGCCAGTGGAGATCACCCGGCTCGTGCGTCGCAGCCAGCGCGTGATCGGGTCCTACGGCGCGCGAACCCGCACCGACCTGCCCGAGGTCGTCCGCCTGGCGGCCTCCGGCGCGATCGACCTCGATCGGGTCGTCACGGACTCGTACGGGCTCGACGACCTGGAGACGGCCTTCGCCGCGCTCACCGACGGGCGCATCCGCGGTCGCGGCGTCGTGCGGCTGGCATGAGCGATTCGTGCGCGGACCGAGTGACGCGACGGGAGGGCTGACGCGATGACGCGACTCTGGAACGAAGCGGCGGACTTCGCCGATGAGATGGTGGACGGCTTCGTGTCGGCGAATGGCCGATACGTGCGACGCGTACCCGGCGGCGTCGTGCGATCGACCGCGTCGCCGCCCGGGCAGGTCGCCGTGGTCGTTGGCGGCGGTTCGGGACACTACCCCGCGTTCGGCGGCCTGGTCGGCCCCGGGCTCGCCCACGGCGCGGCCATGGGCAACCTGTTCGCGTCCCCCTCGAGCCAGCAGGTGCACGCGGTGGCGCGGGCCGCGCACCAAGGCGGTGGCGTGCTCCTCACCTACGGCAACTACGCCGGGGACGTCCTCAACTTCGACGCCGCGCAGGAGCGGCTCACCTCCGACGGGATCCGGGCGGCGTCGGTCGCGGTCACCGATGACATCGCATCCGCCGATCCGACGCATCGGGCGCAGCGACGCGGCATCGCGGGCGACCTCACCGTGTTCCGCGCCGCCGCCGGGGCTGCCGAGAGCGGCTACGACCTGGACGGCGTGGCGGCAGTCGCGCGGAAGGCGAACGAGCGCACGCAGTCGCTCGGGGTGGCATTCACCGGATGCACGCTGCCCGGCGCATCCGACCCGCTCTTCACGGTGCCCGCGGGCACGATGGCCGTCGGACTCGGGATCCACGGCGAACCGGGCATCGCCGAGACCGCGATCCCCACCGCCGACGAGCTCGCCGAGCTCCTCGTCGACCGGCTGCTCGCCGAGCGGCCCGCCGACGCGGACGAGCGGGTCGTCCCCGTCCTCAACGGCCTGGGATCCCTCAAGTACGAAGAGCTGTTCGTCGTCTACCGACGCATCCACCAGTTGCTCCGGAACGCGGGCCTGGAGGTGCTCGACCCGCATGTGGGCGAGTACTGCACGTCGTTCGACATGGCCGGGGGCTCACTGACCCTGTTCTGGCCCGACGACGAGCTGGCGACCCTCTGGGAGCACCCCGTCGACACCCCGGCCTACCGCCGCGGTGCGGTCCCGGCACGACAGCTGGTGGATGCCGCCGCTGCGACGATCGCAGCGGACGACGTCGCTCCCGGAGACGCCGCGTCGCGGGTGGTCGCGGCCACGGTGCGGACGATCGTCGAGCGGATCGCCCGCACCATCGATGCGAATGTCGACGAACTCGGTCGGATGGACGCGATCGCCGGGGACGGCGATCACGGCATCGGGATGCAGCGCGGGGCACGCGCGGCGCTGCGCGCAGCCGAGCACGCGACCGCTATGGGCGCGGGTGCGGCGACGACACTCGCGCGTGCCGCGGACGGCTGGTCCGACCGCGCCGGCGGCACGTCGGGCGCCCTTTGGGGAGTCATCCTCACGTCCGTGGCCCGCGAGCTGGGCGACACGGGCACGCCCGACGCCGCGGACGTCGTCGCGGGGGTCGCCACTGCCACCGAGGGCGTGATGGACTACGGCAAGGCGCGCGTGGGTGACAAGACCATGGTCGACGCGCTCGTGCCGTTCTCGGAGACGCTCGCCGCTTCGGTGGCCGCGGGATCGTCACTCCCGGACGCCTGGGCGAGCGCGGCGGAGGCCGCTACGCGGGGCGCCGCGCAGACCGCGGGGCTCGTCCCGCGAATGGGTCGCGCACGCACGCACGGAGACCACGCCATCGGCGCCGCAGACCCCGGCGCGACCAGCCTGGCGCTGATCGCGACCGCGATCGGCCCACTGCTCACGACCGACGAGGAGACCTGATATGGATCTGGAACCGTTGCGCCTCGTGATCGGCGCCGATGACGCCGGACACGACTACAAGGAAGTCCTCAAGGCGGACCTCGAGCACGATCCGGGCGTCGCGTCGGTCATCGACGTGGGCGTGGATGCAGACGGACGGACTCCCTACCCGAGGGTCGCGATCGCGGCAGCGCAGCTCGTCGCCAACGGCACGGTCGACCGTGCCCTGCTGTTCTGCGGCACGGGGCTGGGCGTCGCGATCGCCGCGAACAAGGTCGCGGGCGTCCGCGCAGTCACCGCTCACGACTCGTTCTCGGTGGAACGCGCGATCCGTTCGAACGATGCCCAGGTCCTCACGATGGGACAGCGGGTGGTCGGCATCGAGCTCGCTCGCCGCCTCGTCCGCGAGTGGCTGACCTACCGGTTCGACCCCGCAAGCGCGTCGGCCGAGAAGGTCGCCGTCATCGATCGGTACGAGGCGGACGGAACCTGCTGATCGATCCAGTGCCCAGGCACCGGGGCAGCGGCAACGACCGCGCACAGTCCGGCCGCTGCCCCGGTGACCTGCACCCGCGACTGAGTCAGGCGCTGCTGCGCACGACCAGGCGCAGCGCCCGTTGATGCACCGGGACCGCTTCCCGGTCCTCGAGCACCGCAAGCACCCGCTCGATGATGGCCGCGGTGAAGACCTCTGTCGAGATGGCGATCGTGGTGAGGCCCATCGCCGCGAGCGGAATGTCGTCGACGCCCATGACGCTCAGGTCGACGCCGGGCTCGAGCCCCAGGGAGCGGACCGCGGTCAGCACCATGAGCGCGAGATCGTCGTTGTGCCCGCATACCGCCGTCACGCCCTGGGCGAGCCAGGCCTCGACGACCGGCATCGCCGCGTCGAGCTGGGTGCCGACGGTGCCCACGACCGGGGCAGGGAGCTCGTGCTCCTCGCAGACCGCCCGCACGCCCTCGAGCCGCTGCCGCGCGTACCGATCGATGCTCGGGTCCTCGGGGTAGCCGAAGGCCAGCCGGGCGTGCCCGTGTCCGATCAGGTACTCGGCCTGCATCCGCCCCATCTCGACGTGCGACAGGATGCCGCCGTCCTCGATGAGCGGTGCCTGCGACATGGCGATGAACCGGCGCGCGTGGTCCGGCAGACCGCCCATGGCGAGCACCAGCGTCGGCGTGACCGACCCCCAGAGCTCGCGGAGGTTCAGCCCCTCCTGCTCTTCCTGAATGCGCGTCACGAGCAGCGCGTAGCCCCGCGTGCCCAGCGCGCGGTTGAGCTCGTCCAGTGCGAGGTCGAACACGTAGCCGATCGAGAATCCGGGGACGGTGGCGAGGACCACGTTCATACGTCCGGAGCGGAGCGCCCGCGCCGGCGCGTAGGGCACGTGCCCGAGCCGCTCCGCGGTCTCGATCACCAGCGCACGCGTCGCAGCCGAGATGGAGCGATCCGGAGCGTTGTTCAGCACGTAGCTGACCGTGGCGCGGGAGACGCCGGACTCGCGCGCCACGTCGGCGCTCGTCACCCGGCGTCCGCGCCTGCCCACCGCACCCGTTCCGAGATCCCCGTGATCCACGCCCCACACCTTACTGAAGCGGTGATGAGGGGGCCGTTGTGAGTCACGGCTGGCACGCGCAAGAGGAGGTCGTCCAGACACAAGCACGCGGAGGGGCCTCCGGCGAGGCTGAGGGCGCGGGAGGTCGTCCCGCATTCCCATACGCAGAACGGAACGGACATGGTGAGAGAGATTCGAGTTGCCCTGATCGGCGGCGGAGGGTTCATGGGCAAGGCGCACAGCATGGCGTACGCCCTCGCACCCGGGGTCGTGGACCTCGATGTGAATATCGTCAAGCACACGCTGGTCGATGCGGTCCCCGAGGTGGCCGCCGCCGCCGCGGAGCGCCTCGGGTGGAAGCACAGCTCCTCGGATTGGAGGGCCGTCGTCGAGTCCGACGACGTCGACGTGGTCGACATCGTCACGCCGCCGCAGTTCCACCAGGAGATCGCGATGGCGGCGCTCGCGGCCGGGAAGCCGGTCTTCTGCGAGAAGCCGATCACCAACGACGCCGCGGAGGCGCTCCGCATGGCGGAGGCCGCGGAGGCGTCCGGGCTGGCCAACCAGGTCGGATTCAACTACCGCCACACGCCCGCGATCAGCCTGCTCAAGCAGATCATCGACCACGGCGAGCTGGGCGAGCCGCTGAGCTTCCGCGCGAGCTATATGCAGGACGGCGCGTACTTCATCGACGACTTCGGCTGGCGGTCCGCCAAGCGGACCGGCGGCTCGGGGGCCGTCGGTGACATCGGGTCGCACGTCATCGATCTCGCGGAGTATCTCAACGGGCCCATCGTGCGCGTCAGCGCGATGATGCGGACGAACGGCGGCACGGCCGGCGCGTCGTGGCTGCCCGAGGACGAGCGTCTCTCCCAGGACCTCACCGACGATGCCGGCACCTGGGTCGCCCAGTTCGCGAACGGTTCCATCGGCACGTTCGTGGCGAGCTTCCAGGCCTACGGCCGCAAGAACCAGATCCGCCTCGAACTCGACGGCACGAAGGGCGCGGCGGAGTTCGACTGGAACCGACGCGAAGAACTCAAGATCGCACGCGCGGATGACCGCGTAGAGGATTCGGGCTTCAAGACCGTGCTCGTGAGCGACGCGCATCGCGACGTCTGGTACCCCGTGGCAGGCATCGGCATCGGCTACGTCGAGGGCTCGGCGATCCAGCTGGCGCGGTTCGTCGAAGCCGCCGCGAACGGCGGCACGTCCCGGCCGGACTTCGCCGACGCGGCGCACGTGCAGGGCGTCGTGACGGCGATCCAGGAGTCGGCGCGGACCGGGGCATGGGTCGAGGTCGCCGCCGCGCGCGCGGCGACGGTGGGGGCGTGATCCCGATGGTTGGTCGCACCCCGCTCCCGGACTGGGTCGCTCCCGTCGACGGCTACGCACGGGGGCGCTTCGCTCCACTTCGGGACGTCTTCTCGCGCGTCATCGCGTCGCAGGGCGCCGGCGGCGGCGCCCTGTGCATCTACGAGGGCGGACGTCCGGTCGTCGACCTCGTCGCAGGCGACTACGGCACCGACTCGCTGCAGCTCGTGTTCTCGGTCACCAAGGCCATCACGACGACCGCAGTCGGGATGCTGGTCGCGGAGGGCAGACTCGACCTCGATGAGCCGCTCGCCGAGTTCTGGGCGGAGCTCGACCGGCCGACCACCCGGCGGATCACGCTGCGTTCGGTGATGACGCACGCCTCCGGCCTCTCCTCCATCACGACGCCGTTCACCGCCGACGATCTCTGGGCCGGGCGCGACGTCGACGAGATCGGCCGCCAGGAGCCGCTCTGGGAACCGGGGACCAAGCACGGCTATCACGCGCTGACGTTCGGCGCGCTCGTCGACGGCGCGATGCGGCGTCGTGCCGGCGTGAGCCTGCAGGAGGTGACCGCCGCCCGCATCGCGGAGCCCCTGGGGTTGCAGGCGTGGATCGGCGCGCCGCGCGAAGTGCTCGGGCGAGTCCGACCCGTCATCGCCCGGACGCCGCTCGTCACGGAGACCGAGTTCCGCCGCATGGAGCGCGGGGAGGTGCCCGCAGACAATCTGCTCGGCATCTTCAGCGACCTCGAGGTGTGGAATCGCGAGGAGGTTGCGCTCGGGAGCTACGGCTCCGTGGGCGCGATCGCGGATGCACGATCGCTCGCTCGCCTGATGGCGGCCACCATGGGCGAGGTCGACGGCGTGCGCCTCCTGGAAGAGGGCATGCGGGCTGGCCTCACCGCGACGCACTACCGCGGCATGGATCATCGCCTCGGCATCCCGATCCACTTCGGCGTCGGGTACCAACTGCCCTTCCCCCAGTTCCCCATGCTCGGCGCCACGTCCTACGGGCACGAGGCGGCTGGTGGCTCCGTCGCCTTCGCCGACCCCGAGTCGGGACTCGCGGTCGGCTTCACAACCGACCTCTTCCCGCCCATGCACGGCTCCAGCACGCAATCGCACGCGTTGATGGCGGTCATCCGCCACCTCGCCTCCACCGACGTCAGCGCCGTCTGACACCGACGAAGGGATCATCATGCCCGCACCACTCATCCACCACATCGGAATCCTCGTGCAGGACATCGAAGAGGCCGTCGCCCGCTGGGAGGCCGTCACGGGTTACACGTTCGGCCCGATCGAGCGCTACCGCACGAACTGGTGGGTCGACGACACCCGCGAGGGCGAACCGCACTTCCACGACGCCCGCATCAGCTTCACCGCGGAGGGGCCGCCGTACATCGAGCTCATGGAGTTCCACGGCGATGGCACCCACTCGCATCGTGAGGGAGAGGGGTTCCACCACTTCGGTTTCATCGACCACCCCGATGTCGAGGGCCGCATGGAAGAGCTCACGCAGCTCGGCGTGGGTCACAACGGGGAGTCGCGGACGGAGGACGGGCGCGTGATCCTCTGGTTCACCGAAAAGCAGGACCTCGACGGCATCCGCCTCGAGTTCGTGAGCACCGACCCCCAGCCCATCGTCCCCGACGACACTCCGGTTCCCTAGGGCCCGACGCACGATGACGGGGGCGGGAGGATGCGACATCCTCCCGCCCCAGTCGTCATGCCGCGAAGCGACCGACAGACATCGCCCCACCGGCCGCGGGGCGCCCCGTCAGCACAGTGCGGATCGCCGGAACTCGCGCGGCGAGATCCCGTAGGCCGTCTTGAAGGAACGGCTGAAGTGCGCCGCGTCCCACATGCCCCACTGCGAGCCGACGGCACCGATCGTGAGCCGGGCGGCGCGCGGGTCGGCGAGGGTCTCGCGGCAGCGCTCGAGGCGCCGGTGGCGGATCCACGAGCTGACAGACACGCCCCCGCTCTCGAAGAGCCGGTTGAGCGTTCGGGTCGAGACGTTGATGGCGGCCGCGACGGTGTCGGGGCGCAGCGACGGGTCACCGAGGCGCGCCTCGATGTGGTCCTTGGCGCGCTCGAGCAACGGATCTGGGGCCTGCACGAGGTCGGCCCGTTCGGCGAACGACATCGCCAGGAACCCGCCGAGGTGCTGCTGGAGGCGCACGGGGTTGCCGGGACGGTAGTGCTCGAACTGCGCCAGCAGCGCGTCCAGCACGTGTGCGAGCAGGCTGGCCGTACCGCCGTCGGTGGGGAGTGCCGCACCGGCGACCGCGTCGAGCTGCCGAGCCTCGAGCGAGATCGCGGAGGCATCGACACGCAGCGCGAGCACGTGCGAGCCATTCGACGCGTGCACCCGAGCACGGTCGCGCGGCGGAATGACCAGCAGGTCACGCGGGTCGAGCAGGATCATGCGCTCCGGGAGCCCTACCGAGACGGTGCCCGAGGACACGAAGACCACGCGGAACCTGCCGGCGGGGTCGTCGGGAAGTGTGTGGCCTCCCGGCGAGAGTCTCGTCGCCGAGAGCGCATCGAAGCTGCGCTCCACTGCGACGTCCGGCCGGTCACGGAGAACTGCGGTGTCACTGCTCACGACTACCTCCTCGTAGTGTGCGGGGAACACGCGGCGCCTTCGGTTACACGTGTAACTGACTCTTGTTTACACGTGTAACCAGTCGGCCGCAAGGGTTCTCGGCGCAATAGCGGCCGCGGGCTGCAGTTGGCGCGCATATCCAACTTTGCGACGCGGATCGACAAGTCCGTCGACCTTGTCGAGGGCCGCGCCACGTGGACCACGGCGGCCGCCGGGGATCCCTCCGCAGAGAACTCTTCGAGCGTCGGAACCCGGAAGCGAATCACCGGACGACCCGCGTGGCGAGCACGTCCGTGCATGCCTCGCGGGAGTCGTCGAGGCGCAACGGGGCACCCGGTCGGTGTGCCCCAGTTCGTCAGGCGGTCGAGCGCAGCACGAGATGCAGCAGTGGGCTGTCGCCCACGATGGGTTCCCTGCCCTCGAGCACGGAGACGACCCGTTCGATCAGCACGGTCGTGAAGACGTCGGAGTCGATCGAGACGGTCGAGAGTCCCATATTCGACAACGGGATGTCGTCGACTCCGATGACCGCGAGGTCGACCCCCGCCGTCAGACCGATCGACGCCATGGCGGCCATCACCATGAGCGCGATGTCGTCGTTGTGCGCACAGATCGCGGTGACGCCGGCTGACCTCCAGCGCTCGATCTGCTCCACGACGGCGTCGATGCGCGAGCTCACGACACCGACCAGGGGTTCCGGCAGCCCTCGCTCCGCGCAGACCGCGCGCACGCCCTCGAGACGCTGGCGAGCATACCGGTCGATGTTCGGATCCTCGGGATATGCGAACCCGAGGATCCGATGTCCGGAACGCTCGAGATGCTCCGCCTGGAGCCGGCCGGTCCCGACGTACGAGATGATCCCGACGTCCTCGACGAGCGTGGCGTCCGACATCTCGATGAGCTTCCTCGCGTGCTCGGGGATGCCGCCCATGCCGAGGACCAGCGTCGGGGTGACCGCGCCCCACAGCCCGCGAATGTTCAGCCCCTCCTTCTCGTCGTTGACCCGCGTGACCAGGAACGCGTACCCCCGGTTCCCGAGCTCGCGGTTCAGGCGGTCCAGGGCGAGGTCGAACACGTAGCCGATCGAGAAGCCCGCAACGATGGCGAGCACGACGTTCATGCGCCCCGAGCGGAGCGCGCGTGCGGGGGCGTACGGCAGGTGGCCGAGCCGATCCGCGGTCTCGAGCACGAGCGCTCGGGTCGACTCGGAGATGGATCGGTCGGGTGCGTTGTTGAGCACGTAGCTCACCGTCGCCCGCGACACACCGGACGCCCGGGCGACATCCGCGCTCGTCACCCGTCGTGGCGGGAGGGCCGGCTCCTCCGCCACATCCGTCATCCGGCTCGACCCGTCGCACGCACGCCGCGTCGGGCACCGCTCCGGCGCGCCCCTCGACGCGGATCCCTCACCCGTCAACCCTTCAGGCCGGTCGCGTAGCCGCGGAATACGGCCTTCTGCATGACGAGGAATGCGATGAGCATCGGCAGCGAGGCGATGATGAGCGCCGCGAACAGCAGCGTCCAGTCGACTTCGTACGTGCCCGTGAACGAGAACAGCGCCACCGGGAGGGTCTGCGAGCCCGAACCGCTCAGGAAGAGCAGGGGGGCGTAGAAGTCGTTCCAGATGAATACCGCGTTCAGGATGATGACGGTGCCGGTCACCGGTCGTAGGAGCGGGAGGATGACGTGCCAGAACGTCTTCAGCCGGTCGGCACCATCGATCCCCGCCGCCTCGTCGTAGTCCTTCGGCACCGCACGGAGGAACTCCGTGTACAGGAAGATCGTGAACGCACCGCGCTCACCGAGGTACAGGATGATGAGACCGACCGGATGCGCCAGCAGGCCGAGGTCGCGGAACGTCGCGTAGAGCGGCACCAGCGCGAGGAAGCTCGGGACGATGAGCCCCAGCATGAACCCGTAGTAGACGTACGGGGTCCACGATGCCGTGATGCGCGCGAGCGGGTAGGCGGCGAGCGACCCGATCGCGATGAGAAGCACGATCGTGCCGACGGTCACGAACGTGCTGCTGACCAGCGCAGACCCGAGCGACGCCTGCTCCCAGGCGGCCGGGAAGTTCCCCCACTCGGGTGAGGTCGGGGGCAGCAGCGGCGACGTGCGGTCACCGCTCGGCTTCAGTGCGGTGTTCACCAGGATGTAGACGGGAACGAGGACGAAGAGGGCGACTCCGATCATCACGACCTGCAGGACGCCGGTCCTCCATGTGTACTGCTTCACGGGTCATCCGTCCTTCCGGGCGCGCGTGACGCGCTGCTGGATGATCGCGGCGATGACGCAGATGACCGTCAGCACGAGCGCGATCGCGGTCGAGTAGGCGAACTCGCCGCGCAGGAAGGCGGCCTGGTAGATGGCGGTGGACATCACCTGCGAGGAGACGCCGGGGCCGCCGCGCGTCATCACCCACACCTGGTCGAACGTCTTCAGCCCGCCGATGACGCAGATCAGGGTCGAGACGACGATCGCCGGGCGGAGCGCCGGGAGCGAGACGGAGAAGAATCGGCGCACCGGACCCGCGCCGTCGAGCGCGGCGGCTTCGAGGAGCTCGTCCGGCACGTTCTGCAGCCCGGCGATGTAGATCACCATGATGACGCCCGACATCTGCCACAGGATCACGAACGAGATCGACCAGATCACGAGGTCCGGATCCCCGAGCCAGATCTGCTTCGCCCACCCGAGGCCGACAGCGTCGAGCACGGAGTTCAGCGGGCCCTCGGGCATCAGGATGAACCGCCAGAGGTTCGCGATGACGAGCGGCGTGACGACCGCCGGCGCGAAGACGATCACCCGCATGAAACGACGACCCTTGATCTGCGAGTTCAGGGCGAGGGCGAGCAGGATGCCGATGACGTTCTGCCCGACGAGGGTGATCGCCGTGAGGAGCAGCGTGTTCACGACCGCCGTGCTGGCGAACGGGTCGGTCGTCATCCGCAGGAAGTTCTCGAACCCGACGAACTCCCAGTCCGTGGTCAGTCCGTTCCAGTCGGTGAAGGCGTACACCGCTCCCTGGATACTCGGCACGATCACCGAGAAGAACAGGAAGAATCCGGCCGGCAGCAGGAACCAGATCGCCCAGCCGTTGCCCTGCGGTCGCCGGCGCCTGCGCCGGGTCTGCGCGACGGCATCACCCTGAGCCGTCGACGACGGAGTCGGTCGCTCGATCGTTGTGGTCATCTCACACCCCTGTGAAGTCGTGGGTCCTGGGTGTTCCCGATGGCCACGGCGGCGGACCGTGGCCATCGGGAACGTTCATGTCAGTCCGCGGACGCGAGCATGGCGTTCGTCATGTCCGTCAGGACCGAGTCGACCGTGCGCGCGCCGAAGACCGCCTCCTGCATGCCGAGCTGCAGTGCCATCTGCACGTCCGGCGACGGCCAGGTCTGATCGGGGAATCCGCCCGTCTCACCGGCTTGCAGGTACTCGAGCGCCGCCTGGTCGAACGACGACTCGTCGCACGCGCCGGGTCCGTCGACCGCGGTGATCGGCAGCGATCCGAGTCCGCCCGCGACGTTGCACTCGAAGAGCTCGTTCATCTCGGGCGTGGCGAGGTACGCGAGGAAGTCCTTCGCCAGCTCGGGGTTGTTCGCCCGTGCGTTGACCGCGGCCGATGTCGACGGCGCGACCGCGAGCCGCGACTCCGACGGGTCGTTGCTTCCGGGAAGCGCAGCGAGCGTCAGGCCCGGGTTGTTGATGATGCCCATGTACTGGCCGATGGTCACCATGCCGATGGACTCGCCCTCGGCGAGCAGCCGCGCCGCCTCGAACTGGTCCGCGCCCTGCGCGGAGTCGTTGAAGCAGCCGGCCTCGGCCATCTCGACGTTCTTCGCGAGCGCTTCCGCCCACCCCGACTCGTTGAATGTGGTCTCACCCGCGGCGACCCGCTCGTCGAGGTCGGGCTCCGGCCCCTGGACGAGCTGCGGGTACAGCGCGTACGCCACGAACTGGCTCTCGTGCGTCGTGGTGAGGCCGAGCGAGTAGGCGACGGTGCCCTGTGCTCGCGCGTCCTCGCAGAACCGGATCACGTCGTCCCACGTCTCGGGGATCGCAAGGCCGCTCGCGGCGAGCGCCTCGTCGTTGTAGACCGCTCCGACGATCGAGAGGGTGGTCGGGAACGAGTAGATGCTGCCCTCGTACGATGCGTAGGGAACGGCCGACTCGGGGAGCGTCTTCGCCCACGGCTGGTCCGACAGGTCCAGCAGGTTGCCGTTCTGCGCGAGCGGGATCGTCGCCCCCACGTTGCCGTTGCCGGGCCACACGTGGATGAGGTCGGGAGCGGTCCCCGCCTGGAGCTGCGTGCGGATCGCCGCGAAGTACGCGTCGCCTTCCGCATAGGTCGCCTCGAACGTGACGTCGGGGTGCTCCTGCTGGTACTCGGCCATGACGGCCTCGAGTCCGTCCGCATAGCCCTGCGGCCAGAGGATCGTGAGGGTCGTCCCGTCGCCCCCGCCCCCGGTTCCCGCGCACCCGGCGGTCAGTGCGAGCGCCGCGACCGCCGCACCGGCGATCGCCGTGCGTCGTGCTGTGATTCTCGTCTTCATGACTCAGACTCTTCCTTCCGTACTTCCCGTTTCCGCGACCGGATAGACGCCTCTGGATGCGTGACCGCGGGACCGCGCGAGCCGAGCAAATCATGAGCCGCGAGCGGACCCTTGTCGATCTCGGACACCGCCTTGCGAATTCGGGTCGATCCGCGCTGGGGCCGATTCCGCGCCCAGGAGAGGTGCGGGCGACGCGATGCCCGGGCGGTCTCCGGGCCGAGGATTCTGACGCGGGGCGTCAAGCGCCTGTCTCGTCGGGCCAACGAACCCCACGTTCGAGGCATCATGATCGCGGAGTGGACTTCCGGCCCGCGCGCCGGGCGGACGGAGGCGCACGATGGGGTTCGGTACAAGGGAGGACGGCATGCGAGCGATCGTCTACACGTGCGGGGGCGGGCCCGAGGTGATGCGCCTCGTCGAGCGGCCGGTACCGCAGGTGCGGGCGGGCGAGGTTCGCGTGCGGGTCGCAGTGTCCGGCGTGAACCCGACCGATTGGAAGGCTCGTGCGAACGGATCCGATGAGCCTGAGCAGGTGCCGAACCAGGACGGCGCCGGAACCGTCGACGCCGTCGGCGAGGCAGTCCACGGCCTTGCCGTGGGTGATCGGGTGTGGGTGTGGGATGCGGCGTGGCGACGTGCCGGCGGCACCGCGCAGGAACTGATCGTGCTCCCGGCTCGACAGGTGGTCGGGCTGCCCGGTTGCGCGAGCCTCGACGTCGGCGCCTCCCTCGGCATCCCCGCCCTCACGGCGCACGAGGCGCTGACGGCACACGGATCCGTCCCGGACAGGCTGGCGCCCGGGGCACTCGCAGGGATGACCGTCCTCGTAACCGGCGGCGCCGGTGCCGTCGGTCACGCCGCGATCCAACTCGCGCGCTGGGCCGGCGCGGACGTCGCAGCCACCGTGAGCAGCGACGAGAAGGCGCTCCTCGCGCGCCGAGCCGGGGCCGCGACGGTCATCGACTACCTGCGGGAGGACGTCGCGACGAAGCTGCGCAGCGTGCATCCCGCAGGGGCGGACATCGTCGTGGACGTGGATGCACCACGGAACGTCACGGCGTCCCTCGCGTCGGTCGCCGACAACGGCACGATCGCGATCTACGCCACGTCAGACGTCGACGACCTGGTCGTGCCGGGCGGGCCCGCGATGGCCAGGAACATCCGCTTCCAGTTCGTACTGACCTACACGGTCGCTCCGGTGGCCAAGGACCACGCGGTCGCCGCAGTCGCCGCGGCCGTGGCGGACGGCGCCATGGAGGTCGGGGACGCGCACGGCCTGCCCCTGCACCGCTTCCCGCTCGATCGGATCGCCGACGCGCACCGAGCGGTCGAGCAGGGCACGGTCGGCAAGGTCCTCGTCGATCTCTGACGACGCGACCACGGCCGTGGGCCGGCCGCGCGCGACAAGTCGCGAATCGCCCATGAGCGCCCGATTCGCTACCGTGCCGACGCCCGCGACGCTGCACGTCGCCGGCGAGCGCCCTACGCCCCCTTGAGCCGCTCCGCCAGGTACCCGAACAGGCGGTCGAGCGAGACGCGCTCCTGGCCCATGGTGTCGCGGTCGCGAACGGTGACGGCGCGGTCGTCGAGCGAGTCGAAGTCAACCGTGACGCAGAACGGCGTGCCGATCTCGTCCTGCCGGCGGTAGCGACGGCCGATGGCGCCGGCGTCGTCGAAGTCGACGTTCCACTGCTCGCGCAGCGACGAGGCGACCTCGCGGGCGATCGGCGAGAGCTTCTCATTGCGCGACAGCGGCAGCACCGCGGCCTTGACCGGCGCGAGGCGCGGGTCGAGCTTCAGCACGGTGCGGGTGTCGGTGCCGCCCTTGGCGTTCTGCACCTCCTCCTGGTGGTACGCGTCCACCAGGAAGGCCATGAGCGAGCGGGTGAGGCCCGCCGCAGGCTCGATCACGTACGGGGTCCAGCGCTCGTTCTTCGACTGGTCGAAGTACGACAGGTCCTTGCCCGAGTGCTTGGTGTGCGTGCCGAGGTCGAAGTCGGTGCGGTTCGCGACGCCCTCGAGCTCGCCCCAGTCGCCGCCGGCGAAGCCGAAGCGGTACTCGATGTCGACGGTGCGCTTGGAGTAGTGCGACAGCTTCTCCTGCGCGTGCTCGTAGCGGCGCAGGTTCTCGGGGTCGATGCCGAGGTCGGTGTACCAGTTCCAGCGGGTGTCGAGCCAGTACTCGAACCACTCGTCGTCGGTGCCGGGCTCGACGAAGAACTCCATCTCCATCTGCTCGAACTCGCGGGTGCGGAAGATGAAGTTGCCGGGCGTGATCTCGTTGCGGAACGACTTGCCGATCTGGCCGATGCCGAACGGCGGCTTCATGCGCGCCGCCTGCAGCACGTTGGCGAAGTTCACGAAGATGCCCTGCGCGGTCTCGGGGCGCAGGTAGTGCAGGCCGGCCTCGTCGTCGACCGGGCCGAGGAAGGTCTTCAGCAGGCCCGAGAACGCGCGCGGCTCGGTCCAGCGGCCGCGGGTGCCGCAGTTGGCGCACACGACCTCGTCGAGGCCGCCGACGGGCGCACGGCCCTTCTTCGCCTCGAACTCCTCGATGAGGTGGTCCTCGCGGTACCGCTTGTGGCACTGCTGGCACTCGACGAGCGGGTCGGAGAACACCTCGACGTGGCCGGATGCCTCCCACACCTGCTTCGGCAGGATCACCGACGAGTCCAGCCCGACGACGTCGTCGCGGCCCTGCACCATGGTCTTCCACCACTGGCGCTTGATGTTCTCCTTCAGCTCCACGCCGAGGGGGCCGTAGTCCCACGCCGACCGGGATCCGCCGTAGATCTCCCCCGCCTGGAACACGAACCCTCGGTGCTGGGCGAGGGTGATGACGGAATCGAGTCGGCTGGGTGCGGCCACGGTGGCTCCAATGGTCCTTCGGGAGGGGCGGGCGGATGCGCCCGGAAACATACGACTCCCTATCTTATGGGCGACGCGGCACCCGCTCTGCCCGTAGGTTGGGAGGGCGACGACGGAGGGGGCGGCGAATGGCGGATCGGGTCGGCCGGGCGACGAAGTATCGGATGCCCCCTCCCGAGACGGCCACCGACACCGAACTCTCCCGGCGCACCGAGTCCCGCTTCGGGTCGGCGTTCGTGCGCGCACTCCGATTCCTCGTGCGCGCGCCGCTCAGCGTCGCCCTGGCGGCACTGCTCGCGGTGAACCAGCTGCTCCAGGGGCATCCGCTCGCCCCCATCGACGACGCGCTGCTCGAGCAGTTCGGCGCGGGCGTCGGCCCGACCCTCGAGGAGGGGCGCTGGTGGACGGTGCTCACGGCCTCGGGGTTCGCGTCGGGTCCGATCGAGGCGGTCGTCGGCATCGTCGCCGCGCTGCTGCTCCTCGGCACGGCGGAGCGCGTGATGGGCACGTTCCGCACCCTCGTGGCCGGCGTCGTCACGGGGGCCGCCGGGTACGGCATCGGCATCGCGATCCAGGCCGCCGGAGCGTGGGCCGGCGAATGGTGGGCGCTGCTGTCTGCCGGCGTGGTCACGGTCGATCCGGTCCCCGGCATCCTCGGCGCCCTGATGGCCTCGACGGCGTACATGCAGCGGCTCTGGGCCACGCGCACCCGCGTCGCGGTGCTCACGGTCATCCTCGTGTTCGTGCTCTACGCGGGTGACCCGCAGCACACGTACCGCCTGTTCGCGGCGCTCACCGGCCTGCTGCTCGGCGCCGTGTTCCAGGGCAACCCGTCGTCGCTGCGGCCCCGTCGCGCGTCGTACCGCGAAGTGCGCGCGCTGCTCGCGACCATCGTCGCCGCGGGCGCGCTCGGCCCCGTCGTCGCGGTCATGAACCCGGGCGCGTTCACCCCCTTCGCGCTGCTGTCGGCCAACCTCGAACCGGCGATCGACGCCGACCGCATCGGCGCGCGCTGCGACCGCTTCTCGTCGGCCGCGTGCGACGAGGCGATCATCGTCGCGAGCACCTCGGGCGTCGGGCCCTTCCTGCTCACGATGGTGCCGGTGGCGCTGCTGCTCATCGCCGCCTGGGGCATCCTCAAGGGCCGTCGCTTCGCGCTCTGGCTCGCGGTCGTCGTGAACGTCTCGATCGCTCTCTCCGCGTTCGTCGCATTCGACGTGGCCGAGGCGGTGGCCGAGTTCCAGGCCGCCGACGTGGACTTCGGCGAGCTCATCGTGTGGGTCATCGCGGCCTGCGCGCTGCCCGTGGGCATCGCCGTGCTGCTCATCGCCCTGCGCCGCAGGGTCGCCCTGCCGAGCCCGCGCGGCGGCGTCGTGCAGTTCCTGAGCGTCGTGGTGCTGGCGGGCGGCGTGCTCTCGGCCATCTACTTCATGCTCGGGTTCACGGCCCTCAGCTCGTTCGTGCCCGACGCGAGCATCGGCGACCTCACCATCGACACGATCAAGCGCTTCCTGCCGCCGCACATCGTGGCGACCATCGACCCGCTGATGCTGCCGTCCGGCACGGTCGCGTTCATCGCGCACCAGTGGGTGGGCGTGCTGTTCTGGGCGGTGTTCGCGGTGGCATCCGTCGCCCTGCTGCGTCGCACCGACTCGCGCGGCTCGCTCACCGACCAGCGCCTCATGCGCACGCTGCTCGAGCGGCACGGCGGCGGCACCCTCGGCTTCCTCGGCACCTGGCACGGCACGTCGTACTGGTTCGCCGACGACCTCGACGCCGGCGTCTCGTTCCGGCTCGAGAACGGAGTCGCCCTCGCGATCTCCGACCCGGTGTGCGCGCCGGAGCGCCTCGACGAGGTGGTGGCCGGGTTCGTCGACTACTGCGACCGCCACGGCTGGACGCCAGTGTTCTACAGCGCGCACGAGGCGACGCGCGAGGCGACCGACCGTCTCGGCTGGCACGCGATCTCGGTCGGCGAGGAGACGCGCATCGACCCGTCCGTGGTCGCCTTCCGGGGCAAGGCGTGGGCGAAGGTGCGGCAGCCGCTCAACCGCGGCATCCGCGAGGGGCTCACGACCGTGTGGAGCTCGTGGCGCGACCTGCCGCTGCCGGTACAGGGGCGCGTCTCGGCGATCTCGGAGCAGTGGGTGTCGGAGAAGGCGCTGCCCGAGATGGGCTTCACGCTGGGCGGCATGGACGAGGTGCGCGACCCGAGCGTGCGGCTCATGCTCGCGGTCGACGCCGACGAGCACGTGCACGGCGTGACGAGCTGGCTGCCCGTGCACAGCGACGGGCGGCTCATCGGCTGGACGATCGACTTCATGCGCCGCTCCGACGACGCGATGCCAGGCGTCATGGAGTTCCTCATCGCCTCGGCGGCGCTGCACATGAAGGAGGAGGGCCTCACCGTGCTGAGCCTCTCGGGCGCCCCGCTCGCGACGAAGCCGGTGCCCGAGGGCGAGGAACCGCCCGAGCCGACGGCGATCGACCACGTGCTCGCCTTCCTCGCCCGCACGCTCGAGCCCGCCTACGGTTTCGCGTCGCTGTTCCGCTTCAAGGCGAAGTTCAATCCGCAGTACGACACGCTCTCGCTGACCTACGCCGACCCGGCCGCCCTGCCGGCGATCGCGGTGGCGCTCTCGCGCGCGTACCTGCCGAAGGTGACGCCGAAGCAGGCGGTGGCGCTGACCCGCACGGTGGTGCGGTGAGCGGCGCTTCCCCACCCGGCGACGCATCAGCGCACCCCGACATCCCGGTCGCCGCGATCGCCCTCGTGCGCGACCGACGCGTGCTCATGGTCACGGCGCGCGGCCGTGACGTGTGGTTCAGGCCTGGCGGCAAGGTCGACCCGGGCGAGTGCGGGGCGGATGCCGCCGCGCGCGAGGCGCGCGAGGAGGTCTCGCTCGAACTCGATCCCGCACGCCTCGACGAGCTCTTCGAGGTCGCGACCCAGGCGCACGGCGAGCCCGACGGCCGGCTCGTGCGCATGCGGGTCTTCCGGGCGGTGACGGATGCCTCGCCGCATCCGTCCGCCGAGATCGACGCGGTGCACTGGGCGGCGACCGACGACGCGTGGCGCTGCCCGCCCGCGGGCGCGGAGGTGCTGCGGCTGCTCGGGGCGGCGGGGCTGATCGACTGACGGCCTGCCCGTGGCATCCGCTCGGGTAGCCTGTGCGGAGCGCGGCGGCACGCTGCCGGGCGACAGGACCCAGGACGTTCGCGACCGGCGGGAGGGCGACTCGGTGGCATCCGATCTCGGCGACCTGCGCGGGCCCGCCCGCGTGCTGCACCCCGAGACCTTCCTGCGCGCGGGCCGAGCCGATGCGATCACGCTGCTGGTGCTGCGCTGCCTGCGGGTCAGCTTCGTCACGCTGCTCTGCGCGGGGGCGTCGCTCGCGTTCGTGACCGGCAACCTCACCGAGGAGGCGATCAGCCGGCTCAGCAGCCCCGCCGAGTTCATCCGCGCCGCGCTGTCGCCGCTGATCGGCATCGTGGCGGCGATCGCCATCCGCTTCGCGGTCGGCTGGGTGGCGCTGGCCGCGGCACTGCCGCTCAGCGGGCGGGCCTGGACCCCGGGCACCTCGGCCGAGTCGCGCTGGCGCCGCTTCCGCGACGTGCTGCACGTCACGAGCGCCTACCGGGCGATGCGCTGGACCTGGGCCGTGCGGGGCGCGGCAGTGGAGCGCGCGGGCCGCACGGGGGACGTGCTCGTCGTGTGCGAGGCGGTCATCCGGGTCGCGAACTGGCTGGCGCCGTTCGCGTTCATCGCCGTCGTCGCCCTGAGCCGGTCGGGCGGGTGACGATGCGATCGGTCGAGGTGCGTGCGCCGCTCTCCCTGCTCGCGAAGTGGTGGTGGTGGTCGCTCGACTACGTGTACGCCGGCTGGCGGCAGGCGGCGCTGCTGTGGGACGGCCGCGCGCCGCGCCGGTGGCTGCGCGGCGACGAGGCACTGCCCGAGGTCGTGCTCCTGCCCGGCATCTACGAGCACTGGTCGTTCGTGCGCCCGATGGGCGACGCGCTCAACCGGGCCGGCCACCGCGTGCTGGCCGTGCACGGGATGGGCGCGAACCGCGCCGACATCGCGGTGACGTCGGCGCGCCTCGGGCGGGCCCTCTCCCGGCGCCGCACGCCCGCCGCCGGCCGGGTGATCGTCGGCCACAGCAAGGGCGGGCTGATCGGCAAGCACCTGCTGGTGGCCGACCTGGCACGTGCCGGGTCGGCGGCGGATGCCTCGGCCGAGCGCGGCCCGCTCGGCCTCATCGGCGTCGTCGGCATCGCCACCCCGTTCGGCGGGTCTACGCGCGCCTGGCTGCTGCAGCAGGACCCGAGCATCCGCGCGCTGCGGCCCGACGACCCCGTGATCGCGGCGCTGCGCAGCGCCGTCTCCGCCGACGCGCGCATCGCGTCGATCCACCCGGTGTGGGACCCGCACGTGCCGAACGGCAGCGTGCTCGACGGCGCGCACAACGTCGAGGTGCCGGTCGCCGGCCACTTCCTCGTCATGCGGGCGCCGGCCACGGTCGACGCCGTGCGCGACGCGATCGGCCGCCTCGCGGCATCCGCTCCCCCGCCCGCGAGCTAGAAGACGTACTCGAGCAGGTCGAGGCCCATCGCGCGCATGCCGTCGAGCACCGAGAGGCGCGCGGGCAGCCCGGTGTCGGCGAAGTACATCGACACCGCGTACGCGACGCCCGCGCGCGGGCCGCGCAGCACGCCGACCTCCGACCGCACGCCCCGGTCGGTGCCGGTCTTGTTCATGAGCAGCAGGCCGTGGTCGGGCTCGCGGTGCGCGAGCGGGTCGAGGCCGTAGGCGGATGCCACGAGCGAGAGGTCCGAGTTGAGCGACAGCCACCCGACGACCCGCCGCGACACCTCGGGCGCGACGATCTCGCCGCGCGCGAGCGCCGCGAACAGCCAGGTGAGCTCGCGAGTGGAGCCGATCGACAGCTGCGGCGCGTCATCGGGGCCGCGGTGGTCGCGCACGAGGTCGAGCAGCGCGGTGCGGGTGAGGCCGAGCGCCTCGGTGCGCGCGCGCACCGCCTCGAGCCCGATCTCGCGCAGCAGCACGTTCGTCGCGAGATTGTCGCTCGTCGCGCCGACCAGGGCGGCGAGGTCGGCGACCGGCAGCGACGGCGCCTGCAGGTGCTGCCAGATGCCCGAGTCGGCGACCGCGTCGAGCGGCTCCCGGTCGAGGATGCGGAAGCCGTCCATGCCCGGCCCGGCGAGCTGCGAGGCGACCTCGACGAGCAGCAGCACCTTGCCGATCGACGCCGTCGGCATGATGACGTCGTCGTCGACCGAGAACAGCACGCGCCCCGACGCGAGGTCGGTCGCCCGCGCCGACACCTGCACGCCCGCGAGCGACAGCTCCCCGAGCGCGGTGAACCCGCGCGTGAAGTTGTCGTTCGGCTCGTCGGCGCGACGACGACCCTGCCGGCGCTCGGCGCGCCGCGAACGGCGCTCCGACTCCTGCGAGGTCACCACGGGCGTTCGCTGCTCTCTGTTCGGTCGGCGCTCCCCCGCCGCGTCACGCGGCGCGCACGAGATGTTCGGTCAGGTGTGCGTGGGCCGGGTCACCAGATGGAGACCCGTTCCGATGGGTCGAGCCAGGCCGCGTCGTCGGGCGTGACCCCGAACGTGGCGTAGTACTCGTCGATGTTGCGGACGATCTGGTTGCAGCGGAACTCGTTCGGCGAGTGCGGGTCGATGGCCAGCAGCCGGATGACCTCCTCGTCGCGTCCCTTCTGCTGCCACGCCTGCGCCCAGGAGAGGAAGAACCGCTGCGCGCCGGTCAGGCCGTCGATCACGGGCGGCTCCTCGCCGTCGAGCGAGAGCACGTACGCCTTCCACGCGATCGCGAGTCCGCCCAGGTCGCCGATGTTCTCGCCGATCGTGAGCGCGCCGTTCACGTGGTGCTCGTCGCCGTCGAGCTGCGCGGGCACGAGCGCCTCGTACTGCGCGATGAGCGCGCCCGTGCGCTCCTCGAATGCGGCGCGGTCGGCCTCGGTCCACCAGTCGGTGAGGCGGCCGTCGCCGTCGTAGCGCGAGCCCTGGTCGTCGAATCCGTGGCCGATCTCGTGGCCGATGACGGCGCCGATCGCTCCGTAGTTCGCGGCCGGGTCGCGGGTCTCGTCGAAGAACGGGAACTGCAGGATGGCGGCCGGGAAGACGATCTCGTTGAAGCCCGGGTTGTAGTACGCGTTGATCGTCTGCGGGGTCATGAACCACTCGTCGCGGTCGATCGGCGAGCCGATCTTCCCGAGCTCGCGCAGGAACTCGAACTCGGTGCCCGCCGCCACGTTGCCCGCAAGGTCGTCGGCCGAGATCTCGAGGTTCGAGTAGTCGCGCCACTTCACGGGGTAGCCGATCTTCGGCGTGAACTTGGCGAGCTTGTCGAGCGCGCGCTCGCGCGTCTCCTCGCCCATCCAGTCGAGCGAGCCGATGGACTGCCGGTACGCCTCGACCAGGTTCGCGACGAGCTCGTCCATCGCGACCTTCGCGGCCGGCGGGAAGTGCCGCTCGACGTAGATGCGGCCGACGGCCTCGCCCATGACACGCTCGACGAGCGAGACGCCGCGCTTCCACCGCTCGCGCATCTGCGGGGTGCCCGTGAGGGTGCGGCCGTAGAAGTCGAAGTTCGCCTCGACGAAGGCGTCCGACAGGTAGGCCGCGTTCGCGCGGATCACCTGCCAGGCCAGCCAGTCGCGCCAGGCCGGGAGCCGGTCGTCGGTGAGCAGCGTGGCCAGCCCCTCGGTGAACGACGGCTCGCGCAGCACGAGCTCGTCGAACGCCCCGTCGGGCACGCCCATGCCGTCGCGCCACAGCTCCAGGGGAGCATCCGTCACCGTCGCGGCGAACACCCCGGCGACGTCGGCCCAGGTGCGCAGGTTGTAGGTCTTCTGGCTGTCGCGGGTCGCGACGTTGTCCCAGTGGCTCGCGGCGATCGCGGTCTCGAGCTCGAACACGCGGGCGGCACGACCGGCGGCGGCGTCGAGCCCGGCGAGCGCGAACATGCGCTCGAGGTGGGCGACGTACGCGTCGCGCACGCCGGCGAACCGCTCCTCGCGGTAGTAGCTCTCGTCGGGCAGGCCGATGCCGCCCTGCTCCACGAGCACGAGGTAGCGCTCGGGGTTGCCCGGGTCGTTGTCGACGTAGAGCTGGTAGAACCCGCCCATGCCCCTGCGCTCGAGGCTGCCGATGGTGGTGAGCAGTTCGGCGACGGATGCCACCTGGGCGGCCTCCTCCAGCAGGCCGGCGATCGGCGTGGCGCCCAGCTCCTCGACGCGGGCCTCGTCCATGAAGCTCGCGTAGAGGTCGCCGACCTTGCGCTCCTGGGTGCCGGGCTCGGCGCCCTGCGCCTCCTCGATGATGGCGCGCACTGCCTGCTCCGCCTCGTCGTTGAGCACGTGGAACGAGCCGTAGCGCGCCTTGTCGTCGGGGATCTCGGTGCGGGCAATCCACTTGGCGTTGACGTGTGCGAACAGGTCGTCCTGCGGGCGCACGGCATCGTCGAGTTCGTCGAGGATGATACCGGAGCCGAGGATCGCGTCGGGGGTGTCTTCTGCGATGGGGGCCTGGGTCATGGGGTCCAGCCTAAGCGCTCGCGGGCCGGTTGCGGCGGGTCGCTTCCGCGGGCCGAACGAGGTGAGGTTCCGTCATGCGATCGGGCGCCCGACTCCGCCCCGATCCGCGTTCCCCAGCCGCCGTCGCGCATACTGGAACCCTCATGAACACGCTGCTCAACATCATCTGGCTGGTGCTCTCGGGCTTCTGGCTCTTCCTCGGCTACGCGGTCGCCGCGCTCGTGATGTTCGTGCTGATCCTCACGATCCCGTGGGGCATCGCCGCGTGGCGCGTCGGCGTGTACGCGCTGTGGCCGTTCGGCAAGACGATCGTCGACAAGCCGACCGCGGGCGTCGGCGCGTTCCTCGGCAACGTGGTCTGGGTGATCCTCGCCGGCTGGTGGCTCGCGATCGGGCACATCGTGACGGGCTTCCTGCTCTGCATCACGATCATCGGCCTCCCGCTCGGCATCGCGAACTTCAAGCTCGTGCCCGTCTCGCTGATGCCCCTCGGCAAGGACATCGTCGACACCCGGTGAGCGAGCGGATGCCCCTGAGCCGCCGCCCGCGCACCTCGTGACGGGCGACCCGGCCGACGCGCCCGACGCCTCCCGTCGGGGGGCACGCACGGTCGACCGCGACATCCTCCGCCTCGCCGTGCCCGCTCTCGGCGCGCTCATCGCCGAGCCCCTGTTCCTCCTCGCCGACACCGCGATGGTCGGCCACCTGGGCGCGACGCCCCTCGCGGGCCTCGGGCTGGCGAGCGCGCTGCTCCAGACGATCATCGGCCTGATGGTCTTCCTCGCGTACGCGACGACCCCCGCCGTCGCCCGCCGGCTCGGTGCGGGCGACCCGCGGGGCGCCGTCTCGTCAGGTGTCGACGGGCTCTGGCTCGCCACGGGCCTCGGCGTGGTGATCGCGGCCGCCGGGTGGTTCGCGACCCCGCTGCTCGTGGGTGCGTTCGGGGCGTCGGACGCGGTCGCTGCGGAGGCATCCGTCTACCTGTCGATCTCGATGGCGGGCCTGCCGGCCATGCTGCTGGTGTTCGCCGCGACCGGGCTGCTGCGCGGCCTGCAGGACACGCGCACCCCGCTGTGGGTCGCCGGCCTCGGGTTCGGCGCGAACATCGTGCTGAACTACCTCTTCATCTACGTCGCCGGCTGGGGCATCGCGGGGTCGGCCATCGGCACGGTCGTGGCGCAGTGGGGCATGGTCGTCGTGTACCTCGTGGTGATCGCGCGGCACGCGCGGCGGGTGGGCGCGAGCTGGCTGCCGCGCCACGTGGGCGTGCTGCAGGGCGCGGCATCCGGCGGGTGGCTGTTCCTGCGCACCCTCAGCCTGCGCGCGGCGATGCTGCTCGCGACGTGGGCGGCGACGGTGCTCGGCACCGACGAGCTGGCCGCGTTCCAGGTCGCGATGACGCTGTACGCGACCCTGGCGTTCGCGCTCGACGCGCTCGCGATCGCGGCACAGGCGCTCGTCGGCAAGGGGCTCGGCGCGGGCGACGTCGACGGGGTGCGGGCCGTGCTGCGGAGGTGCCTCGAATGGGGCATCGGCGCCGGCGTCGTGCTCGGCGCGGTCGTCGTCGCGACCGCCTGGGTGCTGCCGGCGCTGTTCACGTCGTCGCAGGCGGTCATCGACCTGCTGCCGTGGACGCTCGTCGTGCTCGGCGTCTCGACCCCGCTCGCCGGCCTCGTGTTCGTGCTCGACGGCGTGCTCATCGGAGCCGGCGACGCCCGCTACCTCGCCTGGACGGGCCTCGTGAACCTCGCCGCGTTCGTGCCGCTCGCCCTCGCGGTCGTGTGGTGGGCGGATGCCGCGGCCGGCCTCCCCGGCGACGTGACGCTCGCCCTGCTCATGGCCGCCTTCGCGCTCGGCTACCTCGCCGCGCGCGCAGTCACCCTGTCGCTCCGCGCCCGCGGCACCCGCTGGATGGTGCTCGGCGCCCGCTGACCCGTCCGCTCGCCTCTCGCCGGCCCCACCCCTCCCTCGCCGCCCTCTCACGCCCCAGCTACCCCGTTCGCTGGTGCGCGAATCGTGGGATCGGGGCCCGTTGACCACAGGTTGCGCACCAGCGGCGGGTCAGCGGTTGGACGGGCGGCGGGCTAGCGTGGGGCGATGGGGTACTTCGTGGTGGTGCTGCCGGTCGAGCGGATGCAGGTGGGCGACGAGTTCCCGGTCGGCACGTGGCCGCTGCACCTGACCGTGATTCCGCCGTTCCGCACACCGGCGGACGCCGACGAGGTCACGGCCGTGCTCGCGGATGCGTCGGCCGAGGCATCCGCCCTGCCCGTGCGCCTCGGCGCCGACGCGATGTTCGGCCGGACGCACGACGTGCCGGTGCGCCTCGTCGAGGACCCCGACGGCGTCGAGATGGCGCTGCACGTGCACCTGCTCGACGCGCTCGTGCGGGTCGCCGTGCGGCCCGACGCGCTCGACCACGTGGGCGCGGGGCACCGCCCGCACATCACGCACCAGCCCGACGCCCGCACCGAGCAGGGCGACCGCCTCGTGCTGCGCCAGCTCGCGCTCGTCGACATGCGCCCACCCGGCGGTGGTCGCCGCGTCGCGTGGGTGCGCGACCTCCCCGACGCCTGACCGCGCCCGCCATCGCCCCCCCGGCTCGACCCGCACCGAGTACGCAAACTGTCGCAATCCGCGCGGAGTTCACGCACTTCGCGTACCCGGTACCGCCAGCGAGTCTCGACGGAGTACGCAGAGTGCGGAAACGATGCGGCGATTGCCGCGGTCTGCGTACTCGGTCGCGTGAGACGACGCGTCAGGCGCCGCCGGGCGCGCCCAGCCACTCGCGCGCGGCCGCGACCAGCGCGGTCACGCCCGTGTCGATCGTCGGCTGGGGCAGCGGGGCGAACAGGGGCGAGTGGTTGGCCGGCAGGGTCGGCTCGATCGTGCCGAGCGGGCCGGTGAACAGCTCGGGCGCGAACCCGCCGAGGAACCAGTACACGAGCGGCGCACCGACGGCGGATGCCAGGATGCCGACGTCCTCGCTGCCCGTGATCTGGCCGGGGTCGCCGACGTGCGCATCGCCGAGCGCCGAACGCAGCGCGGCGGCGGTCCGCTCGGTCGCGTCGGGGTCGTTGAACGTGACGGGGTAGTCCTCGCCGTACGTGAACTCGGGCGGTCGGGGCGCGGCCGAGGCATCCGATTCGGCCCGGATGATGCGCTCGACCGACGCGAGCAGCTTCGCCCGCACGTCAGGGTCGAAGCTGCGCAGCGAGATCTCGAGCGTCGCCTCGGCCGAGATGATGTTGCTCTTCGTACCGGCGTGGATCGCGCCGACCGACACGACCGCCGTCTGCTTCGGCGAGATCTCGCGCGACACCACGGTCTGCAGCCGCATGACCGCGGCCGCCGCCATCACCACGGGGTCGATCGCGGTCTCGGGGCGCGAGCCGTGCCCGCCCTGACCGAACATGCGCGCCGTGATCGCGTTCACCGCCGCCATCGCCGGCCCCGAATGCACGACGACGGTGCCCGCCGGGAACCCCGACACGTGCTGCCCGAGCACCACGTCGGGCGTCGGCACCTTGTCGTAGAGGCCGTCCTCGACCATCGCCTTCGCGCCGCCGTCGCGCTCCTCCGACGGCTGGAACACGGCGATGAGCGTGCCCGTCCACTGCGCTCGCTCGTCGACGAGCCGCTCGACCGCGCCGACGAGGCAGGTCATGTGCACGTCGTGCCCGCACGCGTGCATCACCGGCACGTCGCGCCCCATCGGGTCGACGCCGCGCGCCTCGCTCGCATACGGCAGGCCGGTCTCCTCGTGCACCGGCAGGCCGTCCATGTCGGCGCGCAGCAGCACGGTCGGGCCGTCGCCGTTGCGCAGCACCGCCGCGACGCCGGTGCCCGCGATGCCCGCGAACACCTCCAGCCCGAGGTCGGTCATGCGCTCCGCGACGACGGCCGCAGTGCGATGCTCCGCGAACGAGAGCTCCGGATGCTCGTGCAGGTCGAAGTACAACGCCTCGAGGTCGATCGCCATGGTCGTCAGCCTAAAGGGCGGGCGTGGTGCGGGAACAGGTGTGGCGCGCCCCAGGGCACGGCGAGCGGATGCCTCGGGCGGACCCGCCACCGCGCGAAATCTGCATGTTTCGGCGCGGCGAACCACGGCGGGAGCCAGGGCGGTCGAGCGGATGCCTCGGGGCCCGCTGCGCCCGCAGCGAGAACATGCAACTCCGTGCGACACGCCGCCTCGCTGCATGTATTCGCCGCCATGCGATGCTCCTATGGATGTCAAGCGGTGAGGACGTAGTAGATCTCGCGGGCGATGAAGCGTTTGAGGCAGCGGATGATG